>Ga0224559_1001416_pt1 | contig 13255 bp, 10 predicted proteins | sample 714S33034metaG_FD_180676 | JGI IMG/M metagenome (GOLD analysis project Ga0224559, IMG submission 180676) | Peat soil microbial communities from Stordalen Mire, Sweden - 717 S3 30-34 | ecosystem: Environmental > Terrestrial > Soil > Wetlands > Peat | place: Sweden: Norrbotten County, Stordalen... | reverse complement strand
CGTTTCCAGTGTTGCGGCCAGCGTGACGGTTACGTCCGCCGCGCCCGGCATCTTCGAATATGGCGATAACCGTGCGGTAGTCCAAAACGACGACTTTTCCTTGAACTCCGAGTCCAATGGGGCAGCGGCCGGCAGCTACATCGTGGCCTACTTGACCGGGTCGGGGCCTCTTGACAACCCGGTTCAGAATGGCGCGCCCGCACCGTCGATGCCCCTCTCAAGACCACTCGGCGCGGTGACGGCTAGCCTGAACGGTGTTCCAGCCGAAGTCGCATTTGCAGGCTTAACTCCGGGATTCGTGGGCCTCATGCAGGTCAATGCAAAGGTGCCTAGCCTTCCGCCGGGAACGTACCCTCTGGTCGTTTCCATAGCCGGCCAATGGAGCAACTCGGCCCTGATGACCGTCAAGTGACCATTCGCCGGCCAAGCCGGCACAGTGCCCACTGTACTTCCGGTCACAAACCCGAAAGTGGCTGCATTAACTGTTTCCTTGACTGCCGTTGGATTTGACCATACGATACTAACCATTGCCCAGACGCCAGGAGGAACCCGGTCGCAGACTTGCCGGGATGTGGCGCCAGCCAGGTAAGTGCAATCCATAAGTTGTCGCGGCTGAATCGTGACTCGGGACTGTCGCGTACGCGCCTTCAACGCGTTGGGTATTTCTATGTCACTTAGTGGGGCGGCGCAGCCAGCGCCGCGAGGAGAGGAAACAACATGACGCGCAAAGGAACGGTATTGAGAGCATCGGTATTCACAGCACTGGCGGGTCTGCTGGCCGTATTGGCGGGCCCGGCGGCACGGGCGCAGGACGCAGCAATCACACCCAGCGCCGCGGATGATGCAGCGGCAAGTGGAGCGAAGAGATCAAGTCTACACCCCAGACTGGCGAACACGCCGGCCGCGGCGGCATACCCAAGAGACGCACTTCGTGCCGCGGGTCCGACAACCACGCCATTTCAGCCCGGCCGCCCGCGATACCTCGGGGATCTCAGCTACCAGGGAGGCGCGACCGTGGATCACGTCCAGTCGCACGCCGTGTACGTGAGGAATAGTGCGGTCAATTGTACGACCCCGGCTTGCTGGGGCAACCCGGAGGGCTTCCTGCAAGACCTGGGGACAAGCGACTTCATCCACATCACCGACCAATATGTCGGGAGGCACGACGACGGTCGCTACACCAATGGCGGCCATGCAACTGTCACCTTTTCATCGCTGCCGCACGAGCTCACCGATGCGAACATGCTTGCCGTGGTGCATGCGGTCGCGTCCCTAACCCATCAGACCGGGTACGATCACATCTACCACGTGTTTCTCCCACCGGGAACGGACGAGTGCTTCGACAGCACTTTTGCGACCTGCTACTCGCCCGACATTCCAAGCACCTTCTTCTTCTGCGCGTACCACAGCAGTGTGGATTTCTCGGACATCGGACACGTGCTCTATTCGGTCGAGCCCTTCCAGAACGTGGGCGGCTGCAATCTGGCCCCGGGATCTCCCAACGGAGCACTGGTCGACGGGACCGCCAACGTCCTTTCGCACGAGTTGTTCGAATCGATCACCGATCCGGACGGAACTGCCTGGTGGAACACCGCATCGAACGCGCTCTTCGGTAACGAGATCGCCGATGAGTGCTCCTTCATCATCTTCCTGCCGACCGGAGTATTCTTCGACCCGCCGGCGTTCAATATTGGCGGGAAGAAGTACGCGGTGCAATCCGAATACAACAACTCCAGCCACGCGTGTACGACTGAGCCATAAGTTGGCACCAAGCGGAAGGCCGCCCCGCACCGTCGCGCTCTGCGGTTCCGGCTCTGCGCGCCGGTGCGCGTGGCTTCCAGCAGGTGCGCGAGGGAGGCGCCGGGCAGCGATCGGACGATCGGGTTCACCAGCCCGGCTGGTGCGGCGCGCGACAGCGAGATGGTCTGGCTAGCCGGCAGGGCGGACCTGGGCGAAGAACGGGTTGCGCCGGGCGATTTCGTCATCGTTCCAGGGCGGCGGCAGACAGCGAGGACACCAGTGGCCGGCCAGCAGGACGAGGGTGAGACTGGCATCGAACTCGTGTCCGAAGGCGCACTGCCATCGGAGCTTCGCCGTCAGGTCGCCCCTGGTCATGCGGGACGACAGGAACCGGCCTCCACGAAACTCCGCCGCCGCTTTCATGACGTCGACATCGAACTCGGCATGGGGGCGGGTTTCGTCATAGCCATGATTGAGCCGAAGGGGCCGATCGGATGGCCTGCCGGTGTCCAGTCCATCCCAGCCGGGGATGGACTGCCAGCGTTCCCGGCAACCGAAGAACGTCTCGATCCGGTGGTCGGCGTCCGGCTGGTTCCAGTACCGATTGGCGAACGGCTCCAGCACGAGTTTGCGGGCCATCCGGAAGGCGAAAACGGGCATTGACGCCGGCAGCGCGGCCAGGATGGGCGCGTGCCTTCTGAAGTACGGGCCGAAATCATCGACGGTCTGCCTCCTGAAGTGTAGAAAGTCTTCGAGACAGTCCGAGTCTTCGAACCACTGCCCGTGAAAATTTCGGAGCGCGAACCATTTCGGGTCGAACAGGGCCTCCAGGTGCCGCTTGCCGAGGCCGAATGCCGCTAACGACGCCAGTAGAAACTCATAGTTCGTGACCCGGCAGCCGGCCCCTCCGCCGATGTTATAGATTCGCCGCCAGAAGTGCTCCGGGACGTCATCGTCGCAGACGTTGGCCAGGAGCCTGCCGGAGTCCTCGGCGGTGACCCACTCAAACACGCCGCGCAGGGGGACATGGAACATGATAGGGTCCATCCGGGCGGGCTGGGGTCGATTGCCGTGGAGGATCGCCGTTTGGCGTAGTGAGACCCAGTACCTGAGCCCGGATTCGATGACCGCGCGCTCGGCGACAGTCTTGGTCACAGCGTAGCGATCCAAACGGCTGATGCTGATCGGATCGCCGGTGCGGCCCCAATGGATGGGTGGATTGCGATCTCCCGTCTGCGCCACGGATCCGATATAGACCAGCTTGACCAGGTTCGGATCGGGCTGAGACTGGATAGCTCGCAGGATGTTCCCGATGCCGCCGATATTGACGCGCTCGGTCTGCTCCGGATCGCGATCGGCTTGCGGAGAGACCATGCCGCCGACATGGAGCACGTAGTCGGCACCGTTGACGCCTTGGAGCACGTCTTGGTAGTTGGTGAGATCTCCCCAAACGACGGTCAGGTCCGGATCGCCGCGATACGCCGACAGGATTCGCCGGTCTCTGGTGGTCGGCAGCACCAGGGCCACCACTCGAAAGCGATCTCTTCTTTCGAGCAGTTGGCGCAATCCCTCGCGCCCCATGCTCCCGGAGGCGCCGGTGAGGAACACTGTCTTCCTGCGCTTCACCTCAGACATCTTGTCACGCTTCAGCCTGCCACATTTTCAACTACAAGGTCGAGGCCCACCTGCCTGGCGGTTGCGGCGGCGCGCCCGACGTTGCATTCTGGTGGCATGTCGGATTCACCCGTGCAGGTACTCGACTCAGCCCTCTTTCTCTCGCTCATTGAGCGCGCGCGCCAATCGCCGCGCCTGCGGACCAATCACAATTTCCATCGCAGCATGGAGGACAACCCGCATCGATTCCTGAACGTCATGGTCCGTGGCACGTACCTGGCCCCGCACCGGCACCTCAATCCCCCGAAGTCCGAATCGTTCGTGGTGCTGGAGGGCGAACTGGCGTTCTATACGTTCGACGACGCCGGGCAAATCACCCGCACTCTCGTCCTGGGTCGCGATGCATATGGAGTGGATATTCAGCCCGGCGTCTGGCACACCGCTGCCGTGCTGACCGCGCATGTAGTCTGTTTTGAGGTGAAGCCGGGCCCTTACCTGGCGGCTAATGACAAGGACTTTGCCCAGTGGGCCCCCAGGGAAGGCGACCCGAGGGCGGGGGCGTACCTGGACATGCTGATATCTAAGGTGATGCCACCGATGGCGTAGGCCAGAATTTGATGCGAACATAAGTATAATCCACCGGACAGGAGGTTCATTCCATGGTTCGCGCCGCCTTCGCTCTCTTCGCCTGCGTAGCAGTGGCCGCGCCCGCATCGGCGGCCACGCCTTGCGAAGCGCTGGCCCATCTCACGCTGCCGGGCGCTTCCATCTCTAGCGCAGTGTCTGTTCCCGCCGGAAGCTCCACACCACCCGGCGGCAGGTTAGTCGCCAATCTACCCGCCTTCTGCAAAGTAAGCGGAGTCATCAACCCGGCCGCCGATTCGAATATCCGTTTTGAGGTGTGGCTGCCAGGGTCGGGCTGGAATGGGAAGTTTGAAGGCGCCGGCAACGGCGGCTTCGCGGGGACGATCAACTACTCCGACATGGCCGCTGCGCTATCCCGCGGCTACGCCACGGCTTCGACCGACACCGGACACCAGGCAGGCATGACCGATGCAGCCTGGGCGATGGGCCACGCCGAAAAGATCGCCGATTTCGGCTACCGTGCGATTCATGAAACCGCCGAAAAAGCCAAGGCCGTCATCAGCGCCTTTTACGGGCAAGGGCCGCGCCATTCGTACTTCGCGTCCTGCTCCAATGGCGGACGGCAGGCGCTCATGGAAGCCCAACGGTTCCCGGCCGACTATGACGGGATCATCGCCGGCGCCCCGGCCAACTTCTGGACCCATCTGCTGGCTGCGGCTGCCTTCGACGTAAAGGCCACCCTGGCGGATCCGGGCAGCTACATCCCTGCCCGCAAACTGCCGGCCATACAGGCCGCGGCGCTGTCCGCCTGCGACGCACTCGACGGCGTCAAGGATGGCCTCATCGAGAACCCACCGCAATGCCACTTCGACCCCGCCACGCTCCTGTGCCACGGACCGGAGTCCGACAGTTGCCTCACGGCGGCCCAGGTGGAAGCGCTGACCAAGGTCTACACCGGGCCTCGAAGCTCCAAGGGCGAGCAGGTTTTCCCCGGTTATTCTCCAGGCGGTGAGGCTGAGCCCGGCGGGTGGGCCACATGGATCACCGGCCCCGCGCCGCAGCAGGCCCTCATGTTCGCTTTCGGGACGCACTTTTTCCAGAGTATGGTCTACGCAGATCCGGCATGGGATTTCCGGACGTTCCAGGTAGACCGCGATACCAAAATCGCCGACGACAAGATGGGCGGCATCCTGAACGCCACGGACGCCGACCTCAAGCGTTTCAAGGAACGCGGTGGAAAGCTCATCCTGTATCACGGTTGGAGCGATGCGGCGATTCCCGCGCAGAATACCATCGATTACTACCAGACCGTAGTGTCCAAAATGGGCGACAGAGACAGCGCCTCGTTCGTTCGTCTGTTCATGGTCCCCGGCATGCAACACTGCGGAGGCGGCTCTGGTCCCAACGCCTTCGGCGCGGGCGCGGCGGAGGGCGACGCGCAGCACGACATGGGAAGAGCCCTGGAACGCTGGGTGGAGGACGGCGTCGCGCCCGCACAGATCGTCGCCACCGGGTACAAGAGCAGATCGGATCCTGCCAGCGGCGTGGCCCGAACGCGACCGCTGTGCGCCTATCCGCATATCGCACGCTGGAAAGGGAGTGGGAGCACGGATGATGCCGCCAACTTCGTCTGCGTGAAACCGGACTCGCCCGTTTCCAGGTAGCGACACAGTTTATTGGACGGTAGGGCTGTTATCGACAGCTATCGTTAAAACGCTAAGCGACCAGGCAGGACTCATTTGATCCGCAAGACTGGTCGGGACGCCGGGCCCGGTCGGGTCGGATGGTCATTTCAAGCGACAGGGATGCGGGAGTTCACTTGCCCCGTCGTAGTTTGCACAAGTGGCAAGGGTCTGCTGAAAGGGAGGCCATCTTCGGTCATGGCCGCGAAGCGGTTTGAGGTTTAAGCAGGCTGGGGATCTGATCGCCTGCATTGCCCAGCGCGCGAGCCAGACTCAGTTTAGCCAGGTTGTGGGCGAAGACGCTGTCGATCAGGTCCAATTGCGCGCTGGCGACTGTTTGTTGCGCTTGCACGACCTCGACGGTATTGATCACGCCGGCTTCCATGCGTGCGCGGGTCATGTCGAGGGTCTCCTGGGCAACGTGCAGGTTCTCGCGCGCGAGCTCGACCTGTCCGGCGGTGGCTTCGAGGTCGAGGCAGGCCTGGCGGACTTCGGCTTCGATCTGCCCGCGGGTGTCGTCCAACTCGGCCCGGCGCTGCGCCAGCACCGCCGTGGCCTGTACGATGTCGCCCCCGGTTCGCCCACCTTGCCACAGCGGAATGCTGAGGGTGCCGACCACGGCGAAGGCGCCGTGCGATTGCGCCGGGTTGGTGCCGATCACCTGGTAGTCGCCACTGACCGCGACCGACGGCAGGCGCTCGGCACGCGCAGCCGACAGGGCCTTGGCGGCTGCCTCCACCTGGGATTGTGCGGCTTTGAGGTCGGCGCGCTGCTGCATGGCCTGGGCCACGGCGGCATCCACACTCTCGACCGTCGACGGGCTGAAGGGGAAGCTATCGGTGAGGGTATAGCCGGCATTGGGCGCGAGGCCGGTGAGCCGCGCCAGGTTGATTTTCTGTTTGGCGAGATCGTTGCGCAGCGTGATGATCTGCTGCTGCTGGGTGAGCGTCCGTACCTGGCTTTGGTCCACATTGAGCTGCGCCAGCACGCCCTGGCGGTGTTGTTCGGTGGATTGATGGAGGACGGCATTGGCGGTGTCGAGTTGGGCTTGCGCGGCGTCCATGCGGGCTTGGGCGGCCAGCACCTGCAAATACGCGCCGCCCACCGCCAGAGTGATGAGGTCGCGCGCATTCTGCAGGCTGAACTGGCTGGCGCGGGCGGTGGCCTGGGCGGAGCGGTAGTTGTGGAGCGCGGTCATGTTGGCCACGGTCTGGCTGAGGCTGGCCTGAAGGGCGAAGTAGTTGAACGGGCCCGCCACGCTGGGAATGTGGAAGCCGGGCACGCTGACACGCAGTCCCATGGCGGCCAGATTGGTTTGCTCCACGGTCTCGCTGAGATTGCCGTTGATGTTGGGCAGCAGGGCGCTGCGTGCCACGGTCACCTGCGCGGCGGTTTGACGCGCGGCTTGCGCCAGCCCGACGGCGCCCAGGTTGTAAGCCAGACCGCGCTCCAGCGCCTCCTTTAGCGTCAGCTTGCCGGAAAAAGGCATGGCCGTGGTGCTGCGCGCGCTGCCCGTGTAGGGTCCGGAAATCTGCACGGTGGGGTTCAGGGTGTTGACGCTGGTGGTTGTCCCTGGCACGGGCTGTTGGGCGGCGCCGACCGAGCCGCCCTGGTTGTTGCGGCCCGATGCCGGCAAAACAACCGCGGAGGGGCCGCCGCCGGACGAAGACTGTGCGATGGCGCTGCCGGCGCCCGCCAGAAAGGTCAAAAGCAGAACGCTGCCGAATGGTTTCATGGCATCTCTCGTCGTTTCGAAATCGTCGCCAATTTGCGCATGGCGGCCACTAACTGGCGCTGTTGGGCCGCCGAAAGCGCCGCCAACTGCCGCGCCTCGGCGCGTTGCGCGCGTGGCAGCGCACGGGCGAACAGGCGGTCGCCGGCCTCGGTGCGCTGCACCCAATGCATGCGGCGGTCGCGCGGGTTACGCTGCCGGCGCAGCCAGCCGCGGCGCTCCAAGCCGTCGAGCACCGCCACCAGGGAACTGGGGTCTAGGCCGCACAGTCCGGCAATCTCATGTTGCGAGACATTGCCGGGGCCGGCGATGGCCAGCAGCCAGAACTCCCTGGCGTGCAATTCCAACGGGGCCAGGGCGCGGTCCAGACGCCGGCGCGCCTCCAAGAAGATCTTCCAGTTGCAGAACCACAAGCCAGGGGCGGCCGGGTCCCATGCCGGCATTGCGATCGTTTTGGCGGCGGCGCGCGGCATGGTTACAAGGTCCGCCGGAACAGCAGCGTGGCGCCCGCCAGCACCAGCGCCGAAGTCAATACCAGGGCGAAGATATCGCCAGTGATGGCGGTGATACCGACGTCCTTGAGCAGCAGCGTGCGCAGGCCGTGGACAGCGTAGGTGAACGGGTCGGCGGCCGACAACCAGCGCAGCCACCTGGGGAAGCCGGCGATGGGGTAGATGGCGCCGCTGGGGAAAAACAGCAGCGTGTTCAGCACGCCGAAAATGGCGCGCGGCACTAGCGGGTCGCTGATGCGCGCCATGATGAAAAACATCATGCCGATGAGCGCCACGGAAGTGAGCGCGACCATCAGGGTCAGCTCCAGCAGGCGCGCCGGTTGGAAGAAGTTGGGGACGCCCGCCACCACGGCCCCCAGCACCAGGATGGTCTCCCCCGCCAGCATCGCCTTGATCACGCCGGACAGGTTAAAGCCCAGGATCAGCTCCCATTTGGTGATCGGGGTCACCATGTAGCCTTCGTGCAGACCGCGCGACTTGTCGTCGATGAACAGTAGGCCGCCGCCGATCATGGCGGTCATGAAGATGGCCAGCGCCACCGAACCGGGCAGCAAATACTTCATGTAGTCGATGTAAGGATAAACTTCGACCACGTCGAGTGCGGCCTGCGGCGCTTCGCGCGGCGCGACGTGGGGCGCATTAATGGAGGCCACCAGGTCGGCCATCTGGGCACCCACCGCGCCCGCTACCGAGCGATCGGTGTTGTCGGTGATCAGCGCGAGGTGCGGCTGGTGCTGTTCCAACATGTCGCGGGAATAATGCAGTGGAATGATCAGGACCCCGCCCAGTACGCCCTTGCGGAGGTCGGCGATGGCGGCCCCCTGGTCGTCGTAATCGGTGGGCAGGAAGGTGCGCGCGTTAGCGCCCACGGCGCGCACGCGCTCCAGCACATCCACCGATTGCGGTCCGCGATCGAGGTTGACCACGCCCAGGATGACGTTCTTGATATTGCCGCCGAAAGCGTTGCCCAGGATGATCAACTGCAGCAGCGGCATCACCAGCGAGGCGAAAAGCAACGCCGGGCTGCGGCGGAACTTGCGCATATCGCGCTCCACCAGGGCAAAAGCTCGCATCATCGGGGGCCGCCTTTCTTCGCCGGGCCGGCGGTAACGGCGCCTTCGGCCCCTTCTGCCAATCCGTGGCCCGTGTAATGCAGGAAAACGTCGTCCAGGCTGGTGGATTGCACCGACAAGCTCTTCAGCTCGAGCTTGTGCTGGCGCGCCAACTCCAGCAACTCCTGCGCCGAGGCCGGGCCGCGGTCGCTCGAGATGCGATAGGTGGCCGAGCCCAGCGCGCGCACCGACTTGACCGCCGGCAACGCCTCCAGGTCGGCGGCGCCGTGGGGCAGATCGGGCTCGAACTGCAACTCGATGCGGCTGGCTCCGGGTACCGACGATTTCAGCGCCACCGGCGAGTCCAGTGCCACAATGCGGCCTTTGTCGACGATCGCGAGCCGGTCGCAGAGGCGATCGGCCTCGTCCATATAATGCGTGGTGAGAAAGAGCGTGCGGCCCTGCTGCACGCGCAGATGCGTGATCATCTCCCACACCGAAATGCGGGAGGCCGGGTCCAGGCCGGTGGTGGGTTCGTCCAGAAACAGAATCTGCGGGTCGTGCACCATGCCGCGCGCGATCTCCAGCCGCCGTCGCATGCCCCCGGAGAGGGTGGAGGCAAGGGCATTGGCGCGGTCCGCGAGGCCCACGGCTTCCAACAACTCCGCCGTGCGCTGGCGGCGCCGCGCTCCGGTGATGCCGTACAAGCGGGCGTGAATGCCGATATTCTCGGCGCAGGTGAGCTCCGGGTCGCTGGTCATGTTCTGCGGAATCACGCCGATGCTTTCGCGCACCGCGTTGGGGTCGCGAATGATATCGTGGCCGGCCACGACCGCCGTGCCGCTCGTAGGCGGCACCAGCGTGGTCAACATGCGGATGAGCGTGCTCTTGCCGGCACCGTTGGGCCCGAGCAGCCCGAAGATGGCGCCGGTCTGGACCTCGAAGCTGACGTTATCGACCGCCAGCAGCGCGCCGAAGCGCTTGCTGATGCCTTCGACCTCGATGGCGACGTCGTTGGTGGATTGGCTTGGCGCTTCCATGACGGCTAGTCCTTCGCGCTGTTCACCGGCGGCGGCGGCGGCAGAACCGGCACTGGGAGCATCACCCAGGCGGTCATACCCAGCGCAAGCTTGCCCTCCGGATTGGACACTCGCACGCGTATGGCCACCGTCTTGATGTCGCGCTTGGTGCGGCTGACGTCGCGCTGCGTGGCAAAATCGGCTTCCACCGCCTTGTAGATCACCGGACCTGTGACCTCGGCGCCCGAAGGCAGACGCACCCGCAAAGTCTGTCCCATGGCGATGAGATCGGCATAGGTTTCCTCGACGTCTGCAACCACCCAGGTAGAGCTCAGGTCGAACAGCGTGACAATCGGAGTGCCAGGGTTCACCACCTCGCCCTGCCGAGCCGCGCGCAGGGTCACAATGCCGCTCGCCGGCGCCAGAATCCGCGTCTGGCCGAAGCGCGCGGCGGCAGCGTCGGCATTGGCCTCGGCCTGCGCCTGGGCCGCGCGCAGCGCATCCGTCTGCCGCTGCTGTACGGGGACTTGCCGTTCCTGCTGCTGGGCGTCCGCCAGCGCGGCCTGCGCCGCCGCCACGGTGCGCCCGATCGCCTCGACCCCGGCCTGCGCCGCCGCCACGGAGCGCCGTGCCGCCTCGACCGCGGCTTGCGCCGCCTGTTCGTTGGCCCTGGCGGAGTCGAGATCGGTTCGGACGGTTACCAGGTCTTGTGGCGGGTTGATGTCCCTTTCCACCAGCGGCCGGATGCGGTTGAAGTTGTCCTGGGCCTTGGCGACCGCCGCCTGGGTTTGCACCACTTGCGCCTGCGCCTGACGCAGTTGGGCTTCGGTTTGCGCCACCTGCGCCTGCGCCTGCTGCGATTGGGCTTGGGTTTGCGCCACCTGCGCCTCTGCCTGGCGAACCTTGGTGGGCAGGGTATTCTCCAGCAGCTCAGTCTGGGCCACCGACTGCCGCGCGCTGGCCCGGGCTTGTGCGATGGCGTGGCCGGCGGCGCCCTGGTCGGCGCGCAACTCGTCCTGATCGAGCACGGCGATCAAGTCGCCGGCCTTGACCCATTGCCCGTCGTCCACCGTCAGGCTCACGATGCGGCCAGTGATCTTGCTGCCCACTACCACCTCGTTGCCATCCACGGTGCCGGTCAGCACGAGCGTCTGCGGACGCGGACGCTGCACCCACCAGATGGCCACGGCGACGGCCACAATCAGCAACGGAAGAATCGCTCGTTTCATGCGGAAGACCTCATTCGGTGAAGAGCAAAGTACATTGTAAACCAAATCATTTGAAATTCCAATGATATTCGGGCGCGGCCCCTGGATCCGTGCGGGGTCGGATCCGCCGCCGTCTGACGAATGAGATTGTGACTCTGAGCGGCTCGATCACGGGCAGGCCATCCTCCAGTTGCAGGGTGGCGTGCCCATCACCCCATCAGCCCGTCGGACCGGCGAGACACGTGGCGTGTGGAAATCGTTGGAGAGAACAGCCAGCACCCCCAAAACGGTTAAGCACCCGTCCTGCGCCAGGAGCTATCGCAGCAGCGCGTGCGCGGACATCACGATCCCCAGTCCCAGCACCGACGCGACGATCTTCATGGTGGTCCACGTCTTCAAACTCTGCGGCACCGTCATACCGAAATATTGCGTCACCAACCAGAAGCCGGAATCGCTGACGTGGGAGAATGCCGAGCCGCCGGCGCAGAGCGCCAGAATCAACTCGGTGGGCGTGTACCCTGGGATCCCTTTCACCAGCGGCGCCGCGATGCCCGCCGCGGTAATGATGGCGACGGTAGCCGATCCCTGCGCCATGCGCATGGCCGCGGCGATCAGCCACACCACCAACAGCGGCGAAATCGCGCTGGTCATCAGCAGGTTGCCGGCATAGCTGCCCACACCCGAATCCACAATGATCTGCTTCAGCGCGCCGCCTCCGCCCATGATGCAGATCAGCGTGCCCACCGGCAGCAGCGCTTCGGTGGCCATTTTGGACGCCTTCTCGCGCGACAGCCCGCGCCGGATTCCGAAAAGGTAGATGGCCGCCAGCGCGGTCACGGTGAGCGCGGTGTACGGGTGGCCGGCGAAGATCGCGACGCTCTTCAGCGGCAGATCGCGCATACTCGCCAGCGTGCCGCCCAAGGTCAGCATCACCGGCAGCAGCAACAGCAGAATCACTATCGGGATGGGCGGCGCCGATTGCGTCTCCGGGGCGCGCGTCATGATCCCGGCGATATCGGGCACTGGGATGTAGATGCGGCGCGCGATCCAGGTGCCGTACAGCATGCCGGCGGCCAGCGCCATGGGAAGAGAGAGCGCGGCGCCGTAGAGGATGGTGGTCCCCAGATCGCCGCCGAGCAATTGCGTAGCCGCCGCCGGAGCCGGATGCGGCGGCACCAGCGAGTGCGTCATGGTCAGCGCCGCCGCCATCGGCAGCCCATAGAACAGGAGCGACCGCTTGGTCTCGCGCGCCAGGTTCCACACCAGCGGCACCAGGATGATGAAGCCGACCTCGAAGAAGATGGGCAGCCCCACCAGAAACGCCGCCGCCAGCATGGCCCACGCGGCGTGTTCGATGCCGAACTTCTTCAGCAGCCAGTCCGCCAATGCTCTCCCACCGCCGGAATATTCCAGGAAGCGGCCAATCATGGCGCCCAGTCCGAGCACCACGGCGATGAAACCCAGGGCGTCGCCGAAGCCCGTCTGGATCGATTTCAGCACCTTGTCCGGCGCCATCCCGGAGGCCAGCCCCATCCCCATCGCCGAAATCAACAAGGCGACGAAGGCATGCAGTTTCACCACCAGAATCAGGAAAAGCAGCAGGACTAACGTGGCGGCCGTCAGGCAGATAAGGTAGGGACCGTTGGCGGGCATGAAGCCGCCATTCTACACTGTTACCGCTTGCGGGGCCAGAACTCGTGCGCTAGATTCATCCCCACGTCGAGAGCAAACCAGCCGCCGCCGGTCCGCGCGCCCGCTCCGAAATTAGCCACCCGCGCCGGCATCCAGATGCGCGACGCCTGTCCCGCCGCGAAGTCGCCGGTAATCCGCCCGGCCGCCAGCGTGTACCCCGTGCCGTTGTCGCGCGGCACCCAGAGGGTCCCCAGCATGACGTGCTTCAGGCGCGCCCAAACACTGCCCTCGCCCAACCGCCGAAAGTGCAGATCCTCATGAGTCCATTCGCTTACGCCCAGTTCGACCGAGGCCTTGATCCCGCGCTGGGCGAACGAGTTCCCAGCGCGTTTGGCGAAACCTTCGGGTCCCCGTCCCCACTCGGTGGGCGAATTGATCGCCTCGTTGAACAGTGCGCTGAGCGCGGTCTTCATCAGCGG
>Ga0224559_1001415_pt1 | contig 13256 bp, 10 predicted proteins | sample 714S33034metaG_FD_180676 | JGI IMG/M metagenome (GOLD analysis project Ga0224559, IMG submission 180676) | Peat soil microbial communities from Stordalen Mire, Sweden - 717 S3 30-34 | ecosystem: Environmental > Terrestrial > Soil > Wetlands > Peat | place: Sweden: Norrbotten County, Stordalen... | reverse complement strand
GAAGGCTCCACGCTGATGACCCTGGCGGACATGAGCGTCATCACCGCCGAGGTGAAGGTGGACGAAACCGACATCGTTAACATTCAAATCGGCCAGGCCGCCGAGGTCACCGTTGACGCCCTCCCCGGCAAGGTCTTCAAGGGCCACGTGACGCTGGCCGGCGATCAGGCTCTTTTGCGTTCCACCGGCGTGGCTACCTCGCAGTCCACCACCGGCACGGAAGAAGCCAAGGACTTCAAGGTCGTCGTGACGCTGGACAACCCCTCAAGCGAGTTACGCCCCGGACTCAGCACCACTGCCAAGATCACTACGGCGCACAAATCCAACGTGCTCTCGCTCCCCATCCAGGCGCTGACCATGCACAACCCCGATGACGACAAAGCCAAGGGGGGCGTGCAGGGGGCCTCATCTTCGCCGACCGCCCCCAAAAGCGCGCCCGTGCAGGGTGTTTATGTGTTAGACAACAAGAGCGGCAAGCTGCGGGCCAAATTCGTTCCGGTCACCACCGGCATCACCGGGGCCACCGACATTGAAGTCCTCAGCGGCTTGAAAGAAAACGACGAAATCGTCATTGGCCCATACAAGACGCTGCGCGCCCTCAAAAACAACGCGCTGGTCAAGCGGGACACCGCCAAGCCGGTTGTTCCGTCGGGCGGAAGTTCTTAAAAATCGCGCGACGACTCCGTTTTGCTTTTGCGTGAAGGGTACAGGCTTCACAGGACGCGGAAATGCTTGCTGTAAGCAAAGGAAGAGATTCGGATGGCTCAAAACGGCATCAGTGACGATGCGCAACATCTGGCTCCGCCAAGCAGCGACATCATCATTGTCGAGGATCTATGGCGCACCTACGATATGGGCTCGGAGCAGCAGGTGCAGGCGCTCAGCGGCGTCACCCTGAGCATCAAGCGCAATGAATATGTAGCCATCATGGGCCCGTCCGGCTCCGGCAAGTCCACGCTGATGAACCTGATTGGCTGCCTGGATACGCCCTCCAAGGGCCGCTACTGGCTCAACGGCCAGTTGGTCAGCGAGTTGGATGACGATCAGTTGGCGCGCATCCGCAACAAGGAGATCGGCTTCGTCTTCCAGACCTTCAACCTGCTGTCGCGGGCTACGTCGTTGCACAACGTGGAGCTGCCGTTGATCTATAACGGCACGCCAGCCGCCGAGCGCATCGAGCGCGCCAAGGAAGCGCTCGCCGACGTGGGGCTGGAGTCGCGTATGTACCACAAGCCCAATGAACTCTCCGGCGGCCAGCGGCAGCGCGTGGCCATTGCCCGGGCGCTGGTCAACCGGCCTTCGATCATCCTGGCCGACGAGCCCACCGGCAACCTGGACTCCAAGACAGGCGATGAAATCATGGCGCTCTTCGATCATCTGCATGACCAGGGCAACACCGTCTTGCTGGTCACCCACGAGCCGGACATCGCCGAATACGCGCATCGCGTGGTGCATATTCGCGACGGCCAGATCTTCTCCGACGAGCCCTCCAAACGCTTCCGCTAGAGCGGCTGGAGCCTGCCGATACAAAACATAATTTCTGCAAGCACATGAACCGGAAAGACGCCTGTCTTTCCGGTTCATGTTTTTTCCCCTTGCGCCGATGAAAACTTTGTCGGCCTTGAAAGTGTTATTCGGGCCGCGGAGGCGATGCACATTGAGAGCCATGCAAAGCGCCGCTCAGTACCAGCCTTATGTCTCCGGCCTGACCCTTGTGGAGGTGGAATCTCCCTCTGAAACGCAGCCCGTAGGGATCAGCGCTGCATGGCGCAAGCTGCTGGTGCAGGCTGAAATGGCCGCGCCGTATGTGCATTTGGCCACCATCGAAGGGGAACTCGGCAGCGGCAAGCAGACGCTGGCCCGCTATCTTTTCAGCCGTTCCCCTCTGGCCAGCGGCAGCTTTCAGCGGCGCGACGCCAGGGAATGGCTGGTGGCCGACGCCGATCCGGCCACGCTGGCCGGCTTCCTCTATCTGGACCGCGTGGACCTGCTGGCGTCTCCGGGCCAGGGTCTGCTGCTAGGCGTGCTCAAGGCGCTCCAAGACCGTCCGCAGGGACGCTTCATCCTGCTGGCCTCTTCCCAGACCTCGCTGCGCCAGATGGCCGCGCAGGGTCTGATGTTGCCCGATCTGGCCTTCCGGCTCACCGCCGTCCGCCTGGCCATTCCCCCGCTGCGCCAGCGCCGCGAAGACATTGCCGTGCTGGCCCAGGCTCTGCTCGACCGCATTTGCGCGCGCTACCAGCAGCGCCCCGTGGTTCTGGCGCCCGGCACACTGGCGCGGCTTTTGCAGCACAACTGGCCGGGAAACGTGCGCGAGCTGGCCGCAGTGCTTGAAACCGCATTGCTCGAAGCCGCAAATGGAACCATCCGGCCCGAAGATCTATCCCTGCCCTCCGGCCTGGAAGCTCCGCCCGAGCTGCGCCCGGCAACGCGAGCTGACAGCATGAATCTGGATGCGGTGATTCAACAGCACGTGCAATATGTCCTGGACATGAACCGGGGCAACAAGCTGCGCGCCGCCCGCCAGCTCGGCATCAGCCGCTCCACCCTCTACCGCATCCTGGGCAACGAGACCATCCTGGTGCATTGAGAGCCGCGCTTGCCTACATTTTCAACGGTAAATGCACAATTCCGGATTGGCGGATGGGAGACGCCCGCATGAAAAGTCAGTCAGACGCCGGCGGCTTTTCATCCGCCGTGAATGTCGTCCACGGCCCCGCCTTCATGTCATGCAGAATCGGCTTCTGCCACGCGAACCGCGGATGCGCAGCCAGAAACGGCGCAGCCAGAAAGTCCTCGCCACACGGATGCCCTGCCCTGCCAATGAAGCTCAGTTTCGCCGCCATATCCGAGTCCATCACCTTGCCTGTCACCGCGCCCGCCGGATCGTAGGGCGGATCATGCCACACTTTCTCTCCGACAGGCGAGACATCCTCATGCCCACACAGGCTGCGCTTGCCTCTATCGACTTTGTGCTCATAGCTGTCGTAGTGATCTGACAGGTACGCCTCCGCCAGCGCCGTATCCAGCTTTCCGTAGTGCTCCTGCATGAACTGCTCGGCACGAATTCGCCTTGCATTCATTGAGCTCTCCGGATCGTTCGGATTGAATCCCGGCGTATCATCGCGAATCACGAGCGGGTCGGCCGGAAAGTTCGCCGACACGAAATATCCATCCTTTTTCCTGGTTAGCGGCGTATGGCGGAAGCCCAGTTCCAGGTATGCGATCTCGCCCGTCTTGCGATCACCGATCAGCCAGGAATTGGCATAGCCGCCATTGTTGCCTTGGCGCATGATGGCAGCATATTCATCAATCGACGTCGCATACTGCATTGCCTTGCGCGACCGATTGAACTCCGGAATTCCGTTCACATCGAAGCCTCGCGCCATGGGCAGCGTGGTCTCGGTAATCATCAACCCGCTCGCGTTCACGCCAAAGTCGTCCCCGCTGGTAATCGAGCCCGGCACTCCATCCATCAAAAAGTGTTGACCACTTGCCGGCACAATATCGAAGACCACGGTATCGCGTTCGCCCCCGGCATAAGAGGACCAGTTGCTATGCGCAATGACTATCTTTCCATCCCTAGTCGCTGAACCGGTGGCAACAAAGGCGCTACACCTGCCCGGCGGAACCGCCGCTGGCGGATTCGCCTTGCCGTGCTTCGAATTCAGCCACGGCAGATAGTAGTCGCTCAACTCATCATCGCCATTCAACGCGACAAGATCCCACAGATCGATCGTCGATCCCTGCGCCTTCAGGCCCTCGACAATCCCCTTCAACTCCGCTTGGTACTCCGCATCGAGATGCGGCCATAACACTTTCTTTCCCGCCGCGCGGAAGAAGCTCCACGGATGCTTATCCACATTCGGCGCTGTAATCGTGTACAGATGCACGTTGTCTTCAATCTCACGCGCCAGCAGATAGCCATGCTGAAATCCAATCTGTTCCGGCGTTCCGGCCAAATGCACATATGTCCATCCTCCGGCTTTGAACTTGTAGCCGCCATCGAGGCGAGGGTCGGGTGCTGTTGACGGTGAAGCCGCTAAGGCGGCGACGGACGTAGTAGCAAGAAGAAGCAGAGCGGCAAGACGCATCATGTTTGCTCCTGGAGAGATCAGTTTCGAGGGTGCGGGCGGTTTAACCGGAATTTTCATTCCGGATTCCCGGCCCTCAAAGAATGTACTCAGAATTGTACAACTCACCGTCCTGGCCGGTTTTGCACTTTTCCCAGCAGTGCCGGGCGCCCAGATCTCGAACGGCTCCCCGGCAAACCTGTGCGAAATTGACCAGCAGAACAATTGCCTTGACGCATATTTTCCAAATTGACACCTGTTCAGGTGAGTTTTGACCGAGGAGAAGAAATGCCCGACTTTGGCAATCCTTTCAGTGGACTGAAGCACGACCGCTTGCTGACCCATGATGAGTTGGTGCGTGCGATCCGCTTCATGGTCGCCGCCGAGTATGAGGCGACGCAGATGTATGAGCAGTTGGCCGACTCGACCGGCAATGCCCTGGCTCAGAATGTTCTCCGCGACATTGCTGGCGAAGAGAAGGTTCACGCCGGCGAATTTCTGCGCCTGCTCAAGGAACTTCAGCCCGACGAGGAAAGCTTCTACCAGCAAGGCGCGCAGGAAGTCGAAGTAGAATTCCTGAACAAAACTGGCGCGGCTGGCGACGTCACATCCAAGGACTCAAACAGTCAAGGATTGGGAATCGGAAATTTACGAGTGAAACCTGCTGAAAAAGGAGTTACCAAATGAATTTTCTTCGTAGGGAACTTGCTCCGATCAGCCCGCAGGGATGGAGCGAAATCGATTACGTGGCCAAGAAAGCGCTGGCTGCCAATTTGTCGGCGCGCAAATTCGTCGATGTTGACGGGCCGCATGGCCTGGACCACGCTTGTGTGCCGCTTGGCCGTCTGGCCATGCCGAAAGGGCAGGATGAAGCAGCCGTCCGATACGGCATACATCAGGTTCTGCCGCTGGTCGAGGTGCGCGCTGATTTCAGCTTGCCGATATGGGAGTTGGATAACATCGAGCGGGGCGCCAAGGATATAGATCTGGATGCGGTCGTCAAGGGCAGCCGGGAAATTGCAGCCTTCGAGGAGAAAGCCATTTACGAGGGCTTCGCGCCGGGCGCTATCGTTGGTCTTCAGCAGGCGGTGAAAAGTAAGAAAATCAAGATCTCGCTGGATATGGATGCGGTTGTCGATGCGGTTTTCAAGGCGCAGGAACAGATGCTGAAAAACGGTGTCTCGGGGGCGGCCAATTTGGTGGTTTCGCCGTCTTTGTGGGAGTTTCTAGCCCACTGCGTCCCAGGGGGCACGCTCCGTTCAACCATCGAAAGCGAGATCGGTGGCCGCGTCATCCGCGCCGAGTCGTTGAAGGACGCGCTGCTTATCTCCAACCGCGGCGGCGATGTGGAATTGACTGTGGGGCAGGATTTCGCGATCGGCTACCACGGCCACACGGCGGCTGAGGTCAACCTATATATCACCGAATCGTTTACTTTCCGCGTCATTGAGCCGGAGGCGGTCGTCGGGTTTACAGCGGTCTAGCGAGAGTTTACTGCGAAACCGGCAGAGGCCGGGATCAGCTCCAAATCTCGATTTTTGAGACCTGGAACTGATCCCGGCCGCGCCCACTCCGGCTCCGCCGCCCACAGATTCACCGGGTGTGTGTTCTCGTGAAACAGTGGGGTGGAAGTCGTTTATTTTAAATAATTTAGGGGAGGCTCCACGGCTTCACTGGTTTTATGCTTGCGTGTTTCCGTGAAACAGGCTCTTGTAAGCCATTGATTCTGGATAGATTAGATATGCCTCCACAGTTTCACCCGGAAAAATCGCACTTTTTTTCTTGGCGTTTCCCGGTTTGGAGAGGGAGCGGGGCTGGTTGCGGGCCTTTTGCGCATGGCTTTTCCGTTGGACAGGGGTCTCGCTCCTTTGTCTTCTATTGCCAGTGTGCGCCAACGGAGGGTTATTGTCGGCAAACAACTGCAGTGGGGCAGACGATGTTGTGTGCCGGACTTAGGTCTGTGGTTTCCCACCCTTGCGACAAAAACAAGGACGTCGCAAGGATGGGGCACCCGGCCAACAGAGGGTTATTGTCGGCAAACAACTGCGGTGGGAATACACTGCCTCCGGCCACCGTTTGGTTTTCTTTTCACGCTAAGGGCTGTTGGCACGATTTGATAACCGGCCCCGATTACATTTCTGAATACTGGGCGACTTATGAGTACTAATCGTTGCTTGGACGAGTGCAATGGCGATTTGGAATGAACTGAGATTTTGAATTGCGTTCAGCACCGGTCCCCAAATGCGAGGGACCGGTGGCACCCTCAGTTTGATTTGGAAGAGTCTTGGGACCGTGGCCACCCGCCGGTGGGGACACACTGCCTCCGGCCACCGTTTGGTTTTCATTTCACGCTAAGGGCTGTTGTCGTAAATCCAGAATTCCGCGGAAGCTGATCGGCGGAGCCTTGGCGACTTGCCGGGTGTATTCTGTGTCGGCTGAAACTTTTGAGGTTTCCCATGTCTGAGAAGCGAGACCTAGGGCAGCCTCATCATGGTGCAGGAGTTGGTAATCGAGACCTGGGCCACCCGCCGCCTGATTCACTCTCTGAATTTGATTCCCGGCTTGAACTGAATAACGAATGCTCTTCGCCCGTTATTGCTAATTTCAGCAGGCAGTTCGGCAAGCTCAACCGATGGGGATAGGTGTTTTGCCATAAGAATGGCGCTAAACCACTCAGCCATTCGCCAACAATTATCGAAGTAAACCTTGGCCGTCGATGATCGGTAGACGACCGGAACGGCCTCCGCAGGAATACGAGCATGTTGAATAACTTTATTACGAATGTTTACCAGTTTGTTTTGCCAGGCTGCACGCTGTTGTCCAAGGTACTTCAAAACTTCATCATCAAAGCCAAATTGTTTACCAAACTGCTTGCTCTGCTGTTCAAATTGCTTCTCATTTTCGGCAAACAAAAAATTGATTTTATAGCCCATCTCCAGCGCAAGGTCTGAAAGTCTGTGTTCGTACGCTGTCCACAGTTTTGAATAAAATCCATCGAATTCATTACGCAAGTTGAGAATCGGGGTGTTTGGTGTGCTCTCCATATCTATTGCTTGGCGAAGGTGGAGAAACGCTGGAGTGAATCCTTCCAGAACCATGCTCCAAAACTTGTCCATGATGGACGTTCTTTTATCTTCACTCCACATTGCACCCCCAAACAATTCTGCGAGCGCAATAAATCGCGCTTGAAACTGCTCATCCGCGCCAACGCTGGCGAACGGGGCAACCTTCCATTGGTGCGGCTCTTTGCCGGGCTCGCTTTTAACCCCATAGATCACGCTTCACATCCGATCTTAACTGCGTTCTTTCCCATGGCCAGATTGTGGAAACAAACCCTGAAATACACATTTTTCGAGTTCTCTAAGCCGAATATCTAGAACTTGTTCCAGTGTCTTGCTCGCCTCATTTACAGTTTCCAATTCCCGCATCCAAGCTGGGATGATACTCAACGCCAATATAAAAAGATCGAATCTCCACATTCGAATGCCAAACATTAGCCCCGTCAGAGCATAACTACCCTCGGTTTCACCGTGACCAAATCTAGCCATTGCAAGCAGCAGGACCGCATACCCTATAGACATAACAAAAATTAAAAATGCTCCGAGAAAGAACCCGATAAATACACTGCGCCGCGCTTCCCAAAGACGAGCATAAAGCGGCGAAGGTTGATTAAGATCATCGTTCAAATAACGCATTTGCCATCCCCCCCATCGTTGCTAACAGTCTAAACTTTCGGTGTTAATAAATTCTTCATCGCTTACCCTCGTGTACCTGCTTCGTCACCAGACCATCCATACGGCCCAACACCTCTGACGGGAGGTAGCACCTCAACTCGCCGCAAAGTGGACGCGAGAACGCGATGGACTGAAACGGGAATGCTTCCGAACATTAATACAGCGTAGGCGAAAACGAGGCGAAAACGCGATACAAACCTTGGCCGGTGGCCCACATCTCGATCTATTACTGAAGAGGGGTGCCCCAGGTCTGGGTTTTCAGACCTGGGATTTCGCCGATCCCCGATCCGCGGAGAATTGAGAATCCAAGTCTCCCATGTCTCAGAATCGAGACATGGGGCACCCAGCATTCACCCTCTTCGGAAATGTCCCGGCAAACGCCGGTGTCGCCAGAATGGATTCTGGAATGACGCCAAATCGCCGATTATCAAACCGAGAAGTGCTGTAGATTTTTGGGTTTGTGCCAGCGGGCGACCTGGATGGATGGGGAAAATCTTCTACACTCGATGGGAAGGTGATTTCGCCCTTTGATTTCACAGGAAGGTTCTGATTCCCTTGAAAAGATTCCAGCTTTCTGCTCTGTCCCTTGTTGCCGCTTTCATGTTGATTGCCTCTGTTCCCTCGATTCAGGCCCTGGCACAGGCTGGCGTTCCGGCTCAGGCTGCCTCGGTGGAGGCCAACCGCAAGGCTCTCAATGCCCTCTTTGAGGAGTATTGGGAGGCGAGCCTGGAGCGCTCGCCGGAGTTTGCCTCCTCGCTGGGCGACAAGCGATTCAACGACCGCATCTCCGACTACTCCGTGAAGGCCCATAACGAATGGCTGGCCCGCGAAGAGAGATACCTGATGCGGCTGGCGGGCATTGACCCGACCGGGTTCACCGACCAGGAGAAGATCAGCCGCGATCTGCTGCTGCGCCAGTTTGCCGACGATCAGGAGGCGGTTGCGTACAAGGAGTGGGAGATGCCGTTGAACCAGATGGGCGGCATTCAAACGACCTATCCGCAACTGGCGGCGCAGTTGAGCTTCACCACGGTGAAGGATTACGACGACTGGATCGCCCGGCTGCACGCCATCCCCAAGGCCTTCGACCAGGTGACCACGAATATGTCCATCGGCATGGACGACCATCGCGTGCCGCCGAAATATCTGCTGGAAAAGGTGCTGGAACAGGTGAAGGGACTGGCCGCGCAGAAGCCGGAAGACTCGCCGCTGGCCTTGCCGTTGAAGCACTTTCCGGCCACCGTGAAGCCCGCCGAGCAGGAGCGCATCAAGGCCGAGATGCTGGACGCAATCGGCAAGGAAGTGCAGCCCGCGTACCTGCGCCTGGCGCGCTTTCTGGAGGTCAGCTACATTCCCGCAGGCCGGGAGCAGCCCGGAGTGTGGGCACTGCCCGATGGGGCAAAGTATTACGCCTACCGCCTGCGCCGCACCACGACGACCGACTTGACCGCGGATCAATTGCACCAGATCGGGCTGGACGAGGTGAAGCGCGACGAGGCGGAGATGTTGGCCATTGCGCAGAAGCTGGGCTTTGCGGATTTGAAGAGCTTCAGGGCCAGCTTGAAGACCAATCCCAAGCTGCATCCGGCGTCGGCCGAGGCGCTGCTGGACGCTTATCGCGGCTATCTAGGCCCAATGCAGGCGCGGCTGCCGCAACTCTTCGGACGGCTGCCCAAGGCGCCGTTCGAGGTTGCCGCGGTTCCGGATTTCATGGAAAAGACCTCCGCGCCCGCTTACTATGAGCCGGGCACGCCCGACGGCAGCCGGCCGGGCCGCCTGCGCATTGACACCTACAACGCCACCGAGCGCAACCTTTACCTGGTGGAGGCCACCGCGTACCACGAGGGCCTTCCCGGCCACCACCTGCAGATCTCCATTGCCCAGGAACTGACCGACGTGCCCACCTTCCGCAAGCACGAGCACTACACGGCTTACACCGAGGGTTGGGGACTCTACGCCGAGCGGCTGGGCAAGGACGTGGGCTTCTACCAGGACCCCTACTCGGACTACGGACGCCTGGAGAACGACATCTGGCGCGCAATCCGCCTGGTGGTGGACACCGGCGTCCACTCCCAACACTGGACCCGCCAGCAGATGGTGGATTACTTCCACGAGCACTCGGCCATCGACGAAACCAGCATCCAGGCCGAGGTGGACCGCTATATCGCGTGGCCTGGCCAGGCCGTGGCCTACAAGGTGGGCCAGTTGAAGATTCTGGAACTGCGCGACCGGGCGAAAAAGGCGCTGGGCAGCAAGTTTGATCTGCGGGCTTTCCACGACCAGGTACTGGACGCGGGCGCGCTGCCGCTGGATGTGTTGAGCGACCGGATCGACGGGTGGATTGCAAGCCAGAAATAGCCGCGAGAATGGCGGCTTGGGGGCGTGGTAATCTGTAGTGTCCCTTTTCAGCGGCTTCTGGTTCAACTTTGCTGCTACTGCGGGCTACTGCGTCCATTGGAGAAATTGGTATGAAACGCGCTCTTGCATTCGTCTTTGTCCTTGGGTTTTCCTGCTGTCTGTATGCACAGGCGGTGGATACAACTGTCTGCGAGATTCTGAAGAATCCGCAGTCGTTCAACGGAAAGATCGTCCGCGTCAAAGGCACGGCCGTCGCCTCTTTCGACCAGTTCGCCGTGAAGGGCACAGGCTGCGAGCCCACCGTCAACAACAACATCTGGCTTTCCTATCCGGAAGGAACAAAAGCCAAGGCGGGGCCGGCGGTGATGGTGCATGTTCAACCAGCACGCAACTTCGCCGGGGACGTTCCCGCAGCTCAGCGGACACCGGTCGAATTGGACAAGAACAGCAAGGATTTCAAGCAGTTCGATTCCCTGCTGGCCACACCTTACAAAAAGGGCGGAATGTGCCTGGGGTGCAACCGCTATGAGGTGACTGCCACGCTGGTGGGCCGGGTGGATGCCGTGGAGAACGCCACGCTGCGCCGCGACAAGGCCGGCAAAATCATCAGCTTCGGCGGCTTTGGGCACATGAATGCCTATAGCGCACGCCTGGTGCTGCAATCGGTCAGCGATGTCACGCCGAAGGAGATCGACTACTCGAAGACCCTGGCCGTCACCAAGGAAGACACGGCACCCGAACAGCTCGGCCTGGATCCGTTGGCGGCCGCGCAGAAGCTAGCTGAGGCCTATCCGGCCACCGAACCCGCCGGGCAGCAGCTCAGGCGGGCCGTCGGTGTGTTCCCCAAGCCCAAAGAGAACAATGGAGTTGTAATCGCACACGGGACGAGCAACGATGCCGCCGCAAAGTACGAAACCAAGGGGACGGTTGATTCCCCGGACGGCCTGCTCTTCACCTGCACGATCAATACGAGCCGCGTGTCGGGCGATGCTGAGAGCAGGGCTGTCGTTTTTGCCGGCGAAAACATCGCCAACCTGCGCAATCCGTTGCCGGAAGGCCTGGACGCCGGAATTTACGATCTGGAGAATCGAGCCTGGACGACAACAACACTGGACGCCGTGGGCAGCAGGCAAAAGACGATGACTCTGCCGGGCGCCTATCTGGTCTGGAACTCGACCTGGCCGCCAGCCGAGGTCAACAAGAATGTGAGCGATGCGATTGAGGGCTTCCTGGCAAAGGAAGAGCTTCTCCACAAGTAAACGAAGCTTCAAGCTGGACAGGCTGGCAACTCCGCGTGACAAAGCTCCGGATTGCCAGCCTGTCTGTTTTGTAAGTGCCGAAAACATCGCGGCCTCCACACGGCAAGGGATTCGCGTATCGTTGAAAGTTACACCACATTCATTCAGGAATCAGGAAAGGGAAACAGATGGCGGAGATCACTGTTGAGGCCACCGAAATACCAGCGCAGTTGCCCGATGTGCGCGTGGCCGTTCTGGGCGCAGGCAAGATGGGCGGCATCCTTCTACAGGCCTTCCTGAAAGAGAACCTTTTCGCACCCAGCCAGATTCACGCCACCGTGGGCCACGCCGAGCGGGCGGTGGCGCTGAGCGCGCAGTGGGGCGTGGACGTAACGACCAACAACCTGGAGGCGGTGCAACAGTCGGATTTGATTTTGCTGGGCGTAAAACCTTTCCAGGTGCCAGAGGTGATGGCGGAGATTCGTCCCGCGCTGACACCGGCCAAGACGCTGGTTTCCTTTGCAGCGTCGGTGAAGACACGGGCCATCGAAGAAGCGGCCGGCATGGAAATCGGAGTCATTCGCGCCATGCCCAATACGCCCTCGGCTCTAGGCGCGGGCGCCGCCGGATTGTGCAAGGGACGCTACGTCTCCGCCGAACAGATGGCGCTGGCGAAGCGCCTCTTTGAGACCGTGGGCCGCGCGGTGGTGGTGGACGAGAAGCACATGGACGCCGTAACCGGCTTGTCGGCCTCCGGTCCAGCGTACATCTACATCATCATCGAGGCTCTGGCCGAGGCGGGCGTAAAGGTGGGCCTGTCCCGCGACGTAGCTACTCAACTGGCCGCGCAAACCGTCTTCGGCTCCGCCAAGATGGTGCTGGAAACCGGCTACCATCCGGCATTGCTGAAGGACGCCGTGACCACCCCCGCCGGATGTACCATCGACGGTATTCTGGAACTGGAAGAAGGTGGACTGCGCGTCACGCTGATCAAGGCGGTGATGCGAGCCACCGAGCGAGCCAAGCAACTGGCTGCGGGATAAGAAGATTTTTGCCTTCCCAGGTCTCAAAATCGAGACCTGGGGCACCCCAGTATCGAACTGTCTCCTAAACCCAATCACTCCCTGGCTTGATTCCATGTCCATTCAACGTCCAACCTGGCTCCCCTCTTACCTGCCAGAATTGCAAGGGCTGCGCGGCCTGGCGATTCTGTGGGTGGTTCTCTATCACTGCCATTGGCGGCTGGAGGGAACCTGGATTTACTACGCTTCGCTTTGGGGATGGTCGGGAGTCATTTTCTTTTTTGTCCTCAGCGGCTTTCTGATTACTTCAAATCTGCTGAGCGCTCGCGACAAGCCACACTACTTTCACAACTTCCATGCGCGCCGGGCGCTGCGCATCTGGCCGGTTTATTTGCTGCTGCTGGCGGTGGTTTATCTGAATGCGCCGTGGTTTATTGGCCCCAGCGTGATGACCGCGATCAAGACCGCTCCCTGGCTCGCCTATCTTTTCTGCGTGCAGAACCTCTTTCACCTGACCCTGCCGCCGGCCCTTGGCCCTACCTGGGCGCTGGCCATCGAGGAGCAGTACTACTTTCTCTGGGCGCCCATTGTGCGCTTCCTGCGCCGGCCGTGGATGCTGGCATCTGTTCTGGCCTGTGCGCTGGTGGGTTCGCCGCTGCTGCGCCATCTGAATATGGTCTGGATGAGAGGCATGCCGACCCACACGCTGATTCACCTGGATGGAATCGCACTGGGCAGCTTGCTGGTGCTGGGCTTTTACACACTCAAGCTGAGCCGCCGCACATGGCTCTGGATCGGCTTGGGCGCGTTCGTGACGGGAATTGCCGCAGC
>Ga0224559_1001413_pt1 | contig 13267 bp, 11 predicted proteins | sample 714S33034metaG_FD_180676 | JGI IMG/M metagenome (GOLD analysis project Ga0224559, IMG submission 180676) | Peat soil microbial communities from Stordalen Mire, Sweden - 717 S3 30-34 | ecosystem: Environmental > Terrestrial > Soil > Wetlands > Peat | place: Sweden: Norrbotten County, Stordalen... | reverse complement strand
TTACCGCATCGATCCCGTCGCGTCATGACGATGGGCGATGCGCTGTAAAGTTGGCCCCCACGCGGGAAAGTTCAGGCGCTTGCCGGCCGCCCCTGCGCGATGGGTGCGGACGACGTGTTCCTGCCCGGTCAGATGGCGGCCATGTAGATAAACTGCATCGGAGAGGCGGTCGTCGAACCGCTTGAAGGCATTTACGATGGCGCTCCAGCTCATCGATGAATACTCCAGTTCCGCGTGGCGAACGCGCCGGTCCCCGCCCGAAGTCTCGGCAATAGACCCAAGCGGCCCGTCGCATTCCGTTTCAAAGTTAAATCTATTTAGAGCTAGTCGCATAAGGTCGCGATTGCAGACCCTTCCCTGTTTTATAAAGGCCCCATAAACACGACGCCGGCTGGATCAGCCATTGCGCGCCGCCGCGAGCGGCCCGTCTTCAACAAAACGAGACTTCGGCCGCCGATTTGATAAGCTCGCGCCCAATGGTCGCGCGCGCCGCGACGCGGATGGAAGCCAAGAGACGAGTCTTGAAAACGCGCCTGCCGATCCGCGTTCGAAACTGGATGTATGCGCTGCGCGGTGGGTTCCTGATCCGGCCGCTGCTCATCTCGCTCGGTCTTGGGCTTGCGGGAATGCTGCTGTCTTCGGCGGAAGAGAGCTTCCCGCTGGTCAGCGCCTGGGTTCCCGACACGCTGTTCCCCTCGCGCGCCGATCCGCAGATCGCGCAGGTGATGCTCAGCACGATCGCAAGCTCGATCATGACCGTCGTCTCGATCGTCTTCGCGATTCTTCTGATGACGCTGACGCTGGCCTCGATGCAGTTCTCGCCGCGCATCCTCGTCAATTTCGTCAGGGACCGCGTGACGCAATGGACGCTCGGCGTCTTCCTCGGCACGTTCCTCTACTGCATGGCCGCCCTGCCCGCGGCGCGCAGCCTGCCGCACCCCTTCGCCCCGGTGGCCACCGTCACCGGCGCGCTGATGCTTGCGCTGGCCTCCGTCATGGGCCTGATCTATTTCATCCACCACATTTCGCGCGCCGTCAGCGTCAACCACATCGTCGACCGCATCGCCCGCGAGACGGAGGGCGTCATCGACGACATCATGCCGCACAGGCGCGGCCCCGTCGCCCGCCGCGAGGATATGGCGTTCGAGCGGGAGCCGACCGAGTTCGCGGTTCCCATCGATCAGTCCGGTTATATCTGCTTCATCGACAGCGACCGCCTGCTCAAATTGGCAAAGGTGCACAAGTTGCGCATTCGCGTGCTACGCCCGATCGGGCATTACGCCCCGGAGGGCGCGCCGCTCTTCACAGTCTCGCGCAAGAGTCGTCTGACCGAGGAGCTCAACGAGGAAATTCGTGCCGCATTCGTAATCGGCCCGATGCGCACGATGCAACAGGACGTCGAGTTCGGCGTGCTGCAGATCGTCGACATCGCGCTGAAGGCGATCTCGCCCGCCGTCAACGATCCAAGCACGGCGATCAATTGCATCGATCAGTTGTCGCGCATCCTGATTCGTTGGACTGGCCGCGCCCCACCCGCGACCCTTCTCAGCGACCCGCCCTATGTCGTGCGGGTGATCCTGCCATGGATCGATTTCGACCATCTACTCGACACCGCCTTCGAGCAGATCCGCCATTATTCCGCAAATGACCTCGCCGTCAGTTTACGGCTATTGCGCGCGCTTGACGATCTCGCCGCCGCCATCGACGACAAGGGCGTGCGAGAGCAGCTGGCACTACGCGGACGACGCGTCGTCGCGGGCTGCGCGACGCGGCTGGATCCCGGCGACGTGAAGCGGCTTGAGGACCGGTTGGCGCTGCTTGAGGCGCGCGCGCCAAGCCACGCCGCGCGCGGCGCATAGCGCGCGACGTCGTCGCCTCACCTGCGCAACAGATATCCAACGATTCCACCCGTCGCCGCCGAAAGCACGGACATAGCCCATTTCTTTTCTTCGGCTGACGCCGCGCTCGACGACAGAGTTTCGTAGCATAACCGCACGATCAGGACCACAAAGCCAACCGCAACGACGAACAGCGCCACATCCTTGAACAGGCGCACATACAATTCCGACGCTGTTTCTTCACGCTCGATCGATACGCTGTATTTGTGGTTTGGCGGCGGGCTATCGAGGTCGATCCTGTTCATAAACCGACGATTTCAGTCTGGAGCTTGTTCGACTCCGGCTCGACCAGGCCAAGCTTCAGGCCGCGCCGCTTGCCGTCGCGGGCTGCGAGATACAATTGGAGGGCCTTGCGAAGAATTTCGCTCTTGTTCGTCTCGGTCTCCGCGGCAACCTTATCGATCGCTTGATTCAGATCATCGGACAAAACAACATTGAACCGAGCGCTCATGGAAAATACCTCTGCGTGATTTATGTGCATTTTTTACACTATTTACACACATGACGCAATGGCCATATGGAAGCATGGCGCATGTCCCATCGGATCGCCGGCGCGTCAAACATCCAGATTGGCGACGGAGAGCGCATTCTCCTGGATGAACTCACGACGCGGCTCGACGACGTCGCCCATCAGCTTGACGAAAATATCGTCGGCGTCGTCGCCTTCCTTGATCTTGACCTGCAAGAGCGAGCGAGCTTCCCGATCCAGCGTCGTCTCCCACAGCTGCTCGGGATTCATCTCGCCGAGGCCCTTGTAGCGCTGCAACTGGGAGATGCCCTTCTGGCCCGCCGCCATCACCGCGTCGAGCAATTCGCCCGAGCCCGAGGCCTGCGTCTCGTCGTTGCGCCTTATGAACAGCGCCGGCCGGGCGAAGACATCGTGCAATGTCGCGGCGTGCTCGTTGAGGCGGCGCGCCTCGGTTGAAGCGAGGAGGCCAGCGTCGAGCGTCGCGGCCTGACGCACGCCGCGCACCTGCCGCGTGAACACATAGCCGCCATTGGCGACGGCGCCCTGCCAGCCGCGCTCCATATCGTCGGCGAGTTCGTCGAGGCGCGTGGCGATCGTCGCGGCGAAACCTTCGGCCGCTTCCTCGTCATCCGGCCCGATCGGCCGGAAGGCTCCGGCGATGGCGGCCTGTTCGACGACGGTGCGGTCGTAGCGCGAATGCATCGCTTTCAGGAGGTGGCGCACGGCCCGCGCCTCCTCGACGATCGAGCGCAAATCCGCGCCCGCGCGCTCGACGCCATCGGCGAGACGCAGCACGGCCCCGTCGAGACCGTTGCCGATGAGATAATCGTCCAGCGCGCGCTCGTCTTTCAGATATTGCTCGGAGCCGCCGCGCTTGACCTTGTAGAGCGGCGGTTGCGCTATATAGAGATGGCCGCGTTCGATCAATTCGCGCATCTGCCGGAAGAAGAAGGTCAGGAGCAGCGTGCGGATATGCGAGCCGTCGACGTCGGCGTCGGTCATGATGATGATCTTGTGGTAGCGCAACTTGTCGACGTTGAAATCATCGCGGCCGATGCCGGTCCCGAGCGCCGTGATCAACGTGCCGATTTCCTGGCTGGACAGCATCTTGTCGAAGCGGGCGCGCTCGACGTTGAGAATTTTGCCGCGAAGCGGCAAGACGGCCTGATATTCGCGATCGCGGCCCTGCTTGGCCGAGCCGCCGGCGGAATCGCCCTCGACGAGGAAAAGCTCGGCCTTGGCGGGATCGCGCTCCTGGCAATCGGCCAGCTTGCCCGGCAGATTGGCTACGTCGAGCGCTCCCTTGCGGCGGGTCAGCTCGCGCGCCTTGCGCGCCGCCTCGCGCGCCTGCGCCGCCTCCACCACCTTGCCGACGACAGTGCGCGCATCCTGCGGATGCTCCTCGAACCAGGAGCCGAGCATCTCATTCACAAGGCCTTCGACCGCCGGACGCACTTCCGACGAGACCAGCTTCTCCTTCGTCTGCGAGGAGAATTTCGGATCCGGCACCTTGACCGACAGGACGCAGGTCAGGCCCTCGCGGCAATCATCGCCCGTTAGGTCGACCTTTTCGCGCTTCAAAAGGCCGGAGCGCTCGGCGTAGCCAGTGACCTGCCGGGTGAGGCCGGCGCGCAGGCCGGCGAGATGGGTGCCGCCGTCGCGCTGCGGGATGTTGTTGGTGAAGGGCAGCACGTTCTCGTGGTAGGAATCGTTCCACCACAGAGCGACCTCGACGACGATATTCTCGCGCTCGCCCTTGATCAGAATGGGCTTCGTGATGAGCGGGCTCTTGGCGCGATCGAGATAGCGCACGAAGGCCTCGAGGCCGCCATCGTAATAGAGCAGCTCTGTTCGCGGCTCCGCGCCGCGGGCGTCGGTCAGTTCGATGCGAACGCCGGAGTTCAGAAAGGCGAGTTCGCGCAGCCGGTGCTCGATCGTGCCGAAATCGTAATCGACCATGGTGAAGGTCGCGGGCGAGGCGAGAAAGGTGACCTCCGAGCCGCGCTTGGGCTTGCCGTCGACGATCGGCGCCGGCCCCGTGACTTCGAGCGGGGTGACGGCATCGCCCTGCGCAAAACGGATCAGATGCTCCTTGCCTTCGCGCCAGATCCTGAGTTTCAGCCAGGTGGAGAGCGCATTGACCACGGAAACGCCGACGCCATGCAGGCCGCCCGACACCTTGTAGGAGTTCTGGTCGAATTTCCCGCCCGCGTGCAACTGGGTCATGATGACCTCGGCCGCGCTGACGCCTTCCTCGCTATGGATGTCGGTCGGAATGCCGCGCCCGTCGTCGGTGACGGTCACCGAGCCGTCGGCGTTGAGCGTCACCGTGACTTTGCTAGCGTGGCCGGCGAGCGCTTCGTCGATGGCGTTGTCGACGACCTCATAGACCATGTGATGCAGCCCTGAGCCGTCATCGGTGTCGCCGATATACATGCCGGGGCGCTTGCGGACGGCGTCGAGGCCGCGCAGGACCTTGATCGAGTCGGCGCCATAATAGGCTTCCGCCTCGGGAGGGACGGAGACCTGTGAAGCGGCGGCGGGTTCAACCATGGTAAAAGCTTAACTTTCTCTTGTTTTTGCAGCGGTTTCGGGCGGCCCGGAATGACGGCCCGAAAATGATTTTCCATTATAGAGCAAACCTCTGCGAAGGCCATGTTTTTTCATGTTTTTCGCCCCCGTTCGGGGGCCTCCCCGGCGCCCTGTCCACATCTCAGTTCGGCGCCTTCCGGCGGGACCGGCGCGCCGACCAAAAAACAGCGCTCGGGACCCATGAAAAACGCCTCCGGAGCCTTTGCGCGGCGCCGGAGGCGAGGTCTTATCGATGAACGGACGAAGGGCTTCAGGCCGCCGCGCGGATGGCCTCGTCGCCGATGAGAAGGCCCCGCTCGTCGGCGCCGATGCGCACCTTCTCGCCATCATGGATCTTGCCGGCGAGAATAAACTCGGCCAGTGGATCCTGCACGTTTTTCTGAATGACGCGCTTCAGGGGGCGCGCGCCATAGGCTGGGTCATAGCCCTTTTCGGCGAGCCACTCGCGGGCTTCGGGCGTCAATTCCAGCACGATCTTGCGATCCTCCAGCAGCTTGTCGAGGCGCTTCAGCTGGATTTCGACGATCTTGCCCATGTCCTCGCGGCGCAGACGATGGAACAGGATGATCTCGTCGACGCGATTCAGGAATTCCGGCCTGAAATGCGCGCGCACCACCTGCATCACCTCGTCGTGGACGGCGCTCGAATCCTCGCCATCCTTCTGCAGCACCAGAAACTCCGAGCCGAGGTTCGAGGTCATGACGATCAGCACATTGCGGAAATCGACCGTGCGTCCCTGCCCGTCCGTGAGCCGGCCGTCGTCCAGAACCTGCAAAAGAACGTTGAAGACGTCCGGGTGGGCCTTCTCGATCTCGTCGAAGAGCACGACCTGATAGGGCCTGCGCCGCACCGCCTCGGTGAGGGCGCCGCCTTCCTCATAGCCGACATAGCCGGGCGGCGCGCCGATCAGCCGCGCGACCGAGTGTTTCTCCATGTATTCGGACATGTCGATCCGCAGCAGCGCATTCTCGTCGTCGAACAGGAAGCCGGCGAGCGCCTTGGTCAATTCGGTCTTGCCGACGCCGGTCGGCCCGAGGAACATGAAGGAGCCGATCGGACGGTTTGGATCCTGCAGCCCGGCTCTTGCGCGACGGACGGCTGTCGAGACCGCCTTGACGGCCTCCTTCTGCCCAACCACGCGCTTGCCCAGCGCATCTTCCATGCTGAGCAGCTTCTCGCGCTCGCCCTCCAGCATCTTGTCGACCGGAATGCCGGTCCAGCGCGAGACCACCTGCGCGATGTCTTCGGGCGTCACCGCCTCGTCGACGAGAACGCCGCCGCGCTTTGATTCAATCTCGGCGAGCTGCTTTTCAAGGCCAGGGATGACGCCATAGGTCAGTTCGCCGGCGCGCTGATATTCGCCCTTGCGCTGCGCCTGCGCCAGTTCCGTGCGCGCGGCCTCAAGCTGCTCCTTGAGCTTCTGCTCGGAGCCCAGCTTGTCCTTTTCGGCGCGCCAGCGCGACGTCAATGCTGACGACTTCTCCTCGAGGTCGGCGAGTTCGCCTTCGAGCTTCTTCAGCCGGTCCTTCGAGGCCGAATCGGTCTCCTTCTTCAGCGCCTCCTGCTCGATCTTGAGCTGGATGATGCGGCGGTCGAGTTCGTCGAGCTCTTCCGGCTTCGAATCGATCGCCATGCGCAGCCGCGCGCTGGCCTCGTCGATGAGGTCGATCGCCTTGTCGGGCAAAAACCGATCCGCAATGTAACGATGCGACAGCGTCGCCGCCGCGACGATCGCGGCGTCTGTGATGCGCACGCCATGGTGCAGCTCGTATTTTTCCTTGAGGCCGCGCAGAATCGAAATGGTGTCGGCGACCGTCGGCTCGGAGACGAAGACGGGCTGGAAGCGCCGCGCGAGCGCGGCATCCTTCTCGACATGCTTGCGGTATTCCTCGAGCGTCGTCGCGCCGACGCAATGCAATTCGCCGCGCGCCAGCGCCGGCTTCAGAAGATTCGAGGCGTCCATCGCGCCGTCGGCCTTGCCCGCGCCGACGAGCGTGTGCATTTCGTCGATGAAGAGAATGATGCCGCCGGCAGCGGCCGTGACTTCGGTCAGGATGCCCTTCAGCCGCTCCTCGAATTCGCCGCGATATTTGGCGCCGGCGATCAGCGAGCCCATGTCGAGCGCAAGCAGCTTCTTGTCGCGCAGACTTTCCGGCACGTCGCCATTGACGATGCGCAGCGCGAGCCCCTCGACGATCGCCGTCTTGCCGACGCCGGGCTCGCCTATCAGCACCGGATTGTTCTTGGTGCGGCGCGACAGAACCTGGATGGTGCGGCGGATTTCCTCGTCGCGGCCGATGACCGGATCGAGCTTGCCCGCGCGGGCGGCCTCGGTCAGATCGCGGGTGTATTTCTTCAGCGCGTCATAGGCGTTTTCCGCCGTCGCATTGTCGGCGGTGCGGCCCTTGCGCAATTCCTCGATCGCCTTGTTGAGGTTTTGCGGGGTGACGCCGGCCTTTTCGAGGATCTTCCCGGCTTCCGAATTCTTCTCCATGGCGAGCGCGAGCAGCAGGCGCTCGACGGTCACATAGGAATCGCCCGCCTTCTCGGCGATTTTCTCGGCATTGTCGAAAAGGCGCGCCAAAGGCGGCGTGACATGGACCTGACCCGCGCCGGAGCCTTCGACTTTCGGCAGTTTCGCCAGCGCCAGATCGGTCGCGACGAGGGCGTCGCGCGAGCGGCCTCCCGCCTTGTCGATCAGCCCCGCGGCCAGCCCCTGATCGTCATCGAGCAGGACTTTCAGAAGATGTTCGGGCGTGAACTGCTGATTTCCCTCACGCATGGCGAGCGACTGCGCGCTCTGCACAAATCCGCGCGCCCGCTCGGTGTATTTTTCAAAATTCATGGTTGATATCTCCCCCCGCGCAACAGCCCAGACAGGCCTACGCGGCATAACTCAATTCGCCCTGATCCAAGGCCGATTAAGTCAAATGTAGGAAGAAAAAGCTGCGGCGGAAGGCTTATGCGCCACCGCTGGCGTGATTTCGGCGATTCTGGCGAAATCTTTCAAGCCGCCGCCATGGTGCGCGCTCCTCACGCAAACGCGGCGCGATCCCCGAGGCTTCCTGCGCCGCCAGGCAAATCAGTGGCCGCACGAAACGAGGACGAAACCCGATGCCGCCAGAGGCGCCGAATTGGCGCGCCCGGCAACGCCTGCGCTTCGATCAGCTCACCGAAAGAGCAATGCCCGAACCGCGACAATCGCCTCGCCGACCCGGGCTTCTTCGTCAGTCGCCGACGGGATCCTCGGCGCTCGATTCCGCCCCGCTCGAATTGTCGAGAGCGGCGGCCTGATCGATCGCCATTTCCGCCTTGCTGCGCCGCCGACGACGCGGCCGCAGGTGAAAGCCGTTCGGCTCGCGCTCGGCCTCGGACCTGTCATCATGGCTCACGGCGAACGCTTCGACCGCGGCGTCCGTCTCAATCGAATCGGCGATCGTCTCGGAGGCCGTCCGGACGGGAGCGGTTATGAAGGCCGGCAGGCCCTTCGGCGCGGCGTCTTCCGGCGCGCGCGCCTCCACGCGCTGATCGCGCGGGGCGTCGTTGCGAAAATCCCGCGGTCCGCGCCCATTGTTGCGCGCGCCGCGATTGTCCTGATCGCGTCCCTGAAACTGATCCCTCGGGCCTTGATCTCTCGGACCCTGATCCCGGGCCGGCGCGTAACGCTCCTGGTTGTTGCGCTCCTGGCCGTAACGCTCCTGATTGTTGCGTTCCTGGCTGCTGCGATCCTGTCCGTTGTTGCGATCCTGATAGGGCCGGTCCTGATAGGAGCGATCCTGGAACGAACGGTCCTGACGCGGACCGCGGTCGTTCCGCTCCAAGCCCTGTTTTTCCGGGGCGCCGTTTCCGCCGGCGCCATAAAACCCGCGCTCCTGGCCGGGCTGCTGTCCGCTTGACGGCTGCGGCGCATAGGCCGGCTGCGGCGCGGCGAAGCGCTCGACCGGCGAGGCGAAACGATCTGGAATTCCGGTGAAATCGTCGTCGCCGTCGATGTCCTCCGCGACGGCTTCGCCGGGCTGGCGCTGATAGCCTGCGGCGCTCTGTTGCTGGGCCTGCTGGGCCATGGCGATGAGGCGGAAATAATGCTCTGCGTGTTGCAGATAGCTCTCCGCGGTGACCGGGTCGCCCGACGATTGCGCATCGCGCGCGAGCTGCAGATATTTCTCCCCGATATGATGGGCGGTGCCGCGGATTTTCACGTCGGGCCCGCTCGACTCATAGGAGCGCGTCAGCGGATTTGGTCCCTTGCGATTATTGTTCGGGCGGCCACGCATGCGTTGTTTGTTCTGTCCAGGTCTCATCGATGTTCCTTGAGTGGCGCCATAACCGCGACTCCCCGGCATCGCCTATCGGCGATCCGTTAACGGTCCTAGTCGACCGTTTTCTTCCTAAAGAACGAAGGCGCGAGCGATAGTTGGGCTCTCCAGCCAGTGACGATACGCACGGGGCTTCCGCGGCATCAATCCTTGACCCTCAATCGACAGGGTCTTGGAGCTTTTGGGACGAATTCTCGGTTTCGCCGAGCGTCGCAATTAACGGAAGCGGCCTCGCCATGTTCATTGCCCTCAACTCAGGCGAGATCGAAAAATCTCAGCGCTGGGCCGAAGCTCTGCAGGAGCGATGGAGCCATCCTTATGTTTCGAAACTAGCCGCTTTCGTCTGAAACGCCAAGGGTTTTTAGAAAATATCTCCAGCCGGCCGCTCGGTGTGATCGAAGCGCAACGCCGAACTCAGGCCAGACGCGCCGAAATAATACGTTGGCGACCATTGAGGTCAAGCCGGAAGGCGAAGCGCCCAAATGACGCCGCCCGCAGAATCGCCGCGACCTCCTCGCCCTGCCCGAGCCCGAATTCGAGCGCCAGCACGCCGTCCGGCGCCAGCAACGCCGCCGCCGCCGGAATCACGGCTCGGTAAGCGTCCAGGCCGTCGGCGCCCCCATCGAGCGCGAGCTGCGGATCATGGAGGCGCACCTCCGGCGCGAGGCCGGCCAATTCGTCGCCCCGAATATAGGGCGGGTTCGAGACGATAATGTCGAACGCCCCCCGCAGGGGCGCCGTCCAGTTCGCGCAGACGATCTGGCTGCGCGCCGCAAACCCGTTCGCCGCCAGATTGCGCCGCGCGATGGCGCAGGCGGCGGCCGAAATATCGACGCCGACGCCGGAGGCTTCGGGCAGGCTTTGCAGCAACGCGCCGATAATGGCGCCGGAGCCGACGCCGAGATCGAGCAGGCGCCATGGACGCCCGACATCGGCCCCCACATGCGCCAGAACCGCTTCGACGAGCGTTTCCGTGTCGGCGCGGGGATCAAGCGTATCGGGGCCAAGCTCGAAGCGCGCGCCCCAGAATTCGCGATAGCCAATGATTCGCGAGACGGGCTCGCGGCCGAGCCGGCGCGCCGCGAATTGCGCCAGCCGGTCAGCGCCCGCGCCCAGCGGCGCGTCGGGATCGCGCACGAGCGCCGCGTGATCGACGCCAAGCGCGGCGCAGAGCAGCACGCGCGCGTCAAGCTCGGCGGATGGAATGCCTATCTCCGCGAATGCGCGCGCTAGCCAGCGCCGCGCCGATTCGCGCGGCGTCGAAGCGTCGAAGCCCGGCGGGGCTTTCGTCAATCCAGCAGCCCGCTCTCGCCCCACGCGCTCACGCGGCCGGCGGAGCGGCGGCTTCGAGCAAAACCCGCGTCAGACGCGAAGCGAAATCGGCCGCGCTCACCGGCTTTTCGCCTTCCATCACGCGCGCTTCGTCGAAAATCAGCCAGGTGATGTCCTCGATCTTCTGCTTGTCCGGCGAGCCGACGAGCTTCGACAGCGCCAAAATCAGCGCATGTTTCGGATTGACCTCAAGGATCGGCTTTGTCACTGAACCCGGCTGGCCGTATTCGGCCAGCAATTGCTCCAGCCGGCGGTCCGGCCCCCTGTCCGGCGCGATGAGGCAGGCCGGGCTTTGCGCCAGCCGGTCCGAGGCGCGCACATCGTCGACGGTCCCTTCGAGCGTCTGTTTCATGAGCGCGAACAGGGCGGCGAGCGCCGCCGGCTGCTGCGCGTCGGTCGGGCTTTCCGCGCTCGCGTCGAGAAGCGGGATCGACGCGATATCCGCCGCCCCCTGCGTCACCGATTTGAACGGCTTGCCGTCGAAGCCGACCGCGGACGAGACCCAGAAGGCGTCGATCGGATCGGGAAGCAGCAGCACCTCGACGCCGCGCGCGGAGAATCCTTCGAGCTGGGGGCTCGCCGCCAGCCGCTTCAGATCATCGCCGAGCAGATAATAGATGGCGGTCTGGTTCGGCCGTAGCGCAGCGACGTAATCCTTCAGCGTGCGGTCGCCGTCCGGGTGGGTCGAGCTGGCGAAGCGCGCCAAAGCGAACAGCGCATCGCGCTTTTCGGGCTCTTCATAGAGCCCCTCCTTCAGCACGACCCCGAAATGACGCCACACCTCGGCGAATTTCGCCGGATCAGCCTCGGCGAGCTTCCCCAATTCCTGCAGGACGCGATTGGCGACGCCTTTTTTTATGGCGCCGAATACGGGGCTCTCCTGAATCATCTCGCGCGAGACATTCAGCGGCAGATCGGCCGAATCGACGACAAGACGCACGAAACGCAGCCATCGCGGCAGGATGTCGGCGTCGTCGGTGATCAGAACATGCCGGACATAGAGCTTGGCGCGGCCATGGCGCTCCGGGTTGAACAGATCGAACGGGCGCGCCGAGGGGACGAAAGCCAGCGCCGAATATTCGTGACGCCCTTCCGCGCGCCAGTGGATGGTGAGGGCCGGGTCGTCGAACTGGCCGGAGAGCGTGTGGTAGAAATCGGCGTATTGCTCGGGCGTGATCGCGCTTTTGGGTTTCGTCCAGAGCGCCTGCCCATCGCTGAGCTGGCGCGGTTCCTCGCCCGGCTTGCCGATCAGTTCGACCGGCACGGCGAGCGCGCTTGAATGTTCGCGCACGATGCGCTCGACCGTGAAGGGATCGAGATAATCCTTTGAGGCCTCGTTCATGTGCAAGACGATGCGCGTGCCATGCGCTGGCGCGCGGTCCGGCTCAGCCGGCGTGATGGTGAAAGCGCCCTTGCCGTCGGAACTCCACACGAAGGCCTCGCTTGCGCCGGCGCGCCGCGAGATCGCCTCGACGCGGTCGGCCACCATGAAAGCCGAATAAAAACCGATGCCGAACTGGCCGATGAGATCGACATGGGGGCCGGAGGGCGCGCCCCCAGCGTCTTCCGCCACCAGATCCTCATTTGAATCCTGGTCTTCATCGTCGGGGGCGGGCTTCGCGCCGATCCGGTCGAGAAAGGCGCGCGTGCCGGAGCGCGCGATGGTGCCGAGCGAATCGGCGAGCTCCTCGCGCGTCATGCCGACGCCATTATCCTCGACGGCGAGCGTCCCCGCCTCCTTGTCGAGGCTGATCGTCACCTTGAACGGCGCCGTTGCGAGGGACGGATCGGCCAGAGCCTCGTAGCGCAGCTTCTCGCAGGCGTCGGCGGCGTTGGAGAGAAGTTCGCGCAGGAAAATATCGCGGTCGGAATAGACCGAATGCACCATGAGATGCAGCAGCCTCGCGACATCCGCCTGAAAAGCTTGAGATTGTCCGGCAGCGTCTGACATGGAGAGCGTCTCTTTCCTTGAAATGATTTCGTCCCGAAGTACTTTTTAGCGCGGCCCCGGCCGGTGGCGGCGGGGCCCGCAGCGACCCTGAGGGCCGCCGGGCGCAGCCAGCCCCGACGGGAGATATTGTCTTTGCGCCCCTGCGGCAAGGGCGGCGTCCGCGCAAAATCGCGGCGACATGGCCAAGCTTATGCGTCGCAAAAATGTCAAGCGGGGCCTTGCCCCGACCGGATCGGCGCGCAATGATGCGGGTGCGTCAGAAATCAAGAGCGGCACAACGCATGACCGATCTGGAGTCCGCCGAAGATCGCCGCCCTCAGCTCATGACCGGTCGGGTGAGGCCGTTCGCCGCCAGGACGCCGCCCGTCCGCCCCCCGGCTCCCCAGGAGGCGGTCGTCAGCTTCGATCGGCTCGAATTGCGCGAAATCCTAAATCTTTACGGCCGCAAGGTCGCCGCAGGCGAATGGCGCGACTACGCGCTTGATTTCACCGCGCAAAAGGCAGTTTTCTCGGTTTACAGCCGCGCCTCGGAATGCGCCCTGTACGAGATTGAGAAACCCCCCCGGCTGGCGCGCAAGCAAGGTCTTTACGCCGTCGTCGCGTCGAGCGGGCTCGTGCTAAAGCGAGGCCATGATCTGCGCGGCGTCCTGGCTATTCTCGACAGGCGGCTGAAGCTGGTTTCGGAGTAAAATATTTGCACGCGCCGTCC
>Ga0224559_1001412_pt1 | contig 13273 bp, 8 predicted proteins | sample 714S33034metaG_FD_180676 | JGI IMG/M metagenome (GOLD analysis project Ga0224559, IMG submission 180676) | Peat soil microbial communities from Stordalen Mire, Sweden - 717 S3 30-34 | ecosystem: Environmental > Terrestrial > Soil > Wetlands > Peat | place: Sweden: Norrbotten County, Stordalen... | reverse complement strand
ATATTCCACTTGATAAGGTAACCTCTGCTTTGACCGAAGATCTGATAATACGTAAGATAAACAGCATGAACCAATCACTGATTCGTGATTTTGGCATTCAGAAACCCCGTATTGCAGTCCTTGCTTTGAATCCCCACGCCGGAGATAACGGGATTATAGGGAATGAAGATAATACTATTCTGAGACCAGCCATAGAGAAAGCCTATCAACAGCAAACGCTGGTTTTCGGACCCTATCCGGCTGACGGATTTTTTGGTTCGGGCACTTTTCATCATTTTGATGGTATTCTTGCTGTTTACCATGACCAGGGAATGATCCCCTTTAAGCTTCTTTCCTTTGATGAAGGCGTAAATTTTACAGCAGGATTACCTTTCGTCAGGACATCGCCGGCACATGGAACAGCTTATGACCTTGCAGGGAAAAATGAAGCAAGTCCTGAGGCCTTTCGTAACGCGGTTTACCTGGCATGTACGATATTCAATAACCGCCAAGCATACGATGAATTACAGGCAAATGCCATGAATACCAAGCCTGTTGAACCAGAAAGCCCGCAACAGTAATGGATCTTACTTATTCCCTTAAGGAAGTTGCATTCCATACCAATGGAACTCTCTTCACAGCAAGGGAAGAAGATGTTTTCATTAAAGAGATCCTGATCGACAGCCGGCGACTCATTCACCCGGAATCAACGCTCTTCATTGCCATTGTCACGGAAAGAAATGACGGACACCGGTATATTGATGAATTGTATAAAAAAGGGGTCAGGAATTTCCTGGTATCTTCATTAGATCAGTCCGGACATTATCTTGAAAATACAAACGAACCGGGAACTGCAAGATACAATGCCAATTTTATTCTCGTCGATAATACACTCGATGCATTACAAAAATTGGGAGCTGCTCACCGTTTACACTTCAGCATTCCTGTGATCGGTATCACAGGCAGCAACGGAAAGACCATCGTGAAAGAATGGTTATTCCAGCTAATGACCCGTGATAAAAAGATCATAAGAAGTCCGAAAAGCTACAATTCCCAGATCGGTGTTCCCCTCTCTGTCTGGAAAATGAATCCTGAAAATGAGTTTGCATTGTTTGAAGCCGGGATCTCGCTTCCCGGCGAGATGGAAAAACTTGAACCCATAATCCGCCCCACGATAGGGATCTTTACCAATATAGGGCATGCCCATGATCAAGGCTTCAGGGACCTTAGCCAGAAAGTGGAGGAAAAACTAAAGCTTTTTGTCAACTCAGGTACCCTTATCTATTGCAGGGACCATGAATTGATCCATGACAAAGTGATGCAGGAAGTTTCATTGAAAAAGTTGAAGAAATTCACATGGAGCCGAAAGCAGGAATCAGATCTGCAGATCATCCGTATCGTACCAGGCAAATCAAAAGAAACCAATCTGACAGGAATTTTTAAAGGCACGGAAATAAAGATCAATCTCCCTTTTACCGATGAAGCCTCCATTGAGAATGCCATTCATTGCTGGGCATTGATGCTTATGCTGGGTTATAAAGGTGATGTGATTTCTGCCCGGATGAAAACGTTGGTTCCTGTTGCCATGCGTCTTGAACTAAAAGAGGCTGTTAATCATTGCTCGCTGCTGAATGACAGCTACAATTCTGATATTAACTCCCTTGGGATTGCACTTGATTTTCTGAACCAGCAAACCCAGTTTATAAAAAAGACTGTTATCCTTTCAGATATTCTGCAGAGTGGCCTCGATCCGGTTAACCTTTACAAGGAGATCTCCGGCATCCTTAGTGGAAAAGGAATATCCAGGATCATCGGCATCGGGAAGGAGATAAACAGTCAGGCAGGGCAGTTTCCGATGGAAAAAACATTTTTTGCTTCCACCAGCGAATTTTTTGACCGGTTTCTCTTTTCCTCTTTACGTGATGAAGCAATTCTGCTTAAGGGGGCACGAATGTTTGAGTTCGAGCGAATAAGCCATGCTCTTCAGCAAAAGTCACATGAAACCATTCTCGAGATCAACCTCGATGCCCTCATACACAACCTAAACTATTACCGGTCAAAACTTATACCGGGAACAAAAACTATGGCCATGGTGAAGGCCTTTTCATACGGCAGCGGCAGCTTTGAAATTGCCAACCTGTTGCAATTTCACCGGGTTGATTATCTGGCAGTAGCTTATACCGATGAAGGAGTCGAACTACGCAAAGCAGGTATCACCCTTCCTATTATGGTAATGAATCCTGAAGAACACAGTTTTGACTTGCTTCTTCAAAACAATCTCGAACCAGAGATCTACAACTTTCGTTTACTCAGGATGCTGGAGCAGGCAATCTCTGACTACCAGGGAGAATCAGGAATTCCATTACCGGTTCACTTGAAAATAGATACAGGTATGCATCGGCTTGGGTTTGATATCTCAGAAATTGATATCCTTGTAAAGCGGTTAAGGAAAAATCCTGACCTCTGCGTGCAATCTGTGTTTTCACACCTTGCAGCCAGCGAAGACCCGGCGGAAGATAATTTTACTAAAAAACAGATTGAAAGTTTACGTGTAACAGCTGAAAGGATTCAAACCGGACTGGGTTATTCATTTCTCGTACATATATTGAATTCTGCCGGTATCACCCGGTTTCCGGAAGCCCAGATGGGAATGGTAAGGCTCGGGATTGGTCTTTATGGTGTAGGGTTTAACGAAGAAGAACAATGTAACCTGCGCAACGTCAGCACCCTTAAGACCATCATCTCACAGATCAAGAGGGTGAAGGCGGGAGAGACCATCGGCTATAACCGGAAAGGAGTGGCACAAACAGATAGGGTTATCGCAATTATTCCAATAGGTTATGCTGACGGATTCAACCGCAGACTGGGTAATGGCATAGGTAAAGTGATGATCAACGGTGTTAGTGCAAAAACCATTGGAAATATAAGCATGGATACCTGCATGGTGGATATTACAGAACTGGTTGGTTCACCGGATGCCCCTGCTATCAGTGAAGGCGATGAAGTAATCGTTTTCGGTGAAACTTATTCAATCAACCAGTTGGCCCATGATCTTGGCACCATTCCTTATGAGATCCTGACCGGAATTTCCAGAAGGGTGAAAAGGGTTTATTACTTCGAATAATAGATTGCAGCAGGAAAATTCATATTTTTGAAAGATATTCTCAAGCCATGAGCGCTCAAAAGCTGTCGATCCTGATTCCCGCATACAATGAAGCCAGAACCATTCACCTGATCCTGGATAACGTGCTGTCTGTCGATCTTACCGGAGGAATCACCAGGGAATTGATAATCGTGAATGACTGCAGCCTGGATGAAACGGAAAAAGTCGTCAGCGAATATATCCTCCTGCATCCTGAAGCTGATATTCGTTTGTTCAATCAGCCTGTCAACATGGGCAAAGGAGCCGCGCTTCACAAAGGCATTGAACTTGCAACGGGAGACTATCTCATCGTCCAGGACGCAGACCTTGAATATGATCCCCGTGAGTATAATATACTACTTCAACCTATACTTGACGGCTTTGCAGATGTTGTTTACGGATCGCGTTTCATGGGTGGTAACCCACACAGGATCCTTTTTTTCTGGCATTCAGTCGGAAACCATTTTCTTACCTTTCTTTCCAATATGTTCACCAACCTGAACCTCACTGACATGGAAACCTGTTATAAACTCTTCCGGTCGGAGGTAATCAAGAAAATCTATTTTAAGGAAAAAAGATTCGGATTTGAACCGGAAGTCACCTCCAAGATCGCCCGGTTTAAAGGGATCCGTATTTATGAAGTCGGGATCTCTTATTATGGCAGAACCTATGAGGAAGGGAAGAAAATAAGGATGAAGGATGGATTCAGGACGATATGGTGCATTTTCAAGTACAACCTGTTCAGCCGGAAATATATGAAATAAATGATGAAAAAGGTCAATCTTCAATTCTTGAAGCAGCCTTTCATGACCATCAACCGTCAGAAGATTGTTAATGCAATTGTAATTATTTTGTTTTTTCTTCTTCTGATAAACCTTATCGATCAGAACTCCCTGTTTTTTCGAAACCCCGATTTTTTTTCCTTCAAAGCGAAAAATGGAAATTTTGTATGTTGTGATTTGGATAAAGGAGGAATCCTTATTGCTGACCGTGACTGGATTGGGACATGGGAACAATTTTCATTAAAAAACCAGGAGGATGGATATTTTACACTGACCTCAAGTAATGGGAAACGCATCGGAACTGACGATCAGAATAACCTGAAAGGAATCTCCAGGGATGTCTATAGGACTTCGTGGAAAATCGAGAAAAACAAAGACAGTATCTTTATCAGAAATAAAATTGGCCAGTACTGGCAATTGGCCGGGGATTCAAGGATCATATGCGGCCCTCGTAAAAACGCCGGTTCTTTTATCCAAATAGATCGTAATAGAGTAATACCTGTTAAAGATTACATTCTTGTCATAATTGGTTTAGTGCTTTTGATAATTGCTGTTATCTTTTTTCAAACCTGTTATCCGCCATATATTGCTTTACTGTCACTGATGGCCGCAGCATTTTTTCTTACATTGTATTGTATCCAGGTTTATAATTTTCTTATGGTATGGGATGAGCAATATCATGCGCTGGTAGCTAAGAATATAATTTCTCATCCTTTTAAACCCACGCTTTACGCCGACCCTGTGTTACCATATAATTATAAGAACTGGTCCGGTAACCATATCTGGCTGCATAAACCACCTTTATTTCTCTGGCAAATGGCTTTTTCTCTCCGGGTCTTTGGGATAAAAGCCTGGGCTGTCCGTTTTCCTGATCTGGTCATGACCGTTTTGTTGGTTCCTGCTATATATCGCATAGGGCTGATTGTTGCCGACAAACGGACAGGTTTTTGGGCAGCTGTGTTTTTTACTGTCTCTCACTTCTTATCCCGTTTAATAACAGGTTCCACATTCACAGATCATAATGATGTGGCATTCCTGTTTTATATTACTCTGAGTTTGTGGTCCTGGCTGGAGTATGAACAAAGTAAAGAGAACAGTGGACAATTGAAATTTGTCATTTTAACTGGACTGTTGACCGGGGCAGCAGTCCTTGTAAAATGGCTTCCGGGTCTGCTAGTTTATTCCGGGTGGGGCTTATCAATAATTCTATCTAAGAAATCAAGAAAAGAATTAAGATATTATATTCATTTTCTTTTAAGCTTTCTTATTACAATTATTGTTGCTTTGCCATGGCAGATTTATACCTTGTTAAAATTTCCGCTTGAATCGAAGTACGAATTCCACATTGCATCAAATCATTTTTTTAATCCAATAGAAGGACATGGCGGTGACGGTATGGGTTTGTACTATTATATAAAACATTTCAGTGAAACTTTTTCAATTTCTCCATTATTATGGATTGTTTTGGCGTTCATTTTTTTGATGATTGCCAAACAAAAAAGATTAGCTTGTATATTACTGATAATGATGGCAATTGTATTTCTATTCTTTTCTGTTGCTGCAACAAGAATGCTGGCTTTTACATTCATCATGCTTCCCATCATCCTTTTGGTTTTCGCTTCTTTTTTTACCCTTGCTGAACGATTTCTTTCGATTTTTATTCCATCCCGATTCTTGCAGATACTCCTTATGACCGTCGTCGTTATGAATGTTGCAGCAATTCATTACCGGCTGGACGAAAAATATAACGATTTCTACCCGGAGAAGGGAAATATTCAACGTTGCATTTATCAACGGGGGAAATATGCTGGTTTTTACCGTGAATTTGGTTCAATTATACCAGAATCGGATCAATCCAATTTTGTCATCCTTAATTGTCCGGTGGAGGAAATTCCTCAATTAATGTTTTATACTTCAATTAGGGCTGCGTATGATAAGGTTGACAACAATCAACTCAACTTATTAAAAAGCAGGAAAGACATAAAAATCGGGTATATTGTTATCTCAGACGAACCCGTTCCCGAAAACATTCTAAGTGACAATTCAATTTTAAAAATCAGGTTTAGTAAAGTTACATCGGTTAATGATGTGGAGACCTGTATGAAATGATTTAAAATTATAGGTAGCAAATGAAAATAACCTTCAGGAAAGCCGGTACAAGAGAATTGCTATTTTTTTTAAGTCTTTTTATCCTTTCATCAGTTCTTACCTTAACAGCAAACCAAAATCGAGGAATCCTGAATTCTGACAGTGAGATCTGGGCCGACAGGGCAGGATATTACTGCTACCTGCCGGTGACATTTTATTATCATTTTGATGCATGGAAAGCTCCTAATGCAATTGATGAAAAAACAGGATACGGTTTTACAATTGATCGCACCCATAATAAAATTTCAACGCAATATTTTTATGGCCTTTCACTTCTGATCTCTCCCTTTTTCATGGTTGCGCATGCCTTGTCTGCAATGACAGGCGAGGATGAAATAGGTGGTTTTTCCTGGATCTACAATAAGACATTTAATATAGCAGCGGTTTTTTATCTCGTCCTTGGTTTGTTCTTTCTAAAGAAATTTTTGAAACACTATTTCCCTGAATACCTTCAGTACATCATTATTTTCGTAACATTCTTAGGAACAAATCTCTTTTTTTATTCCATTGTTGATACCCTGATGTCACATGTCTACTCCTTTTTTGCAATTTCTTTATTTCTTTATGCCATGAAGGAGTTTCTGATGGATAATACGCGCTACCGTTATTTTCTACTGATGTCATTTGCCTATGGACTGATGTTAATTATTCGTCCTACCAACTGTTTGATCGGGCTTCTTTTTCCATTTTGGGATGCCCTGAACAGAAAAGAGATAAGCCAACGTTTGAAATTTATCCTTCAACCTAAATATATTTGTTCATTTCTGGCAATCATGTTTGTGTTTTTCATTCCACAAATGATCTTCTGGAAATTAATGCACGGTTCATTCCTTTATCTTAAATACGGAGAATCATTCATATACTGGAACCACCCGAAATTCGTGGAAGTCTGGTTTTCGACACTGAACGGTCTGATACCCTGGAGCCCACTTAACCTGGTATTCATGATAGGAATGTTGTTTATGATCATCAAAAGGGTTAACAATGGAATTCTGATTGGTCTCTTTTTCCTGTTGATATCTTATATGGCGGCTGCATATAAATACTGGTATTTCGGGTGTGGTTAAGGACATCGGGCATTTGTGGAGTTCTATCCGATTTTCTGTGTCCCCTTTGGATTCCTTGCAGGAAATGTTCTTGTTTCAAGGAAAAGGTTTATAAAGATTTTATTTTTTATTCTGGTAATTTGCATGACTGCTTTCAATTTTAGTTTATCGCTTGTTGCCAGCAGATGCAATTTCGGTTCAACCTGGGATTGGAATTATTATGCAAAACAACTAAAAAGGATTTACCTGTTACCGCGATCAACGCTGCCCTTTACCTTCACGAATGATTTCGAAAACAGATCCATTTACAATGGAACCATGGTTACTGATTCTGTAAGTAATTCAGGTATATGGAGCGCTATACTGGACAAGAATTATGAGATTTGTTGTGAACATTCGGTAATGGTAAGGGATTTCAAAGGGGAAATACCCAAATTCATAACTGTTCAACTTATGGTGAGAAAGGTGGAACCTGGCCCTGTCGAAGCATGGTTGGTCTGTTCCTTTGAAGAGAATAATGAAATAAATAATAGACAAATGCAACGACTAAAATTATATTCTGAAAATACCCGATCCTGGATACCTGTTTTTTGGACATTCTATGTTCCGAATAAATTATCAGGAGATACGAAAATTAATTTTTATGTGTGGAATAAGGAAAAGAAATCTTTTTTCGTGGATGACCTTATGATCAGATATGAATAGTTATTTCCCATGGTTTATTGTGGTAATCCGTAATTGAATTTACGGGAATCCGCTAAATGTTAGAAAGTAATATTATTCATATTATTGATATACATCTTTGTAATGATTCAACATGGCGTGCGATTTACACGCCACTTCGATTTTTCCACATCTCAAAACAAACTGATGTCTCTTGACTCTTTTTCTGAGCCGCTTTTTAATTGGCCAGTGGAATGCTTCAAAGCCTTTTTATTATATTTGCCGGGAATGATTACCCATGAATGATTTGATTCAGTACAGAGTGATTTAAAATACATTTCAACTAATATAATGAAACTGGAAAGCCGTACAATCAGAAGACTGGAAATCCTGTTTTTTTTGTGTTTATTTATCTATTCTTCAATTCTCACCCTGACGACAAACCAGGATCGAGGAATTCTGAATTGGAAAAGTGAAATCTGGGCTGACAGGGCAGGGTATTATAGCTATCTGCCAGCAACATTTTTTTATCATTATGATGCGAGGAAAGTTCCTCAGGGAATTGAAGAGAAAACAGGATATGGATTTGAGGTGGATTTCAAAACCAATAAGATATCTACTCAATATTATTATGGAGTTTCATTGCTGCTTTCTCCCTTTTTTTTGATCGCCCATTCTGTTTCTGCAATTACCGGAAAGGATGAGTTGGGTGGTTTTTCCCTGATCTACAATAGGGTCTTTGATGTTGCGGCTGTTTTTTACCTTGTACTTGGTTTGTTTTTTTTAAAGAAATTCCTGAGAAACTATTTCCCTGAGTACCTTCAGTATGTTATCATTCTGTTGACATTTTTTGGAACAAACCTCTTTTTTTATTCCATTGTAGATCCCTTGATGTCACATGTATATTCCTTCTTTGCTATTGCTGTATTCCTATATGCGATGAAAGAATTCCTGAAGGATACATCCCGTTTCCGTTATTTTCTGCTGATGGCGATTTCCTATGGCCTGATGTTTATTATCCGTCCTACCAATTGCCTGATCGGAATATTTTTTTTATTCTGGGATGTTCTGAACTGGAAGGAAATAGGTTACCGTTTGAGACTGATTTTTCGACCGAAATATATTCTTACGGTTCTGGTAATCATGTTTATGTTTTTCATTCCGCAAATGATCTTCTGGAAATTAATGCATGGTTCTTTTCTTTATCTTAAATACGGAGAATCATTCATATACTGGAATCACCCGAAATTCATGGAAATCTGGTTCTCGACCCTGAACGGACTGATACCATGGAGCCCGCTTAACCTGATATTCATGATAGGAATGTTGTTCATGATCATCAAAAAGATCAACAATGGAATTCTGATTGGTCTTTTTTTTCTGCTAATTTCATACATGGCGGCTGCCTATAAGTACTGGTACTTCGGGTGTGGATACGGACATCGTGCATTTGTAGAGTTCTACCCGGTTTTTTGCATCCCATTTGGATTCCTTACCGGAAATATTTTCAAGTCCCAAAAAAGAATTCTCCAGGCTTTCTTTGTATTGACGGTTGTTTTTATGACTTATTTCAATGCCAGGTTATCACTCTTTGCTGAAAAATGCAATTTCGGCTCTACCTGGGATTGGGATTATTATGTTCGACAGATAAACAGAATTCATCTCTTTCCCCAATCGAAGCCTTTCTTTACGTTTCAAAATGATTTTGAAAATGATGCGATTTACTATGGCACAAAGATCACTGATTCGGTTTATAATTCAGGATCGCATAGTGCGTTTCTGGACCAAAATATTGAAATTTGCTGCAAGCATTCATCAATGATTTGGGATTTCTATGGCAAATATCCAAAATTTATCAGGGTTCAGCTTTTGGTCAAAAAAGTAAAACCCGGCCCTGTTGATGCTTTGCTTGTCTGTTCTTTTGTAAAGAATGATTCGGTAGTAAACTTTCAGTCCCAGCCGTTAGAACCGTTTACAGGAGAAACACATTCATGGTTTACCGTCATCAAAACTTTTCGTGTCCCACCAGGCTTACCCGGTGATGCCAACATGAATTTCTATGTGTGGAACAAGCAAAAAAACACATTTTTTGTGGATGATTTAAAGATCAAATATGAGTAGTGAATTATGAAGTTGATAAAACATTTTTTATCTTTTTTATTGATTTTGATTCTAATCCTCCCTGGATTTCAATCACAATTTCATGTTATAAAATCAGGACCTTTAAAAGGTGTGTTTGAAAATGCTAATGATCCTCTCTTCAACATTACCTCATGGAATAATGAATCCTACCAGATGCAATATGCAAAGCATTTTGATGATTCACTTGGGTTTAAAAATGATCTTGTTCGTTTTTACAACCAACTTGATTTTAGCATTTTCAACGTTGTTCATGCAAGCAAAATTGTTAGTGGAAAAGACCATTACCTCTTTTCTGTTGATTATTTGCATGCCGCAGCAGGTAAGGATTTTGCAGGAATATCAAATATTGACAGGCAAATCCATGATTTGAAAAAAGTACAGAATCTATTGTGGGACCAACATAGGATTTATCTGCTGGTGATCCTTTGTCCTGATAAACCAACCTTTTACCCGGAATATATACCGGACCGTTATAGTTCAATGGAAAAGAAAATAACCAATGTGAAGTACATCGCAAAGCGATGCGTTGAAGAAGGAGTGCATGTGATCGATTTCAACCCTTATTTCCTCTCGATGAAACATATATCGCATTACCCGCTCATTCCTAAGACAGGCGTTCACTGGAGTTACTATGGAGCTTATTTGGCAGCAGATTCAATGAGCCGGTACCTGAAAACAAAAACAGGATACCCGGTTCCCGGGATTGTATTAGATAGTGTTTCTGCGCCTGATTTCCCTATAGGTGAAGATAATGATATGGGGGCAACACTTAATCTGATCAGGGATATTCAATGTCCGAAAACAGGATACCCAAAATTTCATGGGGTTAATGAAGGCGGAAAGTCCAAACCAAATGCATTATTTGTAGGGGATAGTTTTTACTGGAATTGGTATTACGACGGTATAATCAGTACGCTTTTCAACAATAACGATTTTTGGTATTATTGCAAGGATGTCTTTCCTCAATCCAATGAAAAACCTACCTCCGTTTCCGATATCAATGTGGAAGATGCAATAAAAAAACAGAACTTTATTATTCTGATCCAGGTTAACGGAGCCTATGGTAATATCGGGTATGGGTTTATCGACCTGGCCTTGAGTGTATTGGATTCAGCCAATAGTAAACTGCTGAAGGTAGAACTTTTAATTAAAGCGAATCCCACGTGGATGGAGGATGTCAGAAAGAAAGCAAAACGGAATAACCTTAACTTTGAGGAACAACTCCGTTTGGATGCTCTCTGGATAATAGAACATGAAAAAAACAACCACAACATAAAAATTAATATCCATGGTCTTTAGTACAAGTTTGTTTCTTTTTTATTTTCTTCCGGTAGTACTGATCATCTATTTTATTCTTGACAGGAAATTTAAAAACCCATTTCTCCTCCTGGTCAGCATATTCTTCTTTGCCTGGGGAGCGCCAAAATTCGTGTTCTATCTCATGGGTTCTGTGGTGATGGATTTTTTTATCATTAAAGCCATTTCCACTTCAGAAGGAATCTTGAAAAAAACGTTGTTCTGGATTTCAGTGACATTGAATCTTGGATTACTCCTGTATTTCAAGTATATGAATTTTTTTGTAGATCAGTTTGATGTTATCCTTGGCTGGACAGGAGGGAAACCCATTGCCTGGACGAAAATCCTTATGCCGGTGGGAATCTCCTTTATCACATTTCAGAAACTGGCTTATACGTTCGATGTTTCCAGGAAGACGACTCCGCGTTTTGAAAAGATACAGGACTATGCTTTATACATATTCATGTTTCCACAGATACTTGCCGGCCCGATCGTGAGGCCGGGACAGATATCCGATCAGATCCAGGACAGAAGTCATCAGGAAACAATTGATGATAGACTGATCGGGTTTTACCGGTTCATTATCGGACTGGCAAAGAAGGTTCTGATCGCGGATATTCTTGCACAACAGGTCAACCAAATCTTTGCCATGAATTCACTTACCCTGTCAAGTTCTCTCGCCTGGATAGGAGCCATTGCCTATACATTCCAGATCTATTTTGACTTTTCAGGATATACTGATATGGCCATCGGCCTTGCCCGTATACTCGGATTCAAATTGCCGGAAAATTTTAACAATCCGTATGTTTCAAAAAGTATTACAGAGTTCTGGAGACGATGGCATATCACTCTTTCCTTGTGGTTTCGCGATTACGTTTTTTTACGCCTGGCCTATCCCTTATCACGGAAGTTTAAACAAGACAAATATGCCGGCATCCGGGCTGATAAAATTATTTACCTCATCGCCACATCGGTGACATTTCTTCTTTGCGGTTTCTGGCATGGCGCAGCCTGGACCTTCATTTTATGGGGTGTCTATCAGGGAATCTTCCTGATCCTCGACCGCCTCTTCCTACTGAAGTTTTTAAAAAAAATTGGCAAAATCCCAAGTCAGGTTATCACCTTTTTCACTATTGTCATTGGTTGGGTACTTTTCCGTTCGGAAAGCCTTGACTATTTTCATTTCTACATCCACAGGATGTTCTCTTTTATCAGTACAGAAAATGAAATCTGGCTCAATCCGAAATTCTGGACAATGCTGGGTATTGCCATAATCTTCTCGTTTTGGGGAGGTTTTAAAAAGATCGAAAACTGGCAAGTAAAACTTTATTCTAAACCGGGAAATGGAACAGTAATAACCTTTTCAGTACTGGCAATCCTGCTTCTTATCCTGAGTGCAGCGACGATTACATCAAGCGGGTTCAGCCCGTTCATCTATTTCCGGTTTTAAGATCTTTAATCATTGTTTCCTGGAATAGATCTCCACCCACATCCAGCTCTCAGTGAATCGTTTCAGTAGAACATAATGGTCATTCCCGGCAACCTTTCCATATTCGGGATCCGGTTCAATATTATTGAAGATGAGAAATTCGGGAGAATCATTCATGTTTACAAGGATTTTTGAAAATGTTCTTTCTTTGAGGAATCCTGCTGGTTTCTTAGTTAGTGCCTCATGCATCAGGAAGTTGCAATAGATACCACGATCGTACCAACCGCTTCTTTCACAATATTCAATAGCTTGTTTCTGAAGGGAAACTGCCGGAATGTAGCCAAGATCGTAATCCCCATTATTCTTTACATGACCAGCATAATAATAGAGGACGCCTGCCAAAAAAATTCCGACCACGTATGATCTTCCGGGACGATCTCCGGTTGCTTTGAACAGGAAATAACTGCAGAAAACGGCAAAGATCCATGCAACGCTCAGCATATACCTTGGAGAAAAAAAATTGAAGGAACTGAATAGAATATATACAATAAAAAAAACCAGCATTAATGAAAGAGGGCGTTTTGCATCAACATCTCTCTCTCCTTTTTTAAAAAAGGACATAAAAGGGTAATGATCAAAAGGAATA
>Ga0224559_1001411_pt1 | contig 13276 bp, 12 predicted proteins | sample 714S33034metaG_FD_180676 | JGI IMG/M metagenome (GOLD analysis project Ga0224559, IMG submission 180676) | Peat soil microbial communities from Stordalen Mire, Sweden - 717 S3 30-34 | ecosystem: Environmental > Terrestrial > Soil > Wetlands > Peat | place: Sweden: Norrbotten County, Stordalen... | reverse complement strand
CAGCTCGGCCTTTCCGGAGGCGGGGCTGGCTTATGGCGACGCTGCTGATGCGGCGAGCGGCTCGTTGGCGTATTCGCTGGAGGACCGCGAGGGGCGGCGGATGGCCGAGCTGGTGGTGGCCTCGCCAGAGGGGCGCGCGCTGACGCTTTACGAGACGGACTTCATCGAGGGACTGGTCTTGCAGGCGGCGGTGGCGCTGGAGAATGCGCGCAACCAGAAGCGCAACCTGGAGTTTGCCCGCGTGCAGCAAGACATGGACGCCGCGCGGGCCATCCAGCGCTCGCTGCTGCCGCACCACCTGCCGGTGATCAAAGGCTACTCGCTGGGCTTCCGCTCGGATACCTGCTACGAAGTGGGCGGCGATTATCTGGACATCGTGAGCCAGCCGGACGGAAGTATTTTGATGGCCGTGGCCGACGTGGCGGGCAAAGGAATGGCCTCGGCGATGATGTCCACCAGCTTCCGGTCTGCCTTCAGGGCCGTGGCCGCCGACGGACCTCCGCTGGACGAACTGGCCACGCGGATGAATCAGCACCATTGGGCCGAGGGCGAAGAAGCGCGGCGGCGCTACCTGACGGCCATCTTTCTCCGGTTGTATCCTGAAGCAGGCGAAATTGAGGTGGTGAACGCCGGGCATAATCCAGGTTTTCTGTTGACCCCGGACAAGGAGCCGCGGCTTTTTGATGCTTCAGGCACGCCGCTGGGGATGCTGCCCGGGATGCTCTACGCAACCGAGCGGTGCGCCTTCCCACCGGGGTCGCGGCTCCTGTTTTATACCGATGGACTGACCGAGGTCTTCAAGGGGGATGAGGAATTTGGGGCGGATCGTCTTTTATCTGCATTTTTAGAGTGTCCATCGATGAAGGCCGGTGATATTCTCGATGCATTGTGGGCGGCCATCGAGGCCTTCTCGGAAGGCGGGCCGCAGGGAGACGACATGACCGCACTGGCGCTATGCCGCGAGTACACGGGGACGGAGGGGCTGGCATGAGCGAAACCGATACCACCCTGGCCGTGATTCCCAAGGCGACTACCGTCGAAGTCCGGCTGCCTTCGCGGATGGGCTTCGAGAAGGTGGCGATGGCTACCGCCTCGTCGGTGGCCCGGCTGATGGGCTTCCGCGAGGACCGCGTGGAAGACCTGAAGACCGCCGTCGCCGAGGCCTGCATCAACGCCATCGAGCACGGCAACCGGCTGAATGAAAAGCTGAACGTGGGCGTGGAGCTGTCGGTCAACGCGGACACGCTGGAAGTCAAGGTGATCGACGACGGCAAGGGAATGGGCAAGCAGCCCGGCAAGATCGCCACACCGGATATTGACCGCAAGATGCACGGCGAGGAAGCCGCGCGCGGCATGGGTATGTTTCTCATTCAGGCGCTGGTCGATGAGGCCGAGTGGGTGGCCGGCGCCGAGGGCAAAAGCAGCTACGTCCGGCTGGTGATCCGGCTGGATAAAGAGCAGTGAACAGTGAACAGTGGACAGTGGACAGTGGTCAGTGAAAAGTGGTCAGTGGACAGTGAACAGTGAACAGTTTTTAGTGAACAGCCTGTAGTAAGAGTCACGTTTTGAAAGGGCACGACTTTAGTCGTGCCGTAACTGTAACAAAAAATGCGGGCTTTAGCCCCTGAGGGATGGTTTTCCGGTGCTGGACTTTTACCGCAAGCTGTTAAACCGTAAAACTGATCACTGACCACTGATCACTGATCACTGAAAGGATAGACAGTGCAAAGCGAAACCAAGGCGCGCGTTGAGCAGCTAACTTCCCCGGCGGGAGATTCGGTCTCCGTCCTGCGCTTCGAGGGCGACATTGCCAGCACCTCGAAGGAGGCGGTTCTGGGCACCTATCAGGCGCTTCCCAAGGAGGCGGCCAAACAAGTGTTGCTGGACTTCAGCAAGGTGGATTACATCAATTCAAGCGGCATTGCGCTGGTGATACAACTGCTGATCGAGGCCGCGAACCTGGGGCACAAGGTCTGCGCCTTCGGGCTTTCAGCACACTTCACCAAAGTCTTTACCATGGTGGGCATTACCAAGTACGCTGGCCTCTTTGCCACGCAGGCCGAGGCGCTGGCCGGGCTGTAAGCGGGGTGGATACAGGTTGCGGATAGGGCTTTGTTTTGAAAGGGCACGGCTTTAGCCGTGCCGGAGAGAAGCCAAACGTGTTGCGGCTTTAGCCGCCGAGGGAATGCAAGTTATTGAATATACATCCCCTCAGGGGTTAAAGCCCCAAAATCTCTCCGGTTTTTCTATCGGCACGACTGAAGCCGTGCCCTTTCAAAGACAGAATTGATTTTTTTGTAGTTTCAAAAGCGGCTTTCTCTGAAAGTTGAGGTTCCTGCCGTGGCGCGTCGCTTCCTGATTCTCTTTTTCTTGCTTATCGCTATCAGTTGTTTCGGATGGGCGCAGGCTCCCGCCGCGGCCTCCCCATCCGGCAACTCCGAGAACGTCACCCTCGGCCAGTCCGTCGTGCCGCTCTACGGGCCGTGGAAGTTCACCGTCGGCGATTCGCCGCTCGATCCGGCGACCCATCAGCCGCTATGGGCCGAGCCGGGCTTCGACGACTCCGAGTGGGAGAATGTTGACCTGACGCCCAAGGAAGGCGCAACTGATCCTCTAAACGGAATATCGGGCTATGTGCCGGGCTGGACGGCAAAGGGTCATCCCGGTTACTGGGGCTATGCCTGGTATCGCATCCGCGTGCGCGTCGAGGATCGTCCCGGCCAGCGTCTCGCCCTCGCTGGTCCCTCGGATTTCGACGACGCCTACCAGCTCTTCGCCAATGGTCGTCTCCTGGGCAGCTACGGCGACTTCGCCTCCAACCCGCCGGGCATTTATTACTCCCAGCCAGTCCTGTTTTCCCCCCCCGCCGCCGATTCCCCTGCTAAGCAAGGGCAAACTCTGGTGCTCGCCTTCCGCTTCTTCATGGAGCCCAACACCTTGACCGGCACGGTTAACTCGGGCGGCTTTCATGGGGCGCCTGTCTTCGGCGACCAGGCCGCTATTCTGGCCAATTACCAATCCGAATGGATTGAATCATTCCGTATCAGCGCCTATGGCTTCGTCGAGGTTGTTCTCTGCCTTGCCATCGGTCTGGGCGCGTTCTGCCTGATCTTCTTTGACCGTTCCGACCGCGTCTACCTCTGGATTGGCATTACCTTCCTCACGACTGCGGTTGTTCTAGCCGTGAATATCGTTGCGAGTTTCACAACCACGCTGACCATCGCATCCACATTGGTCCTGAATAATGGCCTCTTCAACCCCATTTCGGCATTGGGATGGGCGATGATCTGGTGGCTCTGGTTCGATTTGCGCCGCTCGGCCTGGATTCCCCGCGTCGCGCTCCTCTTAGCCTTGCTGGGGGCCGTCTCAGGCGTCTTCGGCCAGGATATCTGGTATACACTCATCCCCCATTCGGTCAGCACTGCCTTATACGCACTGTTGATCGCTGTGCGTATTGGCAACACCGCGCTCCAGCTCTGGATCGTCTACAAGGGGATTCGGCTGCACGGCATCGAGGGCGGGCTGGTGCTTTTTCCGGCCCTGTTGAGTATCTTCGGGCGCTTCTTCACCGAGTTTCAATATGTAGGTCTGAACCTGGCCTGGTTCCCCTTCGGTATTTCAGTGGGCATATCGCAGATCGCCCGCCTTGCGCTTATTGTGGTAATCGTGCTGCTGCTTTTGCGGCGGCTGAATATCTCGCTCAAACGCCAGCGGCAGATGGCGCTGGACGTGAAGCAGGCGCAGGAGGTGCAGCAGGTCATTCTGCCCCCGGCGCGGATGACGCTGCCAGGGCTGGAGATCGAGAGCGAGTACCGGCCAGCGATGGAGGTGGGCGGCGATTTCTTCCAGATCATTCCGCATCCCACCGACGGCAGCGTGCTGATTGTGGCCGGTGACGTGGCGGGCAAGGGCTTGCGGGCCGGGATGCTGGTGGCGCTGCTGGTGGGCGCGATTCGCACGGCGGTTCGCTTCAATCCCGATCCCAGGGTGATGCTTGGCGAACTGAATCAGCGGCTGATAGGCCGCGGCGATGCGCAGGCCACCTGCCTTGCGCTTCGTATTTATGCCAACGGCTCGGTGACGCTAGTCAATGCCGGCCATTTGCCGCCGTACCTGAATGGCGCGCCACTGGCCATGGAAGGCGCGCTTCCGCTGGGAATGGTGCCGGGGGCGCTTTTTTCTTCCATGAACTTCAAGCTGGCGGAGGGCGACCGGCTCCTCCTGCTCTCCGACGGCATCGCCGAGGCCCGGAATGCCGACGGGCAGCTCTACGGCTTTGAGCGCGTCGAGCAACTGCTGCAAGCGCAACCCTCCGCCGCCGAGTTGGCCGCCGCCGCCCAGCGCTTCGGCCAGCAGGACGACATCAGCGTAATCTCGGTGACCCGGACGCCGGCGCGGGAGGCTGCGCTGGCGTAGAAGCCAGGGCTGTCGCCTCATTACCTTTTTTCAGTTTACTTTTTACCTGATTGGCCGGCAGGAAAAGCCAGGGAGTTGTTCTATCGCCGATGATAGAAGGGCAGCACGATGAGCGGCGCGAAGCCGAATTTGGAATGCGACTATGCGCCGATGATGGGCAGAGTCGGGAAGGCCGCGGCAAAATGTCCTGAGTCGATTGTGAGCAGTGTATATCCGCGAACCAGCGCGTGCGCGCCAATCAGAAAATCCGCCAAAATGCGCCGGGGAGGACCCGCGCCGCTGCTCATGCGGCGTTGTGCAAAGCCGCGATATGCCCTGCTTGCTTCGCGCCAGATTTCTTCCCCCAACTCCCAGTCGATTGCAATGCCCGTATCCTTGAAGAACAGGTCCAGGGATGCTTCATCGCGCAGTGGTCCAGCCATCAACTCCGAATAAACAGGCCCTGAAACCACGAAACTATCATGGCCAACCAGGTCGCCGAATATCTTTGCCGCAACTTCATTCAACGGGTCATGATCGTTCCAAAGAGCGGCTATTACATTTGCGTCAATCGAGATCGTCATGGCCGCGCATCTCCCTGAAGTAAGCCACGACGGCCTCGCGGCCTTTTCCCATGCCGGGGAATCCGCCAATCCCGCGCCACTTCTCGAAGGGGTTTTCGTCCCCGTCGCGGACTACCCGAATGCCGCCCTCCCGCTGCTCGAAGCGGATCTTGTCGCCGGCTTTGACGCCCAGGGAGCGGCGAATCTCCACCGGAACGGTGATCTGGCCCTTGCTGGTCACCTTGGCGCGGTAGCTTTGCGTTGGAATGGGCTTTGCGGCGGTGGCCATGGCGAACTCCTTACCTCTTTCAGTGTACTCCTTACCTGATTAGCGGGCAGAAAAAGTCATGGAGTTGTTCTATCGCCGATGATAGAAGGGCAGCACGATGAGCAGCGCGAAGCCTATAGCCGCGGCGAGGGCGAAAACAAGCAGGCCATAGAGTAGCGTCAGGCTCGGACCTTTCTCCGGTGCTTCCTCCGAATTCTTGCCGGGGCTACTCATACTTCAATGACTCCACCGGGTCCATCTGCGCGGCGCGGGTGGCGGGAAGGGTGCCGAAGATCACGCCCACTCCGATGGCTGCGCCGAGTGCCACCACAATCGACCAGGGGGAGATGGGGATCACGTAATCACTGAAGAGGCGCACGGCCAGCGGCAGGGCCAATCCAACTACCGTGCCCACCACGCCGCCAATCAGCGAAATAATGATCGCCTCGGCCAGGAACTGGTACTTGATCTCGCGATAGGTAGCGCCCAGGGCCTTGCGGATGCCGATCTCCCGCGTCCGCGCGCGCACCGTGGCCAGCATGATGTTCATGATGCCCACCCCGCCCACCGCCAGAGTCACCGCCGATACCAGCAGCAGCACCAGCGTCAAATAGGTCGTGATCTGTTTGGCCATCGTCAGCACCTCCTTCATCGTTTGCGCATGGTAGACAGAGTTGGGCCGGTGGCGCGCGCGCACAATGCGCTCAATATCCTTGGCCGCGTCAGGAACCTCGTCCATCGAGCGCATCGAAAAATAAATCTGATTCACATTTTCCGTGCCGGTAAAGTAGCGGGCCACAGAGTACGGAATCAGGATCGTCTGCTCCTCAATCTCGGAGACACCAAAATCGTCCATGCTCTTCTTGAAGACACCGATAATCGTGAAGGGAATCCCGCTGATCTCGAAGTTCTGGCCAACCGCCGCGTCGGCGCTGCCAAAGCGATCGCGGGCAAAGAGCTGGGTCACCACGGCGCATTTGATGTGCGCCGCGTCGTCGGTCTCGTCCAGAAAGCGCCCCACCGGAACCACCAGGTTGCGAATCTGCTGGTACTGCGGGCTGACGCCCAGCACCAGCGTGTCCTTGTTGATGCCCCCGCCAAAGTTGATGCGGTCATGCATGGTCAGAATGGGCGAGGAGTATTGCACGCCGGGAACCTGCGCCAGCACCGCCTTTTCGTCGTCGCGGGTCAGGAAGTCGTCGTAAAGGGTGCGCTCCGACGCGGTTGAGCCGCCGCCGGAGTATTCCAGCTCCACCGAGTTGGTCATCACCTTTTGAATCGATTCCATGACGAACTGCTGGCCAGTGAGGCCGATGGTGGCGACCAGAATCACCGAGGCGGTGCCGATCACCATGCCCAGCGCGGTCAGCGCAAAGCGTATCTTGTTGGAGCGGAAGCTGTCCGCGGCCAGCTTGAGAATCTCGCTCAGCACCATGGTGCGGCGGGCACTCAGCAGAGTCTCCTGAAAGTTGTGACGGCGGTCCTGATCGTTCGGCTGCATAGATACAGCTTACAGTGGTCACTGACCACTGACAAAAAACAACCCCGGCCAAAGCCGGGGCTGCTGTTGAACGAAGGATGAGCGGACTACGCCTTGGCGGCGACGGTGCGACCGACTTCCTTCAGGCGGGCGGCCTTGCCGCGCAACTCGCGCAGATAGAACAGCTTGGCGCGGCGAACCTTGTAGCTGCGCACCTTCTCAATCTTGTCGATGACCTTGGAGTTGAACGGGAAGATGCGCTCCACGCCCTGGCCAAAGCTCATCTTGCGCACGGTGAACGTACCCTGGGGCCCTTTGTTGATGGCGATGACCAAGCCCTCGAAGGCTTGCAAGCGTTCCTTGTCGCCTTCTTTGATCTTCACTTGGACGCGAACCTGATCGCCGGGGACGAACTCAGGGAGGTCAGTGCGCTTGAGCTTATCCGCCAAACGCTGCATTACGGGATGAATAGACATGGTTTCTTCCTGCTCTTGGACTCAGAATTTCTAGTTTATCAGAGAACCGGAGGTTGTGCCTAATTCCTTTGCCCTGAAGATTGCGCTATAGTTCCATCTATGGATGAGAAACGCGAATTGCTGCGCCACGCAGTGGCGACTTTGGCCTACCGGGCCGCGCGAGCGCTCGATGGCGCGCCCGATCACTTTGCCGGGTTCGAGGGCGCGGGGCGTATGCCCGTGCAGATTCTGGCTCACATGGGCGACCTTTTCGACTGGGCGCTGAGCGCAGCCGTGGGGCATGAGCAATGGCACGCCACGCAGCCCCGCGCCTGGGCCGATGAGAAGCAGCGCTTCTTCGAGTCGCTGCAAACCTTCGACGCATTTCTGGCCACCGGCGGGCCACTGCACGCCCCTGTCGAGCAGTTGCTGCAGGGGCCGGTGGCCGATGCGCTGACCCACGTAGGCCAGTTGGCCATGCTACGACGGCTCAGCGGCAGCCCGACTTACGGAGAGAGTTTCTACGACGCCGACATCAAGGCCGGTCAGGTGGGCGCGGATCAGCCTGCGGCGGCGCGGCCCTTCAAGGCGCCGCGATAGTGGGCAATTGTCGCGCCGGTCTCCAGACCGGCTGTTGCGCGGGCGTCCTCGCCCGCGCCTGTCCATAACGCACAATGACTGGAATATTTTCCTATTTGAGCAGAGTGCGGCGTGGACCGGGAGGTCCACGCGACAGCCGGCCGGGAGGCCGGCGCTACCGTTTTATGGTCAACGGGTCGGCGGAAGCCGGTAGTGGACTAATAGGCGGGCGGCAGAGTGGGATCGCGGAAGACGGATTTGGAGCGGCTGATGCCGGGAACGGAGCCGAAGTTGGCCAGCGTGAAGCTGTAAAGCCATTGCCCGTCGTCGCCGCGGATGGAGCCGAGATTGAAGCGGCGATAACCGAAGGTCAGGCCGCAGCAGTCCCAGTTATAAGTGGCTTGCGTTCCCCAGTACTGAAACTGGCCAAGAACAAAATCATATCCGCCGTTGGCGGCCAGATTGAAGCCCGCGCCGCTCTGCTTGCCGATGGTCAGGAAGGGCTGCACCTGCTGGCTCTTGAGGACCGAGGCGGAGCTGGCGGTCTCCTCGACGGCGTTGAGCAGGGCGTGGCCGACGCCGATGGTGGTGCGGTCCCAACTGTAGCCGGCGTAGAGATTATCGGCGTCCAGGCGGCCAGCCTTCGGATCATAGTCCAGATCCCACTGAATGCGCAGGTTGTCGATGGCCTCAAAGCGCAGGCGCGAGGTGATGGGCGCAACGTTACGCGGCGAGGTGAGAAAGGCTATGGCGCTCACGTCGAGCGTGGAATCGAAGACGTTGCGGCTGTTGGGAATCAGCGCGCCGCCGAAGCGGGGATCGATGAAGAACTTCTGCGCAATCTGCCAACTGGCCCACTCGCGCGGCTGCGGTGAGCAGGCTTTTGCTTGGGCCTCTGTGCCTTCCGGCAGGCAGGGCTTTTCATTCGTAGGGCGCAGGAAGAGCCGCTGCGTAAGCGAAAAGCCAACCTCATTGGTGTTGGTGGCGATGTCCGTTGTGTCCACCAGCAGCACATTCTGCGCCTGCTTGCCGATGCCTGCGACGTAGCGGTAGGTGAGCTCCGGCTCGATGACGTGACGCATTTGGCGATTCCAGCGGACGAGTGTGAAATCCCGCGAGAAGGCCGGTGGGCGCAGATCGATGGAGGCTTCAAAGTCGGTGCGATTGAGCGGGTCGTGGCTGATGGTGGGAACACCGCTGTTGGTGTCTTTACGGTCGGGCGTCTGGCTGATGGTGTAAGCAGTTTCGCGCAGGGCGGCCTCGGCCGTCAGGCTCCAGCCGCCGCCGGTGAGTGGCAGAGCAAGATGCGGATAGAAGTCGATGCGGCCGACGTTGCGCGCATGGAAACTGGTCCCGGTGGGGAGAGCGGCAGGCTCGGAACGGGTCAAATAGCCGAGCGACGATCCTAGACCGGCATAGAGCGGCGACGCGCCCAGCGGGTGGTCCAGCAGGTCGATGCGCAGAGTGGGCAGGTGAAGAATCCGGACTTGGTTGCCGTTGACGGCGGACTCGTCGGTGGTGCTGGAGGTTCCGGCAAAGCTCTGGAAGCGCGCTGCCAGGACGGAGGGCACGAACCAGTTGTGTGCATGAGTGAGCGAAAGGGTGCTCTGCACCTCGGAGGTGGTGGCCAGCGCGTAGTTATCGTTGAAGACCAGCCGGTAGATGTAACTGGAGAGATATTCGACCTTGCCGGCCAGACGAGTCTCCGAATTCAGATCCTTGCGCCCCTCGGCGTTGATGTCCACGCCGCCCTGATCGACCAGCGCAGTCGTTGTCCCAGTTTTTTCTTCAACACCGCGATCCAGCAGCGCATTCCAGCGCACGGTAACGTGGTCAAGTCCGGCGCCGCGGTAGCGGAAGTCGCCGTTGGGCGCCCAGCCGCGCTTGCTCCAGTACTCCACGCCGGCGATCATATCCATGTTGCGGCTGATGACCCAGTAGTATTGCTCGCCGATGACCAGCCCCTTGACGCCGGAGTTTTCCCCGGCGGGGATGAGAATTCCGCTCTGGCGGCCGGTTTCGTCCACCGGATGGCTCAGATAAGGAAGATAAAAGAGCGGCACGCCAAGAAATTTGAAGAGCGCATTTGAAGCCGAGGCCGTGCCGCCCTGCAAGTTGATGGCGTGGGAGATGATCTGCCAGTCCGGCTTGGGCAGGCGGCAGTTGGTCATGGTTCCGTCGATGATCTTGAAATGGCCCTCGCCCAGTTCCAGGACAACTCTGCCGGTGAAGGTAAAAGGAGCGGTCGTGGAGTAGATTCTGGTGCGGCCAACGGTGCGGATGCCTTGCGAGCCATGCACATTGAAGAAGCGCGCGGTGTGCGTATTCAGGCGCATATCGCCGCGGTCGGCGAAGATCAGCACATCATTGGGACCGCCCGCGACCTGCAAGTTGCCTTCCGCCTCCAGTTGCGAGGTGGACTGGTGATAGACGACCTGGTCGGCGCGCAGCGTGTAGCCGCGATAGTGGCCCACCACCCCGCCGGTCAGCGTCCAGGCGTCTCCCACGCGGCTCTGGCTCTGCGCCTCCCACGCCACCGGCACGCCGCCTGCGGGCGCAGGCTCCGGCTGAGCCACGGGCAGAATCTCCTCGCCGGGATCGTCCGGCAGCGGGGCGGGGGGTGCCGTATTGGTCAATGCCTGCCCCCGCATTTGCAGGTGACAGAGGCAGAGCATCGTGATAAAAACTAAAGAGCGAAGGCGCATCCAGGGACCAAGGTCAGGATAGCAAAACAGGCTGGCTTTCTTCTTGAGGAACGCGCCCCCGCGGCTCTGGCAGCAGACACAAACCGGAACTTTCCCGCCGCGCCCGGATCGTTTGATCCAGGGTGAGTCTGTATCTTCTCGCGCCCTACCCTTCTTTTTTGAGATCAACGTCCTCCAAGCCAACGGGCTGGAGGGCCGGAACCGCCGCCTTGGGCCGGAATCAGCCGGCCGGAAAAGCGTGCCAGAAGAGGAGCAGAGCCTTGAGCACAGCCGTTCTTTATCCCAATGAAGTTGCCATGTGGAAGCAGGAAGTACACCAGCGTCTGGCCGCGCACCGTCGGCGCAGAAGCCTGCTCACGGCTCAGCCGGCCGAGTCAGCGCTGGATTGGGCTGTCTCCAGCGGTCGCGGGTCGCTGGTGGCCGCCCGGGTGGCTGCGCGCTACGCCCATGCTCCCAGCTACAGCCAGCTCACCGAAGCACCGACTGCCCCATGCGCCACCGTGGCCGCACCACAGGCCGCTCCCCAACCGCTGATAGCCCAGCCGGCTCTGGAGACTTGGGAGGCTTCTCGCCCCAGCGCGCCTGTTTTGCTGGCTGATCTCCCCGTTTCCCGCCCCTGGGAGCCGGAAATGCAACCGCATCTGGTGCTTGCGCCCCTTCCAGAACTGGCGCCCGCTCCGGCTCAAACGAGTACGCCGCACCTGCCTCCGGAGTCGCTGGACGCCTGGGAGAGCGAGTACGCGCAAAATTCCTGGCATCCGGACCCTGGGCTGCGTCCGGTCCTCTCCGATGTGGTGCGCAGCCCGCGTCCGGCGCTGATGGATGAGTTCTTTGGCCCGCAGGCTCCGGTGGCTGTCGAGCCGGATCTGCCCATCCACGCCAATCTGATCGAGTTTCCCCGCGAGGTGGTGGCCGCGCGCAAGATGCGCCCCCGCCGCGCGGAAAGATTGGCGACAGACGGCTTGGATCGCCAGTTGAGCATCTTCGAGGTGGACCCCGGCGCTTTCCAAACTCCCTCCCCGGCGGAAGCGGAGCCGGCACCCGCTGCGGCCCGGACGCACCCAGAGTGGTCCGGCATCAAATTGGAGGCCCAGGCGCAAGAGGTTGTAAAGCACGAAGTGCCTTCCGCGTCCGAGGCGGATGTGCATCTGGCCCCGATAGGACACCGGCTGATGGCGGTCCTGGTAGATGGCGCGCTGATCACCGCTGCCTTTGTCGTGCTGGCGATGGTGGCTGCGGCCGGCGCGGGAACGTTGCCCGCTTCAAAAGCCGTCGCGCTCGGCGCTGCCTCGATTTTTCTGCTTCTTGGCATGGTCTACCAGATGCTCTTCCTTCTCCTGGCGGAAGCTACGCCGGGAATGAAGTACGCGGGCATCTCGCTCTGCACCTTTGACGGCCGCGTCCCCACCCCACCTGAGTTGCGTAGCCGCCTGGGCGCGCTGCTGCTCTCCATCGCTCCCATCTGCCTCGGCGTGGCCTGGGCGCTCTTTGACGAGGACCACCTCTGCTGGCACGACCGGCTCTCGGGAACCTACCTGCGCAAGGAGTAACAAAGGGAGAAAATGCGTTGAGCTTTTGCATTACCGGCTTATTTTCCCCTTGAAAAATGGATTATTGATGACATATACTCATGTATATGCCATCGTTGCGGGAGGGCGCAATGCAGCGAACAGCCAAGGTTTTCATGAATAACCGCAGCCAGGCAGTTCGGCTTCCCAAGGAGTTTCAGTTCTCCACTCCAGAGGTCTTCATTCGGAGACAGGGCGGCGAGGTCATCCTCTCCGCGCGCCCCAATGACTGGTCTGCCTATCTTGCATCGGACGCCATTGCATCGAAGGAGTTCATGGAGGGAGTTGAGGATCTGCCGCTTGAGGAGCCTTCTTTCTGATGGCCTTTTATATGCTCGACACCGACATCTCTTCCTATATCATGAAGCGCACGGACCAGGCTGTTCTCAAAAAGCTTCTGACGGTCGCGGTCAGCGATGTCTGCATCTCGGCGATTTCCAAGGCCGAGTTGTTGTATGGGATTGAGGTCTCGCTGCGGCGGCAGAAGGATCAGGCTGCGCTTGATGAATTTCTGCGTTATGTCGAAGTGATGGAATTTCCCCCGGGCGCGGCACTCGACTATGCGCTCATCCGTGCCGATCTCAAGCGTCGCGGAACTCCGATTGGCGGCAACGATCTGCTTATTGCATCACACGCCCGCTACCTCGGACTGACATTGGCGACGAATAACATCAGGGAATACTGGCGCGTTTCGGGACTGAAAATCGAAAACTGGACTAAGCCGGTCAATTAGCGAAAATCCAGGGGTACTGTGGCTATGTTTGCGTCGTTGAAGGGTTCCCTAGATTCGAGTTGGGATTGCGCTCTAGCGTAGTCCGTCACACAGATAGTCGTTTACGTTTTGAAAGGGCACGACTTCAGTCGTGCCGTAAATGGCCCAAAACATGCCGGGCTTTAGCCCCTGAGGGACGTATGTTCTGCGAATTCATCCCGCTCAACGGTCTCGTTAAACGACTCTATTTCCGGGGGCCTACACGAGCGTAGTCCGTCACACAGATAGTCGTTTACGTTTTGAAAGGGCACGACTTCAGCCGTGCCGTAAGTGGCTCATACTAAAGGATGGGCTAAACGGGCTGCGGAAAGACCCCTGTTTGCGCCCGCATTTTGCCTTTGCGGCGAAATTTTTCGCTTTTTTGGGCGTTTTCGCCGCGGTTTCCTGCCTTCGTTTTGCCCCTGGTGGCCGTTTTACCGGCCTCCAGGCACACTTCGGCCCTGGCAGGCCAGCGCTTCAACCGGGATCAGCCTCCGCATCCTCATCAGATT
>Ga0224559_1001410_pt1 | contig 13280 bp, 15 predicted proteins | sample 714S33034metaG_FD_180676 | JGI IMG/M metagenome (GOLD analysis project Ga0224559, IMG submission 180676) | Peat soil microbial communities from Stordalen Mire, Sweden - 717 S3 30-34 | ecosystem: Environmental > Terrestrial > Soil > Wetlands > Peat | place: Sweden: Norrbotten County, Stordalen... | reverse complement strand
TGGTCGAGATTCATCAAGAGATTGTGGCCATGGTCTCTTCCATTCTGAAGGGCGCTCCCTGCTGGTGCAAGCTGGCCGATGGTACACAGTTGGGAGTCCATCCGCCTGAGCAGGAGAACCTGCGACCTATTTGCGAGGAGATACGCGCCCGCTCCGGTCCGGCGCTGGGCAAGATCTGCGCCGCCCTTGATCCGCAAACGCCGCCCTCCGGCCTCGAGATGCTGGCGCTCCGCAATGGCGCGCGGCTGGCTTCTCTGGCCATCGAGACCCGAAGGCTTTACTCCGATCTGCGCCGCCGCTCGGAGTTCGATCTTCTCACGGATATTCCCAACCGCTTCGCCTTGGAAAAGTTCATGGATTTGCGGATAGAAGAGGCGCACTCCAGTTCGTCGATCTTCGGCCTGATCTACATTGATCTGGACAAATTCAAGCCCATCAATGACCGCTATGGGCATCACATTGGAGACCTGTTCCTGCAGACAGTGGCTCTGCGCATGAGCAAGCAGTTGCTGGGCGGCGATATGCTCGCCCGCCTGGGCGGCGACGAATTCGCGGCGCTGGTCTCGCTGCAACATGGGCGTTCCGACCTGGAGCACATCGTCGCCCGGCTAGACCATTGCTTTAGCGAGCCCTTCTCCATCGAGGGAAATCTGATCCAAGGCGCGGCCAGCATCGGCGCTGCGCTCTATCCGCAGGACGGCACCAGCCGGGAAGAACTGCTAAAAACCGCCGACGACGCCATGTATGCCGGGAAGAAGAGCAAGCGTTCCTCCGAAGTGAAACCGGCGTAAAATCAGCGTTTGATGAGGAGTCTTGATTCTTTGCGAATCAAAAGACAGCCCTCTGAACTTCAGCAGAAGCATGGAATCAATCAGGCGGCAAGGTAAACGGCGCGCTAATCGTCAAGAAGCGATTTCCCGCTGGATTGAGTGATTCAGCAGCCTTCCGGCGGTTCTTCACTCTCTGGAATCGGACAGAACCTTGACAACTCCTCGCAGATCCTTCAGCCGCAGCGCAGCGCCAGACATTGTCTGACGTTCGGTCGTTTATCGCACCAAGAAAAAAAGGCCCCCGTTTTCAGCGGGGGCCAAATTGCCTTGGTTCTCTCGTTAATCGAGAGCTTGATTGGCGGCCGGACGGCGGAGAGCCGGCCGGAGCGGAAGAGCGCCTCGGGGGAGAGTCTCTGCGGCTTTAAGGCCGCTCCGCGCCGGTCAAGGAGGCCGCATCATGGGGAGATGCAGCCGCCTGGGCCGCCAAACTGTTTTCCATCAACCGGATGCGCACGCTGCTGGCCTTCACGGGCTGGCTCAGCTCGGAGTCGCCTGCGGGAACATTGCCGAGAGCGACGGTGTGCAAACGATAGACGGGAATCTGATCTTGCGTGACAAGGTAGCGCTTGACTGCCTCAGCCAACCGCCCGGAACTCTGGATGCCGGCCGTGCTGGCCTGAGGTGAATGCCCCTCAATCTCCAGGACATACCCTTGCCGGTTAGCTAGCTTGGCGGCAAAGCCATCCAACTGCTTGCGGGCCGCGACTGACAGCGTCGGCTGGCCGCTGTGAAATGTAACTTCGATCTCATTCGCCTGACGGTACTGATCCAAACCGGAGACGGTCGAGTTCAACTGATCCACGCGCCCAGACGCACCCTGCGCCGTGGCGTTAGCTTTTTGCGCCTGTGTACCGGCGGCGGAAGCCGTATTGCTGGCCGCGTCGGCGGTGGACTGAGCCTGACGAATGCCAGCCTGCGCCCTGCCGTCCACGTCCTGAATATCACGCCCGTTTTTGGCGTTCACTTCATCCAATTCGTTGAGCTGGCCCTTGAGGGGATCCACGCGGTTATTAACCCACTTCTTGCGCGCAAAGGGATTTACCCGGCCCCAGAACCCCTCCTTCGGAGTAGCGGAGGAGGAGACTGAAGCCGAGTTGGAGGAGGGCTGCTGTTGTTGCGCCAGAGCGGGAATTGCCATTGCAGATGCCAGCAAAAGAAAAGCAAGCTGGCCGGGGAACACGTTCCGAGTTGGAGAAAAGGTTTTCATGATGTGGACCCCTTCAGGGTTCTTATTCCGCCAAACCGGCGCGGGGTGAGCGGTCTTGTCTGCTCGGCATGATACAAAGCAAGGCTCATGCCAGAACTGAAGGCCGGGAGAAATAAAAGACAACTCTATTTAGAATGTTGATTTTATGAATTAAAATTGGTTATGGAAAGGGAAAATCCGGCCCTGATATGGTCAGCCAGGCAGGTAAATTTTACACAGTAAGGTATTTTCTACCCGGTAAATCCGGGAGCCTTCTTCTATTTCGTCTCCACATGGAGAACGCGAAGCTCCGGGTAAGCGCCGTCCCAGTCCGCCTTGACGGAATCGAAGATCAGCCGGAATTCATGCTCGTCGCCGGGCTTGAGGGGCGCGGCGGAGACCGCTTCCACATCAATATAAGGTGTACGCACACGGATCAGCTTGAGCGGCTTGGTCTCGTTCTGCGTCACCTGGTGAGTAAAATCGCGGAAGAGAACCTGTACGGTGACAGCGGTGACGGTGCGCGAGCCGTGGTTGGCGATAAAGCCGTCAACATAGGTGACCTTGCCGCCGGCCAGATTGCCGGATTCGCTCATCGCCAGCTGGTCCAGCGTGAGGCTGGCCGCATAACCATCCAGAGGCGCGTTGGCTGGCATCACCGCGTTTTTGCCGCGGTCGCCGCCATTCAGGCTCAGAATTGCGACCACGGCAACCACCAAAACAATGGCTCCGGCCACCACCAGCGGCAGCCAATTGCGTTCTTGCTTCTCGTCGAGAGGGGAAACTACCTGATCAATGCTCACGAGCGGATTTTACACTAAATGGATGAGAAATTTCCCAACTAACCGCGGGGAGGATTAAAGTAGAGCGGTAGGCGCTGCTGGATCATCGATCCAGTTCACGGATATGTACTGGCAGGAGGAGAGAATGCAAGAGGAAAAGCCCGCAAATCCGCAGTCTCCACCATCGGAGTACATATTCCAGGCCAGATCAGTTACTGAAGACTGTCTCGCAGTGGCCAATATCCACCGCCGTGAGGCCAAGCAGCTCTATGAAGGCGCGCAGAAGTCTGAGGCCGAGGGCCGGTTCGAGGAGGCCCATCTGTTGAAGGATCTCGCGGTAGCGCGGGAGGCCACTGCCGACGAGTTTGAAAAGACAGCTTGGGGCGAGACCAGGGATCCGATTGTGGGAGAGATCCTCGACTGGCAGGAAGATATCAGCTCAACCTATCAGCCACATAAACTGACTTTTATCACCGGCAATGAACCCGTTCCGCAGCAACTCATTGAGGAACTGTACCAGCCTCCGCCCGGGCTATTCACCCGCTTTGTGGCATGGGTCGGCCACTGGTTCGCTTAGACTGCCATTATGAACAAAATCTCCATCGCCTCCAATGACCACATCTTCGTGCTGACCGGCGCGGGCATCAGCGCCGAGAGCGGCCTGCCTACCTTCCGTGCCTCTGACGGCCTGTGGGCCAATAGTCGCGTCGAGGATGTCTGCACCCCCGAAGCATGGCAGCGCGACCCGGAGCGGGTCTGGAAATTCTATTCGGAGCGGCGAGAGGCAGGCGCGGCAGCCCAGCCGAATCCCGCCCACACCGCACTGGCCGAGCTGGAGGCGAAGCTGGGCGAGCGCTTCTTCCTCTGCACGCAGAATGTGGACGACCTGCACGAGCGCGCCGGAAGCCGCCGCCTGCTGCACATGCACGGCGAGTTGTCCAAGGCCCGCTGCGAGAACGAGTGCGGTCGCCCGCCTGTCGAAGATCGCCGCATCTATCGCAGCCTCGACGAGGTAGGCCGCTGCCCCTGCGGCGGACGGCTGCGCCCGCACATCGTCTTCTTTGGCGAGATTCCGCTGGAAATGGACCGCATTCAGGAGGAGATCGAACGGGCCACGCTGATGGTGGTGGTGGGTACTTCTGGATCGGTCTATCCCGCGGCCAACTTCGTTCACTGGGCGCGGCAGAACGGCGCGCGCACCGTCTACATAGGCCCCGAGCCGCCGCTGAATGCCTCCGCCTTTACGCATGTAGTCGAAGGCAAAGCAGGCGAAGTGCTGCCGGGGCTCTTCAGCTTTTGATCCGGTTGAAGATTACCAAGAACTGGGTGCCCCGTCCATTCCGCGTTCTTTGCGGAATGGGTAGGAGACGATTGAAGCAAATGGGCCGACTCAATCAAGCTGGGTGCCCCACCCTCGCCGCGTACTTGTTTTTGCGGCTAGGGTGGGATGCAGCGCTACCCTTTCGCCTCCAGCAGCGCATTCACCTTGGCTATCACCTGGAAGGCGTCGGCGACGTAGACCACGTCGGCCTTGCCGCGCGTCCAGCCGCAGTTGGGGTCCAAGCTGATCGCCCTCCGCGAGCCGATAAACCGCCAGCCCACCACGTGCGGCTCCTCGCCGTGGCAGCAGGTCGAAAGGCCCTTGGCGTGGCGCGGCGTCGATCCCGTCTGCCCGATCTGGTTCATGTGCGTCAGGAAGGGCAGCACCGGCTCGCCCTCGCCGCCCTGATCCACCAGCGACTTGCTGCTGCCCAGCGACGCCCCCGTCGCACGCAGGAAGCCGAGAATCAGTTCGCCCGCCTTGGCGGCATGAATCTGGCCGTCGGGCTGCTTCTTGGTCCACCCCGCGCCGGCCACAAAGAGCATCTTCGCGTCCGGTCGGATCGTCTGCTGCCCCTGCTCTGGAGCGCGGAAGCCGCTGACGGTAGTGCGCAAAGCCGGAAGCTCCACGGCCACACTCTCCATTTGAGCCAACCCGGCCGTACCCGCAAAAGCCGCGTGCGTGCCGGCATCCAGCAGCAGGAACCAGGGGCGCGTCGTGCGGCTGACGACCGCCTCAATCCGCTGGCGATAGAACCAGCGCGAGGCTTCCACGCCTTCCGCGCCGCCCAGCGCCGTAATGTGCGTGTCGATAAAGCCGCCCAGCCGGTGCGCCACTCCGGCCATGATGCGCGTGAAGCGCGAAGTACCGGGAGCCAGCACAATCGTGGCCTCCGCCGCGCGGCAAAGAGCTTCAGCAGCAGCGGCGTCGGTAGCGTAGCGCGCCTGCGCAAAGGACTCACCGGAGACGGCCAGTAGGCGAGCGCCGGTAGAAGCCAACGCTCCAGCCGCAGCCGCATCAGCCGCCACAATGCCGATGGTCAGCGGAGCCGAAAGCCGCGCGGCCAGCTCCAAGCCTGCGGAGACGGTCTCCAGCGAGGCCTTCGTGAGAGCGGAGCCAGTTTCATCTGCGTGCGTAAGTACAAGTATTTTTTCCATTATTCGGCTCCAATCCATTCAACTAGCTCGGCGGCAATCTGATCCGGCGACAAATCCTTCACCACTCGGGTCTCGCGCTGCTGCTTGGGCAGCGAAACCGAGACATAGCTCAAGCCATTCGCCTCCAGCTTGGCCACTTTGGCCTTGGCCAGCGCGGGCATAATCGTGCGCATATTCGCCATGCCCACCTGCGGATTGTTGCGCGGCTCGGCCAGGTTTCCGGTCGCCCAGCCCAGCACGGCAGGCGCTCCGGCGCAGACCGAAACCTGATGCTTGCCGCCCTCGACGCGCTCCAGCACCTCAAAGCTGCCGTCCGCGCTGAGCGTAATCTGATCCACGCCCTGGAACTGGTCGCCGATGCCCAGCCGCTCACCCACCAGCTGAAGCGTCACGCCCGCTCCGCGCGTCGCCGACTCCCAGCCGCCGAACAGCAGCAGTTTGGCCCGGTCGAGTCCGGGAATCGCGGCAATCGTCTCCGCCAGCACCGCCGCCGTCGCGTGCGCGTCCGGGAAGCCGCCAATCGGCCCGTCCACCGGAACCAATTCGAAGGCCACCTTCTGCGCCACGGTCATCATCACCTGTTGCAGCTTGGCCTTGGGCCCCAGCGAGACCAGCCACAGCTTGCTGCCGGGGTTCTTGGCGACCAGAGCCGCCGCTTCATAGAGCGCGCTGGCCGCCCACGGGTCCAGCACCGCCGGCAGAACCATCTCATTCTTCAGCCCCGGACCCGCAGGCCCGCTGACCGGCTCCAAAGTTTGCAGCGGATCAGGCACAATCCCCGCGCAAACCACGATGTGCAATACATTTGCCATTGTTCTTCCTTTTTCTCTACAACACAGCTTTCTCTATTCTAAAACGCTGCCATCCAACCCGGCCCCGCTCGACAAGAGCGGGGCCGGGTTGTTTTGGGAGCGGCATCAGGCGTATCATAAATTCTGGGCTACAATGTGGCTCGCGCCGCCAGGAGAATCATCCGATGTCTGAAAATGCTGTTGTCCGTGCCCGCATTGCCCTGCACGTCAAGGAAGAAGCATCGAGCGTACTGGCGGCCATGGGGCTGACGGTCTCCGACGCCTTCCGCCTCCTTCTCACACGCATCGCGCGCGAAAAGAAACTGCCGTTTGAGCCGCTGACGCCCAACGAGACCACCATCGCGGCCATGCGCGAGGCGCGTGCCGGAAACCTCAGGAGCTTCGATAGCGTTGCGGCGCTGATGGCGGACTTACATGCGGAGGATTGAGCCTACCACTCAGTTCAGGCGCGACTACAAGCGGGAGGCCAAAGGCCCGTACCGCGCTACGCTTGATGCGGAGATGACGCCCGTCGTGCAACTCCTGGCGAGCGATCAACCGCTTGAGCCGCGTCACCGGGACCACGCGCTGACCGGCGACTGGAAAGATCATCGCGACTGCCACATCAAGCCTGATTTGGTCCTGATCTATCGAAAACTGGAGCTTGAAGTGTTGCAACTTGTGCGCCTTGGCAGCCATAGTGAGCTTGGCCTTTAATAGAGTTGCCGCGTCTACTCCGCTCGGTCGAGACCGTGCAGGGCAGCATTTTCAATCAGTCGGCAGGCCCTAGGCAGGGCCGCAGTGACTGCGTCGCTGAAGACTTCGCCCAATTCCGTCGATCCCGCGCCGATGGTCAGCAATTGCGCATTCTTTGGTTGATGAGAATAATAGTCGCGGGCCAAGGCGAGCAGCTCCGCCGCGCCGGAGTGATGCGTGGCAATTCCCTGCCCTGCCGCGGCTGGCTCGACTAGCGTCAGTTGGATGGAGCCAGGAGCGGAATCAACCGAGCAATCAATGAAGAGAACAGACTCGGCGCGAGCAATGTCCTCGGCCAGTTCCGGCGTCCATTGCTGACGGGCGATCACGCGCACATCCGCATTCCCGGCAAAGCGCCGCTCGGCCCACTCAGCAAGCCAAAGCCCGACGCCGTCATCCCCGCGCAGCGTGTTGCCGCAAGCGAGAATCAGGCATCGGGCTTGGGTCGAACTCATGCTTTCAGTTTAGCGGATCAGCTGATCCACGACTTCGCCGTCGGGCTTGACCAGCGAAACTACCAGCGGCATCTGGCCGAAGGCGTGCGTGGAGCAACTGAGGCAGGGATCGAAGGTGCGGATCACGGCCTCGATGCGATTCAGCGCGCCGGGGGTGAACTTGCCGTCCCTGACATAAGATTTTGCGGACTGAAGCACGCCGTTGTTCATCGCCTTGTTGTTGTGGCCGGTGGCGACGACCAGGTTGGCCCAAGTCATCTTGCCGTTTTCGTCCACCTTGTAGTTGTGGACAAGCGTGCCGCGCGGCGCTTCGATCTGGCCCGCGCCTTCCAGGCGATTGACGCCGGCCGTGGCGCGTACGTGCTTGTCCAGAATCAGCGGATCGGTGAGGATGCGCTCGATCAATTCGATGCCGTAGAGCGCCTCGACCAGCCGCGCATGATGATAGTGGAAGCTGCTCTCGACCGGTCCCGCGCTCATCTGCTTGAAGAGCTTGAGTTCCTCATCCGCCAGGGGCGTGCCCATCGATTTGACGATGTTCAGCCGTGGCAGCGGGCCAACGCGATAGCTGCCTTCGGGGTAGCCGAGCGGCTTGTAGTAGACGAACTTGGTGTAGCTGTAGTTCTCCACCGCTTCGCCGAACTGCTCGGTGAAGCGATGCGCGGTGATGCCGTCCTCGATGATATTGCCCTGGGGATCGATCAGCCGCAACGCGCCGTCGGTAAATTCAATGGTCTCGTCTTCGTTGATCAGGCCCAGGTAGTTGGACGGGAAGTTGGCGAAGACCTCGATCTCCTGCTGGAAGTTGCCGGCGATCTGCTTGTAGGTGGTCAGCGCCAGTTGTACGTTGCGATAGGCCTCGGGCAGCGATGCCAGAATCTCGTCGCGGTGCGCAGGCGAGAGCGGCTCGGTGACGCCGCCCGGAACCACCCAGCCGGTGTGGATGCGCTTGCTGCCCAGCAACTCGATAATGTGCTGGCCAAAGCGGCGCAGGCCGATGCCGGCGAGACCGAGGTCAGGCCGCGCGGCCGCCACGCCGAAGATGTTGCGCTTGACCGGGTCGGACTCCATGCCCAGCAGCAGATCCGGCGAGGAGAGATGGAAGAAGCTCAGGGCGTGCGATTGCACCATCTGGGCCAGATTCAGCACGCGGCGCAGTTGCGCGGCGGTATGCGGAATGCGCACCGCCATGATCGCCTCGCAGGCCTTGGCCGAAGCAATCAGGTGCGAGACCGGACAGATGCCGCAGATGCGCGCCATCAGGCTGGGCATCTCGTAAAACGGACGGCCTTCGGAGAACTTCTCAAAGCCGCGCACCTGGGTGACGTGGAAGTTGGCGTTCTCCACCTCGCCCTGGTCGTTGAGATGGATGGTGATCTTGCCGTGGCCTTCAAGGCGCGTGACTGGATCGATGGTGATGGTTTGGCTCATGAGTTAAGCTCCAAAACGGGTGAGGGCTGAAATATCCAGCGGCGCACCGGTGACCAGCGCGGTCAGCGCTGTGTAAAAGGTATCAGCCGAGGGCGGGCAGCCGGGCAGAAAGACGTCCACTTTGACAAACTCGTGAATGGGACGGACGATCTTGAGCAGCTTGGGCACCACGACGCAGGGAATCTGCGGCTGGAGGGTGGCGTTCTCGATGTACGCGCGGTCCAGAATGGCCTCCGGGCCGATGGGGTTGCGCATCGACGGCACATTGCCGGCGACGGCGCAATCGCCCATGGCGATCAGCAGCTTGGAGTGGGCGCGGACCTTCTTGATCTTCGCCTCGTCGTCCACCGAAGCGACGGCACCCTCGACGAGAGCGATGTCCACCTCGTCGGGAAAGACCTTGGCGTCCACAATGGGACTGTAGACGACATCGATCAACTCGGCCAGTTCGAGCAGGCGTTCGTCCATGTCGAGAAAGGACATATGGCAGCCGGAACAACCGTCCAGCCAGACTGTTGCAACCTTCAGTTTGCTCATCGCGCTTCCCTCATCAGATTCAGGTAAGGCAGAAAATCGGGATACTTGGGATGATCGGAGCCAATCTTGCTTTTGTCAAAAAGCGCTCCGGTGGGACAGACCTGGACGCATTTTCCGCAGCGCGTGCAGGCGGAACTTCCCCACTCCTCATGCAGATCGGTGATGACCATCGAATTGATGCCGCGGCCCATCACATCCCAGATGTGCGCGCCTTCGATCTCCGCGCAGACCCGGACGCAGCGGGTGCAGAGAATGCAGCGGTTATGGTCCGCGGTGAAGCGCTCATGGCTGGCGTCCACGGTGAGCGCCGGATTGCGATAAGGCAGTGTGATATGCGTCAGCCCCTGCTCCTGGGCCAGCGCCTGCAACTCGCAGTGGCCGTTGGAGACGCAGACCGCGCAGATGTGATTGCGCTCGGCAAAAAGCAGCTCCAGGATGATGTGGCGATGCTTCTTCAGCCGCTCGGAGTTGGTGGTCACTTCCATGCCTTCGTGAATGGTCGCCACGCAGGCTGGCAGCAGCTTGTTGCTGCCCTTGATCTCCACCAGGCAGAGGCGGCAGGCGCCCACGTTGCTCAGGCCCTCCATTTGGCAGAGCGTGGGAATGTTGATCTCGTTCTCCCGCGCCACCTCCAGGATGGTCTGGCCGGCGCGCGCGCTCAGCTCTTGACCGTCAATGATAAGTGTTTTTACGCCCATGCTTTCGCTCATGCCAGCACCTCCGCGGGAATTTCAGCCGCAGCCGCTTGGATGTTGCAGACGCCGGCCGGACAACGTTTATGCACGATGTGCTCAATGTACTCGTTCTTGAAGTACTTGATCGTGCTCAGCACAGGATTGGGCGCCGTCATGCCCAGGCCGCAGAGGCTGGTCTCCTTGATCGTCTCGCAAAGGCTGATCAGCAGGTCCAGATCTTCCATGGTTCCATGCCCCTCGCAGATGCGGGTCAGCAGCGTGTACATCTGCGCCGTGCCCGCGCGGCAGGGAATGCATTTGCCGCAGGACTCGGAACGGCAGAAGTCCACGAAGAACTTGGCCACATTGACCATGCAGGAGGTGTCGTCCATCACGATCATGCCGCCCGATCCCATGATCGAGCCGACGGCCATCAACGCGTCGTAGCTGACGCCCAGGTCCAGCATCTCGGCGGGAATGCAGCCGCCGGATGGTCCGCCGGTCTGTACCGCCTTGAAGGTGTGGCCGTCCGGCACGCCGCCGCCGATCACGTCGATGATCTCGCGCAGCTTGATGCCCATCGGCACTTCCACCAAACCGGTGTGGGTGATCTTGCCGGTCAGCGCAAAGACCTTGGTGCCCTTGCTCCGCTCTGAACCCATGTCGGCAAACCACTTGCCGCCGTTGCGAATGATCGGCGCGACGTTGGCGTAGGTCTCGACGTTGTTGAGCAGCGTCGGCTTGCCCCACAGGCCGCTTACCGCCGGATACGGAGGCCGCGTCTTGGGTGTGCCGCGCCGCCCCTCGATGGAGGCGATCAGCGCCGTTTCCTCGCCGCAGACAAAAGCGCCCGCGCCCAGGCGAATCTCAATATCAAAGTTGAAGGGCGTGTTGCAGATGCTGTTGCCCAGCAGGCCCCGCCGCCGCGCATCGCGGATCGCCGTGGTCAGCCGCGAAACAGCCACCGGATACTCGGCGCGCACATAAATAAAGCCCTTGCTGGCGCCCACCGCGTATGCGGCCAGTGCCATGCCCTCGATCACGCGATGCGGATCGCCTTCCATCACGCTGCGGTCCATGAACGCGCCGGGGTCGCCCTCGTCTCCGTTGCAGACCACGTACTTCAGGTCTCCGTTGGCCTTGGACACGGTGCCCCACTTCAGCCCCGTTGGGTAACCGCCGCCGCCACGCCCGCGCAGGCCGCTCTCGGTGATGCGATGAATCACCCCATTGGGCGTCATCTCGGTCAGCGCCGTCAGCAGCGCCTTGTAGCCGTCGCGGCCGATGTAGTCGTCAATCTTCTCCGGGTCGATGTGGCCGGCATTTTCCAGCACCACCCGCACCTGCTTGTCAAAGTGATCGTTCAGATCGCATTGCAGTTCGGGAACCGGCTCACCGCCCAGGCTGTTCACAATCGCATTGGCGTTGTCGGCCTTCACGTGATGATACAGTTGCTCTTCAGGATCAACGCGCACCAGCGGGCCGCTGGAACACGGACCCATGCAGCCGGTGCGGCGGATCAGCACATTCTTGCCGGACGCCGTGGCAGCCTTCTCCAACTCATCCCGCAAGCGGTCCGCGCCCTGGCTCATACAGGCCAAGTCCATGCAGACATTCACTTCATAATCGTATTTCGCGTTCTCCGCGGAGACGCTTTTGGCTATTTGCTCCAGCTCTTCAATCGTCATTCCACCGCCCACCTTTCCAGTTGCTCGAGCAATTGCTCAGCGGCCATCTCGCCGGCCACCGCGCCGTCGAACAGCGCCACCGGCGCGCGGCTGCAAGCGCCCACGCAGCGGGCCGTCATCAGGCTGATCTGCCCGTCGCTGGTCGTCTGACCCTGGCCAATGCCCAGCTTCTTTTCGGCCGCGGCAATCAGCTTATCCGCGCCCTTGATGTAGCAGGCCGTTCCCGCGCACACCGTCACCGTGTGCTTGCCCGGCGGCTTCAAGCTGAAGTAGTGGTAGAACGTCACCACGCCGTATGCCTGGCTCAGCGGCACGCGCAAGGAGCGAGCCACAAAACGGATCGAATCGTCGTCCAGATAGCCAAAGGCGGACTGCACAGTATGGAGCGTTTCAATCAGCGCGTGACGAGCAAACCCATTCTTACGCATGGTGCCGTTCACGATCTTCCATCGTTTGTCGTCGCTTGGCAGCGGCGGCGGTGTGAATGCTGGCACAATTCCTCCCGTTCACGGAACAGAACGCGCCATTTCAGATTGGCGCGCGCGGTTCGGTGTCTATCTGTATTTTTACGGCGCGGCGCTGGATTTCTTCGGTGACCCCGGTCACTTACCGTGGGTACTGAATCATTTCTGCGATTTAGCCGGGGAACTTCCCGGTTTGGGAAGGAAATCTCCCACTTTCCAGCCTGGTCGTACCCCATCCTTTCCGCATTCTTGGCGAAAAGGGTGGGACGCCACAATCCAAAACAGCAGAGAAAAATCCAGCCCCCCTCACTTGCCTGGGCTGAGCTGAATCCCGTAATCCCGGTAGTCGATCTTGATCACCGTCCGCCCAAAAAGCCCGCTGTCAGCCACCGCCCGCGCATGAGTGGCCATCGCAAAGCCATTCACATTGGTGTACTGCCGCATCATCTGCGTCGGGCCGCTGAAGACCGATACGCTCTTGGACGCAATCCCTTCAATCTGTATGATTGAACCGTCCTTGGCGTCCACCCACAGCGTTCCATCGATCAAATTGGGCGCCTTGCGCTTGGGCGCAATATCCAGCACGTAGCAGTCCCGGCCATCCAGCCGCTGCGCGCCGCCCGGCCTGAGCGTCATGTTGTAATTGGCCGAGGTAATCCACGAAGCCTCGCGATTGGCGGGCAGATTGATCTGCTTCTCATTGTCCAAAATCTGGTGCAGAACCATCTTGCGCAGAATCTCCGAGCCGCTCTCCGACTGGATGATGTACGTTTTGCCCGTTGACCGGCGGTAGATCGTCTTCACCGTCATCTCCGCCGCCGGATGCTCTTCGTCTCCGCCCCGGAAGACGGCATAGTGCTCAATCACCAGGTAGCCCTCCACGCCATCCACCCGCGCATGAACCGCCGCGTCAATGCTGCGAATCACCGCCGCCTGGTCCGGCTGCTGTGCCGTGTTTGGCGCCGGCGCCGCATTTGGCGGCTGTGCCGCCGGCGCAACAGGCTGCTGCGCCGCCATGCCCGCTCCCAGCCAAGCCAGAGAAAAAACCACCCCCGCCACAACCCATCTTCTGCCCTGCATCATGCTGAAACTCCCTGCTTTCCTCTCTAAGAGCCTGTTTACAATCTATAGACCTGATCTGCCGCGGTCATCAAGGTAGTTATTTCCAGATGCTCGCTGAGAACGGTAATTCTGGGGAATGAAACAGA
>Ga0224559_1001409_pt1 | contig 13288 bp, 8 predicted proteins | sample 714S33034metaG_FD_180676 | JGI IMG/M metagenome (GOLD analysis project Ga0224559, IMG submission 180676) | Peat soil microbial communities from Stordalen Mire, Sweden - 717 S3 30-34 | ecosystem: Environmental > Terrestrial > Soil > Wetlands > Peat | place: Sweden: Norrbotten County, Stordalen... | reverse complement strand
TCAGATCTTGCGCCGCGTTGACGTAATTGCGGAGCTGGGTGAGAAATCCAGTCGATGAGGTAAAGAGCGGCGCAAGATCTGATTTGAGAGATGGCGAGAGGCCGTCGAAGCTCGGCATATTGACGACGGGCGTGGAGCTGGCCAGCGACAGCGTGAGGCCGTTGATGCGCGCAAATTCAAGATAATAGGCGCCAGCCGACGTCCAGCCGAGAGCGGATTGCTGGGTTTCGTTCTGCAGCAGCCCAACATTGCCGCTGCGGGCGTCCGTGGATGTGGCGAGCTTGCTGCGGATCTGGCTGGTGATTTGGGTGGCCGCGTTGGTCAGCTGCTGCGTGTAGCTCTGCGTGGTCGTTGTGTATAAGGATTGCAGGGGTGATAAAGCGGATTCGCTCCGGGTTTGCCAGTAGTTTTGTGCGACGCTTTCGATTTGTGGACGTATTGTCGTGAGAATATTTTGAAGAATTGAATTCTGCTGGGCGGACATATCGATGGAAACGCCGGCGAGATTTGCGCCCGCGGATAGCGGCTCGACCAGTGAGATTGTTCCGCAGGTCGCTGTGCCAGTGCCGTTACCGGGCGCGAGGGAATAGGTGTAGGTGAGATTGCCGCCGTTGGCGTTGGTTATCGTTGTGACGGTCGGCGCGGGGACCAGCGTGGTCCCGCTCGCCTGATTGATCAGGGCGCGGCAAAGCTCATTTTGCATGAGATCGAGAACGGTAATGGCGGTGCCGGGAATAATGGGATTGGCGACGACCATGGCGTCGGGACCAATCGCCTGGATGGCGTTGGCATAGACGACGCGCGCCATGCCGATGCCCCATTTGGTCGCCTGAAGCACAGCGGCCTGTCCGGTCGAAAAGCCGGAGGACAGAGGGAACATCATGGTGGCGGCGAAGCCGAGCCGGACCAGGAACAGCGACGACATGCCATTCGAGAGAATTTGCGATGATTCGGCGACCCGGTGAATATTGATGATGGTCGTATAGGCGAGATAGGACATGGCTATTGCCATGACGAAGCCGGTCAGTTGTCCGACGATCTGGCCGATGACGGTGGCGGCGGTTCCGGTTGAGCTTGGCGGCGTTCCGTCGATCGGAAAGACGCTCTGGACCATTTTCCAGGCCCAGTCGTCGCCGGGATCGAGGGCGGCCCAGCTGATGTCGAAGCTTGTGGCGGCCATGGCCGGCGAGGCGGCTCCGGCGAGCGCGAAAAGAAGAAGAACGGGGAGACTGAAAGGAAAGCGCGGCATGGCATCCTCGATAATTATATCTTTATCGAGAATGCCACGCGCTTGCGCGAACGCGATTTTCTAACGCCGGGGGTTAGTGCGTTGGAGAGTTTGGCGCCTTGAGAAGCTAAGGGCCGGGGCTTGGACTTGGGGAGGGACGGCTGTGCGCGTCGTTGCCATGGTCGTGAGTGAATGCGCCGCGGATGGCGTCGACCAAATCCTTGAAAATCTCCTTGGCCTTTTCGGCCGCCTCGTCCAAAGCGCTTTTCCCGGCTTCTTTTCCAGGCATCTGAGCGGCGGCGGTGACGATCTCGCGGTCGATCGTTTCGAGTTTGCCGAGGCTGGTCGCGGGACGGGCCTTGGAGATTTCGGCGACAACGCCGCGGTGCGTGGCATAGGATGAGAGGTCATTTGCGGCTTTGTCGTAAGCCTTTTGAAAGCCGGGTTCTTCGCTCATTGCGCGATCGAATTCCTTGCGGAGGTCTTCGAATGCGCCGCCAGGGGCCATTTCGGACATGACCTTCTCCATGCCGCCATTGTTTGTCGCGGCGTCCCTCATTCGCTCTAAAATAGATGCTGCATGATTTTTCTCGACGGCGGCGAGGGATTGCATGGCCTGGGATCCGGCGGTTTGCGCGGCCGTGACTGCCTTTGCGTCCCGGTCGGGCTGTATTCGGTCATTGACGTAAACGCCAGCGCGGCCGATGAGATTGCCCGTCGGCGAGACGGGTTTTGGAGGCTCCGCGCTTCCGACCGTCGGCTCTCTGTCCGCTTCGAGCGCCGCTTGCTTGCGGTCGAAGGGCGAAGGCCGGCGCAAAGCGGCGAGGAGAGTCGCCAGCGCAGTCGCTGGCGCTGTGGCGGATGTTTGCCGCGTTTCCTGGGTGTTCTGATCGGCTCCATAGGCGTTGGCGGCCGCCACGACGGGCTGCGCCGGGGTGGTGGAAGCTGCAGGGGGCGCTGGCCGCGCGACAGGATCACGGGCCGGCTGGACCGGAGAGGAAGCCTCTTGCCGGGCGGCGATTGCCGGCGCCGGGTCCTCAGCGGCTGATCTCACGCCGGCGTTTTGAGGAAAGGGGATCGTTGGCGCCTGGGCGGGCGGCGCGGCGAGTTCGGGAGGCAGGCTAACGCCCGCCTGTCTCTCGGCGGCCCTAGCGCTGGCGCCCGGGTTTTCCGCTGGTTGGGCGAGCGGAGGATGGTCGCCAAAGGCCGCGATTTGTTCCTCGGGCGATGAGAGGGGGCGTCGCGGGCCATCTTCGGCGCCCGGAGGGGCCGGGTTCAGGGGAAGTTCAATAGACTGCTTCTGGTTTTCCTCAGCTGTATTTAGTCGTGGTTCGTCGGGCGTCTCAGCGGCGGTGGGCGCTTGCGGGGCAGCGCTAACCGGAAAGGGGAGGTCGGCCTGATCCGGGGCGGGAGAGGGGGTCTCAGCGGGTGGAAGGGCTTGAGCGGCCGGGGACGCTACGGGCGGCGTCGTTCCGGCGTCAGGCGAGAGGGGGGCGTCGGCGAGGGCATCGGGGCGGGGATCGACAATGAAGTCTTGCTTTCTGCGCGCGCTATCGGCCACGGCGGCAGCAGGCGTTTCTTCGTTGCGCAGTGCGAGCCACGCTGAGGCGGCTTCTTCGCCGCTCAGCGTGGCGCGGACATTGGAGACGAATTCTGGGCGGTCTTCGGGAGGCAGGAAATTCAGTTTGTCGCCAAGCAGATATATGACGTCCTGGTGCGTCTGTCCGCGAGAGGTGGCCTCGGCTATCTCCGCGGTGAGGCCGTGGTCGTCGGCCTGGTCGCGATCGGCTTGGGCGCGCTGATTGAATTCGGCCTCGGGGTCGGGGCCGAGGTCGTGGCGCGGCAAGGGGGCGTCGTGGGGAAGAGTGAGTTCGGCTTCGGGCATTTTGTACGGTCCTTGCGTGGATGCGTCGATCAGTTGGACATGTTCGGGGTCGGTAGCTGGACGGTCGGCACAAAACCGGCTTCCGTTGTCGCGGCGAGATGCGTTGCGTTGGCGCTCGCATTGAGAAGAGAGACGCGATAGGGGGCACCTCAAGGTTTGTGCGTCAGACCGCGTTAACTCAGACAAAACATGAACATTAGCAGGGCTTGGGTTCGAAGATAGAACATCGGCGAATGGCCGGCGCGTTTTTGCCGAATGATCCGACCCGCTCAACCCATTGAGCCGCCGCAGGGCTGATGGGCATCGCAAAATCTGGAATATTTTGCCGACGCACGAGTCGGGATACCTTGCATTGTCAGTGAAGCAAGGGGCATCGTGATGGGTCGACGCAGTTTACTTACCGAGGAAGAGCGGGAACAATTTTTCTTGGTTCCGGTCAATGAAGCACATCTGGTCAAGCACTACACGTTGTCTCCTGACGATCTTGAGAGAGCGCTGGCCAAGCGCGGCGCGAGAAACCAACTTGGCTTTGCCCTACAACTTTGTTTGCTGCGCTATCCCGGCTTCGGCCTGCGCATTGATGAGCAGGTTCCGCAGGATTTGCTGGGCTACGTTGCCCACCAGTTGAGCGTCCCACCAGAAGTTTTCCGCGACTACGGTCGGCGTCATCAAACACGGCTCGATCATGCCGGTGAGTTGGTTGACTTTCTTGGTCTCCGCGTGTTCACGCCTGGAGACTTTCGAGCAACGGTCGACACTGCAGCCCAAGCGGCAAGAGGCGCTGATAAAGGCGCGCCGATCGTGACCGCCATTCTGGATGGCCTCCGCTCAGCCAGGATCGTGCTGCCCAGCCCGGAGACAATCGAGCGTGTTGGGCTTGCCGGCCGCGCGAAGGCTCGCAAGCAGGCGGCTGACGCTTTGGTGGCTGGATTACTAATATCCCAACCAAACAGATGACTTTTCACGCGGCGTAGCGCACGTGCTTTGCGTGGAAATACGACTTGACGCGGTGTGGTCGCCTCTGGATCGATTTGAGGATCGACGAGGTGGTTGCGACGAGATCGTCGCGGGTTTTGGCGCGCGGCTTGTTCTTGATGGTCTGTTTTAGGTCGTTGTTCAGATATTCATCCGGATTGTGTTCCGGCGCATAGGCCGGCAGATAGAAAATTTCGATCTCGTCCTGGTGTTGCGCCAGCCATTCCATCACGACCTTGGCATGATGAACGCGCAGGTTGTCGACGATCAAGAAGACTTTTTGCTTTGCGTCCTTGATGAGACGCTTCAGGAAATCGATGAAGATCGCAACGTTCAAAGCGCCCTCGTAGAGCCTGAACCGCATCAGGCCGCGATTGCTCACCGCGGCGATCATGCTCATCGAGAATTTCCGCCCGGTCTGCGTCAGGACCGGCGTCTGGCCTTTCAGCGCATAGCCCCGGCCGATCTGGTCCCGGTTGTTTATTCCGGTCTCGTCGCTCCAATAGATCACCGCCCCCTCGCGCTTCGCTCGCGCCGCGATCGACGGATAATCCTGCTCGAGCCACGCCGCGATCTTGTGCGGATCGCGCTGTGTCGCCCGGGTGAGTGGCTTTTGCGCGGTGAAGCCCCAGCGCTTCAGGTAAAGCTGCATCGTCGAAAGGCCGAGCGTCTTGCCGAGCTTCATGTGAATCAGCTCCCGCACGGCTTGCGCCGTCCACAGCGCGAACGGGAGCTGCATCTGGTCGGGGCATTTGTCGGTGATCCACCCCTGCACACGCCGCGCCTCCAACGCCGTCAGCATGAGCTGGTCGCCGGCCCGCCGTCCGCGCTTGCCCTTCTCGAGACCGGACGCGCCAGCGCGGCGGAAAGTCCCGCACCACCGGCTGACCGTCCCCCGATGCACCCCGACGGCCAACGCCACTTCCGCGTGTGTCGCGCCATTCTCGACCAACAAAACAGCGCGCAGCCGCAGAGCTTCCTGAGTCTTCTGATCCAGTTTGCGGGCGTCACCAAGCTGCATGCAGCCACACTATCATGCCTCTGCCGCTATGTCACCCATTTGCTTGCGCTATTAGTAACCGCCGTGCAGATCGCCGCGATCGATGCGCTTCTCACCAACGATAACAATCTGGGTAGCTCCCGTCTCGCTTGGCTCCGCAACATGCCAGAATCGCCGAGCGCCGGAAACATGAACGAGCTCCTTGAGCGTCTTGCCTATGTCCGTGCGCTCGAACTCGATGCAAATGCCGCCAACGCCATCCACGAACATCGGTTCCGGCAGATGGTTCGGGAAGGCGCCGCTGCGCCAGCATTTCTTCTCAGCGATTACGGCCCACGTCGCCGCCGCGCAATCCTGATCGCCCAGATGCTCGATTTGGAGGCGCGGCTGTCCGATGGCGCGCTCGCGATGTTCGATAAACTGGTCGGATCGTTGTTCGCACGAGCGCGCAAGCGCCAGGAGCGGCGCTACCAAGCAACGACACGTGATGTCGCGCGGCTCATGCGTTTGTTCAATCGAACGATCGGCGCGCTCACTGAGGCCCGCGAGCAAGAGCTGGATCTTTCCGCGGCGATCGAGGAAGAAATCGGCTGGAACGAACTGCTGGAGATCAAGCCCGAGGTGGAGGCCCTGGCCAACTTCGCCGAAGAGGACCCGCTGGTCACGGCGACTGAGAAATACATGACGTTGCGCAAATATGCGCCGGCATTTCTCGAAGCGTTCGAATTCAAGGCCAGCGGAGCAAAGGACCAGATGCTGCGCGCCATAAAGATCCTGCGCGAGCTCAACGAGAAGCGACGCGGTGACGTGCCCGACGCCGCGCCCATGCCATTTGCAAACAAGAGATGGAAGCGGCTGATCACCGAAAGAGGCAAGCCGGATCGCCGCCTCTACGAGACCGCCGTCCTCGCCACATTGCGGGATCGGTTGCGCTCTGGCGATATCTGGGTGGCGGGGACACGGAACTATCAACGCTTCGATGACTACCTTTTGCCCTCGGCGGACGTCGCCGAGAAGGCGGCCGATCTGGCGATCACATCCGATGTCGATACTTATCTCAGTGGTCGCGCAAAATTGCTCGATTGGCGGCTGCGTCGCTTCGGCCGCATGCTCAAGCGTGGCAAGGTGGAGGGCGTCGAATTGAGTAACGGCAAGCTCCGCGTGACGCCGTTGAAAGCAATTACTCCGCCGCAGGCCGATAGGCTCGACCGGATCATCGATGATTTGCTCCCTCGCATTCGAATTACCGAGTTGCTGGCCGACGTCGATCGTCGGACTGGGTTCGCCGCCAACTTCACCGAACTGCGCAGCGGCAGACGCCACGACAATCCAAATGCCGTGCTCGCCGCAATCCTTGCAGACGCGACCAATCTCGGCATTGAGCGCATGGCGGACGCTTCGAAAGGCGTCACCTATCCACAACTGGCATGGACGCATAATTGGTACTTGAGCGACGACAATTACGCCGCCGCGCTGACAAACATCATCGATGCGCACCATGGGCGCCCTTTCGCCGAGATTTGGGGCGACGGTACAGCCTCATCGTCGGATGGACAGTATTTCCCATCCGGCCGAAGCGGCGGCGGCCAAAGCGAGATCAATGCGAAATACGGCCCCGAACCCGGCGTCAGATTCTATACTCATGTATCCGATCAGTACGGGTCATTCCACATCAAGGTCATTTCCGCGACCAATGCTGAAGCGCCACACGTGCTTGACGGGCTGATGCATCACGGCACGGCGCTCGATATCAAGGAGCACTTTACGGATACCGGCGGCGTCTCCGATCACGTCTTCGCGTTATGCCATCTCCTCGGCTATCGGTTCGTGCCGCGTATCCGCGATTTGCAGGATCGCAGGCTCGGAACAATCGAAGCGCCCAGTCGCTACGAAGGCCTGGAGCCGCTCATTGGCCGTCCGATCCGAACCGACATCATCCGCGAATGTTGGGATGAGGTCATCCGTCTCGGCGCCTCCGTCAAAGCCGGCGTGGTCGCGCCCTCGGTCATGTTGAAAAAGCTCAGCGCTTTCAAACGTCAAAACCGCCTCGATCTCGCCCTGCAGGAGATCGGCCGCATCGAGCGCACGCTGTTTACCCTCGATTGGCTGGAAAGCGCGGATCTTCGCCGTCGTTGTCAGGCCGGATTGAACAAGGGTGAATCGCGCCATTTTTTGGCGCGCGCAATTTACGCCCATAAGCAGGGCCGGATCACCGATCGCACCTTTGCCAATCAGAACTTCCGAGCTTCCGGTCTCAATCTGGTGATCGCCGCTATCGTCTATTGGAACACGCTTTATATGGAGCGCGCGGTTGAACATCTGCGCGCGAATAGCATTGATGCGCCCGATGATCTGCTCGCTCACGTCGCCCCGCTCGGCTGGTCGCATATAAGCCTTACCGGTGATTATCTTTGGGAACAATCCACGCTCATTCCAGATGAATTCAGACCGTTGCGGCTGCCCGGAAGCCGCCTCCGCACCGCGGCATAGCGCCATGTTCACGCTTTGTCTGAGTTAGCGCGGTCTGGCGCACAAACCTTGAGGTGTCCCCATCTTGCTGGTTTTGCCGGCGTGCTGCAGGTCGACGGATACGCCGGCTATCGCGCCCTGGCGGAGAAAGGCGACGTCACGCTCGCCTTCTGCTGGTCGCATGTGCGCCGGCGCTTCTACGAACTCGCCGCCGCCGGCCCGGCGCCGATCGCGAATGAGGCGCTGGAGCGCATCGCGGCGCTCTATGCGATCGAGAAAGACATCCGCGGCCGCAGCGCCGACGAGCGACGCGCCGTCCGCGGCGAGAACAGCCGGCCGATCGTCGACGCCCTCGAGGCATGGCTGCGCGGCAAGCTCGATCTCGTCAGCCAGAAGAGCAAACTCGCCGAGGCGATCCGCTATGCGCTCGCACGCTGGGCGGGCCTTGCCCGCTTCATCGAGGATGGCCGCATCGACATCGACTCCAACGTCGTCGAGCGCAGCATCCGGCCGATCGCGCTCAATCGGAAGAACGCTCTGTTCGCTGGCTCGGACGGCGGCGGCGCGCATTGGGCGACGGTCGCGTCGCTCATCGAAACATGCAAGCTCTCCGGCGTCGAACCGAACGCTTATCTCGCCGACGTCATCACGCGGATCGTCAACGGCCATCCCAACAGCCAAATCGACGATCTCCTGCCCTGGGCCTACGCGCCAGCGCAAGATATCAAAGACGTGGCCTGAAAACGCCGCTTACGATCGCTGAGCAACTGGTCGTGGACAAAATCTAGCGACCAGCGGGCGTTGGCCTTCGCTTCGACCAGGATCGGCGCTCGTGTGCCGACGGCGAGTCGCCGTGCGCGACGCTTGCGCACGGTCAGCCCTTCCTCGCGATAAAGCCGATAGATGCGGTTGACCCCGGACGGCTCGCCGCCACGACGCAACAGGATGAAAAGCCGCCGGTAGCCAAAGCGCTTGCGCTCGTTGGCGAGGTCGCGGATTTGCTCGCGCAGCTCGGTGTCGGGCGTGCGGCGGGACTGGTAGCGGATCATCGTGCGATCGGCGTCGACAAGAGTGCAGGCCCGCCGTTCCGACAAGCCCATCACGGCTCGCAGGTGCGCGACGCCCTCGCGCTTGGCGGCGGGCCCTACCATTTTTTTGACAGAAGCTCACGAAGCGCGGATGCGTCGAGCATGGCTTCCGCCAGGAGCTTCTTCAGCTTGGAATTCTCGTCCTCCAGCTGCTTCAGACGCTTCGCTTCCGAAACGTCCATGCCGCCATACTTCGCTTTCCAATTGTAAAGCGTCGCTTCGGAAACGCCGTGCTTGCGAGCGAGATCGGCGGTCTTGGCGCCCGCCTCATGCTCTTTCAGAACGCCGATAATCTGCTCTTCCGTGAATCGTGCACGCTTCATCTGTCCGTCCTTCGTCAGGCCGGACTCTAATCGAAACTGGAGGAGTTTCTCAGTGGCAGGTCAATGCTTCGATAAACTTCCGCCAGCTCTTTTCCCTGATCCGCCGCCGTCCGCAGGGGCGCCGAAGCTGGCGGCGGCGGCGATTTGTAACGGACTACGTCGGCGTCGAGTTTCTTGAGAACCTCGGTCAAACCGCGGGTATTGGCAACATCGACGACAAATCCGTTCACGCCGGGTTCGACGCTTTCTGCGAGGGCGCCTCGATCGGACGCGATGACCCACAACCCCTGAGCCTGCGCCTCCCTTGCGACAAGGCCGAAACTTTCTGGCCAGATCGAGGGTGCCAGCAAAACGTCGAGCGCCGCGTATAATTCGGCGACGCGGTCCTGCGGATAGGGGCCGCACAGCACCACTGGCGTGTTGCCCCAAACTCGCTCGCTGCGTGCGCCGGGCTCCATGGTGGCGTCAATCATCGTTAGTCTTAAATGTTCGAAATTGGTCGTGCGAAACACCGCCTCGACAAGTTGTGCGCCCTTGTGGATTGAGCGTCCACCGATATGTCCGAGTGAGAGCCGCCCATCGATAGCCTTTGGACGCGGAGCGGACGCGATTGGCGAGACCCCATTCGGAAGCGCCAGGACATTGGCGCACCCCGCGCGCCGATAAATCTCGGCGAATGCCTCGGAAACCGCTAGGACCTGCGCGGCCCCGGATAGAAGTTCGCCGAGGCGGCGCCGGCGCGCGATCGATTCTGGAACAGCAACACCAGGCGGCGGAACACAGTCAAACTCATCGGACGATGGCAGGCGCAGGATGCCGTCCTGATCGACAAAGAACTGGTGGTCCGACACCCACCACCCGTCGTGAACCGTGATCACATAAGGAATGTTTCTCTTGGCGGCGACTTCAACGATCGAAGCCGTCAAACGCTGGATGCAATGGAAATGGATGATGTCAGGCCGAACCGCATCGAGCACAGTTTCGAAGAGCGGTTCATTGGCGGCATTGAATGGACGCCAGTCCATATTCGGCTCGGCCGGCGTCGAAAGGCGGATAACGGGAAGTCCCTGGTATTTGTCGTAACGAAATTGCCCCGACGTAGAGACGCCTTCATCAGTTGTGAATACGCTTATAGCGAATTCCGGACATGTTTGTCTCAGGTAGTCGACATTATCTTGGACGACCCTCGTGGCCCCGCCGTAGCTTTGAGGCGGGAAAAAGACGTTGCAAACGAGCACTTTCACCTTGCGGGAGGTATGATCAATAGGTTGGGCCGGTTCATTGAGCGTGTAACCCAAACCTTCGCTCAGAACGGAAGCCGCAGCGTTGAGGGAATAGTTTTGTAGGGCTTTGCGCCTGGCGGCAGCGCCCATGTTTACGCGTAATCTATGATCTTCGATCAATTGACGCAGCGCTCGCGTCCATTGATCAGGATTCGCGTCCACCAATAGCGCGTCAACGCCGTCCGACAGAATCTCTCGGTACGTCGCGGTGGCGCTGAGGATCGACGGCACTTGAAGGATTGCAGCCTCGAGCCATTTTATTTCACTCTTGCAGTCCGCCATGACCCCAGGGGCGAGGACCGCGAGATTGATATCCGACGCGGCCAAAAGCGACCAATACGTATCGAGATCGCTCACAAAGCCGTATCGCTTGATACGCGACGAGTACCGCTCAAACTCAGGTCGAAGATTTAAATGCCCCACAATGACGAGGCGTATATGTTGGTAGGTCTCCAGTGCGTTGAGAAGTGCGGGTCCGACTAAGTCGTTAAAGTCACGATTGTGAGCTTTCGTTCCCGAGCCGTAAAAAATCGTCAGTGGGCTCCGCATTTGTAGGGGGTGCCTGCCCATATTGATCACCGCCTCGTACCGTTCGTCCAAGCCGTTGCGCACAACGAAGCATTTACCATTGCGAACGACGGGTGAGATTCGATCGGACAGCGAAGTGGTTGAGGCAATTCCATAATCGCAAAGCGACATTGCAAAGCGAAAAAGACAAACTCCATAAATGAGACCTTCATACTCTTCTCTCGAGATTTGGCCCTCATAAGATTCGAACGTGTCTGGATAATGGTCAGGGTTGAATATGAGATCGTCTATTTCGTAGTATGTGGCGACCCCTAACGACCTCGCCGTCAAGATGGTTCTTATGATATTGGGAAAAGCGGGGACGCGATAAAAAATCGCAGCCTTAGCACCCAGCAAAGAGGCCACGAAGCCTGGTATATCGTTCTGATCAAAAATCCGCGCGTTAATGCCGGCGTGACGCAATTGCCGCTGCTTTTGCTCGACACGATAGTGACGGCATTGAATGAGGTCTTGGTTGGCGAGAATCGTAATATGGTTCGGGGAGAGTGACATCGGTACGGAAAAATCTTCAAGCTCGGAAATGCGTAAACGCACCTCTTCGAGCGCTTGGCTCATCAAAGCATCCCCGGCAACGCGTTTTCCGGCCTTATACTGAGCCATTGCCGCTTGGGACTTTGAGGCAAAAAAATGGTCTATCAATTCGGTAACCGACCTACGGTAATCGATGTTTCTTTCCCAAGTTGAATGCCCTTCGGTTAGAATCTGAAACGAACTATCATAGTCTCCGGCGACGGCAGCCAGGCGAGCGGCATGAATTGTCGACCAAACTGGGGCGTTCGGCATATGTGCAGCGCGACTATAATCCGCGTACGCTGCGGCAGTGTTTCCAAGCGCCGCGTAGGCGTCCCCACGACGATGAGTGGCGCCAACGCGCGAGCCATTGCAGGCGAGCGCGTGATCGTAGGCGGAAATGGCTAAGCGATGATGGCTGCGGATGAGATGAAAATCTCCGATGGCTTCATAAAGTTGGGAGGCGCCGGATCCGCTGATATACCTCGAGCTTCCCTTTTCAAATCCGGTCTCGAAGAGATGCTGCAAAACAAGGACTCGGTGACGTAACGACTCCGCCAATTTCCATGGCAAAGCTAACCGGTAACGCCTCCAATCGAAAGCGGTAGGGAAATCTCTGCTAGCAATAAAACAACTTAACGCGCTCTCCTCGTTGGCGGAGAAACTTTTTTGAAGGCCCTCCACGAGCCAATGTCGGTAGAGAGCCTCGTCCTTCGTGGTCTCGTCAAAACCATTGACCTGTCGATAAAAGGCAGGATCGAAAACGTGATCGAGATTGATTGGGGCCAAGCGGTCTATGCCCGCCTCGATAAATATCCCAACCGCCTCCTCTTGTGTTCGCGGATTCCATTTTAACCAGGCATCAGCATGAATTAGGAAATCGCTAAACCGAAAAAGAGTAATCCATGACCGATTACGGTCCTCGGGGGAATTTTCGCCGAGCTTATAACGCCGTCCTTCCCTCCGCCCGTGTTCAAGGAAATGCAATACTAACTGCCATTCGCACTCAAAAATATTGGCTAGATCTGGGTTCAAAAGAACATAAGTATTAGCGTCGAAATCCTCCGGTAGAATGCCGAAGCGTGATTCAAAACTACTTTTTGCCTCGTAAAAGTTTTTAAACCGACCTTCGCTTGAACCGTGTAAAATATAATGCTTACGCAGCGCTTGAGCTGATTTGAGATGGTACAAGTCACCATAGTGTTTGTGATAAAACTCCTGATCAAATTCATCGAGACCTGTGATTGATGAGCGTGACCGTTGAAGTGGAAACTTAATTCTCGCTAAAAACACTTAATTCGCGCCCCTCTAGAATCTCTTCGATAGATCCACGATTAGAGATATCATCGTAAAAAACTGTTCACAATCCTGGCGGATATAAGTGTGTCCGTTTCCAGAGCCCCGAGTCTATTTGTCGCTCCTGCTGTCGTGCTAGGAGACGACTAATTATTTTGATCCCTACGTAAAGAATTTCGTTTATTTTTTGTAGTCAGTATTAGGCGAGAGTTGCGGTTTGTTGTCCAGCAATCTCTAGCCAGCGGCGGCGATCGATTTTAAGATTGGCTTCCCTCAAAGTTTCAAAGTGAATTTACGCGATCATTCGGTCGACATCAATGATTTGATCGGGAAGGGATCCCCAGCTGGCTTGTCCAGCAGGCGAATTTCGGCTCCAGCCGCTCTCATTCGCGAATGATAAATTCGAGGCTGGCGGGCGTGGCGTAAAGCCATGATCCAGCGTAGGATTTTGTTGCTTACACCACCCATTCGCGCGTTTCGCGCCCGCCATGCCCGCCAGGCCCGATTATAATCTTTTGCCGTTTTCGTTTCCAGCCGTTTGCCGCAAGAAAGTCACAGCTGCTTTTGATGGCGGCCGTCTCACATCCGATGGCGGCGTCATGCTGCTGGCGATGGCCGAACGGCGCCCCGGGATCGCCGACCG
>Ga0224559_1001408_pt1 | contig 13290 bp, 10 predicted proteins | sample 714S33034metaG_FD_180676 | JGI IMG/M metagenome (GOLD analysis project Ga0224559, IMG submission 180676) | Peat soil microbial communities from Stordalen Mire, Sweden - 717 S3 30-34 | ecosystem: Environmental > Terrestrial > Soil > Wetlands > Peat | place: Sweden: Norrbotten County, Stordalen... | reverse complement strand
CCCTCGGCAACTCCACCTCCCGCATCATCGTCGAGGAGCAGCTAGGCCGCAACCTCACCCTCACCTACGCCACCAACGTCAACACCACCAGCCAGCAGCTCATCCAAGCCGAAATCGCCATCAACCGCCACCTCTCCCTCCAAGTAGCCCGCGACGAATCCGGCGTCTTCTCCGTAGTCCTGAAAGCCACCCAGCGATTCAAGTAGTGCACCAAGCATCAGAAAAAGGCGAATTCCAAATTATTTTCTTGACAGACAAGGCGCTCAGGTAATACAAGAGAGAGGTTACGCCGGTACTACCGCGCGAGTGATGTTTGGTTAGGTTTAGGCTTTTTTCAAATTCTAACGGTATGATCTTCAGTTTGAGGTACGACCATGTTCCAGAAATTTGCGGTTTCTTCCCTTATGCTGGCGGTTTGTTTCCTCTCCTCTTCCGCTGTCGCCCAAACCTCCCTCTCCCAGAACTCCGGCATCAATAGCGCCGACACCTGGGTCACTCTGGATTTGACCACCCAAGTCCAAAATGTCACCATGACGCTTGCCAGACCCATCTACAATCCCGCCACGGGAACGACGACAAGCATTCTATCACCTACCCCCCCCCCCATCACGTACCATGTAGAAGCTGGTTACGATGCGAATGGCGGGCTTGTGATGAATCTCTGGCCAAATGGAACCCCGTTGAATCCGTCCACGACTGGAACCAGTGTCATGCGGTACGCAGGCGGACAGTTGACCATATTTGATCGAAACGGCAACCCCTTGCAGGAATCGCTGCCTTCCGGCCTGAGCAGTACGGCCAGCCTTGTGACTGGTCTGCTCGGAAGCAATCCTTTCCCCTCTCTTTCGAGCAATCTGGTGGTGCCGGCCTCAAGTATCCATACCCGCGCTACGGCCATGAATGCGCCGTTGACACTTTCATCCAACTCTACAATCGCATCTCTGACGGTTCCACTCTTGTCCGGAGTCTCCAAGACTATATCCTACACGCTCTCCGGATCGAATTATATTGCAACGCAGATATCGGTTCCTGTTTCCAAGCCAAATTTTACGGCCACTCGCACCATAAAATTTGCCAACGTGAATTGGAGCCAGAACGTCACCAAGGATAATGCAAGAATTGCAACTGGTTCAACAATGAAGCCACTTTCCAGCGTGGCTACTGGTTTATCCACCAAACTGCCGGCAGTTCCAGCCGATCCCGCAGCCGTTGCCAGCGCATCCACCATCTATGACCCCAATTGTAATACCGTATACAAGAATTTGGGAGGCGTTCAGAACATTGCCTTGGTGCATGGTCTTTTCGATAATTCTTGCGGCTGGTTGCGCATGGCCAATTGGATCAACCAGGATTTTCGTTTCAATAATGAACTCATTCCGTCGCTCCCCAACGAATCCTATATCGACACGGTACAGGCGCCGCAATTGATTTCCAACATCAATGCATATGGCGGTAAAAACTATATCCTGGCAGGACACAGCCAGGGCGGTCTCGTCTCCCGTTATGCCGCTCAACAATACCAGAATACTTTTAATCCGGTTGAAGGCGTCATTACCATTGATACTCCCAATCATGGCGCAAACGTAACATCCAATCTTTCGCTTGGCCTCTCTCAGCTATTTAATTCTTTTGCTCAACAAGCGAGTTGTGATTTCGGCGTCGATTGTTTTATATATTCATTGTTGCTTGAAGCAGCGGATGGTTATGGCGCATTTTCGGAATTAACTGGTCAATCATGGGTTCAATTGGAACCGGGGAGTCAATTCCTGACCAAACTCAACTCTCCGGTTACACCGGAGAACTTCAAACAAGCTGGTATTGTCGGCGATACCGACCAACGCTGGGCGTTTATTCGCTTGGCCTCCACTGAATTCTTGAAGTGCAATCCGGAAGACAATTGCGGTGAACGCGCCGTTGCCGGCGATTTAGAGTATATTTACGATGCAATGGAATGGATAGATGATTCTGTAGATTTTTGGTGCTTTTTTGTCTGCGATATTGGCCCATTTGATGATGACACAGCACTCTTGGACAGCATTGATTCCACCTACAATGGTCTAATCGATTGCCTCGGTAATACAAATTGTGAAAGTCAATCGGATGCAATTGTACAGCGCTCGAGTCAATTATATCCCGGTTCAAATGCAAGGAACTATGAGATTCAAGGTGCTGATTCGCATGTCGCCGCGCTTCTCAGCGATAAGGTGCATTCACAACTTTATAGTGCGCTAAATGATTTCCACGTATTAACGCAGGCCAGTTGCCCATTTGCCATATCCTCTCCTGATTCATTCAGTAGCAGTTCTGTCAATTGGAGCTTCAATCTAACCACACAGACTGGCTGTTTGTGGTCCGCAGTGAGTCAAGCTCCATGGATCACCGTAAATACTCCCAATGGAACTGCCAGCGGAACGATCAACTTTACCGTCGCCGCAAACTCCTCCAATGTGCCCCGAACAGGATCGATCAATGTTGGCAACGGGAGTTCTCTTCATTCATTCACAATTTATCAGGGCGGTCCATGCACTTTTACGCTCTCGCCTGGGCCGGAGATATATATTCAGCCAACTGGGGATAATGGTGCAATCCAAGTAACAACCTACATGAATTGCCCTTGGTCGGCTGTTTCCAATACGACAAGTTGGCTTGGCGTTTCCGCAGGCTCGGGAGGAACCGGCTCAGGATCATTCAATTGGACCGCGTTACCCAATGCTGGAGTAGGCGACCGAACCGGATTTATCAATGTGATGGGGACGAAGCTCAGGGTGATGGACGGAAGCCCGGTGGGTACTCCGGGAACGGCAACGGTTACCATTTCAGGCTCCCCACAAACACTTACCTATTATCCCTGCCCGCCGCAGGCCGGCTCCTGTTCCGTGACGATTCCGGAAACCGGAAATGTCTATGTTACTATTGGAGGCATCCCATTCAGCACGATGTATTACGGAGATGAGACTGCTCAACAAATTGCTGCCGATCTGGCTTCTAGGATCAATGAACCTATGCTCTCGCCTGTCGAAGCGACTGTATCGGGAGATGTAATCACACTTACCTCTACGATCAAGGGCCAGGCGACTAACTTCACGCTCTCCACTTCGGAATCCTTCGATCCATCCTGCGAAACTTCCGCCAGTGGCTCCACGACCTGCTTTTCTACCCCGGCATTTACGCCGATTGCATCGGACTCTCAGTTGACTGGAGGAACCGACTGAGACCTCAGACTTGCGGTCGGACATTAGTTAGCAATTTAACTGGAATCGTGAATGTGAGGAGATGAGGTTGACAGATATGCGAATCATGAAATCAGTATGTTTTTGTGCGGTAGCCCTTGCGGCTACCTCTTTGAACGGTTGCGGTGGAAGCAGCGGAGGAGGAACACAACCTCCTCCAGCTACCATCACATTGACTAGTATTGCACCTTATCAAGCCAGTTTTTATAGCGCCAATCCGCCTTGGGTTCCGGCGGGGATTCAATCGTTTCAGCTTTTAGCAAATGGAACCAATTTTACCAGTACTTCAGTATTGCAATGGAATGGCGCGGCTCTTCCGACGCAATTCGGCACTTCTAGCAATCTTGCCGCGACTATATCCAGCACGCTGGTAACTAAACCAGGAACGGCGAACATAACCGTCTACGATTCTGCTACAGGAGCCAAGTCTGGATCGCTTTCTTTCGGTATTGCTGCGTCCGCAGCGGCAACTGCTGGCGTTGTGCAGATCGTTACTGTAACGCCTGATGGTATGCCGGCCAATGGTAACAGCCTCGTTGCATCTTCGATAAGTGTCACAGGACGTTATGTCGCTTTTCAATCGGACGCAACAAACCTTGGAGCCGGTGTGGCGGGCAGTTGGGAGCAAATCTATGAGCGGGATACCTGCATTGGCGCGCCAAGCGGGTGTATTCCCACCACCATTCCTATCTCTGTAACTTATGACGGCTCAGCGCCAACTCAAAATAGCTATACATCTTCTATTAGCGCCGATGGACGCTATGTGGCATTTGACTCGAAAGCAAGCAATATTTTGGCAAGCTCGGCAACAATATGCACTGTTTATGTTGGTGATGCTTGTACATATTTGCGTGATACCTGCATCGGTGCCCCTGCGGGGTGTCAACCTAACACATCAATGATTTCTTCAACTGTGAAGGATGTTTTGGTTGGAGGTGGAAATCCATCTATCAGTCCTGATGGTCGATTTGTTGGATTCAATTCAACAGGAGCTTCCCCCGGCGTTAATCATGTTTTTCTCCGAGATACTTGCAACGGAGTACCCATGGGTTGCACCCCACAAACTACTTCTATCTCTCAATCGACAAAGGGACTGGTTGGAAATGAAAACAGCCTTCCTCAAGCTGTAAGCACTGGCGGTCATTATGTCGTATTTCAATCCTTTTCCAACAACCTGATTCCCAACGACACGAATACTTGGTCAGATATTTTTGTGCGCGATACCTGCATCGGTGCGCCTTCGGGATGCACACCCAGTACTACAATCGAAAGCCTGGGTATCAACGGCGCATACGGCAATGAGGGATTGGACGGCACGGTAGTACCTTCCATCAGCAATGATGGCCGCTATGTGGCCTTTGCCACAGACTCGACAAACATGGCGCCTGGAATGACGACCTACGCGTGCGGCTTTAGTGGCAACGTCCTGGTGCGCGATACTTGCAATGGAGCAGCCACCACCTGTACGCCAGCCACATCCTGGGTCTCCATCGCCAACGACAGCTCGCTGCCGAATTGCGGCTCATTCAACCAGTCGATGAGCGCGGATGGGCGCTTCGTCGCCTTTACTTCATGGGCAACAAACCTGGTTCCCGGAGACACCTTCACGGTCGCTAGCGGGCAGGACATCTTCGTGCGCGATACCTGCGCAGGCGCGCCGGCGGGGTGTACTCCTAGCACGGTGCGGGTTTCCGTGGCCAATAATCCGCCGAACATCACGGAATCCAACGGGATCGCCGATTATCCGCAGATCAGCGGGGACGGGCATTATGTGGTCTTCATGTCAGAGGCATTCAACCTAACCACTCCCATCAGCAACGGCAACATGATGGTTTACCTGGCCAAGACGGGGTATTGATGCGGAAGTTGGCGGTGGCGCACGCTTAAAAGTTGGGTGGCCCATCCTTCCCGCGTCTTTTGCGGGAAGGGTGGGAACCACGAACCTTGAAAAGAAAGATGGAATTTCCTGTTATCTGGTAATTTTCCTGCTAAAAATCGCAAATCTCCTACCAAATTGCATTGATTGAGCAGACTGTTGTCCATTCCGCTACAATCCAAGCATGAAGCTAGGCGAGTTGGCAACCAAACTGGGCGCGGAACTGCGCGGAGACGCGGAGCTGGAAGTCACTGGAGTGAAAGGGATTGAGGAGGCTGGACCGGCCGAGGTCACTTTTGTCGCCAATCCCAAGTACGCGAGCCTCGCGCGCAAGACGCGGGCCGTGGCGGTGCTGGTCGAGCCGGCGTTTCCACAGATTGAAGCGGCGACGCTGCGGGTAAAAGACCCCTATCTGGCCTTCGCGCGCACGCTGGCCCTCTTCTATCAGCCACCGGTTTACTCGCCGGGGATTCATCCGACGGCGGTGATCGATCCGACGGCCGAGATCGGCGCGGGCGCGCACATCGGCGCTTACGTGGTCATCGGACCCAACGTGAAGTTGGGCGCGCAGGCCACGCTGCTGCCGCACGTTGTGCTTTATCCGGGCGTCGAGGCGGGCAGCCGCTTCTTCGCTCATGCGCACGCCGTGGTGCGCGAGTTCTGCATTCTTGGCGACGACGTGACGCTGGAGAACGGCGTCATTATCGGCGCGGATGGCTTCGGCTTCGCCAAGAACGAGCAGGGCGATTGGGAGAAGATTCCGCAGTCCGGGCCGGTGCGGATCGGCAATCGCGTCGATGTGCAAGCCAACGCCACGATCGACCGCGCTACCGTGGGCGAGACGCGCATCGGCCACGGGACCAAGGTGGACAATCTCGTCCAGATCGGCCACGCCTCGCACGTTGGCGAGAATACGCTGATCTGCGCGCAAACTGGCCTGGCCGGCTCGTCTGTTATCGGCAACAACGTAATTCTGACCGGGCAGACCGGCGTGGCTGGCCACTGCTCGGTGGGCGACGGCGTCATCCTGACCGCGCAGTCGGCGGTCTCGCACGACATTCCGCCGGGCAAGATTATCTCCGGCTCACCCGGTTTTGACAATCGCGTCTGGCTGCGCGCGGTCCTCCTCTTCCAACGCCTGCCGGAGCTGGCCAAGCGGCTGGACCGGGTGGAAAAGAAGCTGGTGGCGCTGGAGCCGGTTGAAGGTGCGAACGGAGACCAGAAGTGAAATTGCCGGCAGAATCTCTCCGCGCAGGATCGTGGTCTCCCACCCTAGCCGCAAAAACAAGTACGCGGCGAGGGTGGGGCACCCAGGCAGTTCTTGCCGCGGTTCTTTCGGTTGCACTGCTGACTCTTGCCGCCTGCCACTCCTATCACATTGAAACAACTGTGGAAAACCGCACTGGCGGCGCGGTCCAACTGCTGGAAGTGGATTATCCCAGCGCCAGCTTCGGGGCTGACAGCCTTGCGGCGGGCGCGGTCCTTCCTTATCGCATTCAAGTGCGCGGCGACGGCCCGCTCAAGGTGCAATATACCGGCAGCGATGGCCAGCAAAGGCAGATCACAGGCCCCGCGCTCGTCGAGCGGCAGGAGGGCCGGATCGAGATTGTACTGCTGGCGGGTGGACGGGTGGAATTCCATCCTTATCTAGCCCCGCAGCCCTGATAAGTATCTTCTAATGATGGCAGTAAGGATCGAAGTTTTACAATATCCACCTTTTAGAACGATTCTCCTTTCAGTTCCCTCCGACAAATAGAGTCGTGAAGAAGACCACGCGCCAAGGCCTGTTCACACTCGCCTAGACGGCGGCGGAGTGCATATGAACAGGCCTGGGCAACGGCGGAATGATCCTAGCGCACAACGCCTCGGAAGAGCGGCGACTCAAGCAAGCTGTTGAACTGCGCATCGCCTGTGGAGAAGTGAATCGACAGCTTTCCGGCTGCGGAGCTGATCGTGGTGGCGCTCAGCGCCTGCTTCTCCGCATCGGTGCCGCTGGTCTTGCGCAGCGTCAGGCCGGCCGACAACAGTGACTGGAGCGTGGCCGAGGCAAAGCTGTCGCCGGTCGAGATCGTCAGGTCGAATTTGACGCCGTGCTGGAAGTCCATCCCATACCAGGAGGCCTCCAGATGCTTCTTCACGCTATCAAAATTGCCGGCTGACCCTGCCTCTCCCAGGATCTGCTTCATCATCGTCTCCGTACCCTTTTTGTTCAGGATGCTCCACAACGGCTGGTTTTCCACGGACTTCATGGCGTCCAGCATGGCCGTGTTGGCCAACAGACTGGGTGAAATGCTGTCGCGGGCATCCAGAGCCTTGCTTACCGCATCGCTGTCGCCGAAGACCATCGTCGAGGGATTGACGAAGCAAACCACCATGCCGGTTTTGGCCAGCGGATAGACCTTGTTGGCGCGCACCAGCGTGGCCTTCAGCTTCTGCTTGCGGAAGCTGGCCAGAATTTCCTGGGTGGGAAACTGGCCTTGCGCAATGCCGACGGTACTCAGCTTGTCATCCCCCTCTTTCTCGCGGAAGATGGCAAAGGCCAACTGCTCCACATCGTGGTTCTCATTCAGGCCGGAGCTCTTCAGCGCATCTTCAAAGCGCTTCAGCTCGGGCGGCATCACGCGAGCGCGCAGATCCATCGCCGAGGTCGAGTTCTCCATCGCGTGATAGTCGATGGCCACCAACTGCTGCACGGCTTGCGGAATGGCGCTGCTGGCGTCAGCGGACAACTGCGCCGCATGAAGCGACAGGCCCGCGGCCAGAAATACTACCGGAATCGCATATTTCAGAATGGCTTTCAACAAATTCATCCTCCACAGGCGCGGCTGTCATGCCTTTCCTGTTCCATGTTCATTTTACCTGTCATCGGGCCGATGCGCGGAAATTCCTTGTTTTGCAACTCAGGCCGCTCCCGGCCAAGCCAAAGGAGCCTCCAAGCGGCGCTCCAGAATTTTGGTTTGCGCATCGAACCCAACCAATAGACGCATCCACTCGCTTTCCCGCTCACAGGCAGCTTCGGGAATCAGTCCGATAATCTCGCCCTCGACGGGTTTGGCCTTGTGGCGAGCGGCCAGCTCGGTGACCGCGCGAAAGACCAGAGAGAGCGGCGTCAGCGCGAAGTCGGTGATGTTCATCGTAAGCTGCGCGCGGCCATTCACCAAGACGCCCATCGCCTTGACGCCCTTCAAACCGCCGGAAGCGGCGCGAATCTCGCGGGCGATGGAGCGGGCGATGGCGACGTCCGACGAATCAAAATTAATGTTGTAGATCACTAGAAATCTGCGCGCGCCAACCGCGCAGGCCCCCGCCGTCGGATGAATCAGCGGGCCGCCAATATCCGGACGATGCGCCGAGTCCTTGCCGCCCGCCTCGATCAGCCCCTCGAACTGCCCCCGCCGCACCTCTTCCAAATTGGCGCGATCCGGCCGGGCCGCCGCCGCCTCATAGAAAAATACCGGTACGTTGAAGCGCCGCCAGATCTCCAAGCCTGCCTGCCTTGCCAGCAGCGCGCATTGCTCCAGCTTGATGCCGCTGATGGGCACAAAGGGAATCACATCGGCTGCTCCAATGCGCGGATGGACGCCCTGCTGCCGGGTCAGGTCAATCAGTTCGGCGGCCTTGCCCGCGCCCAGCACCGCCGACTCGACCACCGCCGCTGGATTGCCGGCAATGGTCACCACCGAGCGGTTGTGCGCCGCGTCCATGGATAAATCGAGCAAATGCACACCCCCGACGCGCATCGCGGCCACAATGGCCTGGACCCGCCGGACATCCCTGCCCTCGGAGTAGTTCGGCACGCACTCGACGAGCGGTTCGCTCATGATTCCTTTCACAGTGATCAGTGGACAGTGGTCAGTGGACAGAAGTGATGTCCAGCTTTGAAAGGGCACGGCTTCAGCCGTGCCGCGGAAAGACTAAATCGGAAAGTGCGGCTTTAGCCGCGGAGGGAATGTAAATGATCGAAAACACATCCCTCAGGGGCTAAAGCCCGGAATTCATTTTGCTCCTCTTGCGGCACGACTAAAGTCGTGCCCTGTTACAAAACCTGGCCTGAATCGAGTTTTTCCGCAGCCTGTCAAGTCGTGCCCTTTCAAAACATCGGCTGATCCCGATCTACCAGTACAACTATTTCCAGAAGGTATAGCCCACCTGGACCTGGATGCTGGCGTTGACGCCGGGGTTGCGGTCGCCCAGCGAGGCCGAGGAAATGTGAACGCCGTTGACGCCCAGGTCAATCGACCGCTTGGCGCTCGTGAAAAAATGGACGCCCGCGCCGCCCTGCGGGGAAAAATTCCAGACGCAGGTTCCGCCGTCGAAGTTGGTATACGTGACCCCGTTCACGGTCTGCGTGCTGAGAAAATTTGGCGGAAACTTGTGCGTGGTATAAATCAGTCCGCCGGCGGCCTGAGCCCAGGGCTGAATCCGCCGCGAACGGGTGAGAAAATTCCAGCGCATAATCACCGGCGTCAGGCTGACCCCGGTAAACGTGCCGCCGCCCACCTGGAGCAAACAGGTGAAGGGCTTCCCCTTCGGATCCGTGCAGGTGTAGTTCTGGGTGTGCGGCGCGGGCGTGTAGGCCTGCCAGAGGGGCATGATGTTGCCGGCCAGCTCAAATTGGCCGCTGAGTACGCCCGCATGAACGACCGGCGACAGCGGCTTGCCCAACTGATAGCCCGCAGAGAGAAACTTGTACTCCGAGCGATCACCCACGCCAAAGCCGACGTTGACGAAGGGGCCGTGCTCCCAACTCCGGCTCGTGCGCACTTGGGCAACGGGATTGGTCTCGATATTCAGTGTCGCCAGCGCCGCGAAATTCCTATTCTCTGACGAGATTGGCATTGTTCTCGATTCCGTTGGCGATCCCCACGGAAGTTGAGCGGAGACTATCTTTGCGCCCGCCGCAAAGCTTATCGCTGTCAAAAAAATCGCTAAAAACTTAGTAGTTCCGGTCAATGTTCTTCCCTTCCTTGAATAAATTTCTTCAAGTTCCGCAAAAAAGCCGCCACGAATGGGCGGCCTTTTCACTGCCTGCCCGCCGGAGACTACCCGGCTGCCGCTTCCATCTGATCCGCATCCATGTCGAAGTTCGAGTAGACGTTCTGTGTATCGTCACAGTCTTCCAGAACCTCCAGCAGGCGGATCATCTGGTTGGCGGGCGTACCTTCCAGCTTGGTGTAAGTCGTGGCCACCATGGTAACCTCGGCCATCACGGTGGGAATTCCGGCGGCCTTTACCGCCGCGACCACCTTCTCCTGATCGGCCGGATCGGAGACAATCTCCCAGGTGTCGCCTTCGTCGTTCAAGTCTTCGCCGCCGCTTTCCAGAACAATGTCCATCAACTGCTCTTCGGTGGCCGCGTCCTTTTCGATGGCGATCAGGCCCTTCTTGTGGAACATGAAGCGCACCGAGCCACTCTCGCCCAGGTTGCCGCCGTTCTTCGAAAAGGCGTGCCGGATTTCGCTCACCGCGCGGTTGCGGTTGTCGGTCAGAACATCCACGATGATGGCCACGCCGCCGGGGCCGTAGCCCTCGAAGGTGATCTCCTCGTAGTTGACGCCTTCCAGCTCGCCGGTGCCGCGCAGAATGGCGCGTTTGATGTTGTCCTGCGGCATATTTTCCGCTTTGGCCGCCAGGACGGCGGTTCGGAGCCGGGCGTTGGTGTCGGGGTTGCCGCCGCCCTTGGCAGCTACTGCAATTTCCTTCAACAGGCGGGTGAATATCTTGCCGCGCTTGGCATCCAGCGCGCCCTTCTTGTGCTTGATTGTGGCCCATTTGGAATGGCCGGACATAAAGAACCTCAGTGACAATGAAAGATGGTGGCGCGGGCACGCGCCTAACCTTGCAAGTATACCATTTGCGACTTTGGCTGAGCGAAGCATTTTGCGGCGATCAGCCAAACCGGCAGTGCCGCAATTCTCTTCGATTGCCGTACCCGATAATCTAAAAATAAAGGCGGCTCAGAATTAACCTCGGCTGAATCACCTGATATTCACGCGAATTGTTGTCTTCAAAATGCGCTTGAACGATCCCGGCCAGAACATCGGCAAACTGAATTCCTTTGCACTGAGCGCTATCCAACGGCATGGTAATCAGGTTGGTGCTGGATTTCTCCGTAAACCACAGTTCTGTTTGCAGATAGTCATGCAAACTGTTTCCGCTTTTGACCTTGATGGAGCGGGGATCAGGAATCATGGTTACCACGTCACTTTTTGCCATTCGCGAAAGCAAGGCAAGTCGAATCATATAGTTATAGAGCTTATTGGCGTCTGCGCGGATATGCGTCAGAACATTCTGTTTTTTCACAACAATGGCGTGCAGGGAGACATCGGAGTTCGCATCGCTGAACTTTCTGATCTCGGCTGCAAACGCCGAACGAGCTGTGGCATCCATGGAGGCCCACTTGTGCTCCTCGGAAGCAGGCCAGCCGAACTGCTCGTACAACTTCCGAACCATCCTTTTGGGCAGATGCTTTTTGGACTCCGGAACGCAAAGCGCTGATATGGTGAGAAAGCGGCTTGATCCACCTCGGCGATACGGAGCATCGAATTTCCAGCCCAGATCACCCGCTTCGTCCAGATAGATGACCGCCGAATTTGATGCAGAAACAGTCATCGAGTTCCACAAAAAAGCTCCCGAAAAACGGGAGCTTCAATCTTTGGATGGCCCCTGAGGCCGACGCACTTGCAGTACGCTTACGATGCCTTGCGGCGTCGCGGTGATTCCAGGCCTTACCCATCCGAGCTTCACTTTACGCCACTCACGGGTGAAATGCAAGCTGTTTTTGACCATATGCAGACTGCTACGAGGTGCAAGCTGCTACGAGCGCGAGAACCTGCGCCGTGCGGCAGCAGCCAGGGCCATCAAACCCGATCCAAACAGCACCAGGCTCGCCGGTTCCGGCGTATCCGAGGTGGTCTCGGTCCAGATGCCGGGGTTGTTGGCGTTCTCGCCGTTTGTGAGTCTGGAAAGATAGTTATCGCTGGAATCGGTACTCGACTCAGGGCTAATAAAATCGGAAATTAACTGAATACCGATGAAAGTCGTATCCTCGACATCCCACCCTGTGATCACGCCGCTGCCATCCGTGGTAAAAAAGAAAAGTGCCTGGTGGTTCGCAGCAGCGCTGTTGTCGGTGAAGATTCCATCGGTCATGGACCAGGAATCCGGCGTAACCCAACCGTCTAGATTGGCAGCCAGGGGATCGGCAAAGTTGAGAGTGATGCTGAGATGATCACTGGAGTCGTACGGACCATACAATTCCGTGAAGGGGTTTCCGGTGTAGGTGTAGGTGGTTTCCGCCAGCAGCGGAAGCGGCAGAAGAACGGCGGCCAGCAAGGCCAGTATTCGCACGTGCATTGTCAAACTCCCACTCTTGCGAACTATTGACTGCTCTGGCCAATCTCACAGTTGCCGGGGAATGCAACCTGATCGGCGTTTATCACATTGTATACAACCCACCAAAAGACAGCAAAGCCGCCACAACCCGCCGCCAAGCTGTTACCCTAGAATCATGAAATTCGGGGTTCTAGTCTTTCCTGGCTCCAACTGCGACCACGACGCTTACGACGTGATTGCCGAAGTGGCTCATCAGCCCGTCACCTTTCTCTGGCACGATTCCGAAGACCTGCAAGGCGTGGACGCCGTTGTCGTTCCCGGCGGCTTCGCCTATGGAGATTACCTGCGCACCGGCGCGATTGCCCGCTTTTCGCCGGTGATGCAGTCGGTCAAGCGCTTTGCGGAGGGCGGCGGCCTGGTTCTGGGCATCTGCAACGGCTTCCAGATTCTGGCCGAGGCCGGCCTCCTGCCCGGCGCCTTGATGCGCAACGCCGGCCTGAAGTTCATCTGCAAGCCGGTTTACCTGCGCACGGAAACCACCGATAGCCCATTCACCAACCAGCTCGCCAAGGGCGACGTGCTGCAAGTGCCCATCGCCCACATGGAGGGCAACTACTTTTGCACGCCGGAGGAGTTGCGGCAACTCGAAGCCGAGGACCGGATCGCCTTCCGCTATGCAACGCCGGTTGGAAAGGTCACGCCCGAGGCCAATCCCAATGGCTCACTCAGCAATATCGCGGGCATCCTCAATGCCAAGAGGAACGTCCTGGGCATGATGCCCCACCCCGAACGCGCCAGCGAGGCGATTCTTGGCTCGGTGGACGGCGCGAAGGTCTTTGCATCGATGAT
>Ga0224559_1001405_pt1 | contig 13317 bp, 13 predicted proteins | sample 714S33034metaG_FD_180676 | JGI IMG/M metagenome (GOLD analysis project Ga0224559, IMG submission 180676) | Peat soil microbial communities from Stordalen Mire, Sweden - 717 S3 30-34 | ecosystem: Environmental > Terrestrial > Soil > Wetlands > Peat | place: Sweden: Norrbotten County, Stordalen... | reverse complement strand
CTCGGAACATATTTGCGTCGGGATGTTTCGCGCCTCGCGGAAGCAGGCGTTCGCCTCACCGTGATCGGGCGGCGGGACCGGCTTGAAGTCGGCCTCCGCGCCGCCATCGGGGACGCCGAACGGGCGACCGCAGCCGGGGCGCGTCTGTGGCTTCGCGTCGCGGTCGATTACTCCGCGCGCGAAGCGATCAAATCCGCGGCGCGATACGGACAGCCGGACGGCCCCCAAACAGACTTCGCGGCCGCTTTGGGGAGCGAGACGGAGCCGTCGCCGGACGTCGACCTGCTGATCCGCACCGGCGGCGAAAGACGTCTATCGGACTTCCTCCTCTGGGAATGCGCCTATGCAGAACTGCACTTTGTCAATCTCGCCTGGCCTGACTTTGGCGGCGACGCCCTGAAGGATGCGATGGTCGATTTCGCCATGCGGGAGCGCCGGTTCGGCGCGCTCCCCGAGCCTGCGCCGCCGCCCCGCGCCGCCTGACCACCGGGAATTTCACCAACGAAGGCAAATCAAAATGACCCTAAATGAAACCCTCGTTCCGCAGCGCGGCGCCCCATCCTTGCGTAAGATCGCATGGATCGCTGGGATCGCCATCGCCACTCTCATACCCACCTTTCTGGTTTCGCAGCTCGCGGGTGAACGGGAAGACCGAGCGACGAATGTCAATTCGGAGATTGCTGCAGCATGGGGCCCGGACCAGATGTTGAAGGGCCCGACTCTTGTTCTACCCATCACAGCCAAGGATGGCGCCATGCGCTTTCTGACGCTCGCGCCACAGGCGCTCGACGTCAAAGCCGAGGTTGCGCCGACCTTGAGGCGGCGCGGCCTTTTCGCGACGACAGTCTATGTGGCGACGATTGCCATGTCCGGCCGCTTCGAGCTACCCGATGGCTTTCGAGAGGGCGGCCCGGAAAATCTCAAAACAGGGACCGCATTCGTGGCGATCGATGTTGCCGGCGCGCAAGGGGTCCGCGACGGGGACCGCCTCGAGATTGGCGAAGATAAGTCAGATTGGCAAAGCTGTTCCGATGTAATTCCAGGTGGCAACGCGTGCGCTCAGGGCTCATTCATGCTCCTCGCCGAGGCCGATCTTGCCAAAGCGTCGGGAACCTCTGTACCCTTCAGGCTGACCTTGCATGTGCGCGGCACGGGATCGCTGCGATTCGTCATCGCCGCCAAATATGCGACGACGCGGATCGCAGGATCTTGGCCGACGCCTAGCTTCATTGGCTCGGACCTCCCGGTCACCACAACCAGTTCACAGGGTGGCTTCGAGGCCAACTGGACAATCGATAAGGTGGGCAAGCCGCCTTATTTGCAGGCGAACACGCTATCCTCTGGCGTCGGCGGGGGATCGACGGTTGGCGTCGGCATGATCGAAGGGGAGCCGCTCTATCGAACCGTCACGCGCATCTCAAAATATGGTCTGCTCATCGTCATTTTGGCTTTCGCCGCCTATTTCCTTTTCGAAACGGCGACGGGCGCTCACGTGGCGCTTTTTCAATATGGCATGCTCGGCGCATCGCTATCGTTGTTCATCCTCCTCCTTCTCTCGTTCAGCGAAATGATCGGCTACGAAGCAGCCTACGCGCTCTGCGCGGCGCTTGTGACGGCGCAGGCATCGCTTTACACGCTCTCCGTGACGCGTAGCCTGCGCGCGTCGGCAGGTTTCGCCGCGATCCTGGCGACGGTGTTCTGCTTCTTCTACGTCCTCGTGCGCCTTGAATCCTATGCGCTCGTCGTAGGGTCCTTCGCGCTCTTTATCGTGCTCACGATCGTCATGGCGGTCACCGAAATTGTGGGCGTCGGACAGAGCTTGCCGTTGGGTCCCACTCACGACGCAGAGCTTGGAAATGGAAGATGAAATGTTCGAGGCGCGTGATTTTTCTCGCCGTCGCGGCTGCCCTCACCGTCGCGGGGCTCGCATTTCGGTTCGGCCCGTGGACGCCGCCGCTGCGCGTTCATCACTATGGCGGCGGCTTCTTATGGAGCGGCATGGTCTATGCCCTCGTAACGCTAGGTGACCAGCTCAACAGCCGGCAAAAAGTTGACCTCCAAACGAGCGAGGAGAGAACGTAAGGCGGCCACGGGCGACAATGGCGCTAAAAACCGTCTCCGTCGCCGATCGCCGTTCCCGTCGCGCTGGCGACGCCGTGAACTCTCGGCGCAAAGCACCCTCTCGCCAAAACATACATTATCAATGTGTCATGTACTGGCTGGGGCGGGAGGATTCGAACCTCCGCATGGCGGAATCAAAATCCGCTGCCTTACCGCTTGGCGACGCCCCAAAACCCGCGCGGAGAACCGCTGCGGCGGGCGGACCATAATGCGCGAGGCCGCGCATCGCAACCATGCATCTCAAGCTCGCTGTCCGCCGGTTTTTCCCGGGAGCAGCGGGATTTTTGCCGCCTGTCAACGTGCTTGCCGCCGCTGCGCCCGCGCCCCGCGCCCGGCGAGCAGCCAGAACACGAAGCCGGAGGCCGCCCCGGTCAAGAAGAAAGCAAACGCAAACCGCATCTCGGCGGGGCTTGCGCTGACCGCCTTTGCGGTTCCGAGAGCCGTCCGCGCCGCCCAGGGCGCAAGCGCCGCGATGAAGCCGGTCGCGCCGACATACCAAACCAGCGAATGCACCCCCGCCACGGCGCCGGTCAGGGCCGTAATCGCCGGCGGAACGACGCAGACGGCGACGATGGCCGTCCAGACGAAGCGCGCGAGTTCGGCGGCGGCGACGGCGGGCGATTCGGGGAAGCCGGGGTCAGCGAGGGAAAAAAACGCGAAATGCGCGAAGGCGACGGCGGCCTGCCGCGTCACGGGGTCGAGAAGGCATGCGATCGGCAGGACGACCAGCGCCGCCGCGATGGCGACGATCAGGCCGAAAAGGCTCAAGATCGCCCCGCGCAATCCGTTCATGGCGACTCTTCCCGTTCCGCCGCCGAATCGCCGCCCTACTCGCGCTCGATGCGGATGAATTGCGGCTTCGCCGCCAGGAAACCGTCAGCGACGACAGCCTCAAGAGCCTCCCGGATGGTTCTCTCATAGGTTGCATAAGTTATGAGAATGACCGGCACCGCCCCCGGCGTCTCGGCGCTGGCGCCCGGGCGCCGGCGTTGCACGATGCTTTCGAGCGAAATGTCGCGTTCGGCGAGGCGCGTCGCAATCGCCGCTGCGGCGCCTCTGCGGTCGAAGACCGAGAGCCGGATGTAATAGCCGCCACGATGCAACTGCATCGGCGCGTGTTCGGCCAAGGCGAGCGCGGCGAAAGGCAGACCAAAGGGCGGCGAGCGCACCCCGCGCGCGATGTCGGCGATGTCGGCGACGACGGCCGAGGCCGTCGCCGCGCCGCCCGCGCCGGGCCCAACGAGGGTCAGTTCGTGCACGGCGTCGGCGTCGATCGTCACGGCGTTGGTGACGCCCATGACCTGCGCGATGGCCGAGGATTTCGGGACCATGGTCGGATGCACGCGCTGCTCGATCCCGTCCAGCGTGCGGCGGGCGACGCCGAGCAGCTTGATGCGATAGCCAAGTTCGGCGGCGGCCTCGATATCGGCGAGCGTGATCGACTCGATGCCCTCGACGGCGATGGACTCCGCGTCGATCGCCGTTCCGAAGGCGAGCGAGGTCAGGATGGCAAGCTTATGGGCCGTGTCGAAGCCGCCGATATCGAAGGCGGGATCGGCTTCGGCATAGCCCAGCTTTTGCGCCTCGGCGAGGCACTCGGCGAAGCTAGCGCCCTCCGTCTCCATCCGGCTCAGAATATAATTGCAGGTGCCGTTGAGGATGCCATAGACCCGCTCGATCGAATTTCCGGCAAGGCCCTCGCGCAGGGTCTTGACGATCGGGATGCCGCCCGCGACCGAGGCCTCGAACGAGAGAGCGACGCCGTTTTCCTCGGCGAGGCGGGCGAGCCGCATGCCATGGGCGGCGAGCAGCGCCTTGTTGGCCGTGACGCAGGATTTCCCCGCCCGCAGCGCCGCTTCAACCGCGGCGAGCGCCGTCCCGCCGGCGCCGCCGATCAATTCGACGAAAAGGTCGATCTCCGGGGATTGCGCGAGTTCCACCGGGTCGTCGAACCATTTGAAACGGGCGAGATCGACGCCGCGCTGTTTGGCCGCGTCGCGCGCGGAGACGCCGGCGACGATGATTTTCCGCCCCGTGCGATTGGCCAGAACCTCCGCCTGACGGTCGAGAAGCCGGATGGCGGCGACGCCGACCGTGCCAAGGCCAGCAAGTCCGATGCGCAGGGGAGGAGACATGACGGGAAAACCAGAAAACGGGATGAGCCGAGGCGGCTGGAAGCGACGCAAAAGCGCGCTTTTGCCTGAAAAATCAAGATCGCCCGACTTCGGCGATCGAATGATGAAATTAAGAGCGAAGCCGACCCGATCGACCTTCCGACTGATCAGCCTGGCGGCGCCGGACCTTGCCCGGTTTCGTGGCGGCGATCAAGTTCGCTTTGGCGCCGTCACGCCCAAGCGCCGCGCGGCGAGGCATCCCCCGCCTGGCGCCGCGGCCTTGCTTCGCCGCGCCAATCGCTTAAATTGGCGATACACCCCCGATAAAGAGCGCCCCGTGCGGCTGGATGCAGGACATGACTTTCGTTGACGCTGTCGATATCGCCGGCCGGAAGGCGGGCCACATAAAATTGCATGGCGAGGAGGCTTTCGCCGGCATGCGGCGGGCGGGACGGCTCACCGCCGAGGCGCTGGATCTTCTGACCGAGCATGTGCAACCGGGCGTCACCACCGATTTTCTCGATGCGATGGTGTTCGATTTCGCCATGGCGAACGGGGCCTATCCGGCGCCGCTCGACTATCGCGGCTACCGCAAATCGATCTGCACCTCGATCAACCACGTCGTCTGCCACGGCATGCCGGACCGCAAGCCGCTGAAAGACGGCGACATCATCAACATCGACGTGACCTTCATCGTCGACGGCTGGCATGGCGATTCAAGCCGCATGTATATCGTCGGCGAGGCCCCGCGCCGCGCCCAGCGTCTGATCGAGGTCACCTATGAGGCCCTCCTGCGCGGCATGGCGGTGGTGCGTCCCGGCGCGACGACGGGCGACATCGGCGCCGCCATCCAAGATTACGCCGAGGGCGAACGCTGCTCCGTCGTACGCGATTTTTGCGGTCACGGACTCGGGCGGCTGTTTCACGACGAGCCCAATATCCTGCATTATGGCCGCCGCGGCGAGGGCGTGACGTTGCGCGCCGGCATGTTTTTCACCATCGAGCCGATGATCAATCTCGGGCGCCCGCAGGTGAAAATCCTCTCCGACGGCTGGACCGCCGTGACGCGCGACCGCTCGCTCTCGGCGCAGTTCGAGCATTCGATCGGCGTCACCGACACCGGCTTTGAGATTTTCACGCTCTCGCCGAAAGGCCTGCACCAGCCGCCCTATCGCCTCGGCGCGGCGGACGCCGCGTGAGCAAGGCGGCGGCCGGGATCAAGGATGATTCTCAAGCAAGCCGCCTTCCAGCCGATGAGACGCCGCATTATCATGGCCACAGAGAGCGGCTGCGCGACCGCTTCCGCAAGGGCGGCGCCGAGGCGCTCGCCGATTACGAACTGCTCGAACTGATCCTTTTCCGAGCTATGCCCCGGCGCGACGTGAAGCCCCTCGCCAAGGCGCTGATCGCACGCTTTGGGTCCTTTGCCGAAGTTGTCGGCGCGCGACCGGAGCGCCTCGCCGAAATCGAGGGGCTCGGCGAAGCGGCGATCGTCGAAATCCGAATCATAGAGGCGGCGGCGCGGCGCCTCGCCAAATCATCGATCGAAAAACGGCCGTCGATGTCGAGCTTCGCCGCCGTCGTCGACTATTGCCGCACCGCGATGGCCTTCCTCGACCATGAGGAATTTCGCATCCTTTTTCTGGACAAGAAGAATTTCCTCATCGCCGATGAAGTGCAGGGGGTCGGCACCGTCGATCAGGCGCCGGTCTACCCGCGCGAGATCATGCGCCGCGCGCTCGAACTCGGCGCGTCCGCGCTCATCCTCGTGCATAATCACCCCTCGGGCGATCCGGAGCCCTCGACCGAGGATATTTACCTCACCCATCAGATCATCGCGATCGGCAAGTCACTCAAGATCGCAGTGCACGACCATCTGATCATCGGCAAGCACGGCCACGCGAGCCTCAAGGGCATGCGGCTGATTTAAGGCGCCAATCCTCAGTTCAGCCGGAACTCGCCGTCGATCGCCCTTATCTCGGCCGGCCGGATCAGCTTGCTATGGCCGACGCGGACGCTGTGCAGCGGTCCTTCCAGCTTTTGCGTCCAGAAATTCAGAAATTTGATCAGGGTCGGAAAATGCGGCGCGAGGTCGTAGTCCTGCCAGATATAGCTCTGCAGCAGACGGGGATGATCGGGGAGCCGATAAAGGATCTCCGCTGTCGCGAGGCCATAGCCGGCCAGCTGCTTGATGAAATCTTCCGAGACGCGCGTCTTGACGTTCTTGGCTTCCAGCATTGCGATCAACCTCCGGGTCAGCAACGCCAAAAAACCGATTGCGTTGCGCGGTTTCGCCTGTCTGCGGCGCCAGCCGCACGAACCTCCATTCAACGCTCGTCACCTTAATGTTATGTTGCGCCGTAATTTTGGCTAGCAACTCGCGTGCCGCGCTTAAGTTCGGCATGTGCTGATTGCCAAATGAGTTGGCTGGTCCGAACGCGGCCTGGAAATATCGGCGCCACGACGAGGCAGGGGAGAACGGCGAGAATGACGGAACTTACGATTGCGGGCGAAACCTTCAACATCCGGCTCGAAGGCGACGAGGACAAAGCGGTGCTGGCGCTGGCCCACCAGCTCGGCGGCAGCCTAGCGGTGTGGGAACCCTTGATGCCGGCTCTGCTCGAACATTTTCGCGTCCTGCGCTGGGATTCGCGCGGACATGGCGCGAGCGTCGCGAATGAAGGGCCTTATTCGGTCGCAGGGCTCGCAAGGGACGCAATCGCCATATTCGACGCGCGCGGCATCGAAAAAGCGCATTGGGTCGGCCTGTCCATGGGCGCCGTCGTCGGCCAGGCCGCGCTGATCGCGGCGCCGGAGCGCATCGGGCGCGCCGTGCTGGCCAATACGGCTGCGAAACTCGGAACGCCGGAAATCTGGAATGCCCGAATCGAAGCGGCGCGCCGCGACGGCCTCGAGGCCATGGCGGGCGCCGTCGCCACGCGCTGGTTCACGCCGGAATTTCGCGAGGCCGAGCCCGAAACCGTCGAGGCGATTCTGAACGTTCTGCGCGAAACGCCCCCCTTGGGCTACGCCGCCGCCTGCGCCGCTCTGCGCGATTGCGATCAGCGCGAGGCGATAAGGTCGATCCGCAACAAGGTGCTGGCGATCGTCGGCCGCTACGATCCCTCGGCGCCGCCGGAACTCGGCGCGTTTGTCGCCGGCGCCATAAAGGGCGCGCGGCTGACGACGCTCGACTCATCGCATATCTCGCCCATCGAGCAGACCGCCGCTTTCGCCGAAGAGGTAATTGATTTCCTGACCGCCACCGAGACCCCGGCCCAAAAGCCCGCGGCGCCCCGCAAGACCCCCGCAAGGCGCCCGGCGCGGCAACTCCTCGCCCGCCGCACGCCGCCGGCTCCCGCGAAAAATGCCACGGGAAAAAAGGCCGCCGCGAAGTCGGCGCAGCGCAAGAAAACGCCTGTCAAGAAAGCGACCGCCAAAAAGGCGGCCGCTAAACGAGCGCCAGCTAAACAAACACTTGCAAAGAGAGGAGCAACGGCAAAAGCGAAAGTCCAAAAAGCGGCGCCGAAGAAAACGCCAGCCTCACCCGCCAGCGCGAAAGCCGCGCCGAAAAAGGCGCCGGTCAAGAAACCCGCAGTGAAAAAAACCGTCGTGAAACAGCGCGCGGCGGCGAAATCAGCGATCAAGGCAGCGCAGCCGAAGGCAGCCGTGACGAAAAAACCCGCAGCGAAAGCGCCGTCAAAATCCGCCGGAAAAAAGGCGCCGTCAAAAAGCCGGCCGACGCGCAAACCGAGGCGGGGCTGACCCGGCCTCGGCGCGCCTACAGCGTTCTGTATCCGCGGTGAACATAGGCGAGCGTATCGCCTTCATCGCCATAGGCGACGGCCTCGACGCGCCCGATGATCACGAAATGCGTGCCGACAGGCTTCGCCTCGATGAGGCGGCAATCGAACGAGGCGGCGGCCCCGCGCAAGACGGGCGACCCCGTCACAAGCTTGCGCCAGTCGCCGCCCGCGAAACGCTCTTCGAGATGCTGGCGGGTACGGCCGGCAAAGATATCGGCCAACGCCCGATGCGCCGGACTTAAGGCATTGATGCAGAAGACGCCATTCTCGATGATCCGATCCGCCGAGGGCGACATCTTATTGATGCAGAACAGCATCGTCGCCGGCTCCAGCGAAACGGAGGTCGCCGAGGTCGCCGTAATCCCCGCAAGACCCGCCGGTCCGTCCGTCGTGACGATATGGACTGACGCACCGACGCGGCTCATCGCTTCGCGAAAATGCGCGGGATCGGGGACAAAGTCGGATGGCGCGGCGATCTCCGCGCCGCCATTGCTGGATCCGGCCATATTCGTCGAAAACTCCCGCTTCCCTGTCGCGCGCGCCGGTACGGCCGGAAACAGACGCCCTTTGATAGCAAGTTTCCTGCGATCGACAAAGCGCGGCGGGGCGTGGGCAAACGTCAAAAAGGCGCGGCACTTGCAAGCCCGTCGCCGACGAAGCAATGTCCGAGGCGGGAGACGCCGGGCCTCGAACGCCGCCGAATCAAAACATTACCGCGAAAGAGCACCAAGGGACGCGCATGGAGATTTTCCTGCAGCAATTGATCAACGGGATCACGCTTGGCTCGATCTATGGCCTGATCGCCATTGGCTACACCATGGTTTTCGGCATTATCGGAATGGTCAATTTCGCCCATGGCGACGTATTCATGCTGTCGGCCTTCATCGCGCTCATCCTGTTTCTGGCGCTGACGCAACTCATTGGAATCACTTCACTTGCGCTCGCCTTCGTCGTTGTTCTGTTCGCCTCGATGGCGCTGACGTCGCTCTGGAGCTTCATCATTGAGCGCATCGCCTACCGGCGCCTGCGCGGATCGTTCCGTCTGGCGCCGCTGATCTCGGCGATCGGCATGTCGATCTTTCTTTCTAATCTTGTGTATGTGCTGCAGGGGCCACGCAACAAGGCGCTGCCGCCGGCGTTTACCGAAGTAATAAAAGTCACGCATGGCGGCGGCTACGACGTCACGCTGTCGCTGAAGCAAGTCTTGATCGTCGGCGTGACCGCCGTTTTACTTGGTGGATTCTGGTTCCTCGTGCAGAAAACCTCGTTCGGGCGGGCGCAGCGGGCCTGCGAGCAGGATAGCCGCATGGCGGCTCTGCTCGGCATCGATGTCGACCGGACGATTTCGCTGACCTTCGTCATTGGCGCGGCGCTCGCCGCTGTCGCGGGCGTTTTATACATTATTTACTATGGCGTTATTAACTCCGGCGACGGTTTTGTTCCGGGGGTCAAGGCTTTTACCGCAGCTGTTCTGGGCGGCGTCGGATCGCTGCCCGGCGCCGTGCTTGGCGGCCTCCTGATCGGCCTGATCGAGACCTTTTGGGCCGCCTATTTCTCCAGCGATTACAAGGATGTCGCGGCTTTCTCCATCCTTGCGGTCACGCTGATTTTCCTGCCCTCCGGCCTGTTCGGCCGCCCCGACGTCGAGAAAGTATAGGGCGCAAAATGCAAGGGTCGGCGCAGCCTGTTTCCAGTCTTTCCAGCCGGGATACCAGCCGTTCCAGCCGATTTCGCGCCGCGCTGATCGAGGCGGCGAAGGCCGGCGCCATTATGTTCGGCCTCGCCTTTCCCATTTTGGCCTGGCGCACCGATCTGAACTTCTCGAACGAACTTTTCCTGCGCAGCCGCTGGCCGGCTGTCTTTGCGGCGGCGCTGGCGGCTTTCGTCATCCGCTTCATGCTCGCAGCTTGGCCACGGCGCGCCGCGAAGACAGTCACGGCAAAAGCCGGAGCGCCGCCGCACGCCCTGACAATGGCGGCGCGTTTGGCCGGCGGCGCCGGCATCGCCGCGCTGATCGCCTTTCCGCTCGTCATGCTCGCCGCCTTCGGCCCGGCCGGAGCGCAAAAATGGATCGATAATTTCGGCGTCCAGATTCTTCTCTATGTCCTGCTCGGCTGGGGCCTCAACATCGTCGTCGGCCTCGCCGGCCTGCTCGATCTCGGCTATGTCGCCTTTTACGCCGTCGGCGCCTATGCTTACGCCCTGCTCTCGACGACATGGGGCTGGTCCTTCTGGCTCTGCCTGCCGGTCGCGGGGGCGCTGGCCGCGCTCTGGGGCGTCGCCCTCGGCCTGCCTGTGCTGCGGCTGCGCGGCGATTATCTCGCCATCGTCACGCTCGCGTTCGGCGAGATCATCCGCATCGTCCTCACCAACTGGACCGCGCTGACCAATGGCGACGCCGGCATCAACTCGATTCCGCGCATCAGTTTTTTCGGCTGGCCCTTCGTCGCCGGCCCGCATGGTTTCGCGGCGCTGTTCGGGCTGAAATATGCGCCCGTCCACCGGCTGATTTTCCTCTTCTATCTCGTCCTCGCGCTCGCGCTTCTCGTTAATTTCCTGACTCTGAGGCTCCGCCGTCTGCCGCTCGGGCGCGCCTTCGAGGCCCTGCGCGAGGACGAGATCGCCTGCCGTTCGCTCGGCATCGACACGGTTGCGACCAAACTCACAGCCTTCGCGCTCGGCGCGTCGATCGCCGGCATGGCTGGCGCGCTCTTCGCCGCGCGGCAGAATTTCGTCTCGCCGACGAGTTTCACCTTCATGGAATCGGCGACCATTCTCGCGCTTGTCGTCTTGGGTGGCAGCGGGTCCCAGCTTGGCGTCGCGCTGGCCGCGATCGGCGTCATCGGCGGCTCGGAACTGCTGCGCGAACTCGATGGCCTCAAGGCGATTTTCGGCGACGGCTTCGATCCGACGCAATATCGGATGTTGATCGTCGGCGTCGCCATGGTCGCGATGATGAACTGGAAGCCGCGCGGCCTCATCGCCATCCGCAAACCCTCGATCTTTCTCGTGAAGGCGAAGCCGGTTGTCGGCGCGCTGGCGCAAGAGGGGCACGGCTAGATGCGCTGGATCTCGGCCCCCCTGCTCGCCATCGAAGGACTGACGATGCGGTTTGGCGGGCTCGTGGCGGTCGACAATCTCGACTTCACGGTCGGACGCGGCGACATCACCGCGCTGATCGGCCCGAACGGCGCCGGCAAGACCACTGTCTTCAACTGCGTCACCGGCTTTTACCGCTGCTGCGGCGGGCGCATGGCGCTGGCCCGCACCGGCTGCGCGGCCAAAGATGACGTGCGGGCGCTGACGCATACGGGACGGCGCTCCGCCAGCATGGCCTCGGGCGAGATTTTCCTGCTGGAGCGCATGGCCGATTTCGAGATCGCGAAATATGCAGGCGTCGCGCGGACCTTCCAGAACATCCGCTTGTTTCAGGGCATGACGCTCATCGAAAATCTCATCATCGCACAACATAACAGCCTGATCGGCGCGGGCTTGAGCTTTTCCGGCCTCACCGGATTTGGCGGCTACCGCGCGCGCGAAAAAGCCGCGCTCGAATCCGCCCGCTACTGGCTGGACCGCATCGGACTTCTCGACCGCGCCGACGATCCCGCCGGCGCCCTGCCCTATGGCGCGCAACGCCGCGTCGAAATCGCACGCGCCATGTGCGCTCAGCCCGTGCTGCTCTGCCTCGACGAACCGGCGGCGGGCCTCAATCCGCATGAATCACATGAGCTCAACGCCCTCCTGCTCAGCCTGCGCGACGAACATGAAACATCCATTCTCCTGATCGAGCATGATATGTCGGTCGTCATGGAGATTTCGGACCATGTCGTCGTGCTCGATTACGGCGTCAAGATCGCCGACGGCCGGGCGGATGAAATCCGCCATGACCCCAACGTCATCAAAGCCTATCTCGGCGTCGATGACGCGGCCGAAATCGGAGCGCCCAAAGGGGACAGGATCAGCGCATGAGCGCGGCACCGGCGAGCCCCCTGTTGTCGATGCGCGGCGTCAAGGCCTATTACGGCAACGTCATCGCGTTGAAGGGCGTCGACCTCGACATCAACGAGGGCGAGATCGTCACCATGATCGGCGCCAATGGCGCCGGCAAGACCACCTTGATGATGACGATCTTCGGCAACCCAAGAGCGCGCGAGGGCGCGATCCAGTTCGACGGGCGCGACATCACGGCGATGAAAACGCATGACATCGCGCGGCTTGGCCTTGCGCAATCGCCAGAGGGGCGGCGCATCTTTCCGCGCATGAGCGTTTATGAAAATCTGCAGATCGGCGCGTCGCTCGGACAGGGTGATTTTGCGCGCGATCTCGAACGAATCTTCGCGATCTTTCCACGCCTCAAGGAGCGCGCCGGCCAGCGCGGCGGCACCCTGTCCGGCGGCGAACAACAGATGCTCGCCATCGCCCGCGCGCTGATGAGCCGGCCGCGCCTCCTGTTGCTGGACGAACCCTCGCTGGGCTTGGCGCCCCTGATCGTCAAACAGATTTTCGAGGTCATCAAGGAGCTGAACCGCAGCGAAGGCCTCACGGTCTTTCTCGTCGAGCAGAACGCCTATCACGCCCTGAAGCTCGCCGATCGCGGTCTTGTTCTCGTCAATGGCGCGATCACGCTCACGGGCAAGGGCAGCGAATTGCTGGCGCGCCCGGAAATCCGCGCCGCCTATCTCGAGGGCGGCCATTGACGACTCGAAGTTCTTAGGTTGACGGCAGCGAATCACCTAAGATTACGCGGTGAAATCAGACTCGAGGCAATTCTATGGACGCCTATTTTGATGAAGACGGCGACGGCCAGTATTCACGCTCAACACTACGGTCAAAGGGCTGCAGATGTCGCGAGGGGTTCACCGATGTAAACCCAAGCGCAGATGACATATCAACTAACAATGGCCCACTCTGTTGCCAATTTTGTGGTGAGCCCCTTGAAGTCTTTGGAGGTCAGACGACCTTCCCACCTGACATATAAGGATTAATCAAGGGCTTTGAGTTGGTTTGTCCCTCGGCCGTGTCCGCCAGCGGATTGCCCATCAATTCAAAAAATTTAAAAGGCGGAATGAATGCAACTGTACCAATGGCTTATCTGGAATTTCGCGGCAACTGCGCGTTTGCGCGCGATTGATAAGCGTCTTGATGCCCGGCTGCTGGAATCTGTCCTTTTGCTGGAACCATGTCGAAAGAGGTTGGCTGGCTTGATGGTCAACACTTTGCCAGAAGTAATCCATGATTACGATTTCAGCCGGGGCTTCTATGCACAGTTTGTG
>Ga0224559_1001404_pt1 | contig 13328 bp, 13 predicted proteins | sample 714S33034metaG_FD_180676 | JGI IMG/M metagenome (GOLD analysis project Ga0224559, IMG submission 180676) | Peat soil microbial communities from Stordalen Mire, Sweden - 717 S3 30-34 | ecosystem: Environmental > Terrestrial > Soil > Wetlands > Peat | place: Sweden: Norrbotten County, Stordalen... | reverse complement strand
TTGCGGCGCGACCGACCGCGGCAACCACGACGCCGCGATCAAGATGATCAAGATGCAAGGCGGCGTATTCGGCGCGGTCGCCAACGCTGACGGCGTCGTCGCCGCCTTGCCATGACGGGCGCGTTCTCCCTCGAAGCGGCGGGCGTGTCGAAGCGCTTCGGCGGGCTGGCGGCGCTCGACGACGTCTCGACGCGAGTCGACGCCGGCAGCGTCCACGCGCTGCTCGGCGAGAACGGCGCCGGCAAGTCGACGCTGGTCAAATGCATCATGGGTTTCTACCACGCCGACGAGGGTTCGCTGCTGCTCGACGGTCGCGAGGTCGAAGTGCGCAATCCGCGCGACGCGGCGCGCGCCGGCCTCGGCATGGTCTACCAGCACTTCACCCTCGTGCCGTCGATGACCGTGCTGGAGAACTTGGTGATGGCGCGCGCCGACACGCCAGAAGTGATCGACTGGCGGCGCGAGCGTGAGCGACTGTCGACGTTCATCGCGGGCATGCCGTTCGCCGCGCCGCTCGACACGCCGGTGCACGGTCTCGCCGCCGGCGAAAAGCAGAAGGCGGAAATCCTCAAGCAGCTCTATCTCGGCGCGCGCTTCCTCATCCTCGACGAGCCGACTTCGGTGCTGACCCCGCAGGAAGCCGACCAGATGCTCGGGACGATCCGCGACATGGCGCGCCAGAACCGGCTGACGGCGCTGCTGATCACCCACAAGTTCCGCGAAGTGCTGGCCTACGCCGATGCGGTGACGGTGCTGCGCAAAGGCAAACTCGCCGGGACGGGCAAGGTCGCCGAGCTCACCGTCGACAAGATGGCGGCAATGATGATCGGCGAGGATCGTCCCGCTGCGGCGGTTGCGCGCGCCGACGCCGCGCCTGGCGCGATGCGTCTGGCGGTCGAAGATCTCAAGGCCGACGACGCCGACGGCGCCACGGCTGTGCGCGGTGTGACGCTGGCGGTGCGCGCCGGCGAGATCGTCGGCATCGCCGGCGTGTCGGGCAACGGCCAGAGCGAGCTCGTCGAAGTGCTCGCCGGCCAGTGCGAGGCGACCGGCGGCCGAATGCTGCTCGAGGGCGAGGTCTATTTCGCCCGGCGCGCCGAGACGCAGCGCCACCATCTTGCGCTGCTGCCGGAGGAGCCGCTGCGCAACGCCTGCGTCGGCCGGATGAGCGTCGCCGAGAATATGGCGATGCGCATTTTCGACCGTCCGCCGATGGCCAACGGATTCTGGCTGTCGGCCCGCGCGATGCGCGACGCCGCGCGCGATCTGATCAAACGTTATCGCGTCAAGACGCCGGGCCCCGACGCGCCGATTGCCTCGCTCTCGGGCGGCAACGTCCAGCGCGCGGTGCTGGCGCGCGAGCTCGGCGACGAGGTGCATATTCTTGTCGCCGCCAACCCGGTGTTCGGCCTCGACTTCGCCGCGGTCGCCGACATCCACGGCCAGATCGTCGCCGCGCGCAATCGCGGCGCCGCGGTGCTGCTGGTCAGCGAGGATCTCGACGAGCTGCTCGACCTCTCCGACCGCTTGCTGGTCATGTCGGAAGGGCGCGTCGTGCTGGAAACGACCGTCGCGGCGGCCGACCGCACGGCGATCGGCCGCGCCATGGCCGGCCACTGAGGAAGTTCGCGCGCCGACGGTCGCCTCGCAGCCTTGCCTTCGCGATGTGTGGACGACGACGCGCGAGGCGAGCGACCGCGACTTCGAATGCCGGCTTGCCGAGGGCGCGGCGGCAAGCTATTTCCCTCAATTCAAGTCGGCGGCGCCTGAGATGATCGTCGCCCAAGGCGGCGGCGTCGACTGGACCGCTCCAGTCAAGACCATCCTGGAGGCGATCAACTGATCATCCGCGATCTGCTGACGAAACCGTCGGCGCTGCGTTTCGAGCCGTTTCGCGAGGGAATCGAGGCGGCTTGGCTGCATCGCGATCCCGATGGCGGGTCGGCGGCGGCGGTTCTGCGTTATCAGCCGGGCGCCAAGGCGCCGCGCCATCGCCACGCAGGCTGGGAGCGGGTGATCGTCATCAGCGGCAGCCAGGCCGACGCCCAGGGCCTGCTCAAAGCGGGCGACGTCGCGCTCAACGCGCCTGGCACCGAGCATGAGGTGTTCAGCGCGGAAGGCTGTTTGGCGCTGCTCGTGTGGGAGCGCCAACCGATCATGCTCGAATAGGCGCGGCGCCGTGTCGTTTGGTCTTCCCGGCCTTTCGCGTAGAATGGACTCTCCGCCAAGATCGTGGGGGCCGAACATGGCGCGCCGACACCTTTCGAGCCTCGGGTAAATCGGAACCGCCGCTTTTGACGACTGGTCTGCTGCAACCCGTCGAGTTGACGATCGAACTCGCGACGGTCGCGACGATTGCGCTCGTCATCATCGCCACGCCGCTCGCCTGGTGGCTCGCGCGTTCGCGCGCGTGGTGGAAGGAGGGGATCGCCGCGGTCGTCTCGTTGCCGATCGTGCTGCCGCCGACGGTGATCGGCTTCTATCTGCTGGTCGCTCTCGGCCCGCACGGGCCCGGCGGGGCGATCGCGCAGCTGTGGGGGGCGCAGACGCTCGCGTTCACCTTCGGCGGCCTGGTGGTCGGTTCGGTCGTCTATTCGCTGCCGTTCGTCGTTCAGCCGATCCGCAACGCCTTCGCCGCGATCGGCGATCGGCCGCTTGAAGTCGCCGCCACCTTGCGCGCTTCGCCGTCGCGCGCGTTCTTCGCCGTTGCGCTGCCGCTGGCGAGTCCCGGCCTGCTGACCGGCGCGGTGCTCGGTTTCGCCCATACCGTCGGCGAGTTCGGCGTCGTGCTGATGATCGGCGGCGCGATTCCCGGCCGCACCGCGGTCGTGTCGACGACGATCTTCGACTACGTCGAGACCGGCGAATGGGGCAACGCCAATGCGCTCGCCGCCGGCATGGTCGTCTTCGCTTTCGTCGTCATCCTGGCGATGATCACGATCGAAAAACGATTCGCGCGAGGGCGGCCATGAGCGCGGGCGGCGGCATCGAGGCGCGCTTCGCCGGCTCGCTCGGCGCGTTCGCGTTCGACTTCGCGCTCCGCGCGCCGCCGCGCGGCGTGACGGCGCTCTACGGTCCCTCCGGCTGCGGCAAGACCACGCTGTTGCGCTGCATCGCCGGACTGAATCGCGTCCGCGACGGCCATTGCCGCGTCAATGGCGAAGTTTGGCAGAACGGCGAAAGCGCGTTCGCGCCGACTCATCGCCGCGCGCTCGGCTACGTCTTCCAGGAGGCGAGCCTCTTTCCTCATCTGTCGGTCAAAGCCAATCTGCTGTTCGGCGCGCCGCCGCCTGGCGCGGCGCCGATCGCGGCGGTCGGCTGGGACGAGGTGGTCGATCTCTGCGGCCTCGCGCCGTTGCTCGAGCGCGCGCCGCGCGATCTCTCCGGCGGCGAACGCCAGCGCGTCGCGCTCGGCCGCGCGCTGCTGTCGCAACCGCGGCTGTTGCTGATGGACGAGCCGCTGTCGGCGCTCGACGAAGCCGCCAAGGCGGACATCCTGCCGTTCCTCGAGCGGCTGCGCGACCGCCTGTCGCTGCCTGCGCTTTACGTCACCCACGACATGACGGAGGTCGAGCGTCTCGCCGACCATCTGGCGCTGATCGATCGCGGCCGCGTCGTCGCTTCCGGGCCGCTCGGCCAGATGCAGAGCGATCCGGCGCTGCCGCTGGCCGCCGCGCGCGGCGCAGCGGTGACGCTCGAAGGAGCGATCACGGTGGTCGACGAACCCTACGGCCTGACCACGATCGTCGTCAGCGGCGGGGCGTTCGTCGCGCCGGGTCGGCTTGGCCCGGTCGGCGCGCAGCGCCGGCTGCGCGTTCTCGCCGGCGACGTCAGCCTCGCGCGGGCGCCGCCCGGCCCGAGCTCGATCCTCAACGTGTTGCCGGCGCGCGTGCTGTCGATCAAGCCGGTCGCGGCCAACGAATTCGTCGTCGTGCTCGGCCTCGGCGCCGACGGCACCGGCGATCGCATTCTTGCGCGCGTCACCCGCCTTTCGTCGGAACGCCTCGGCCTCAGCGAAGGCGTCGGCGTCCACGCTCAGGTCAAGAGCGTCGCGCTGTCGCGCGACAGCGAAGTCTAGGCGACTCCGCCTCAGCCGGCGAACAGGCTGCGGATGTCGTTGAAGGTGACGAACGCCATCAGCGCGACGACCAGCGCCGCGCCGAGGCGCAGGCCGAACGCCTGCGCGGCGCGGCTCAGCGGGCGGCCGCGCACCGCCTCGATGGCGTAGAACAGCAGATGGCCGCCGTCGAGCATCGGGATCGGCACGAGATTGGTCAGCCCGAGCGACAGCGACAGGATCGCCGCCAGTTTCAGCAGCGCGACGAAACCGAGCGAGGCCGCGGCGCCGGACATCTTGGCGATCCGCACCGGGCCGGAAAGTTGGTCGGCGGAGGAGCGGCCGGTGAGGACGCGCGACATGTAGTCGCCGGTGACGGCGACAAGGCGCCAGGAATCTGCGAGGCCGCTCTCGAGCGCGCCTAGCGGGGTCGGATAAATGACCTGCACGCTTGAAGCGTTGGCGGCGAGGCCGAGCCGCCCGGCGCGCTCAGCGCCCGCCGGCGTGTCGATCGACGTCAGCGCCGGCGTCGCGGTGAGGCTGATTTCGTGGCCGCCGCGCTCGACGACGAAGTCGAGCGGCTCGCCGGGCCGCAGGGTGACGATGTCGATGATGTCGTCGAACGAGGCGATCCGCCGGCCGTTGACACTCTCGACCACGTCGCCGGGCGCGAAGCCGGCCTGCTCGGCCGCGCTGCCGGCGACGACGGCGTCGACGCGCGGCGGCAGATAGCGCTCGCCGTAAGCGTAGGCGAGGACCGAAAGAACGAGAACGCCCGCCACGAGATTGACGATCGGGCCGGCGGCGACGATCGCCGCCCGCGCCAGCACCGGCTGGCCGGCGAGCGTCTCACGCCGCTCGGCCGGCGACATCGCCGACAGCGCTTCCTCGTCGGGCGCGCTCGCCGCGTCGCGGTCGCCGGCGAAGCGCACATAGCCGCCGATCGGGATCGTCGACAGTCGCCAGCGCGCGCCGCGCCTGTCGGTGCGGCCGACGACCTCGGGGCCCATTCCGATCGAGAACACTTCGACTTTGACGCCGCAACGCCGGGCGACGAAGAAATGGCCGAATTCGTGAATGAAAACGACAGCGCCGAGCACGAGCAGGAACGAACCGATCAGCACGGCCGCTCCCCACAGGCTATCCACCATCGTCGCCATTGCGTTCCCGTTCTTCGGCCGCCTGCGACGGACCGCCGCCGTAATGATGGGACCATAAGGCGGCTAATTTGTGCTTAAGCGACGCGATTGTGAAGCCCGGGGCCGAGCAGCGTTGTCTTGGCCGTCGCAACCCAGGGGGCGCGCGGCGGATCGAACGAGACGACGACGTGAAGGCCCTGCACTGGATGGCTCTCCGCGCCGCAAAGGGCCGTGGCCTAGACAACCCCTCCGCGATAGCGTGCAGGGATACTAACGACAAACTGTATTTTGCGTCGCGCCTCGCGTGGCGATTGCGGCGGGGCGGCGCGCTCGGCTAGAACCGCTCCGTCGGCGAGCGCCGAATCGTCAGGCCGGCCCCGGACTTGGGTCTGTCTCGCCAACCAACGGAGCGCGGATGGACTGGCTCAGCGGTCTGGGCGACGTCGCGGTGGTCGCGCCCGCTTCGGCGGCGCTGGTGGTCGGCCTGCTTTTGTTGGGCGCGCGGCGGGACGCCGGTTCGTTCGTCCTCGCCATGTTCGCGTGCGCCGTGCTGGCGCTGTCGGCCAAGCTCGCTTTCGCCGCTTGCGGCGTTGCGCCGCGCTTCGATATCGAGAGTCCGAGCGGCCACGCGGCGCTCGGCGCGGCGTTTTACGGCTCGCTGGCGGCTCTCCTCGCCGGCGGACGGCCGCTCGGCATGCGGTTGGCGCTCTACGCGGCCGCCGCATGCGCGGCGGTGGCGGTCGCCTACGGACGAGTCGAGCTGCGGGCCCACAGCGTCGCCGAAGTCGTCTGCGGATTGCTGATCGGCGCGGCGGCGGCGGCGCTGTTCGTCGTGCTGCGCGGTCCGCCCCGCCGTCTGTTGCTCACGCCGCAGATGCTGGTGCGCACGTCGCCGGTCGCTGTGTTGCTGGCGCTCGATCTGGCGTTGTTCACCGATCGTTGGACCGCGGAGCCCCTGATCGACCGTTTCGCCTGGGCGATCGGCGTCGCGCTCAAGCTCTGCCCCTGATCGGCGCCTGTCGCGGCGCGTCAGAGCTCGATCGTGTCGCCGAGCGCCGGAATCTCGACTTTCGCGCCGCCGAGCTTGTCGGCGAAGGCGCGCATCGCATCGGCTTCGCCGTGCACCAGGATGGTGCGCTCGGCGTGGGTCTGCGTATGCCAGGCGAGGAGTTCGGCCTGGTCTGCATGGGCCGAGAAGCCGTTGATGGTGTGGACTTCGGCGCGCACGGCGATGGTTTCGTCGAAGATCTCGACCGACTTGGCCCCGTCGATGATCTTGCGGGCGAGTGTGCCCTTGGCGGCGTAACCGACGAAGATAACCGAAGCTTGCGGCCGCCACAGATTGTGGCGCAGGTGGTGGCGGATGCGGCCGCCGGTGCACATGCCTGAGCCGGCCATGATCACGCTGCCGCCGGTGATGCGGTTGATTGCCGCCGATTCGGCGGTCTCCCGCGTGAAATGCAGTCCTGGTAGGCTGAACGGGTCGCGCCCGTCGCCGAACAGTTCGGCGACGGCCGGCCCGTAGCCCTCGGGATGGCGCTCGAAGATCTCGGTCGCCGAAATCGCCATCGGCGAATCGAGGAACACCTGCATCGCCGGCGGCAGTTGATTGCGCTCGCGTCCCTGGCGCAGGACGTAAAGCAGCTCCTGAGCGCGTTCGAGCGCGAAGGTCGGGATGACGACGTTGCCGCCGCGCTGGAACGTCGCGCTGATCGCTTGGTGAAGCTCCTCGATCGACGGCGCCAGCGGCTTGTGCAGGCGGTCGCCGTAAGTCGTCTCCATGATGACGACGTCGGCCTGCGGCGGGTTGGCCGGCGGGCGTAGCAGCGGTCGGCCGGCGTTGCCGAGATCGCCGGAGAACAGCGCCCGTCGCTTGCTGCCGCCCTCCTCGACCTCGAACAAGATGCTCGCCGAGCCGAGAATGTGTCCGGCGTCGAAGAAGGTGACGACGACGCCCGTTGCGAGCGTGATCGGCTGGCCGTAGGCGGCGGCGCGACCAAAGCGGTCGCAAGCGTTGAGCGCGTCGAGCGTCCCGTAGAGCGGCGCGCCGTCAGCGGGGTCGGGCGCGCGCGCGCTGCGCCGCGTTCGCCGACGCGCGTCTTCTTCTTGCAGATGGGCGGCGTCAAGCATGACCAATCGCGCAAGCTCGCGCGTCGCGCCGGTGGCGAGGATCTCGCCGCGAAAGCCGCGCTTGTAGAGCAGCGGCGCACGCCCGCAATGGTCGAGATGGGCGTGGGTCAGCAGCAGCACGTCAATCGACGCCGCGTCGAAACCGAATGGCGCGGCGTTCTCATCGTCGAGTTCGCGGCTGCCCTGGAAGAAGCCGCAATCGATGAGAATGCGCTTGCCGGCGACCTCGACGAGATGGCACGAGCCGGTGACGTCGCGGTCAGCGCCGTGAAAGGAGATCTTCATGTCGCGCTGCCCTCCCCCTGTCAGCGCCGCCCGCCCAGTTCGTCGATGTGGACAAGCAAGTCGGCCGGGTCGTCGTAGACGCGAAACGCCGTCGCTTGCTGCAGTTCACTTGCGCCGTAGCCGCCGCACAAAAGGCCGACGCCGAGGGCGCGGCAACGCGCGGCGGCGAGCATGTCCCAGATGCTGTCGCCGACCACGATCGCCGTCTCGATCGGCGCGCCGAGCCGTTCGGCGGCGGCGAGGAACAAGTCTGGGTCGGGCTTGGCGTATTTGACCTGGTCGCGGGTCACGACGGGAACGCGCGCCGGATCGACGCCGAGCGCCGCGAGATTGACGCCTGCCGTCTCCATGCGGCCGCTGGTTGCGATCGCCCACCGAATGCCGGCCGCCGTGAGGAAATCGAGCAAATCCTTGGCCCCAGGCAGCGGCCTGATCGCGTCCGCCATGCTCCGGTAGGCCTCGGCGTGTTTGCGCCGCAGGCGCTCGAGTCGGTCGTCGTCAATTGGCCGCCCGGTCTCGCGCACCAACTGGTCGGCGAACAGGCCGCCGCTCATGCCGATCTTGCGGTGGATGCGCCAGACGGAAAGTTCGATGCCCTCGCTGTCGAGGGCCTGCTTCCACGCCAGCACATGCTGATAGACGCTGTCGACCAAGGTGCCGTCGAGATCGAATAGGAAGACCGGTTCGATGCGCATCAATTCCCCCCCCTCTGCCGCGCCCGTTTCGCGCCGCGACCTTACAGGGGGCAGGCGCGATGAGGAACCTCAATCGTTCGGGCTGAGCTCAGCGCGCTGGCGGCGCCGCTTCGTCGGCTGTCGACATCGCGTGCCCGCGCCACTCGAAATCGTCGATAATCCAAGCCTGCAGCCACAGCCAGGGCAGCGTCGCGTCGCGCAACGCGAAGGCGATCAGCGTCGCCGGCGTCAGCCGCCAGCCGGCGATGAGCGCCAGCGCCGCCTCGCTTCCATACCAGATCAACGTGATCGCCGCCGCGAACTGCGCCGAGGTCAAACCGAACGCCGCCGCGCCGAATGCGGCCGCGACGATCGCCAGCAGTCCCGATGTGAACAGTTCCGGCGCGAAAAACAGCGGGAAGGTGGCGCGTCGCAGACGCGCCCAACGCGCCTGCCGCCCCCAGACCTCGGACCACGCCCGACGGCCGAGCGGCTGATCGAACGGGCCGGCGGCGAGGCGCGGCCGCAAGTGGGCGCGGCGCACCAGCTTGGTCGCCGCGGCGTCTTCGGCGATCTCGTCGCCGAGCCGTTCGACGCCGCCGCCCGCCTCGAGAACGTCGCGCCGCCACAGCATCGACTTGCCTTGGGCGAAACCGAGGCCGCAGGCGTCAGCCGCGTATTGCCAACGCGCCTCGTAGGTGTTCAGAAAAGCGCATTCCAACTCCGCCGCCAGCGACTCCGGCAGCGAACCGATCGGCGGGGCGCAGACGATTCCGACGCCGCTGCGCCAACTCGCCATCAACCGCTGGATGTAGTCGGGCGGCATCAGCACGTTGGAATCGGCGATAATGATCCAGGCGTTATGGGCCGCCTTCCATCCTTTGACGACGTTGTTGAGTTTGGGGTTGGCCGAGGGGCGTTCGTCGCCGACGAGCAGGCGCGCCTTGCGTTCGGGATGGCGCTCCATCGCTCGACGCGCCAGCGGCGCGGCGGGGTCGTCGGCGTGGGCGAGGCAGAAGATCAGCTCGTAATCGGGATAGTCGAGCGCGAACGCCGCCTCCAGCGTCGTCTCCGAAAAGGCTTCCACGCCGCACAACGGCTGGACCAGGGTCACAGCGGGCGCGTCCGGGGCCACGGCGAGAGGGTGGCGGCGCTTACGGCATTTGCGCGTCGCCAACGCGATGCTCGCGACCTGCAGGCCTGTTGCGGCGACGGCGTAGCCGGCGGCGAATTGAGCAAGCGTCGACATCGGCAAGCCCACCCTTCCCTTAGCGAACGGGCGAGCGAGGCGCCGCGGTCGGCTGCATGCGGCGATTCATATCACAACCCAATAAGCGATCAGGCCCGAGACGCCGGCGCCGATCAAGGTTCCCGCGGCGACGTCGGAAGCAAAGTGATCGCCGACCGCCAGCCGCGCCCAAGCCATCGCTGCCCAGGTGGCCAAGCCATAGGGCCAGACGCGCGGCGCGGCGAGGACGATCGGCAACAGAGCCGCCGTCAGCGTCATCACGTGTCCGCTGGGGAACGAATAACGATCGAGGGGCGCCGGCGCGCCGGGGCAGGCAATGCCGAGATCGCGCGGCCGCGGCCGCGCCGCCGAACGCTTGATCGTCGGATAAACGCAATGCAGCAACAAGATGCTCGCCGCGCCGCTCAGCGCGATCGCTGTTGCGCCCTGGGGCTGGAAATACACCAGGGCGACCAGGATGACGAAATAGATTGGGCCATTTCCCAACCGCGACAGCGCCTTGGCGGCGAGCACCGGCGCGCGCCGATCGCCGCTCAGCGCCATCGCGCGCGCGATCGGCCAATCGACGCGGGCGAGTCGGTCCCAGCCCGACCGCCGACGATCCGTGGATTCCGTTAAATCCTCCAGCATGCGTCGCCAAATATCCACCGGGCAGCGAATATAACCATTTGCTCCGTCGATTCGTTCAAAATTGTGGCGCGGCGGCGGCGCGCCCGGCTCAGCCGAGCAAGCCGGCTTCGACATGCGGCGTCGCGTGAGCTCGAAAAATGTTGTCGACGAACTGGCGCGCCGAAGCGGCGATACTGAAGGTGAGCGCGTGCGCGCGCGCCGTTTCGCGAGGAATCGACAGCGCCGCCAGAGCCGCGCGCTTGAGGTCCCAATCGAGCGCGCCGGCGCCGCTGTCGCCGATCACGTCGAGCGGACCGGGGACGGGAAACGCGGCGATCGGCAGGCCGGAGGCGAGCGCTTCGAGCAGAACCAGGCCGAAAGTGTCGGAAAGGCTGGGAAAGACGAAAGCGTCAGCGCTGGCGTAGGCGGCCGAAAGCGCTGTTCCCTGCAACTCGCCGAGGAAATGCGCGTCGGGAAAGTGCGCCGCAAGGCGAGCGCGGTCAGGACCGTCGCCGACGACGACCTTCGAGCCTGGAAGATCCAGCGACAGGAATGCGTCGAGGTTCTTTTCCACCGCTAGCCGCGCGCAGGTGAGAAAAATCGGTCGCGGCAGATCGAGGACGCTGGTCTGGCAGGGACGGAACAACTCGCTGTCGACGCCGCGCGACCAGCGCATCAGCCGGTCGAAGCCGCGCGCGCGCAACTCGCGCTCCAGCGACTGGGTGGCGACCATCATGCCGAGACCGGCGTTGTGGAACCGCCGCAGCAGCCAATAGACGGCGCGGCGCGGGGCGACCCGGCGCATCGCCAGATATTCGGGAAAGCGCGTGTGGTAGCAGGTGGTGAACGGGCGCCCGGCGCGGCGACAGGCGATCCAGGCGCAGAGACCGAGCGGCCCCTCCGTCGCGATGTGAACGAAATCGGGATCGGCGGCTTCGATCCTGCGCGCCACCGCGCCTGGCCGCGTCACAGCGAAACGCATCGAGGGATAAGTGGGGATCGGCGCGGTGCGGAAGCCGGTCGAATCGAGCACTTCGATCTTCACGCCCAGCGCCGGCGCTTCGTGCAGCAGCGCCTCGATCGAGCGGACGACGCCGTTGATCTGGGGCAGCCAGGCGTCAGTGACGATCAGGATGCGGCTCACGCGGCGACCTCGGCAAGGCGCGCCGCGAGCGGCGAAGATTTGATTGGGTATGGGGAGCGGCGCAGGCCGGCGCGAAAAGGGAAGGTCAATGGAGGCGTGGTCTCTTGAAATTGGCGCTGCGCTCGACGGAGCGCACGCGCAGCCAGACGCTGCGGCCGTCACGCACCACTTCGATCGGAATTTCGACGCCGGCGGGACCGCGAGCCCACATTCCTCGATACATATCCGCAAGCGAACCGACCGCAGTCTCGCCGACGGCGGCGACGATGTCGCCGCGGCGCAGTCCGGCCGCCGCCGCCGGACTGCGGTCGGCGACGCCGGCGATGACGACCCGATCCTCGCTCTCCGCGGAATAGACGCCGATCCATGGCCGCGCTGGTCTTTCGACCCGACCACTGGCGCCCACTTGCGCCATCAGCGGCGGCAACAGGTCGATCGGCACGATCATGTTGACGTCGCTCGGAACGTCTTGTCCGCCGGCGCTTTCGACGTGCAGCGAGCCGATCCCGATCAGCCGGCCGTCGCTGGCGAAGAGACCAGCGCCGCCCCAGAACGGGTGCGCAGGGGCGGTGAAAATGGCCTCGTCGAGGAGATATTCCCAATAGCCCGCGAATTCATGCTTGGCGACAATTCGCGCTTCAATGAATTGGCGGCGACCGCCGGAGGCGATCACCACCGAATCGCCGACTTGCGCGTCCTGAGATCGCCCGAGCGCCGCCGCCGGCAATCCGAGTTGGTCGAGCGCCTGCGCGAGCCCGAGACCGGATTCCTGGTCGATCGCCAGCGGATGGGCTGGAACCAGTCGTCCGCCGGGCGTGGTCAGCCAGATCGTCTCGGCCTCGGTGATGAGGTAGCCGATCGTCAGGACAAGCCCGTCGTTGTCGATCGCGACGCCGCTGCCGGCGCGCTTGACCCCGAGAACCGGCGCCGTGAACGCGTCTTCGGGGATCTCGGCCTGCAGGGAAACGACGGATTCAAGGCTACGCCTGACCTCGGCGGAGAGATCGTCGGCATCAGGACGTTGCGGCGTCGCCACCTCCCGTCTCGGCTTTTCGGCCATCGGCTCTTTCCGTCGGCGAGCATAGAAGGGCGCCATCCTATCGCGGCGCGGCGAGCGCGGCAATTTCGCCTGCCGAGCCTTCGCTCACGGCATGCGCGAAGCGAGCGTGATCGTCCTGCCGTCGACGGAGAATTCGCCGCGACCGCGGTGGTGGATGGTCTTGGCGTTCCGTTGCGTCGGGTCGCGCCACGCTTGCACGACCTCGAGGACGAACAGGCTGTATCGGTTGACGAATCGCGTATCGACGACCTCGCATTCGAGATTGGCGAGGCATTCGGAAATCAGTGGGCTGGCGACGCGGCGGGCCGGGACCCGCGTCAATCCGAACGCGGTGAATTTGTCCGTCGTTCGACCCGAGCAATTGCCGATCGCGACGACTGTTTTCGCCAGTTTCGCCGCCGGGACGGCAATGACGCATTCGCGGGTCGCGCGCAGGGCGGCGAAGCTGTAGTCGCCGTCGCTGACCACGCAGGCGACCAGCGGCGGCGTGAACTCGACCATCATGTGCCACGACATCGCCATGACGTTGTCGCGGCCGGCGCGGGAGGTCGTCAGCAGGACGACCGGACCCGGTTCGAGCAACCGATAGACTTCAGAAAGCACCAGCGCCCTCAAAGCGTCGCCTCCTCCGCCATTCGCCGCCTGTGTGCGATCTCGTTCGCCGGCGGGCGACCGCATGTCGCCAATGACGAAACGGTCTCCGGCGCAGTCAATACGTCCGCTGTCGGTTCATGGGAAGGCCGAGGGGGAAGCAATCCTGCGCCCCAGCCGCCGCATGGATTGCTTCCGCATCGTTTCTCGCGAACGCGCATCGCAAAAAGCATGCGCGTGCTTCGGCGCGATCTTCGATCCCTCGCGATGTCGCAGCTCGTGGCGGCAAACATCGATCGGCATTGTTGGCCGCACGCCGCCGACCGCATTGAGAGGGATCAATTCCGTTGCTGGGCCTGACCCGCGCGGTCCGCTGCGACAGACGCAAAG
>Ga0224559_1001403_pt1 | contig 13334 bp, 9 predicted proteins | sample 714S33034metaG_FD_180676 | JGI IMG/M metagenome (GOLD analysis project Ga0224559, IMG submission 180676) | Peat soil microbial communities from Stordalen Mire, Sweden - 717 S3 30-34 | ecosystem: Environmental > Terrestrial > Soil > Wetlands > Peat | place: Sweden: Norrbotten County, Stordalen... | reverse complement strand
CTTCCGTAAGATTCTGCGTAAAGCCATTCGGCCACACATCGACTAACTTGGCGGTGAAATCCGTGTCCACAGCGGAAGAGCTGGCGTATAAGTCAAGAGTTACAGGTCCAGTAACTTCCGTGTCGCTGTCGAGAGGCGGCGTGGAGTAGACGAGCACATCCGCGCGGCTTTCAACTTCTTTTTGATCGCGGGGTCCGGCAGGCAGGTGAAGGATGTCGCAACAGAGAGGTCCGCCGACGGTCGGGACCGGATTGGCCGGGTCGTATGTATAGCTGTCTGGGCGCTCGTCACGGATTGGGAAGATGTCAGGTTCGGTAACAAGCAGACCGTTACCGGAGGCGGTGTTCGCTTCGCCTTTTGAGTAAAGGGAGTAGCGCGTCTGCTTGGCTCGTTCGAGCGGCCAGGCCGCTTCATCGCGCCACTTGTTCTCGCCCATCACGAAGATCTTTACCGGTTTGCCGCTGGCGAACTGATTCTGCTTGCCCAGAAACAGATAGTCGTACCAATCGATAATCATTTCGTTCTCGTCAAAGGGAGCGTCGGGGCCGAAATCGACCAGTCCGATGGTGCGGCTCCAGCCGGCGTGGCCACCGAGGGTGACCACAAGTTGTTGGCCTTTGCGCGCCGCCTCATTGCCGGCTTGTGTCTGTAAGCTGGTGAAGTTGCGCAGCGAGCCGCCCTGAAAGATGTCGTACCATGCCGTGATGGTCAGCGCGGGAACCTGAATGTTCGCGTAGTTCTCCTCAATTGACCACTGCTTCCAGTAACTGTCATACGTGGGATGATCGAGCCAATCCTGAAAGTAAGGCGCCAAGGTGCGAGTTAGTTCCGCGCCGTCCGGAGCTAGCTTGATATTGAAGACCGGAAAGTGGCCCAGCGGTAGAACCTCGCTGTCGGCCAAGGCATTCGTTGCTTTCACAATCTGCCGGTTGAAGGTGTCCTGCGCCAGCGACGCAGTCCAGGATTCATCGAACCACTGCTCGAATGCGCCGCCCTGATAAGTCCAGTTCTCGTGGTAGTTACTGGCAGTTACAACCGGGCAGATTCCGGCTAAATGGGGCGGATGGCTGATGGCGGCGAGCATCTGCGTCGCGCCTACATAGGAGCCACCCACCATGCCCACCTTGCCATTGGAGTGAGGCAGAGAAGCTGCCCATTCGACGGCGTCATAACCGTCCTGGCTCTCATGCTTGAAGGGGTACCACTCGCCGCCGGAGGTAAACCGCCCGCGTACGTCCTGCATCACAGCCATGTAGCCTCGCGCGGCGGCCTTGAGGGCAAAGTCGGCGGTCGTGTCCTTGTTATAAGGCGTCCGCTCCAGGAGCACGAAAAAGGTACCGTCTCCGGCCGGACGGTAGATGTCCGCGTGCAGTGTCACTCCGTCGCGCGTCCGCATCGCAACATTACGCTCGATAACAATGCCGGTGGCAGCCTGTCCCTGGACCGGACTGCACGGCAGCAGAGTTATAACGACAGCAAGCACGCATAGCATATTTCTCAGCACAAGGTTCTCCCGGAGGCGAAAGCCGAATCCATTTTATCGGTTTGCCTCAGGAGAACGCTTAACCTGCTTTAAAAAGATGCTTACATCCCGCCCTTGCCCAGCAAAATGCCGATGCCATAGGTCACTGCGCCTTCGATGGCTCCAATCGCGGTCATCTCCAGGCCTGACGACCACCAACTTCGGACAGTAATCAGCGACTTGGCTGCGCCGACGGCGAAGTGAGCAGCCAGCGAGATAATGGCAGCGGCGATGACGGCTTCGATTCCGTGCAAGAAGAAAAACGGAATGATGGGGATGGCCGCGCCGACGGCGGTGGAAAGAGCGCCGGAGCTGGCTGAGACCATGGGATTGGCAAGCGCCTCTTCGCTGGTACCGAGCCGCTCACTGGCCAGCGCGCGGAGCATCTGCTCGGGGTCGTTGGCAATATGGTTGACCATGTTATGGGAGTCTTCTTCGGGCAGGCCCTTCACCTGGTAGTAGAGCGAGAGCAGCTCGCGCGCCTCGGGGCCGTTCATCTGGATGGCCTCGCTCTCTCGTGCCAGTTCAGCCAAATAGATTTCGCGCTCGCTTTTGGCGGCCAGATACGCGCCGGAGCCCATCGAGAGGGCCGAGGCAATCAAGCCGGAGAGGCCCGCTAGCAGCACATATTTGCTGTCGCCCGCGGTGGCGCCGCTGACGCCGCTGACGATGCCGAAGATGGCGCCCAAGCCGTCGTTCACACCGTAAATGGCGTCGCCAATCCAACTGCCCGGCTGCTTGCGGCCCTGGTTGCGCCTGGCCAGCATCTCATCCAGAATCGCCTGAGCGTCTATCTTATGCGTGCCGGCTGGCGCTGGATAATGGCCGCGCAACAGCGACCCTAGCTCGCGGTAATGGTCCTTCTCGTCCTCGATAACGTGTTCGAGAATCGCGATGGATTCTTCGTCGCCCAGTGATTTCAGTTGCTCGCCATAACTAGCAATTGCCCGGCTTTCCTCGATCTCCAACCGGCGCAGCGCCATGCGGATGCCGCCGGCGCGGTTGGCCAGCGAGTTGGCCTCGCCGCCGGCCCTGCCGTGGAAAACCGGCTTAGCTCCGCCCAACTCCTCGATGCGCCCGTGCCACAGCGCGGCGTGTTCCCACTCGGCGCCGGCCAGATGGCGCAAGACCTGAGCGCGCACTGGGTCCGTGTCCCGGTCGGCCAGGGTCAGGTAGGTGTGGTAACCCTCCATCTCTGCCTGCCAGTTGCCTTCCAATGCCGCCAGGACCTTCTTGATCTTGGCGCCGCTCAACGTTCCAATGGCCATCTTGCGCTCCTTGCTTTGCATTGAGAATAAGGCATTTCCCTCTCATTTTGCAGCCCTTTGCCCATGGCCGCAACACTCTTTTCATCCTCATTGGCAGTTATGGTGCCGCTCTCTGTCCTCACGTAGCTTCCACTGTGTGGGGTTTTGGTTATAGTGTTGAGTGCAGCCAAACAACGGGTTTCCGGGAGCAATGTGGACCCGTAGCAGGAAACCAGCCGGACGCTGTCCCGGGCATCTTGTGCGCCCAGGGAAGCGCGGACGGGCCCGAACAGTCAGCTTTTTTTGGAGAAGTGGAGAAGGACCATTATGGCAGCAGAATCGAAACAATCCGCGGCTCTCACGTCGCCCGGATACCTTGTCCCGTTCATCATTGTCGCCGCGTTGTTTTTCATCTTCGGGTTCATCACCACCCTGAACATGGCGCTGGTGCCCCATCTGCGGTCGATCTTCAATCTGCACTACGGGCCGGCCATGCTGGCGGAATCGGCGTTTTTCCTGGCCTATTTCGTCTTCTCCGCGCCCTCCGCCAAACTGATTGAGATCATCGGGTACAAGCGAACCATGGTGGTTTCCTTATTCATCCAGGTGGCCGGCTGCCTGTTGTTCATTCCGGCTGCCAAACTGGTGAGTTTTCCGCTCTTCCTTGCTGCCGTTTTTATCGTGGGTGCGGGCGTAACCGCCCTGCAAAACTCCGCCAACCCGTATGTCGCCATCCTGGGACCGGAGCATAGCGCCCCTGTGCGGCTTACCCTGGCACAGGCCCTCAATTCGCTTGGCTCAGCCATCGCGCCGATTGTTGCCGGCGCGTACATTCTTACTGACCCTGCCAAGCTGAGTTCTCCGGCGGCCGTTGCCGACACGGTGCGGGTTCCTTACCTGCTGATCGCCGGTGGGCTGTTGCTGCTGGGGCTGGCTGTGGCGTTCCAGCATCTGCCGGCGGTTACACGGACCGAGTCCTTCCGTCCCGGCCAAGAGGGCGGCGGGGTTGTGGGCCGCAGCATCTGGACCTACAAGCATACGGTGCTGGGAGCTGTGGGCATCTTCCTTTATGTGGGCGTGGAAGTGGGCCTGGCTTCGATTGCGGTGAACTACTTTTTGTCTCAGGGAGTGAACAGCGAAAAAGTGGCTTCATTTTTTGAGTCGCTTGGCGGGTTTGGGGCACTCGTTACACGCTGGCTCGGCCCCTGGACCAACGTGGAAATCGCCGCCATTCTCGTGTCGCTTTACTGGTTTGGCGCACTGGTTGGCCGCTTGCTTGGCTCCTGGATTCTGACCAAGGTCAACTCCGGAAAATTGCTGGGCATCTTTGGCTTTGCCGCCGCCGCCATGTTGCTCCTGTCCATGGTTTCTGCCGGCCAGGCAGCTATCTGGTCCCTGGTGCTGTGCGGCTTCTTCAACTCCATCATGTTCCCAAATATTTTTGCCCTTGGCATCGCCGGCCTGGGGCCGCTCACCAGCAAGGGCTCGGGGCTCATCATGACAGCGGTTGTCGGCGGAGCGGTGGTCCCTTACCTGATCGGTGCCTTGGCCGACAGGGTTGGCATTCAGCACGCCTTCGTCCTGCCCATCCTCTGCTACCTCTTCATCGCCAACTATGGGCTGTGGGGATCCAAACCTACGCGGACAGTCACGGCGTAGGCTGGATGTTGTTCATTGAAGGCCCTTTGGCTTAAAGCTGAAGGGCCTTCCCATCTGCGCCAGCCGCAAGTCCTGATTCCCACATTTCGCCGCGGCAATTCACAAGCCATTTCCCCTGCCCAACCAGCCTACACTCGAAGTCATGGCCACCATCCCCAATCTGGCTCTCGACACCGGCTTGCCCGCCAATGTGGACGCTGAGAGGACCATCCTCGGCGCTATCCTGCTGGACAACGCCGCACACTCCGAGGCCGCTGAAAAACTCACAGAGGAGGATTTCTCCCTCGACTCGCACCGCCGCATCTTCCTGCGCATGACCGAGTTGATGAACGCCTCGCGGGCCGTGGACATTGTCACGCTGTCCAACGAGCTGGCGCGCATGAAGGAGATCGAATCCGTCGGCGGCGTGGCCTATCTCGCTTCGCTCACTGAGGGTTTGCCGCGCCGTCCGGTCATCGAAGAGTACATTCGCATCGTCAAGGACAAGAGCCTGCTGCGCAAGCTCATGCTCATCTGTTCGCAGGCCATTGCGCGCGCCGCCGACCAGGGCGAAAATGCCCTCGATGTTCTCGGCGCTGCTGAATCGCAATTGATGGAGGTGGGCGAAAAGGGTTTGGTCGGCGGCTTTGAATCGCTCGGCGAGATTGTCCAGCAGTCCTTTGGAACCATCGACAATTTATACAAGGAAAGCCAGAGGATGTCGGGCCTGGCCACCGATTTTACCGAATTTGACAAAATGACAAATGGCCTGCAAAAGGGCGAGCTGATTATCATTGCCGCCCGTCCCTCTATGGGGAAATCTGCGTTGGCCATTAATATTGCACAAAATGCGGCCATCAACCATAACTCCATAGTTGCTGTCTTCAGTCTGGAAATGAGCAAGGAGTCGCTCCTGCGCCGCATGCTCTGGTCGCAGGCTTGGGTTGACCATGAGAAGTTGAGGGCCAGCTTCCTTGGCGGCGAAGACCTAACAAAACTACAGAATGCGTTGAACCAATTGGTCGAAACACGACTTTATATCGACGATACAGCCGGCATTTCGCTGGCCGAAATGCGCGCCAAGGCCCGGCGGCTCAAGCAGAACAGAGGCGGCCTCGATCTGGTGGTGGTGGATTATCTACAGTTGATGACGGCTACGGTCCCGTCATCCGGCAAGAGGAACTACGAAAACCGCACGCAGGAGGTTTCGGCGATCTCGCGCGGCCTTAAAGCGCTGGCCAAGGAACTCGACGTGCCGGTGGTGGCGCTCTCGCAGCTTTCGCGCGCCGGTGTGCAGCGCAAGGATGACAATCGCCCGTTGCTCAGCGACCTGCGCGAATCCGGCTCCATCGAGCAGGATGCCGACGTCGTCGCTTTCATTCACCGCGAAGCCTATTATGGCCGTCCAGAGGAGATGAGCGAGGCCGACAAGGCTAAGGCAGAGATCATCCTTGCCAAGCAGCGCAACGGCCCAACAGGCTCTGTTCACTTGAACTGGCTTTCCCGGTACACGCGCTTCGAGAATCCCGACACGGTTCATCCCGACTAGAACTCCTCACGGCTCGTTCAAAATCAGCGCGATTCGCCCGGCCAGCAGCTCGCTGGGCGGCTCGTCCGGGTTCACCTCCAGCAGGTCCACGGGGAAAGCGATGTTGTGGGGCCGCAGCACCAGACGGCTGGCCACAAAGTCCACATAGCGCAAGGTCAGATGCGCCCCGTGGCGCACCGCGTACAGATTCGGCCGGTTGGGCCGGTAGGGAATCAGCGAGTTGTAATGCCGGTCAATCAGCGTGATGGCCTCCGGCAGAATCAACGGATCCATGGCAAGCGCATCAGCCCCCGGTATGCGCACGGCCACAAAGCGCTGCCAGGCGCTGCGCGTTTTTGACGCCCTCGCCCGGATGGACTGCAACAGTCCGGCGGGAAGATGCAGCATCGACTGCATGGCCGAAGGCCGGATGTACGGCTCAAACAATGCCGCCGCATGGGAAACGACCGGGACCGCGCTGCTTTCCCCATCGTCGGGCAACGCCTGTCCCTGGTAGTTGGCGGGCAGAAGATCGCCGGCCCCCATGTGCTGAGCCGCCAGAATCCGGTCCAGCGCCTCCAGCGAAAGCTGCCGCCGGCTATGCAGAAAGTTCGACAGATGCGATTGCCCGAAGCCTGTCTGGCGAGCCAGAAGCGAGACGCTGACCGTTCCCCGCTGAATCCTGCGCAGCAGTTCCAGTCGCAGTCGCTCGTGCATCTGCGTAAAGTTCATCTGTGGATAATCCGCCACCAGCAATGGGGATGAACTCTCTCCATTTTCTGTATGAAAACATGGATGGGCTAACTTGCCTTCATTTTCGGCGCTTGCCCGGATATTGGAAAGCATAGAAGCAAAAGGTGGTTGAGGGAGATTGACGCAAGGGAATCATCTCACTAGATTTGCTTTACTTAATCCGGTGCTGACCTGTGGGAATTCAGTGAGAAACCCTTCATTGCCGCCAAGCCGAGGCGGGCGATATTGTGCCCCCTTCCAGCGGTCCATGAACAATTGCCGGGAAACCGGCCTTCTCGTCCCCGCTCCAGACCCCTCTGAGAGGCGTTCGGGGCTGCCAGCCATCGGAATTCCAGGATCTGCGCACCATGAGCATGACAAAAAACGAAAGGAATCCGGAGGCTATCCCCCATCAGGACACAAGAAACCTGAGCAGCCGTACCCGGTTCTTTCTGCCCCGCGGAAACAAGGTACAAACTCAAGCCCGTCGGGAGAAAACAAGAACACGGAGATTTCGTCATGGATTTGCGCGTGCATTTGAAGATTTGCGAGGGGTGCGGTTGTCTTTGGTATCGCGCCCAGACCCAGGGGAGTGTGTATTGCAAGGCATGTGAGACCAGGCTCCAGGAATTTCCCACGCCCGAAAGCCGCAAACGGCGCGGCCGTCCCACCGGAAAGACGCTGGTCAGAGTCTGGGCAGTTGCGGAAGCAACCGGAGGTGCCCAATGAGCGCAGCCCTTCAGTTGCCGATGGTTTGGGCAGTGAGTACCCCGCAGCGGGCATGGCAGCCAGGCAGAACGTGGCAAGCAGAACAGGTCGCGCCGCCGGCGGCAAAGCCTGTCGTCAAAGCGCCGTCTGCGGAACCCGCCGTCAGCCTGGCTTTCTACCGCAAGCATACGGAGAGCCTGTTGCGGCGTTACCTTTACGCATCAATGCAGGTGGGCAGGGCGCCCAGCATCCTGGGCGACCCGATCGCCAGGGGGTGGTGCTCCAGCCGCCCCATACGCACCTTCGAGGACGCGGTCATCTTCGTCCTCGATGTGGAGAAGTGCCTGAACCAGCTCGGCTCGCTCGACCGCACGATGCTCAGCCGCATCATTCTGCAGGAGTACACCCAGGCCGAAGCCGCGAGCCTACTGGGGATGGCGGTCCGCACCGTCTCCTACAAGTTTCCCAAAGCCATCGACCGGCTGACGGAAAAGCTGCTGGAAAGCGGGCTGCTGGTCATACCGCACTGATATCGTGATAAGCCAACCAGCGAAGGGGGAGATGCCTCAGAAAACTCCCCTTCGCTGGTTGAAATATCGCAAAGGTCGTACGTCCATTCTTGAAACAACAATTGTTTGCGAATGTTCTAGCTAGAAGCTATAGTTGGCTGTTTGGAAGTACTTAGGAACGAGGTAGGCCTCCGGTGAAAGCGTTGATTGCGTTTTGCCTTTGTGGATTGTCGATGACGGCTTTCGGCCAGTTGAATTACTCCGACGCAAGGTACGGCGTTTCCTTCCAATACCCTGACGGGTACAAACTCACACCAGGAGCCTTGGGTAACGATGATGAAGGGCTGGGGATGCCTGGGCCCATTCCAATGGAGTTTGACACTCCCGGAGAGCGTTTGGTTACCGTCGAGACGCCGCATGATGCTTATCCAGGCACAGATTTGGTAAATGCGTTCTTCACGGTGAGCGTGAATCCGTATCTGACCAGAGATGAGTGTGGACATTTGCCGGACGAAATTTCAGACCCCGACAAGCATCTCCTGAAGAGGATCAGCGGTATTGAGTTTCGTGGGCATGAGGAATCCGAAGCCGCGATGATGCATCAGTATTCCGCAGTCTATTATCACGGATTCAGCAAAGGCTACTGTTATGAACTTGGCTATGGATTGGCAACTGCAGGATTTGGCGCGGAAGACGACTTAAAACAGGTTGACTCCGAAAAAGTCTACTCGATCCTCGAGAAAATCCTTAGAACTGTCAAGGTACGCCCGCCCGCGCGAACAAGTGCAACCAATTCGCCCTCAATCCAGATGCTCACGATCGCGCCCCTTCAGAATCAGTACCGGATTTCGTGGGATGTTGCAGGTGCGAGGGATGATCAAGTGTGGGTTTCAGTAATTTGCTCTGATGAAGTGAAGGCTCTGAGGGCAGCCGGCGCAAGGGCAGCCCCGAGAGAATCGGAGTTTCCTTGTGATGTCCCTGGTCCTGCACGGTCAGTAAAAGGGACGCTGGATCTTGAATTTAAAAACTTGTCTGGAGAAACTGCTGATGAAACGGCCCGGCTTTTCGTCGAAGGGCAGCGATCCATTTCCAAGACGCTGACTTTCTCCCTGCCTCCTCCGCCGGCCGTTTGGGGCATCGAGAGCCTGGATGGCCATCAGTATCTCAATCACGGCAAGCAGAAATCCCCCCTTCTGATAGACGTTGGACAATCTATCAAGATCGAGGGTAGCGGATTTGATGGGCATGAAACCGTTCGGATTGGATCGACCAGCATACCAATCGGCAGTTTTGACAGAGGGCATAGCTCATTGATCCTTAAAGTCCCGACCTCATTGCCCACAGGAGAGGCTGTACTGCTTGTCAAGAATGATAAGGGCACAAGTAATCCTGTGCTGGTCCAGCTTGAGAGAACGCAACCGCGGATTTTTGAGGACAGCGGCTCGCCAAGAACCTCAACGAGTCGCATAGGCACGATAGCTCCGGGTCAGCTCGTTCACATGTTTGCGGAAGGATATCTTACTGAGAACACCGTTTGGATTGGCTCGACGAGTACAACAGGTCGCATATCCGGCGGGCGCATGACCGTTCTTTGCTCTAGCGATCCCCGCAGCCTGTTCCGTCCATGCCTGGACTTTACAGCTCCGGCCTCGCTCGCGCCGGGCACATATCCGATCTATTTCACGAACGAACTCGGCAAGAGCAACATATTGACGATTACGGTCTCGGAAGCTCGCTAAACTGTATTCACAAATACCGCGAAGTAATTCGGGTCACAACCCGTCACCTCACTAGAATATGCATCACGCAGTTTCGTGAAACTGCACTTTGTCCGCTCATGGGGCGCGGACAAAGTGTCCCGAAACCGAACCCGCCTAAAAACGGGAAACTTCGCGCCGCAATTCGCACATTCCGCGCGTATTCCTGTTGAGTGTCGGCTGCATCCGGCCTAGCTTCCAATTGAGGGTGATTGGTTGAAGGCTCACACGCTTGTTTTGAGCGTGCGAGCAGCTTCTGGCCGATTTCCCAAACCGCAATGACGACGCAGACAAACGAGGCGAGTCTTCCACGAGAGCTAACCGGCCACTTGACCGAGGCTGCGCTCGGCTACCAGCGCATGTTGGAGCAGAATCCGTGCAATCCAAAAGCGCTGGTGGGCATGAGCCTGGTGGCGCTGGCCAGCCGCCAATCCGCTGCGGCGGTCAAGATGGCCGAGGCCGCCGTGGCGACCGCGCCTCGGATGGCTGCGGCCTGGATCGCGTTGGGCCAGTCGCTCAAGGCTGTCACTCGCAGCGAAGAGGCCGAGCGCGCCTACGCACAGGCCATTCGCCTCGACAGCACCAATGCGCTGGCCCGCATCGGTCTGGGCGAACTCATGCTTTCCTTGGGCCGTCCCGAAGACGCAATCCGGGAGTTCGACCTGGCGCTCCGCCACAACCCCGCGCTGATCGCTGCTTCCATGAACACGGGCCACGCGCTGGCCATGATCGGTCGTTATGAAGAGGCGCTCCAATGTTACAAAGAGGTGCTGGCCCGCCGTCCCCGGCTCTCTGAAGCCGAGTTTGCCGCCGGTTTTGTGTTGGCGCGCATGGGAAAGCCAAAGGAAGCTGAAACCCGCTACCGCCGCGCATTGACTCTGCGGCCCGATTTTGCCGCCGCGTGGATGAACCTGGGCAGCTTGCTGCGCGAGCAGGGCAGCGAGTTCTACGCCGGGGCTGCCCTGACGCGCGCGGTCGAGCTGCGTCCGAATCTCGTCTCCGGCTGGGTGAATCTGGCGATTCTGGAGCGCGAACGCCATCGCCCCGCTGCGGCCGAGGCGCATCTGCGCAAGGCTTTTTCCCTCAACCCGGAGCAGGTGGAAACGCAGGTGGCATGGTGCCAGTTTCGCTCGGCCGAGGGTGACGCGGCCGGCGCATGGCAGTGGCTGCGCTGGGCTTTGGCGCGTGAGCCGGACCACACCGAGGCCGTGAATATGCACGGCATCCTGCTGCACAAAGACGGCCGCTTTGAGGAGGCTGTTGAGGTCTTCACGAAGGCAGAGGCCCTCGGGCATCGCGCCGCCGCCTCCAACCGCGGAAATTCATTGCTCGATTTGGGGCGTATGAACGAAGCTTTGCAGGCGCAGGAACTGGCCGTCGAGCGCGAGCCGGAGTGCGCCGGAGCACGCTATAACCTGGCTCTGACCCGTCTGCGGCTGGGCCACTGGGAGCAGGGCTGGCCGGGCTACGAAGCACGCTGGAAGTTTCGCGAAGTTCATCGCAGCCCGAGAGTTTTTTCTCAGCCTCGTTGGCAGGGTGAGACCCTCAATGGACGCCGGATTCTTCTCCATGCCGAGCAGGGGCTCGGCGACACAATCCAGTTCTGCCGCTATGCCGCAATGGTCGCGACCCGTGGGGGCCATGTGATTTTGCAGGTCCAGGCGCCGGCGCTCCGCTTGATGCAATCGCTCCCTGCGGTGCGCGCCGGACTGGTGGAAACTGCCCTGCTAGGAACCAATCCAGCGGAGTTCGGCCCAAAACTTGATTTGGAATGTCCGCTCATGAGCCTACCGGCCATTTTCGGTACTACTGTCGAGACGGTTCCCTCGCCCGGCGCTTATCTTTTTGCCGACCCATATTTGGCCGCCGAAAAGAGGGTTCAACTTCCGAGTTTGGGGCCTCAGGATCCGCGGGGTGCGCAGTTTCGTGTGGGCGTTGCATGGGCAGGCAATCCCCGCTACAAAGCCGACCGCCAGCGCTCTGTGCAATTGGCCACTTTGCTGCCCCTGCTGCGCACTCGCGGCATCAGCTGGATTGCGCTGCAAAAAGGCCCGGCCGCCGAGCAATTGGCCGCGCTGCCCGGTGACGTTTCTGTTTTTGACGGTTCCAGCAACGACCGCGACCTGGCGGATACGGCGGCTCTCATCGCTACGCTTGATCTGGTTATCACCACCGACACATGCATCGCCCACCTTGCCGGCGCCATGGGCAAGCCCGTCTGGATTCTGCTATCTCACTTGAGCGATTGGCGCTGGATGCAGCGGACGGAGACCACCCCCTGGTATCCCACTGCGCAGCTCTTCCGTCAGCGCACGCCCGGCGATTGGGACGGAGTGATGGAGCGCGTCATTGGCAGGTTGCGCGAACTTCGCGCGGCTAAACGGAGGCCAGTTGACCGCGAGACGAATCAGTTCACCCAACCTTTCGCGCTTGCCTTGGTGTGATCTTCAAAGCAACTTCGGAAAAAGGCGAAAAATATTCTTGACATTTATAACTCTATTTTGTAGAGTACTCTTCATAAAGGAACACTCTGGGAACCAACAGAGCCTCGGGAGGAGAATCCACATGACAGGAGACGCAGAAGAGCTGGACCTGAAAGAAAGACTCAACCTCATCGAAACCATGATCGCCGAGGGCCGGCGCACGACCGAGAGCTGGGGTTGGACCTTCGTTCTCTGGGGCGTGGCATACTATATCGCCATCGCCTGGGCCACCTGGGGTCACAGCACACTCGCGTGGCCGGTGACCATGATCGCCGCCGGCGTACTTACGGGGATACTGTCCTCGCGCTATGCGGCGAAGCGTCCTGAAACCACCGTTGGCCGCGCCATGATGGCAATCTGGCTCGCCATGGGTATTTCCACTTTCGTTGTCATGCTGTCGCTCGGCATGAGCGGGAGGCTTGAACTTCACAACTCGGTGGCCATCGTCGGCGCCATGCTCGGCACGGCCAATGCGACTTCCAGCATCATTCTCAAGTGGAAGATGCAGTTTGCCTGTGCCGTAGTCTGGTGGGCCTCCGCGGTTGTTGGCTGTTTTACCTCTGACAGCGTTACGTCCATCGTCTTTTTGGCCGCCATCTTCCTCTGCCAGATCGTCTTCGGCGGCTGGCTGATGATTGCCGAAGCAGGCAAGCGTCGATCAGGTTCCTCGATGCTAACTCAAAATCACTGAAGCAACAGAAACTCGTCCTCACGGACGAGCACCGGCATCGATTGGAGAATGAAATGACGACAAACGGTATAGAAGGGGAACTGAAAGACAGACTCAGTCTGATCGAGAGCATGATCGCCGAGGGACGGCGCACCACCGAGAGCTGGGGTTGGATCTTTGTATTTTGGGGCGTGGCGTACTACGTGGCCATTGCCTGGTCCGCCTGGGGAAACCATCGCGTACCCGCCTGGAATATCACCATGACAGCAGCAATGCTCGTGACGTTTAGCGTCGTGGTGTGGCGCAAATTCGGAGGCAGGCAGGAATCGCAGCCAGCCACGCATTTGGGCCGTGCGGTTACAGCTGTCTGGATGGCCGTGGGAATTTCATTCATGGTTCTTATTCCGTCCTTGGGCATGGGCGGCCGGTCCAACTCGAATCTGGTTGTTGCGGTCATTGGAACGCTGCTCGGTACGGCCAATGCGGCTTCCAGCATGATTCTCAAATGGAAGCTGCAATTTGCCTGCGCCGTGGTCTGGT
>Ga0224559_1001402_pt1 | contig 13349 bp, 9 predicted proteins | sample 714S33034metaG_FD_180676 | JGI IMG/M metagenome (GOLD analysis project Ga0224559, IMG submission 180676) | Peat soil microbial communities from Stordalen Mire, Sweden - 717 S3 30-34 | ecosystem: Environmental > Terrestrial > Soil > Wetlands > Peat | place: Sweden: Norrbotten County, Stordalen... | reverse complement strand
CGCTCGACACCGCCGGGATGCACCAGTTCCGGACCGTTTAACGGGGACAAGTCGATCTCCCCCTCGGTGCCGCGCACGCGGAATTCGTCGCGCACCACCCGCGAGTGCCAGCGCACATCTACCACACCGCGCACGCCGCCTTCGTACTCGATCATCACCGTGGCGTTGTCCTCCACGTCGAGCGGTTGCACCAGCGTGGACATGTGCCCGGTGGCGTTGATGGGCTTGCCGAACAGGTAGTTCATCAGATCGATGCGGTGCGACCCGATGTCGCGCAGCGGCCCGCCGCCGGACTGCTGCGGGTCGGCCAGCCATGCGCGCGAGGTGCCGAGCGGGTTGAACCAATCGTGCGCCGTGGCCTCGGCAAAGACCGGTCGGCCAATGACGCCCGCCTCGATCAACTCGCGCGCGCGGTCCACTTTGGGGTACATGCGCCGGTAATAGGCGATGCCGAGGGTGTGCCGCGTGTCTTCGGATGCCCGCTGCATGTCGAGCGAATCGGCATAGTTCAGCGCCATGGGCTTCTCGCACAGTACGTGTCGCCCTGCGCGCAGCGCCGCGATGGTTTGCGGGGCGTGCAGGAATACGGGCGTCGCGACATACACGGCGGTGGCGTCGCTCCCCTCCAGGGCGGAGTCGAGATCGCTCCACGACTGCACGCCGTACGGCTCAGCCTTCGCCGGGTCGCGGGTCACGATTCCAGCCAGACGGCTGCGGGGCTCCGCCAGAATCGCCGGCAGCACCCGCTTGCTTGTAATGTCGCCGACACCCACCACCAGCCAGGAGAGCATAAGCGTATGGTAGCGTAGTGGGACGGACGATCACCTTGTGTCGTCTGTCATCAATCCGTTCTTTGGCGAGGCATGACAGACCACACACGGCGATGGTCTGTCCCACCTACCGGTCCTAAGTTCCGGTGATCCCGGCGTTGGACAGCGTGCTCATAATGATTCCCAGCGGATCCGATGAGCCGGTCTGCGGCGTATTGGTCTGGTAGGCCCCCAGAAGCTGACTCAGCGACTGGCCGCCGCTACTGGTGGAAGAGGTGCCGGCAGTGCCCGTCGGATCGGTGGGAGGCGCCTCGACATGATGGTGGTGATGGTGATGGCCGCCCACCGCCTGCGCCAGATCCTGCACGTTAGGGAGTTGGCCGCTCTTGGAAGCGTTGGTAAAGTCGGTGGCAAGCTGGGTGAGTTGGGCCGCCTTGGTGGTATCGCCGCCCGCCGTGGCGTTTTGAGCGGCGGTCTGCAGGTTCGTCGCGATCTGCGCCGTGACCTGTTGATACTTGGTGGGATCCGATTGTTGCAGCTTCTGGAGTTCGCTCATCAGTTGGGCGAAGGGCGACATCTGGTTGGTGTCTGGCGCCTGAGAGATCGACGACGACGCACTGGTGCTCAGACTGTTGTTGGCCGAGTCGGTCGTCAAGCCGGTGCCCTGGAGGGCACTGGTGAGGATCGACTGCAGGTAGCTGTTCGAAAGAGGGTTGATGGAACCGATGCTCATGTCTTCCTTATCGGCATTTCTGGGGCCATACAAGAGGATATCCTAAACTATTGAAAAAGCGGGCTCAGACGGCGGTCGTACTGCCAAATTCCCGGCGCGAGCGACGAAACTTTGCCAGCTTGCGCCGGTGCGCCCCGTGCGGTCTACGCCACTGGTCTATGCAACCATCGTGCCGCGGCCCAGGATGCCGGCCGGGTCCATGCGCCGTTTGACGGCGCGCATGGCTTCCAGGTGTTCGGGCGCGTATTGCAGCGCGAGCAAGTGGGCCTTGCGCTTCCCAACCCCATGCTCGGCCGCTACCGTGCCGCCCATTTCCACGGCGCGCCGCGCGAATTCACAGAGCAGCGCCGCCGCCTGCCCGGGGTTCGCCGGATCGCTGAACAGGTTGACGTGGACGTGCGCATCGCCAATGTGCCCGAAGATCACGTAGCGTCCTGGGAACTCCTCTTCCAGCCGCCGGCGGTAGTACGCCAGCATCTCGCGATTGCGCGCCAGGGGCACGGCGAAATCGGTATTCATCTTCATGGCGCCAGAGCGCCGCACCGCGTCGTTGACTAGTTCGGGAAGCGTATGGCGGAAGCGCCGGAAGCGTTCCCGATCGTTGGCCGAGGTGGCGAACCAGGAGTCGTCCAGCAGGGCGCCGGTGCCCTCCAGGCGCTCCAGCCACAGGTCGACCTGGGGATCGTCCTCCGACTCCATTTCCTGATCGAACAGGATGGCGGCCCGCGCCGCCGCGGGAATCTCCGGGAAGCGGGTCCGCAACAGGCCCAGCGATGGCTGGTCGAAATATTCCAGCATGCGCACCGGCACGGTGGAGCGCCATTGTTCCACGGCGGTTACGGCTTCATCGTCGCTAGGGAAGAATACCAGGCCCGCGAGCACTGCCTTGGGCGCCGGCAGCAGCCGCAGCGTGGCTTCGGTGATCACTCCCAGCGTGCCCTCCGAACCGATGAACAGATCCACCCAGTCCATGCCCGGGCGCAACAGTAAGCCAGCGGTATTCTTAGTAACCGCCGGGAGGGGGACCGAGCCCGGGTCGAAATCGATGGCGTCGCCGCGCCCGATGTCGAGAATGCTTCCGTCGGCCAGCACCACGCGCAGGCGCAACACCCAGGCGCCGGTGGCGCCATAGCGGAAGCTGCGCGACCCGCTGGCGTTGCAGGCGATGTTGCCGCCGATGGACGATTCGGTTTCGGTGGGATCGGGCGGATAGAGTTGTCCGGATGCGAGCGCTGCCGCGTGCACATCGCGCAGCAGCACGCCGGCACCAGCCACGGCATACCCGGGGTGGACGTCGAGGCGCGTGAACTTCTCCAGCGAGAGTACCCAGCCGCCGAACGGCACGCGGCCGCCCGCCACGCCGGTGCCGGCGCCCGACACGGTGACCGCAATCCCCGCCGCCGAGGCCTGGCGCAGAGCGGCGGCCACCGCCGCGTCGTCCGACGGCACGATCACCCGCTCCGCATGCCCGCCCTTCAACCCGGAGGCGTCCTCCAGGTATGCGGGCGGGACCTCGGCGGCACCTTCAGCATGGACAGGCTGGGAAGCCTGTCCTACTACACCTCCAGAATCACCGGCATGATCAGCGGACGCTTGGACGTCTGCTTGACGATGTGGCGCTTCAGGTCCGCGCGGATCTTCTCCTTCATGACTCCCCAATCGGTCTTCTCCTCCTGATTGGAACCTTCCAGCGTCTTCACCACCAGTTGCCGCGCCGCCTCCACGAACGCCGTCCCGTCGTCGCCCACCTGGAACCCGCGCATGACGATCTCCGGCGGGCTCTCGAGGCGGCCGGTATTGCGGTTGATGGCAATAATGGGCAGCACGATGCCGTCTTCCGACAGCAGGCGCCGGTCGCGGATCACCATTTCCTGCACCACGTCCTCCACCGAACCCGAATCGATGCACACGTGCCCCACGGTGACCTTGCCGGCCTTGCGCGCGCCGTGATGGTCCACCTCCAGCACGTCGCCCATGTCCATGATGAAGGTCTCCTCCAGGCCGGCGAAGCGCAGGTGTTCGGCCAGCTTGGCGTGCTTGGTGAGTTGGCGGAACTCGCCGTGAATGGGCATGAAGAAGCGCGGCCGCACCAGGTTCAATACCAGCTTCATCTCTTCCACGCTGCCGTGTCCGGAGACGTGCAGCGGAGGATTCATGGAACCGTACAGGACGTCCGCGCCGCGGCGCGACATGTGGTCGATCATGCGATAAATCGGCTTCTCGTTGCCCGGGATGATGCGCGAACTCATCACTACCACGTCGCCCTTGTCCACCGAGATGTGTTTGTGGTTGTCCACCGCCACGCGCGACAGGGCCGACATGGGCTCGCCCTGCGTGCCGGAAACCAGAACCGCCACCTTCTCCCGAGGCAATCCCATGACATCCTGCGGCCGGAGCAGGATGCCGTCCGGGATGGTGAGCAGCCCGTGAGCATGGGCGATCTCCGTGACCGACACCATACTTCTGCCGATGATGGCCACGCGCCGGCCGTATTCCTCGGCCAGATCGAGCACCAGTTGAACGCGATGAATCGAAGAGCTGAAGCAGGAAACGATGATCCGATTCTCCGAACGGCTGAAGATCTCCTCCATGCGCGGCTTCACGGCGCGCTCGCTCTCGGTGTATCCCGGGCGATCGGAATTGGTCGAATCGGAGAGCAGCAGCAGGACGCCGCGCTTGCCGTAATCGGCCAGCGTGTGCAGGTCGAACAGTTCGTTGTCGGTCGGCGTGGGGTCCACTTTGTAATCGCCGGTGTGAATGATCACGCCGAGCGGGGTGGTGATGGCCAAAGCCACCGCGCTCACAATGGAGTGGGTGACGTGAATAAACTCGATTTTGAACGGGCCGATGCCGATGGCCTGCTTGGGCTTGACCTTGATCAGCCGCGGTTCCTGGTCCAGATCGTATTCTTCCAGGCGCCGCTCTACCAGAGCCAGCGTGAACGCCGTACCGTAGACAGGCACGTCGATTTCGGAGAGAAAATAGGGTACGGCCCCGATGTGGTCCTCGTGGCCGTGGGTCAGGATTACCCCTCGCACCTGCTCCTGATTCTCCTTGAGGAAGGTCAGGTCGGGCATTACCAGATCGACGCCCAGCAGCTCGGCGTCGGGGAACATCATGCCACAATCCACTACGATAATGTCTTCGCCGTAGCGGATAGCGGTCATGTTCATGCCGAATTCGCCCAGTCCGCCCAGGGGTATTACCTGCAACTTCAAATCAGTCTTCAAATCACTCATTCATCTTCACTTTCTCGTCGTCGGTGACCCCTCCCTAACGGTCGGGGCTCCGATCAGAGCCGCGACCGTCAGGGAGCGGTTGTTTAGCGATAGCCCGCAGCCTGTAGCTCGAATAATTCAGCATAGCGCCCGCCCAGGCTAAGCAGTTGCTCATGCGAACCTTGTTCCCGTATCGACCCGTCCGCCAGCACCAGGATCCGGTCGGCCATGCGAACGGTGGAAAACCTGTGGGAAATCAGCACCGCCATACGTGCGCGCGTCAGCTCGGCGAACCGCTGGAACACCTGGTACTCAGCGCGCGCATCCAGCGTGGCGGTAGGCTCGTCCAGAATCAACAGTTGCGCGTCGCGCATGTAGGCCCGCGCCAGAGCGAACTTCTGCCACTCCCCACCGGAGAGATCCACCCCACCCTCGAAACGCCGGCCCACCATCTGCTCGTACCCGTTCGGCAGGCGGTCGATCACACCTTTGGCCAAGCTCTTCACCGCGGCCGATTCCATAAGGAGCCGGTCGTCAAGAGCCTCGACCTTGCCAAATCCAATGTTCTCACGAACAAGCAGGTCATAACGCATGTAATCTTGGAAGATCACGCCGATTTCCCGGCGCAGATCCTCCACGTCATACTCGCGGAGATCCCTTCCGTCCAGCAGGATCTGCCCTTCGGTGGGGTCGTAGAGGCGAGCGAGGAGCTTGACGAGAGTCGTTTTACCAGCCCCATTCTCGCCGATTAGCGCCAATTTTTCATCGAGATGCAGTGTAAAGCTAATGTTTTGGATCACCATGCGATCACTGCCTGCGTAGGCGAACCCCACATGGCGGAATTCAAATCCCTGGCGGATCGGACGCGGCGCCGGGATGGCGTGCGCTGCCGCACAAATGGTGGGCTGCATGGCGAAGAAGTCGAACAGGTCTTTCAGGAAGACTGCCTGCTCGGAAATGTCGTTAAACCCCGAAAGGATCTTCTCGATGTAGGCACGGGACCGATTGAACGCCCCCGTCAGGAAGGTGAAACTGCCGAGCGAAACCGCGCCCGCCAGAGTCCGTGTCAGGACCACTACATAGGCGCCGTAATACCCCCCGGTCGACACCACATTCAAGGCCGAACCAAGGAATGCACGCCGCATCGCAAGTATCTTATTTTCCTTAAAGATTTCTGCTGATACCTCATCGTAATGTTTAGATAGATACGCGCCCAGTCCGAAGATTTTCACTTCCTTGGCGCTGTAGGCGCTGGCGCCCAGCAGCCGCAGGTAATCCAGCTTGCGGCGCTCCGGGGTGCGCTTGTACAGGATGGAATACGCCAGGCTGGTGAAATGCGTCTCTCCCAGGAAAGAGGGAATCACCGCCGCCGCCAGCAGCACCATCAGCCAGGGCGAAAACACGATCAGCCCGGTGGAGAGCGATGCCAGTGTTAGGGCGTCCTGACCGATGTTGAGGAGTGCCGCCAGCAGGCCCATCCGGCCGGTGGTCTGGCGGCGGGCGCGATCCAGCTTGTCGTAGAATACGGGGTCTTCAAACGACGCCAGGTCCAGGCGGGAGGCGTGCTCCATCAGGCGCACGCTGACCCGGTTGGTGAAGCGGTCGCCCAGCAGGCTGTCGCACAGTGTGTTGGCGCGTCCCAGAACGTCGCTGGCGATGGCCAGCGCCAATTCGAGAGCCACCAGCTTCCAGATGCCCGCCAGAATGCCGCCGCGGCGCGTAATCCAGGCCACCACGCCGTCGATGATGAGTTTGGAGACCCAGAGCATGGCCAGCGGCAGCAACGCCCGGAAGAGGCGGAAAACCGTGCTGGCCACTACCAAGGGCGGACTGGTCTCCCACACCATCCGCAAAAGCGGCCTTATATTCCGCAGCGACGCCAAACGCTCGCGCCAGGAGAGTTCCTGCGCGGGGCGTGGCGGCTTGGGGGCTTGCATGAGTGAATTTTAGCGTGCTTGCAGAGCGGGAAAACCCGGTTGAAACCGGGATATCCCCAAAAACTAGAAATGCTCACCCCGAAGGGTGAGCATTTTATCCCCTGTTCTACCAGGGTGATGTTCGATGGGAGAATCAGTCTCGACGGAATCGCAACCGCCAAAACTTTGTAGTTGAATCGTATTTCCTTACGGCTTTCCAGTCAAGCGAAAATCCAGCCGGTTGATTTTTGGTCGTAACCTGCTCTTTTGGGCCAACTTGCGGGGACCATGTTTTTTCCACAGAATTTGCTCAGCAGGCCAAAAGGTCCATTTTTTGCCTGAGGATTTCGCTCTAATACGAACAAAAACATGGGTTTGTCGCTTTGGATCCTCATCTTCCCAGATGTAGGGTGGTGAGCGCGTCGGCCTCTTCGCCACGATTCCCGCGGTGCAGGAAGGCCCGCAGGGCGCCGAATGCCACCCCCGACACGATTGAGAATCCGAGCAGTATCCCAATGAGAACGAAAGCGTTTATCACCAGGTTACCGATGTTGTCCTTGTGGCTGGGAACCCACTGATCCAGGGTCACCGATGCCTGGTATTTCACTTGCGCGAGCAACCGTTCGGCAGCGTCCGAGTCTGGAGGCGCCACCACCACTGCAACCAGGGGGCCACTGCGTTTTACCAGATTGACACCGGGTATTCCCCTGAAGTCGACTTCCTTCAGCATGGCGATCTGCGGCGTCGGATAGCTGAAAATCACCAGCCCCATGTCCCCTTTCGGGCTGTGGAAAACACCCAACTGGCCCTCTGCGCCGTAGTGGAAGGCGGCCACCGACGGTGGGATTGCCGGAATGAATTTCTCCAGGCTGGCCGGTCCGGTAATGTAACGCTCGCTGTTGGCGACACGGTCCTTGGCGGGCAGGGAGTCCGGCAGGGTCGGAAGTACGGTGGTATCCACGTTGCGCAGGCCATCGTACATCGCCCTCAGCTCGGCGGCATCCGGCTGGTGCCCGCTGAAGGAAAGCAGGTAGTTGCCCTGAACCACCAGCAACCCGTCCCCGGTGGCGGCCGCCAACGGCGCCAGTGGGGAGACGGTGGATTTCGCCGGCCGCTGCCAGTCGAACGCCGCCATGGCGCCGGTGGTGTCCTGCAGCCGGTAGCCGGTGGCGGTGAAGTTGGCGTCGCCGTTCTCATAACGGGCAGCCTCGGATTCCTTGAGGCCGTATTCGTCCCAGATCGGCCGGTCGGAAAGGGATGCCTGCAGGGTGGCGGTGCGCTTCCAGGCCCCGATGTTTTCGGGCCAGATGGCGCCCAGGCACAGGGCGGGCGCAAGCAGAGCGGCAAGCAGGAACTTCATTTCTCTATTAGACGCCATCGGCGTGGTTTCCGCCTCAAGTTCCTTACCTCAAGTTCCTGAAGCGGGGCTGATCACGGTCAGGTCCGTGGCGGCGAAATCGTTGCCGGTAGCGAGCAGGGGCTCACCGCGTATCGCGGCCAGCGCGTACACCGCGCAATCTCCGAAGTTGAGTTGCGCCCGATGGCCCATGCCTTTGCCGAACCGCTCAAATGCGCCGACGGCAGCCCTCGCTTGGGCCGCGTCGAACACTGCCGTTTCGATGCCCTGATTCTCGAGGAAGTCGTACAACGCTTGTACACCCGGTCGACCCGAGCGGGCGCGAAGGACAATTCCCGCTTCCAGCAGGGACACGGATGACACCGTGCGGGACACTGCCACACGGATCGCGTCAAGCAGAGATTCGCGCGAGGGTTCATGCAAAGAAATGGCAACAAGCGCCGATGTATCGATGACCATTTAGCTGGGGAGACCAAACTCATCGTAGCCGAGGATCTCGTCCGGACTCCGCGAATCCAGAACAGGCAGGGCGTCGAATCTCGCCAGTATCTCGTCGAGCTTCTTGCGGTCAATTGGCTTCGGCGCCTGGTGCGCCTTTTCTTCCAGCGCACGGATCACCGCTTCGGTGAGCGTGACTCCCATTTGCTTGGCCACCTGTTCGGCCAAGCGGTGTGCCGCGGGATTCTTGATGTAGAGCGTGCGAGCTTGCTTCACACTTCCATTGTAAGGCAATACCCGGGGATATACCACCGCCAGGGTAGCGGAATCCTGCTATTTTTGACTATTGTCCTATCCGAGACATGCCGGGCCGTGGGACCGCCGAATCTGGGCAGCCGTCACACTGGCTGTGATTCTGATCGGCGTGATTCGAATCGCCTCCACCTGGCGTCTCTTTGCCGAGACATATGACGAGGCGACGCAGATCGCTTGCGGCGTGGAATGGCTCTCCGCGCACCAATACACTTTTGAGAACCAGCATCCGCCGCTGGGGCGTATCGCAGTCGGCCTGTTGCCCTATCTGGATGGAGCGCACTACCACGGCAAGCCCACGAGGGTTGAGGAGGGCGATGCGATTTTCGCCGATGCGCCGGACTACTACCGCCTGCTGGCGGAGGCGCGAGCTGGAAACCTGATCTTCTTCGTTCTGGCGTGCCTTGGCGTCTGGCTGCTGGCGCGCGAGTGTGGGGGAGAAGAGGTGGCTGCGATGGCGGTGGCATCGTTCACCCTGATCCCCGTGGTGCTTGGACATGCCGGTATGGCCACCACGGATTTCGCGTTGGTCGCGTGCCTCCCCCTGGCGTTTTGGACGTGGCAGGTGGGCCTCGATACCCCCGATCGAAAGCACGCGGCCCTGGCAGGCGCCGCCACGGCTTTGGCGATTCTCTCCAAGTTCTCCAGCTTTGGTTTTCTCCCCGCCATGCTGGCCGCGCTTCTGGCGTTGCGCTGGCGCCGGAAGAACCTGCCGACGTGCACCCGCAAGGCGATGGTCAATCTCGCGGTGGTTTTCGCGGTGACGATGTTCCTGGTTTGCTGGGCGGCCTACCGGTTTGAGGTGACCCCTATACGGACACCGCCGGGGCGCCAGTTTCTGTTGCTGGACCAATATATCGGTGAGGCCGGATGGCTCCACGCGTGGGTTTACCGTCTCCTGGAAGTGCCCTTTCCGTTGAGCAAAATTCTGAAGGGTATCGGCGAAGCCTTCCAGCACAGCGTGGATGGACACGATGCCTATTTGTTCGGCCAGGTAAGCCGGCACGGCTGGTGGTACTTTTTTCCGGTGGTGCTGCTGGTGAAGACTCCGCTGGCATTCATGGCTCTCGCCGGCCTCGGCGCCGTGGCAGCCATCCGCCGCTCGAACGCGCGCGCATTGGAGTGTCTGGCGGCGGGGATGGCGATAGTTCTGGTCAGTCTGTCCTCGAGCATTAATATCGGTGTGCGGCACGTTCTGCCGGTGTACGCCTTCGGCGCGGTTTTGGCGGGCGTGGCCGTCGTGCGGCTGTGGCCGCGCACCAAGATCGTGGGCGCACTGTGCGTCTGCCTGATCGCGGCGAACATCTGGGCGCATCCTCATTATCTGGCGGACTTCAACCTGCTCGCCATGGGAACGCCGGAACGGATTGTGACCGATTCCGACCTGGACTGGGGGCAGGACCTGCCATTCGCCACGCGCGCACTTGCCGCGCGCGGCGTGCCAGAGGCATGGCTTGCCTACGCAGGGGTGTACGACGTGGGACGTGAGAGGGGCGTGACGTACCATTCGCTACCGCCGAATACGCCGGTGGAAGGGTGGGTGGCTGCCAGCGTACGCCAGATCTATTTCGAAGGCGCGATGGCGCGCGCCAAGGGACAACCGGAACCCTACGGCTGGCTCAAGACGATCCAGCCAACGATGCGGGCCGGTCGCAGCATCCTGATCTTCGACTTGCGCAATAAACATGTGGAGCGGGAACAACCGTGATGGCCTCACCCCCGTCGCGCCGGCTGGATTCCCCGCTGGCGGTGTGCCTGGGCGTACAGGTCTTTCTGTTCAGCTTTCGGCTCAACGTGCTTTCCCTGTGGACCGACGAGTTGTGGTCGCTACAGGTTGTGCATCAATCCGTTCCGGCGATTCTACGGTTAGTGGCCGTCGATATCCACCCTCCGCTCTATTTCCTGATGCTTCACTTCTGGCTGAAGCTGCCGCTGGGCGGCGATCCCGTCGTGCGTATGCGGCTGCTGTCGGTACTGTTCGCACTGGCCGCGACGGTTGCCGTCGACCTGCTCTGGGCGCGACGCCTGCCGGCCAGCGCACGCCTCTGGTTTCTGGCGCTATGGACATCGTCGCCTTGCCTCCTCTTGTATTGCCGCATGGCGCGATCCTACAGTCTGCAATTGCTGGTGGGCACGCTGGCGGCCTACGCGCTGTGGCGTCTGATGGAGCGGCCGGGGTGCCGTGCGACTTGGACCTATGCGGCGGCGCTCGCGCTGGTGCTCTACACGCACTACATCCCCGGAATCGCTCTCGGCGCCGCGGGCGCTGTGATGCTGGCGAAGCGCCGCCGTTGGCGCGACCTGTTCATTTCCAGTGGATTGACCCTGGTAGCCTACTTGCCGTGGCTGGCGATTCTGGCCATGGCCTTGTGGAAGTGGACCCAGCAGACCGGAGTCTACGCCCTGGCGCGCAACTCCGCGCTCGAAATGGCGGTCAAAGTGGCATTTGGCTGCATTTCCTTCAGCCTTGGCGAGTCCATCCCCGACTGGGCGCTGATCGCCGGCGTGCTGCTCTCCGCGCCGGCGGCCTGGCTGGTTTGGGTGGGTTTGAGGAAGGATTCGACTCTTGCGTGGTTGGTTGTGCCGATGGCGCTCATCGCTTTCATCGGCGTCGCCCGATGGGTTCCGTTTCATGGCATTCCCGCGCGTCTGCTTTTCCTTTTCCCGTTCTATCTGATTCTGTTGGTCACTGCACGGGAAGCGCTCCCGCGCGCGGCAACCGCCATTCTGGCTTTGCTGGCGCTGCTCTCGTGTGCCGGAGTCCAATCGTATTTCGAAAGGAGCGACTTCCTCAACAAAGGATACGCCATGCCTTATCGGGAGATTGCGGCGCACATCGGCCGCACTTCCACTCCCGGTAGATCGCTGGTCGTTGCCGACGCCAGGAACCTCGACGCCGTGGTGTTCCAGCATTACCTCGGTCCGGATTGGAACGTGGTCCTGGTGAACACGCCGGAATCCCTGACGCGTGCCTTGCAACTTGCCGCGGACCCGCGCGTCGAGCGCCTATGGTACCTGCGCAACACGCACGACATTACGCCCGGCCGGGTGAACGACCAGTTGGAGCGCGAGCTGACCTCCACGTGGATTCACGGGACTCGCCAAGGCTATCTCCCTTTCTCGCCGCTGCAACGGGAATTGGCCTACCGCTTGGGCATGCCTGGCCGGCCGTCTTTCTTCGCGGTCCTGCTGGATCTGCACCGGTGAATGCGCGATGTCGCGGTTCTATACTGGCAGTTGGCGAGGTAGAACGCTGGGAAAGCGCATAGGCACGATGGTCGCGCTGGCGGCCTGGTTGGCATCCGGGGCGTTCGCCTTGGATCCGCGCAAGAGTCTGACGCAGTATTCGCGCACCATCTGGACGCAGGAGCGCGGTCTGCCACAGGACACGATCCGCGCCATTACGCAGACGCAAGACGGTTACCTCTGGCTGGGCACCGACGAGGGGTTGGCACGTTTCGACGGCTACGAATTTGTGGTCTTCAATAAGACCAACGGCGACCTGCCGGACAACTCGATCACCGCGCTGGCGGCGGCCAACGACGGCGGGCTGTGGATCGGCACCTCCAATGGGCTGACGCAATATCGGGAGGGTCGATTCCGGACTTTCACCGTGAAACACGGCCTGCCCGATGCGGCAATCACCGCGCTACTGGCTGACCGGGACGGGGCGTTGTGGGTGGTGGCTGGGGTCTCTCTGAGCCGGTACCAGAATGGCCAGTTCACGAATTTCAAACCCGACTCCGATATCCCGGTGAGTTCGGCGCGGGCGGTGTGCGAGGATGCCAGTCACGATCTGTGGGTGGCGGGCTTCAGCCGGGTAGTGCGCCGGACTGGCGGCAAGTTCGTGATTGTGATGCAGGCTGAAGTACTGGACGGCATGGTGGTGCTCACCATGATGGCGGATCGCGACAACAACATCTGGATAGGGGGAAATAAGGGCATCATCCGCAGATCCGCGAACGGAGAGATTCGGAAGTACGGTATACGGGACGGGCTGCCCGATCCGTCGGTGCGCGCCTTATGGGTGGATCGCGACGGCAATATCTGGGCGGGGACCAACGGCGGGATGGCGCGGCTCCTGGGAGACCGCTTCGCGGCGTCGGGCCAGGACAATCCCGAGGACAGCGACGAGGTGCGCTGTCTGTTTGAGGATCGTGAAGGCGACCTTTGGATTGGAGCCAACGGAGGTCTGAGCCGCTTGCGCAACGACATCTTCATGGTATATGGAAAGCCCGAGGGCTTGCCCAGCGACGCGCCCAACGCGGTGTTTCAGGACCCTAGCGGAAGGGTTTGGGTGGGCTTCAACGATCTGGGCCTGATGCTGTTCTCGGGGTCCGAATCGCGCCGGTATACGACCCGCGAAGGGCTGCCGGACAGCGAGGTTTTTCAGATTCGGGGTGGATTGAACGGAGACCTGCTGATTGCCACGCGTTCCGGCGTGGCCCGCATGGAGGCAGGCAAGTTCTCTGCCTACCATCCGCCGGACCCGCTGGCGCGGACGGCCGTTTTCGACGCCATCGAGGATGCGCAGGGAGCGCTCTGGCTGGCGACTCCGGGAGGACTGAGCGTCGTCCGCGGCAAGCAGTTTCTGAACGTGGTGGC
>Ga0224559_1001401_pt1 | contig 13350 bp, 16 predicted proteins | sample 714S33034metaG_FD_180676 | JGI IMG/M metagenome (GOLD analysis project Ga0224559, IMG submission 180676) | Peat soil microbial communities from Stordalen Mire, Sweden - 717 S3 30-34 | ecosystem: Environmental > Terrestrial > Soil > Wetlands > Peat | place: Sweden: Norrbotten County, Stordalen... | reverse complement strand
AAAAACCCCGTGGTTTTCATTGCGCTTAATCGCGCTTGTTTATCGCCTTCCGAGTGACTTACGTATATACCATGCTGGAAACAGCAAAATTCTAATCTCTCCCCTTGACTGCTAGGTATAAAGCAGCGCAGTAGGAACTGCTCAAAACCATGAATGAACTCACAGGACTAGTGAGCGTAGTAAAAGCGCATAGTTGATGCGATGACTTAATCCGTCTTTAATTTGAAAGACGGATTAATTCCGCATTTAATTTGGAAACTCATCCGAAAGGTTGATTGCAACCTTGACCGTATCTTCGCTTTCATGTGGATGAACTTTGAAATCTTCGTGCATCTTAGGAGCGCTATTTGACATAATGCTTATTATGCGCATCAACTATTCGATTACAAAAGATTAGTAATGACCCAATATTACTTGGGTCGTCCAATCTTTTTACTGTTTTCATTTCACTGTATTTTATATCGTTACCGGTATCGATATGCGACAAATACATTACCAGAAATATAAATTACGGGAAATTGACCTAACCCCGCTTGACGTCTTCGATTTCCGCTTCTAACTTCGGAAGCCTTAGCAGGAGGAAATTCTTAATCTTAATGGTTGTAGCCAATTCAGAAAGATCAATTGCATTGTAAATTTCGGCTCCATTCTTTCGCGCATATGCGCCGGCTGCGCTTCTGGCGACCTCGGCAATCTTTTCGATTGCCTTGATCGCAACCTTTTCGTCACGTTCGATGGCTTCTGCAACATACGACTTGACTACGTCTATTGATAGGCTTACCTGGCGCAACCCATTCGAGGTTTGCTTTTCTTTGATGCCTCGATAATTTTCTACTCGGCTTATGAGAACATCAAGAGGGTGCATTACAAGAAAACCGTTTCCTTGCATGGTTACCTCGACAGCGCGTCGACGAACAGCTTCTGAGTCCATATTGCCGATCCGGTGAATGACGTCTATATTCATGTAGGTCTTTTCGTCATTTTTGACGACAAAGATTTGGCCGCATAAGATAGTCATGGCGTTTTCGGATGGGTAATCCGTAATGCCAGATACAATCTCTGACATTAATTTAACGTGCTCGTGTCGACCGAGAAAATCAGCATCGCGGCTGACAAACTCTTCACCTTCCGGGCATCCTTGAATGGGATCAATTTTGAAATGCTCAACCCAATAAGCCAAAGCTTGCCCGCCGACTAAAATTGCGTCCGATGGGATGCCTGCTAAAAGCTTTAGCATCACCTCTTTGCTAATTGGAATCTCTTGCATCCCGGACGGATTAAAACTCTTCACTGCGATACCTAACTTTGCTGTTACGTGCTACACCATGAAACATGGACGCATCGCTAGCCTTCGCCAAACCATTTTTAATGAGGTCGCTAAATTGGCGCCGGTTTTTATTTTTCTGAGCGGCATATTCATCCTGAATGAATCCTTGCACTCCGATCAATTCACGATATTTTTCCGCCGACAACAACACAACGGAGTCACGCCCATTTTTGGTAATCATGACTCCACCCTCAGACAGCGCCGTGTCGATGGCTTGTCCGAGACGTGTTTTGGCTTCTTTTGCAGTAATAGTTTTCATGCGCCAATAATAGCTAAAGTAGCTACTTTGTACAAGCGAATATCACGATTCGTGTAGCTGCATCTGTTGTATGTGATGTCGTCTTACCCTTCTTCTGTTATTTTCCACGTTATCTTAAATAACGTTTCCGGTGATGTATTTTGTAAGATCTTATCAACGCGTCAATTACGTTACCGGTAATGTAAATCCTCGATTATGGATTTACTTTATTTGTTTTAATCTACCTCCCCATTAACCATGTCATAAATGTTGCGTTTAACATTTTTGAATTTAATCCTGACTTACGAAATATAATTTGATTAGATTCAGCCAAGGTGACCTCAAATTTCTTGAGCAGAGAACCCTTTTCTTCTTCGGACAAAGCATTAAACTTTTCAAGCGAACTTTGTTTTAGGATATCTTTCTCGCGCTTTTCTATCTCTTTCGCAGCCGCTTTTTCTTGATGCTTTGTTTTCCGTTCTTCGGCGATTTTAAGTTGCGCCGATTCCGCGATCGACTTTGATTTAGCCCAACTTTCTTTAATGGCTTTCTTGAAAAAGGCGGCTGGAGATTCCACTTTTTCAAGATGTGTTTTAGCCATTCTCACTTCTAACAAGGCAAGTGTATCTGCAATCTCTTGTTCACTGAATCTCGCTGAAAAACGTTCGGCTTCTGAAATGGAGATTCCGAGTCCAACCACTTTCGCTAGTAAGCCAGGATCAATTGGCGCTGGCCCTATATCTAAATTTATTTGTTTTTTTAGTCGAACTGTAAACTGAATGTCGTGAACGACCTTCCCTATTTTGTGTTCAATCAGCTCGATCTCTATATCTGTGATGACATTGATCTCCTCAAGTCCGCGTTTAAACACGTCCCGCTTCGCATATTTATATTCAGGGATATCTACTTTATCGGTGGAACCTGTGAGCACGCGCCACCAATTCTGCCAACTATCGCGATGAGTTATATGTCCAGGATTCGTCACATAACGTCTACAGATTTCGTATAAGACAAAACCTGGAATCGTCTTCAATAAGACCATATAGGCTATAGGCAGGCGCGTATATTGTTCAGGATCCAGTAGTTGATGTTTAAGTTCGGGTGGGAGCATAAACCACAATACCAAGCACCCTCCCCTCTTCTTCTGGCCCCTTTCTAACTCCTCATTTCCATGATGAGAAATGTTATCCAGAGTATAAGACGGGATTAAAACTTCTGAAGTTATGCCACCGGAGATTCTGGGGCGAACGACTCGAACATCCTGAAGTTCGTCGAGACTGGCTCGAAGCAAATCATAATCTTTGCTATGCATGACTGCATCTTTAACAAGCTTCGATACATGAACACACCAACGACCATCTTTATCTTCTTGATGGCGTAAATCCTGCGCGTAAAAAATTAGGACGTTAAACAGCTTTCTGGAGAGAAGGGAAAGGCTTCCCGATTTGATTTTATAGCCAATTTCGATATTGTTTTTTCGAATAATACGAGTGTCGATCTCCGACTTCTCAACCGTCACCAATGTATGATTTGGTTTAAGAGCCGCGTTCATGCCGTGCGCTTTCCTATTTTAAGCTGATCGATTAGAAACGTCATTTTAAGCAATATTCCTGTATTCCCTAAATCCATCACCTGAGCGCCCTACTTCCCTTAAGGCTTCACTCATTTCCCTAATTTACTCACCTAAAAACTAATAATTCCCTTAAATACTCACCTGAAGCGTTAAAATTCCCTAACTTACTCACCATTAATCGCTGAATCCCTTTCACAGCAAGGGTTTGACGTTCCCTGAATTTGTAGTTGAAGTTGTCTTTACAAAACTCACAAGAAGCGTGTTTTTTAGAGTTAATAACTAAGTAGCATAATCAATCAGTTACTGATACACCTCAAATAATCAAACTAATTATTCAGATATACACATTGTGTATAGGTGAGCAATTTAGGGAATCGTATAAATATACAAATCGATAATTAACATCCCAGTGCTAAAAACACTTATGTTATACTTTCTCACTTATTCGCACTTTATCACAAAAAACGCGCATAAGACAAATTAATCAACCTTGTTCAATGAACTGGAAAATGCCATGAAAAGTGAACCAATAACAATTTCTGACCCTGTTACGATTGACGATCTTAATCATTTAGCTGTACGAGCAGGAGGCATTATCGCTGAGCTTCGTAAGCGAATGCTACTCCCTAATGCTAGCAAAAATCCACCCGTAATTTCATCCGAAACAATGGCCTTAATTGCTGGAATTTCACAACCTAAACTCAGTAAATTAATTGCAAGTAAAAAGGCACCTCAAGGAACTGTGGCGCCAGGTTCGCGACGTGTATTTTCTCTATAGGAAGCGCAACTCTGGGCTCGGCAAGAACGTAAAGAACATATGAGACCGGCTGGAGCGAAAGCTGTAACTATCGCAACTGCTTTTTTTAAAGGTGGAGTAACTAAGACCACCACTACTATGACCGTTGCTCAAGGATTGAGTTTATTGGGCCATCGTGTTCTGAATATTGATATGGATCCACAAGGTTCTTTAACCACTTTACACGGTCTTCTTCCTGATTCAGAAATTGGGGACGAAGATACCTTAGGGCCTCTTTTTCATGGCGACAAAGCCGATGTAAAGTACGCCATAAGAAAAACATACTGGACAGGTATTGATTTAATTCCAGCGGCCTCAGCAATGTTTTCAGCCGAGTTTGCTTTACCCGCTCAACAAATGAATGACCGAAGCTTTGAGTTTTGGGATGTGCTTAATAAAGGACTTGAATCAGTTCGAGAGGAGTACGATGTTATCCTCATAGATACCCCTCCCTCACTTTCATATATGACGATAAACGCTTTGTTTGCGGCAGACGGAATGATTGTCCCGATGACTGCGAGTATGTTGGATATGGCTTCAAGCTCTCAATTTTGGAACTTGTTTTCCGACATGGCTGGTGCAATCTCGTCAAAACTTTCCACTCCAAAAGAATACGACTTCATTAATATTTTATTGGCCAAGATCGATAACAACGACACAACAACTCGAGCCGTTAGAGAATGGATTTCAACCGTTTATGGAGGTAAAGTGTTGCCCGTTGAGATTCCATTAACGGCAGTTAGCGGAAGTGCGGCAAGTGAGTTTTCAACCGTGTTCGATATCACCAAGTATGACGGAGATAAGCGAACCTATAAGAGAGCCAGAGAAGCATATGAAGCGCTGGCCCTATCGGTAGAAGATTCGATGCGTATGGTTTGGGCAAAGAGAGGGTTGAAAAATGGCTAAGATAAATAAGTTTGCAAATCTGATGACTGGACTAGGTGAAACATTAGACAATCTCGAAAAGAAGTCATTACCATCAACCCCCAAAACGGCTCCAGGACAACTCATGGCTTTTCGAAATGAATCGATTGCCTATGAAGATAAAATCAAGGCTCTTGAGCTCGAACTTGCCGATGCGAAGCGCACCGAGATTAACGTTGAGCTGATCGATCCTAATCCATGGCAGCCTCGCACCTATTTCAATCCCCAAGAAATAGCAGAGTTAGCCGAAAGCATCTCGGAACTGGGTTTAATTCAACCGATCATAGTTAGGCGGACAAAAGATGGTTTTGACAAAAGTGCACCAAGTTGGAACACTTCTGACCGCTTCCAACTGGTTGCTGGAGAGCGTCGACTACGAGCCCATAAAGAGTTAGGGCGAACAGAAATCAAGGCAATTATTATCGAAGCGGCGGATGAAGAGTTGGCTGTGATGGCTTTAGCAGAAAACGTGGACCGCGCTGACTTGGCAGATTACGAGATAAGTAAAGCTATTAATCGAGCAGAGTCTGAATTTAAAAACAGGGCGAAAATGGCAAAGGCAATTGGGATGGGTCGAACAGATTTATATCGTTACATCTCTTTCAAAAGTCTACCCGAAGCGATTATAAATGACCTTGAAATTAATCCTCGGTTATTAGGACGCGCTGCGGCTGAACAAGTTGCTAAATTAATTAAGGATCATGGGGGGGTAGCTGCTGAGGCGATTATTAAAACTTGGCCAAAAGTCAAGGAAGGGTATCTCGATGAAGGGAAGTTGGCGGCTGCCGCAGAATCAATCATGAATGGTAAGGCGGCTCGAACCGATAGAGACATTCGTAAGTTATTTGTAAATACGGTACAAGCTGGTTCAATTACCCGTGATGAAAACTCCTTCACAGTTAAAATTAAAACGCTTCTTCTTACAGACGAAAAAGAAACGAAGCTGCGAGAATTCGTTCAACAACTGCTCGAACAAGACGTTGAAAAAAATTAAAAACGAATAAAAGATAATGGAGAAAAGCATGCACTCGGTCCATAAGGATTAATTCTCAACTTGTTGCGTTCTCAGCATCGGATAGCGCCTTTATGTTGGATTAAAGGTCTCCGAACCAAGGTGATGAAGAAGAGCCGCTTTACAGTATCATAAGCATATTCGCGATTAGAAACGAGCTAGACTTTACGGGAGAAGAGCGCGGAAATCCCCGTATTTACGGGCCCCAGGTTTCATGGAAGACGCCGTTGAGCTGGCCACAGCCTAATAACATTTTGATCCAGGAAAAGATGCAACGACAATAACCACATTAAACGTAGTGCATGCCAGAAAGAATTACTCATAATATGAAACCCATTATCGAAGAAGAAATCAAAGATAATTTTTTCCACTACCTGCAGAAGGAGCCTGCACGGTGCGTCGGATTTCTGGACGGTCTTGTGGCGGCGGGTGAGATTAACGGCGAACAGCGTGATTCCCTGATCGAGGCCAATCGTGAGTTAAGCGAATATCTTTATGGCTAGGTAACGAGAACTCTCGCTATGACTATCTCGATTCGGATATATATTCTGGCTTCAGACGACACCTTATATCGGATTGCCAGCTCAAGGTTTACTGCGATGATCAAAGATCCGGAAAGCCATCCCCTAATTCGCTTCGCCGGTCAACGAGTCCGCATGGCTGAAGCAATCGTTGAACTTCATAATCGCGTTCCATGCGGACTCGATCGGCTCTATTTTGAAATGCTCCGATTTGATACCCATGGCGTGTTGGATATTAAGACTTTCATGCGTCAGAATTTCGCGCTTTTTGAGGCTTCCCACGATCAACCAGAGATCAGCAATACAGTTGTAGATGCTGAAAGCCGCTTTGTTGCACAAGGCGGCCGTTGGAAACCAACACCAGCACTGGAGTTCCGCATTCGCCAAACTGCTCTAGAAAAAGCTAAATGCAACCGCTTGTAATGTCTAAGCGTGAAAATGACATTGTTAGTGAGATACAATTAGTGCTAACAGTCATGTGAATATCAATAGAGAATAGACTGTACGTCGAATACAATTTTTAAATATGGGAAAATGTATGACCTTAACCTAAGCTGAACTGGTAGATTCATTGTTTGAAAAAGTGGGTTTGAATAAGAAAGAGGCCAAGAATTTCGTTGAATCATTTTTTGAGGAAATCAGCACTCAACTCGAAGGGAATGTAGGCGTTAAGCTGTCTGGATTTTGTAACTTCCAGTTGCGTGATAAGGCACCGCGCCCTGGGCGAAATCCAAAGACTGGCGAGGACGTCCCAATCACTGCTCGACGCGTCGTCACTTTCCACCCCAGTCAGAAACTTAAGGACATGGTTGAGAAAAATTACGTTGAAAAGACTCAGGGTTAACTGGCTATCCGTTCGCAGTAAGTTATATTTCCGGTAACGTTATTGACGACTTAAGAATATCTGTTATTATAACGTTACCGGAAACGATGACGGGAAAATAATGGAAAACAAAACAGAAAAAAAGGCTGGGCGACCACGCAAGCACAAAGATAGTGCTGCTCGTGTTGCAGCATTCCGTGCAAAGGCTAAATATCCGGGGCATCGATGCGATGTTTATCTTGAAGAAGATTCTTATGCTGTGTTGAATAGATTGATCAAACAAAGCGGTTTATCTACTTCCGGCGTGATCAATGCGGTGTTACTGGGAATATTAAAAATGTCGTCAGGCAAATAATTACCGGAAACGCTATATAAAATTAATCACAGAAAACGGATCGCCGGTGAATTTAGGCCCGTAGAATCGCCATGAACTTTACAGATGTTTTCAAATCCCTGAATCAGGCATCCGCTTTTGAGCTTTACCGCATGCGTGCAGCCATTAATAGAGTACTGGATGAGCCACGCTGGTTACTGGCGATTCAATCCAGATTGCAAATTGGCCAAACTATCGAATATTTTGATTCCCAGGCTAATAAGCCACGACACGGAAAGATTCTCGAGTTACGACGTAAACAGGCTGTTGTTCAAGATCAGGATGATAGTAAGCGCTGGCTGATACCTTATGTGGCTATCAATTTGGATGGCACTGACGTTCAGATACGGGAACAATCAGTAAAAGGTTTGGGGCGGAATGAAGTGGCGGTCGGTGACATCGTCGGCTTTATTGATCGCAACCAGCAGCAACGGAGTGGACAGGTCATTCGTCTTAACGACAAAACAGTCACCTTGTTCAGTGGGCAGCAGCAATGGCGAGTTGCTTATACTTTCCTGCACAGAGTTGTTGATGCTGATACCGTTGAGCAGATTGTAATTGAAATCTTGGAAGGCGATTAGGAACGCGCAGGTTTCTTGAGGGCACACCTATCAAGAATTCGCTTCCAACCATTTCTGGATGAAACGGCCTCCCGAAGAATATCAACATACTCATCTGCATCGACACGCTCATCTGATGGCATTGGTCCTTCAATATGTTCTGACAATAGCCGAAATCGCTCTAAGGGGGTTTTGCCCAGTTCGAGAATCCGGCTATAAGCTTCGCAGGAATAGGCAAAGGTTTCGCGCTTTGCATAATCAATATCGAGCAGCCACTCTCGACGACGAAGTTCTGGCAGTCCGATCATTTCACGCTTGCAGTTGTGAAAAATGTGCGCAGCTTCGTGTAACACGTAATCTTCGAAACAATTGTTGTTGCCGAAATACTCCATGGATACATAGCAGGTTGTTTCTTCGCTCAAGCCTAAAATAGCTGTTGTTTCGTTAGAAAGTGTCTTTGCACCCAAGCTTGAGAGATACATGTTTGCAAGATTCCATGCCGTACTGAGCCATCTTGTATTTATGATGATTGTGGATATTGTTGTTGGCGTAAGAAAGACAACCGAGTGTTCAAGCGTGTCGAGGATGATAGTTCGCTCTTTCTGCGGGAACAATCCATTCACCATTGGAGTAAATTTTGCTCGGAGGTTTATGTCAAGACCAGCGTGCTCTTGCCATTCAGACAGGGCGGCTTGTTCAGCTCGAATCAAAATCGCTGAAATAAGTGCACTACGCAATGCAGCGTCACCGGTTATGCACCGTTCAACGATTGAATTACCCGGCCATATCTGAAATAAGGTATCGTCGTGATAACCACTTGAGAGAAAATGATCAATCTCAGCTTGTTGTTGAATTTTCATTTATGAATCAGTATAGCTGAAGCCGGAATATTTCAATGCTCAGCATCGTTGAGCCGTAACAACGGCGGAAGTCTGGTAGACCACTTTTATCAGGTGTGATATTGTACGTCACATATGTCTAATTCTCGCATAGAGATATTACTGGAACAAGAACGTTTTGAGCTCAAGTCAAAGTCAGGTGGAGGGCTGTTGAGTTACATAGCATGGGGATACAAGGAAAAAGGGAAATCTATCGTCACGCGATATGCACTTGCCTACAATAACCAAGCAATATGCAAAGAAGATAATGGCCGAGTTCTTGGCTTCGATTACGCACACAGCTACCATCACCGTCACTATATGGGCAAAGTCGAAGCAGTTGAATTTGAAAGTTATGAAGCGACTCTGGAAAGATTTCAACGAGAATGGACAGAAATCATTAGTCAATTTCGGAAGGGCACGCAATGACAAAGAAAATCGTTGTTCGTACTGGTGATGTCGCCGTTTTTTTTGATCGAGCAAAAAATGTCGCACAACGCGCCGATCAAGGTGGAAGTTTCGATGGAACAGTGACGCTTTCGTATGAAGACCCGCAGAAAATGTTCACTGTGCTTTCGCAAGCACGTCGCCGCTTGATGAAGGAAATCATGTTGGAACCCAAAACCATTAATGAGTTGGCCGGACTTCTGCATCGAGATCGTTCGGCCATTACAAAAGATGTCGGATTGCTGGAACGGATGGGGTTACTCGTTTCCCAACGCCAGTCTAATCCCGGTCATGGAGTCCAAAAACTCGTCATGCCAGTGGCTACCAAAATAGAAATGGTTGCCACCTTAAGTTAATAGATCTACGGTGACTCCACCTGATCGAAAGATTGAGGTTCATTTACCAGGCAACGAAAAGACGTTCGTTTTCTTCAAGCCTGCCTTCAGTAACTGTGAATATTTCTGTTGTGTCACTTTGTTTCTGCTTTTCAAATATTTCTGCAATTTCAATAGCAACATCGTTCTGGAAACTAAACCAAATTCTATCGCATCAATACTTAAAAGTTGATGTGCGCAAATAGTTCTTCGTAAATTTGTCGACTTAGGTAAATTGTGAACACGGCTTGAAGCGGGGACTAACACTTTCCGCAGATGACCATTTAAGGAGAGTTTGCACAATGACACTACGTAGTAATGCGGTTTTGAAGTTCCCAATTACAAAAGTACCAATAACTGTAAATCGGAAGGTTCCAATCCGGCTAAAAAATGTTGACTATCGCAGCCGGGAATATCTGACCGAAGATGAAGTAGATAAATTAATCAGTGCGGCAGGCAGAGTAGGGCGGCATGGTCATCGCGATGAAACATTGATTTTACTGTCCTATCGTCATGGTCTGCGAGTGACCGAGTTGGTCAGTTTGCGCTGGGAGCAGGTTGATCTCAAACAGGGACTGATACATGTCAATCGACTAAAACATGGCAACGCGAGTGTGCATCCTTTACGCGGGCCGGAATTGCGAGCACTACGACGGTTGCAGCGCGAATACTCAACGTTGCCTTACGTATTTAGCAGTGAACGAAAAGCACCGCTGACAACGGATACGATTCGCAAAATCATTTATAGGGCAGGGAAGGAGGCAGGGCTACCATTTACCGTTCATCCCCACATGTTGCGCCATGCCTGCGGATACAAACTGGCCCAGGCAGGGCAGGACACCCGGTCGATCCAGCATTATCTTGGTCACCGTAACATTCAGCACACTGTCCGATACACCCAATTATCACCAGAAAGATTTAAACATTTTTGGAAAGATTAATATGGATCAGACAGTTAGGGGAGGGCGGATCTCGTCCTTTACAGACATTGGGCACTACGCCGCATAATATTAGAGACATGGCAAAATATATAACAAAATCCAAAGTCCTTTCCGGCATTAGATGCCCCAAAAAACTCTGGATACAAACTTATAAACCTGAACTGGCAATTCATTCTGCAACTTCTGAGTTGAATATTTCAAAAGGAATTGAAATAGGTAGCCTGGCCAGAAGAAATTATCCTGACGGCATTCTGGTCGAGCATGTTGATCGGCCAGATTTAGCGGTTGCCGAAACTAAAACACTGATGAAATCCACTGATGTGCCCATATTTGAAGCGGCCTTCCTTTATGAAGATTGCTTCATTCGAGCCGACATCATGGTTCCAACTGAAACCTGTTGGCGAATGATTGAAGTTAAATCATCGGGAGGCGTCAAAGACCATTACCTGAGTGACTGCGCGATTCAGGTATGGGTAGCTCAGAAGGCTGGAGTGAAAATTGAACAAATTGTTGTTGCACACGTTGATACCAGCTTTGTATATGCCGGCGATGGAAAGTATGACGGGTTGCTTGTAGAAGAGAATGTGACAGAAACTGTAAACGAGTTACTGCCGGAAGTGCCGGCTTGGCTAGCAAATCATCGGGATATTCTGAAGAATCCAATACCGCAAACCAGGATGCGATCACATTGCAAGGAATGTGATTTCAAAGAACTCTGTGAATCAGAGCAAACCGAATATCCGTTGTCCATACTACCGAATGGCCGGAAGGTGATAGCTGAATTGCAGGATGCGGGTTTCGAGGATGTGCGAAACATTCCTGTTGGACTGCTTACAAATGATCGACATATCAAAGTCTGGCAGTCGACCTGTACAAATCTGCCGATTATTTCGCCAATCCTGAAAACCGAATTTGAAAAGTTACCTTATCCGCAGTTTTACCTGGACTTTGAAACGATCAACTTCGCGATTCCGCGCTGGGCAGGAACACGACCTCATCAACAACTTCCATTCCAATGGTCTTGCCATATATATAGACAGAGCGGGGAGTTGGAGCATCGAGAGTTTTTAGACACCAGCGGTATTGCTCCCATGCGCGCCTTTGCAGAAAGCTTGATCAGAGCAGTCGAGAATGACGGACCAATCATAGTGTATGGAACATTCGAAAGTACGGTACTAAAGACCTTGATTGAATTCTGCCCGGATCTTGAAGTGCCCAAAAACAACATCATTGATAGATTGGTGAATTTGTTGCCATGGCTACAGAATCATTATTACCATCCGGCAATGAAAGGATCGTGGTCGATTAAGGCGGTGCTGCCAACCGTGGCACCTCATCTAGATTACTCACAACTGGAAGATGTTAAAAACGGGACCTTGGCACAACTTGCTTACTTGGACATCATCAATCCTGCGGCGGAGCAAGCAGTTCGAGAACAAAAAATCGCCAATCTGCTCAAATATTGTGAGTTGGATACTAAGGCAATGGTGGAGGTGGTGCAGTTCTTTAAAAAAGGCTAATAGTGCATCTGAAGTCGCATATAAACTAGCAAATGTTAGAAAAGTAGAATAGTAACTCATTGAATACTATGCTTCGAAATAGAAATGTAACCAGAATCTGGCCACATTTCTCAACGTGGGGAAGGCAATATCATAAATATATGAAAATGTGACCAGAATTTGGCCACATTTTGGACAAAATACAAAGAATAAGGAAAATTACTTCTTACTCCAAGTTATAAAAGCGGCCAGATTCTGGTCACATTTGCTGTAAGTTAAATTCAAAAACAGAAGTAGCGGAGAGAGAGTGAAATCGCAACCCTTATGTCACTAAGCTCGCGTCGGTGAAACGGAGAGTGACGGTCCGGATAATGCCTCTCCGCTACTTGCAACTTTTTCCAAGCAGTGATTTATTACACGCACTTCACTTCGGTGAGTCAGATTAGCAGCTACTGAACGGTAATTACAGCTCGAAAACATCTGGTAAATCACGGCCACCGTAAACTACTCGCTCAATCCGCACAACTTCGCCAATAACACGGAAGAGAATCGCATAGTTGCCGAAGGTTGCCATGCGCGCCGCTTCACCAATTTTTGGGCGAAGGTGAAAAACTCTTTGCATATCGGATAAGCACATTAGACAAATAGTTGGTATCAGGCTGTTAAGTGGATGTGAACGCGCATTTACCCTAGAAACAGATGGAAAAGTAGAATGGTAACTCATTGAATAATATGTTTCGAAATCGAAATGTAACCAGAAGTGGTTACATTTAGCACCAACGATCAGGTATTTTCATGAACTGTCCCAAATGTAACCAAATGTGGTTACATATTGGACAAAATTAACAAATGATTTTGTCTCGTCAATTTTAAAAGCGCCCACTTCTGGTCACATTTGCTGTAAGTTAAATTCAAAAACAGAAGTAGCGGAGAGAGAGTGAAATCGCAACCCTTATGCCACTAAGCTCGCGTCGGTGAAACGGAGAGTGACGGTCCGGATAATGCCTCTCCGCTACTTGCAACTTTTTCCAAGCAGTGATTTATTACACGCACTTCACTTCGGT
>Ga0224559_1001398_pt1 | contig 13360 bp, 13 predicted proteins | sample 714S33034metaG_FD_180676 | JGI IMG/M metagenome (GOLD analysis project Ga0224559, IMG submission 180676) | Peat soil microbial communities from Stordalen Mire, Sweden - 717 S3 30-34 | ecosystem: Environmental > Terrestrial > Soil > Wetlands > Peat | place: Sweden: Norrbotten County, Stordalen... | reverse complement strand
CGACCTCCGCCTCCTCATCGCCGACATCGAGGATTGAAACAAGGATTGAAACGAGGATTGATTCAGCCTAAAACAATCGCATTTCCACTAACTCTGTCATCCTGAGCGAAGTTTGGCGCGATTTTTGCGCCAAACGCAGTCGAAGGACCTGTGGTTGCTTTTCGGGGTTCGTGCTTGATTTTTACACTATTACAGGCTATATTACTGGTTATAGACGGGAGGTGTTTATGGGCAGCATCGCACAACTCCGCGCACTGAAAAATTACCGCAACCGCCTCACGCAGAAGGGCATGGCCCGCTTTGAAGTCCTGGGGCTTTCGACCGACCGCGAGCTGATTCGCGCCTTGGCCCGCAAACTGGCCGACGGCAGCCCAGAAGCCGTTGAAATTCGCGCCTCCATGCAGCGGAAGTTCGCGGCGCAGCCTCTCAAAAAAGGCGGCATTCTGGCCGCTCTTCGCCGTTCTCCCCTGGTCGGCGCTGAACTCAACCTTGTTCGTCCGAGGATCACTGGCCGGAAGGTTGAACTGTGACCCGCTATCTGCTCGATACGAATATCATCAGCAACGTGACCAAACCCCGGCCCTCCGAGCCGCTTCTCGCATGGATCTCGGAGCAGGCCGACGACGATCTCTTCATCGCCTCTCTGGTGCTTGCCGAAATCTGGTTTGGAATACTCGACTGCCCCGCCGGAAAGAAGCGCACTCAGTTGGAAAGCTGGTTTGCCGGACTGGACGGACCGCAATCCCTGTTTGCCGGACGCATTCTACCCTTCGATGAGAAGGCAGGCCTGATCTGGGCGCGATTGATGGCCGAAGGAGAAAGAGTCGGACGCCCGCGCAGCGCGCTGGACATGATCCTGGCCGCCATCGCGGAAGCCAATGAATGTATTGTAGTTACTGACAACGAAAAGAATTTTTCCGGCTTGAAACACATCAATCCCATGCGGCCGTGTGGTTAGATCATCCATGTATTTCGGCGTCTGTCTTGACACCCTCCTCAAGGATTGCCGCAAATGGTTAAAGATTTTCAATGAAGGCTCCTGTATACTATGCGACAGCTTTTGCGTTTCCGCTGTACTTGCGTCTAACCAATGATCTTGCCCTTCTGGGCATCCTTTCGCCGCAGGCGGTAACGGACTCAATCGGCGGGACGGTAGGCTCTGGCATTTTTTTGTTGAATGGTGAGGAAAATGACTCTTGGTCTGAAGCGGACTTTTCTTCTCGGAACGATCACAGTTGGGTTGTTCTATTGTCTGGGGTTGACGGCGCAGAGTTTCATGCCGGCCACGCGTATCGTCGACACGGTTGACGAAAGCCGGCTGGTTACGCTCACCGGGTACACGCATCCCTTGGCCAACGCCGCCAACGACCGCGGCCCCGCGCCGGAAGCCATGCCGTTGGAGCGCATGCATCTGGTGCTCAAGCGCAGCGCGAGCCAGGAGGCGGCGCTTCGCCAACTGATCGACGAGATGCACAGCGCCGGCTCGGCCAGCTTCCACCAGTGGCTGACCCCGGATGAGTTCGGCGAGCGCTTTGGCCCCTCCGATGAGGATCTCGCCACGGTTACGAGTTGGCTCCAGAGTCATGGCTTCAGCGTGGCCAAGGTCAATGCCGGCAAGCAGACCATCGAGTTCAGCGGCAATGTGGCGCAGATGAACGCCGCCTTCCGTACGCAGATTCACAAGTTCGAGGTGAATGGCGAAAGCCACTACGCCGCCGTCGGCGATCCCAGCATTCCCGCCGCGCTCGCGCCGGTGGTGGGCGGATTTGTCTCGCTGAACAACTTCCGCCCGAAGAGCTACGCTCATCTGCTGGGCAAGGCCAGTTACGATCCAAAAACCGATCATGCCACTCCGCAATGGACCGTCGGCAGCAAAAGCACGGGCTATTCCTTTGTGCTTGCGCCCCAGGACTTCGCCGTTCAATACGATCTGAATCCGCTCTACAAGGCGGGCGTGGACGGCAGCGGCCAGACCATCGCCATCGTCAACGAATCCAATATCAATATCGCGCTGGTGAACGACTTCCGCAGCCTCTTCGGGCTTCCCTACAACCCGCCCCAGGTCATCATTGACGGCAACGACCCCGGCGTGGACGGCATCAACAATCCCGATGGCGGGAATGGCGCGTCGGTGGAGGCCTATCTTGATGTGGAGTGGGCCGGAGCGGTGGCGCCCAAGGCAACCATCGATCTGGTCATTGGAGCCGACACGGCGCTGGAGCCGGGACTCGACCTGGCCCTCCAACACGCCGTTTACAGCAATGTCGCGCCCATCATCAGCCTGAGCTTCGGTGAGTGCGAAGCGAATCTGGGCGACAGTAACCTGTGGTTGAGCGATCTATACGAGCAGGCTGCCGCGCAAGGCATCACCGTGCTGGTCTCCACCGGCGACAGCGGTTCGGCTGGCTGTGACAGCTCCGGCGCGGAATACGCAACCCATGGCCAGGCAGTCAGCGGCTTTGCCTCCACGCCCTTCAACCTTGGCATCGGTGGAACCGACTTCTATTACAGCGAGTACAAATCCGGTTGGACGGCTATCGACAAACAGCTCGCTACCTATTGGAATGTCACGCCGAGCAACAGCACTCCGGCCGTATCCATCCGGGGCGTTATCCCCGAGCAGCCCTGGAACGACAGCCAGTACGCCATGAACATCTATAACGAGTACACCGAGACCGACGGATTGCTCACGACCATAGCCGGTGGCGGTGGCGGCGCCAGCAACAGCGCTTTCTGTAGTAACTTTGGCTCTGACGGTGCCTGCACAGGCAAACTTTCCGGCTATCACAAGCCCGCGTGGCAGTCCGGGAAGGGCGTTCCCAGCGACGGGGTTCGCGATATTCCCGATATCTCTCTCTTTGCCGCCAACGGAGACAACGGCAGCTCCTATCCCATCTGTTATTACGATGGCGATTGCCAGCCGGTGGCCAGCGGCGACACGGTGCAATTCACTGGCGTCGGCGGCACTTCGGCTTCGACTCCGGCCTTTGCCGGCATCCTGGCGCTGGTCAATCAGAAGTATGGACGCCAAGGTCAGGCCGCCCATGTGCTTTATCCGCTTGCGACGCAATTTCCGGATTCTTTTCACGATGTGACCGTAGGCACCAACTCCGTGCCTTGCAAAATCACTACGACCGGCTGCATCCCGGTCTCCGATCCCGCCGTCATCAACAATATCGGGACGAGCGCATCGATCACCGAGGGCCAGATCGGCTCTGGAAAAACCGCTTCCTACAACGCCCGCCCCGGTTACGATCTGGCCAGCGGCCTGGGCACCATCGATGCCGCTCATTTGGTCGCCAACTGGAACAAGGTTATTCTGGCCCCAACCAAGACCACTCTTACGCCCTCCCAGACCACCTTTACTCACGGCACAGCGATTGAAATCAGCGGCGCAGTCACAGCTACCAAAGACACGCCGGCTGGCGATGTGGCGCTGATGACCGATAACCCCGAAATCCTTCAACAGGGGCAGGCCATCTTTACCCTGAGCAAAGGTTCCTACGCCGGCAGCGTCAACTTTTTGCCCGGCGGAAGCTACACCATCTGGAGCCAGTATGGCGGCGACGCGAAAAATGCCATGAGCAGATCGGACCCCGTGCAGATCACCGTGCTTCCAGAGGCCAGCACGACGACCCTTACCGTCGAGAATCTCAACGAATCGCAATTCGTTACACCGGGATCAAGCATTCCCTATGGCTCAAATCTCACCCTGTATACTCAGTTGAATCTGAGTTTCACTCCATCCCCTGTGAATCCAAATGGGTACGCCAAGCCCACCGGCACAGTCACATTTACCGACAAAGGAAAGACGATTGCGACGGTGGTGCTGAATGCGGCAGGTGCCGCCGAACTTGATGCTCCGTGGAGCCTGGGAAGCCACTCGGTGGTCGCCAGTTACTCCGGCGATCAGAGCTATAAAGCATCCAGCGCCGCGGCCTTCACCTTCACCATTGTCAAGCAGACTCCGTTTTTTGGGTATTCGGCGGAATTTCCCGGAGCCGCGCCAACCAAACCTGGAATGGGAACTGCGCACCTCACCATACAAGCGGTGGATAGCCTCTTCCACACCGATGCCTACACGGCGCAACCGACCGGCACGGTCACTCTCAGCAGCGTTCCGGCCGGGATCACTGGATCGGCTGCATTGACTCCATCGACCTTGCAGAGTGTGGCCAACTTCTGGATTCAGGCTGCTCCCGGCAGCTATGCTGTTGCGGTCAAATACTCCGGCGACGCAAATTACAGCGCCACCACGCAGACGGTAACCATTCCACAGGTGCCAATCGTGATTAGTGCTCCAGGCAAACTGTTGGCCAGCACCACAACCGTCACCCTCACCGGCAGCATCTCGCCCACCACATCCATCACCGTCAATGTTACGGTCACCGGTCAGAAAGGACATCCGGCGCCATCTGGCATGGTGTGGATGGTTGACGCTGGAATCTTATTGCGTGGATGGGGGTTTGTGCCGGGTTCCGGCGACGTTACAACCTTCTCCTTTGTTCTGGACAGCCAATCACTGGGAGCTGGAAACAATTATTTGGCCTTTGCTTACGGAGGCGACACTGTTTACAATCGCTCCTCCTTCGTGCCGGGCAAACCCGTTGTGAATCCGCTCTCCGACTTCACCATGGTTCCGGATTCGAGCATCGTTCCTCTGGCGGCAGGTTCCAGCGCAAAAGAATCCATCAATCTGGCGTCTGTCTTCGGCTTCAGCGGCGCTGTGGATTTGACCTGCAAGACCCCGGCGGCCATCAGTTGCTCAATCCCCTCGTCGGCCACCCTGGCCAGAGCCGGTTCCGCAACGGTCGCCGCCACCATCACCGCGCCAGCCGCCACGCCTCTTGGAAGCTACGACGTGCTCATTGTGGGCAAAGACTCCACCGGCAAAACCGTGCATACCCTAGGCCTGACGGCGGTCGTCGGCGCAGCCAAGGGCTTTGCACTTACCAACAGCGGGAAGATCACGTTGAAAGCCGGCGCAACCAGGGGCGATACCTCAACGATCACCGTTGCCGCGACCGGTGGGTTCAGCGGCAAGGTGGCGCTGAGCTGCGCGCTTACCACCAGCATTTCTTCTCCCCACGATCCGCCAACCTGCGCTCTGGCCACCTCCTCTGTCCAAGTCAGCAGCACCGCGACGCCAAAGGTTGTGCTGACCGTGAAAACCACTGCGGCCACCGCCCGGATGAACCACTCGCCAGCCCTCTTCTGGCCTTCCACGGGAGGCACGGCTCTGGCCTTGCTCTTCCTCTTCCGTGTACCCAAGCGGCGGCGCGGCTGGCTGGCGATGCTGGGAGTTTTCGTCCTCTTCTTTTCCTTTGTCGGCATGGGCTGGGGCGGTTCCTCGTCCGGTAGCGGCGGCACCACGGCCGGTGCCTATACCGTCACTGTGACCGGCGCTTCGGGTAGCCTGTCGCAGAAAACAGCCATAACCATCACCGTGCAATAGCGCCGCGCTCCGTACGGCTCCGGCTGGATTGCTTTGGCGGGCACCAAACCTGAGTCTTTCGGAGTCTTGACCAGCATCTAACTGCGTCTGCCTTATCTCGTACTAGAGCTTTTTCCCTGATGGTAAAGAGTTCTGGGTAACCCGCCCTCGCCGCGTTCTTGTTTTTGCGGCCAGGGTGGGATGCGACCCCTCCTCTACGGAAACGGGTGAAATGCTCCAAAGAACGCCCCAGCTCCAAATCTTCGGAGTTGGGGCGTCTGAATCTGCCCATCCGGCAACGGGGGTTGCCGGCCTATCATGCAGGGTAGCTTTCAACCTGTGGTTGGATCACCCGCGCGAAAAGTCTCAGCGCCGGCCTTTGGTTGCGTGGCCGTGCCCGTCGCGAGTTTCATTCGCCTTGAAATGCGCAACATGATCGACACGATTTCCCGACGCCCGGGTTTCGCCGCGCTGCGGCCTTGCGGCGGTGTAACCGTGCTCCGGATGAAAGCGGTTATTCACGCGGCCACGGAAGTTATCGTGGCCATGAAACCACGGGCCCGTGCCAATGAAAATGCCGCCGGAAAACCACTCCGGCCCATAGTAACCGTAAGGAGCGCACTCATACGGAGTCGCGTCATAGTAGCCGTAAGGACAATCGGGCGCAGCTCCAATCTCTACAACCACCTGTGCCGCCGCCTTGGGCGCGCTCAGCATCAGAAAACATCCCGCAACAAACGCTACTGCCAAAACCTTGAATCCAGTCATTGAATCTCCTGATTCCCGTCGGGCCTTCATCCAGCGCCCCACTTGTTCTCACCGTAGCAACCGAAACCCTCTTAGTCTGAGCAATGCGGACCTATGGGTTTAGCATGAGGCAGCACAGGCGTGTTGGCACGCTTTCCTGTGCGGGAGTCATTTCGGGCTCCGGTTGTGTGAAATAGAAAAACGATTCACACAGATGCAAACGTAAATAGATGAATCTAAAAAGGAAAACGATTAGGCGTATGAATACAAATGGTCTACAATCGCCTTCATAATTTCATACGTTTCAGCTTCTTCAAATGCCAATTGAGAAACCTATCCAGAGTGTTTTGATTGAGCCGGGCGGGACGGTCCACAGGCAAATTCAACTCCGCAGCAATGGTTTTTGCGAGTTCCCTGTGGGCATACGGATAGAACTGATATTTCATGAGCAATGCCGGGTGCCGGGTGCCCCAGGTCCGGATTTTCGGACCTGGGAGTCCATGAACCCCAACCAGCGTTTTTCTGATCTCTGATCTCTGACCCCTGATCGCTGTCGAGAGGCCACGAACCCTCATGCGAACGAAGAGCGAGCAGTTGGCCCCACCGCAGGCGCTCAATGCCGGAAATGCCGCATTCCGGTAAAGACCATAGCCATTCCCAAGCGGTCGGCGGCGGCGATCACTTCATCGTCGCGGACCGAGCCTCCAGGCTGAATGACAGCTGTCGCGCCGGCGGCGGCGATGGCTTCCAGGCCGTCGGGGAAGGGAAAGAAGGCGTCCGAGGCGGCGACGCAGCCTTTCAGCGGCAGAATGGCCTTCATCGCGCCAAACTTGGCCGCATCCACGCGGCTCATCTGCCCCGCGCCTACGCCCAGCGTTTGGCCGTCGCGGGCGTAGACAATGGCGTTCGACTTCACGTGCTTGCAGACGCGCCACGCAAAGAGCAGGCTGCGCAGCTCATCGGCCGTCGGCGGACGCCAGGTAACGATCTTCAGGCCGGGGTCGAGGGCGGTCGCGTTGATGCTGCCGGTATCGGCGTCCTGCAAAAGCAGCCCGCCGGAGACGTTCTTGACGACCGGACGCGGCGGCGCGGAACGCACTTCAACCAGGCGCAGATTCTTCTTCGATGCGAAGCGCTCGCTGGCTTCGGCGGAGAAACCGGGTGCGGCGATGGCCTCGACGAATAGTTTGGCGATCTCCTCGGCGGCGGCCAGATCCACCTCGCGGTTGAGGCCGATGACTCCGCCGTAAGCCGAGACTGGATCGCAGGCCAGAGCCTTGATGTAAGCTTCGAGGAGGTTTGCGCCGGTGGCCGCGCCGCAGGGGTTGGTGTGCTTCATGATGATCGCCGCCGGCTCGTCAAATTCCTTCGCCAGCTCCCAACAAGCGTCCAGATCGACGATGTTGTTGAAGCTGAGTTCCTTGCCCTGAAGCTGCGTTGCACCGGCAATTCCCTGCCCTGTTCCGTCCGAATAAAGCGCGGCACGCTGGTGAGGATTTTCGCCGTAGCGGAGGGATTGGGCGAGCGGCAGGTTGATGCGCAAGGTCGTCGGCAGAGACGTCGCGTCCGGCTCGGCGGGCGCTTGCGGCGCGGGGGCTTCATGGATGCTGTCCAGCGTGTTGGCGATAGCCGTGTCGTAAGCGGCGGTCGTCGAGAAGGCCTGACGCGCCAGCTTCCAGCGGGTTTCGCGGCTGAGGCCTCCGCCGTTGGCCGTCAACTCTTCGATCAAAGAAGGATAATCCGAGACGCGCGTCACAATGGCCACATCCTCGAAGTTCTTGGCCGCCGAGCGCACCATCGACGGACCGCCGATGTCGATGTTTTCAATCAAGTGACCAAAAGCAACTCCGGGCTGCGCGGCAGTCTTCTCGAAGGCGTAGAGATTGACGACGACCATGTCGATGGGATCAATGCAGTGCGCGGCGACGGCGGCCTGATGCTCCGGGTTGTCGCGGATGAAGAGCAGCCCGCCGTGGACCTTGGGGTGGAGGGTCTTGACGCGACCGTCGAGCATCTCCGGAAAGCCGGTCAGCTCGCTGATGTCCTTGACCGTGAGGCCGGCCGCGCGCAGCACCTTCGCCGTGCCGCCGGTGGAGATCAGCTCCACGCCAAAGCCTGCCAGCACCTGGGCAAACTCCACCAGGCCAGTCTTATCGGTAACACTCAGCAACGCCCGCCGAATCTTCTTTTCCGCACTCATCTATCGCTCCTCGATCCCGTAAAATGACTGGCCTGATTCAAGAATACGGGATTGGAGGGGACGGAGACCATTTTTTGGAGGGGAATTCCGGGGTAAATTCCGTCGCGCTGGCGCGGCGACTGACCACATCGTGAGACAAAACACCTTGGTGCTTTGGGAGCAGAGTTTCAGCCCGCAAAGCCGCCGGAAATGCATTAAAGTTAGTGTATGGGAACTTCCCCCTCCGCGATCCAACCGGAGTTTCTGAATCCGGACGCAGATTTCACTCCTCCGCCCGAGCCGGAACGCCGGCCGCGGCCTTCATGGTCCTATGCGCCGGCGACCTACGTGCTGGTGGGGATCAACTGCCTGGTCTTTCTGGTGATGGCGGCGCGCGGCGTCAGCCTGTGGAATCCCACCTCCGATCAACTGATGTTCTGGGGCGCGGATAACGCCGGGGCCGTGCTGATTCATGGTCAGTGGTGGCGCATCATTACCGCGATGTTTGTCCATGTGGGGATTCTGCATCTGGCCACGAATATGTGGTGCTTGTGGAATTTGGGCTTGCTGGCCGAGCCGCTGATGGGGTCGGCAGGCGTGGTGGCTGCGTACATCCTGACCGGCGCGGCGGGCAATCTGCTGTCCACCTTTCGCAACTGGTGGAAGTTCTACCCTGGATTTGTTGAATTGACGAAGAAGATTCATGGCACGCTTCCAACGAAACTACTTCAGGATAACTATCCAGCCGGTGCGGGCGCGTCGGGCGCGGTCTTCGGCATCGCCGGAGCGCTGATTATTCTGCTCGGATCGCATCTTCTCCCGGTACCGCCAATCGAGTTGCGCAAGCTGCGCAGGTCGGTAATCTATTTTGCCGCGATCAACCTGGCGATCGGCTTCACCATCAGCTTGGGCGTGGTGGAGAGGCATACGGGCGTTAGCATTGATAATTCCGCCCACATGGGCGGCGTTCTCTGCGGACTGCTCTTTGCCGCGCCGATGGTGCCGCGGATTGGCTCGGAGCGGACGCTCTTCACACAGAAGCTCCGCATGGCCGTGGGCATGGTGGTGGGAATCCTGGTGCTTTTCGGCTTTTTTGTGGCGCAACAGCCGCGGTGAGCAATCTATCGATTTGGCCCATTAGATTTGATGAACCGTACCCCATCCATTTCGCGTCCTTTGCGAAATGGGTGGGAGACCAAGCTGCAAATGTTCAGGGCCGGATCAAAAATTCTACTTCGTCGCCGTAGCGGCGAATTTCTTCACCATGGCCAGCAGCAGCTTGCGGTCGCTCTCATTCAAGTTCGTCGAATAGCGGCGGATCTGCGTCAGGAAGCGCAGTTCCTCGTCGGTGAGCTTTTGCAGATCGGCCTGCTTGCCCACGGTGTTGTCTTCCGAGAAGAACACGGTGATGGGCAGATCGAGGGCGCGCGCAATCTTCGAAAGCGTGTCCAGCGAAGGCACTGTGTGGCCGTTCTCCACGCGCGAAAGATAGCAGCGCAGCAGGCCCGTCTTCTTCTCGATGTCTCCCTGGGAAAGCCCTTTTTGCAGGCGGTGCGCGCGGATAGCTGTGCCGATCTTCATCATGGCGAGAGTCCTCTTCGACTGCTGCCTGTGTTTACTTGCTTGGCAGCAATCAATCAATTATTAGCATTATAGTAAACACGGGTCGAAGCGGAATGCAAGGGCATTTCCTTTGCTTTTGAAATCAAGGACCATCGGCGCGCGGCATTGCCTATCCGCGATTATGCGTTCTTGGCGGCCTTCTTCATGGCCCTTTTGGCGGCGGCCTTGCGGCGGCGGATCTCGGCCTTCGAGTACATGGTCCCGCGGCATTTTTTTGCGCCGCAGTTGCAGCGGGCCTCGTCGTTCTCGTCGCCGTCGTAAAGGCAGTAGTCGTAGGTGATCTCTTCGCCGGCGGCGATGTTCTTGATGGCCACCACCCAGACGCGATCGTCCTCCTCGCTGGTTTCGCAGTTGGCGTCGCAACTGTGGTTGATGAACATGGTGGCGCAGTGGCCGTCGATGACCACCGAGCCGTCGCCGAGTCCAAAGAGATAGGTGATCGGCGAAGCCTCATAGGCGATGTCGGCCTCTTCCTTGGTGAGGCAGTGGCCGGTGTACTCGGCTACACGCTCGCCCTTGCGGATGGGCGTGGTGGTGTAGCAGCCGGCGGCGTGAATAGCGGAGGAGCGGATGATCAATCCCATGCGAATGTGCGATGCTTTCCTTGGAAGCTGTATGAATGGCATGGTAACAGGGAACAGGGATCAGGGAACAGGGATCGGGGACAGAACCAGGGCAATCGCAGGAAGGATTTTGCTGACTATTTCCGGCTTTTTGCTACGATGAAGTCAGCTACTTTGAAATCCAAGATGGGCTCTTTTAAGCGGGGTTGTTCAACTTGTCCAATTTGTTCAATCGGAGCCCCCTCCCCCCCCCTATTTGCTGTGAAACTGTGAAACTGTGACGAAATCTTCCGACTTCATGCGATTGCACTGGGGGCAGAGATCAATTCGAGGTGTTGGAAAATGATAAGGTTTTATTTGATTGTGCTGGTGATGGCGGGCGGTTTACTGGCGGCTTCAGGGCTTCAGGCGCAGGCACCAGCTGCCGCGCCGGGCAGACCTGCAGACGCTGCCCAGAAGCCGCCTGCTGCGCCCTCCAGCGCCAATCCCTTCCCCGAAGATACGAGCACGGTTCCGGTGATGCCCTCGAAAATTACGCCGGAGCAGCCGGCCATTGCGCATGATGGCGCGGCCAGCGCTCCGCTGCCACTACCCGGCGATGAGGCGGACCCGGTGCGCTCGCCGGATGATGCGGCGCCGGAGACCGCCAGCGCTCCCGATGAAGATTCCAGCTCCAGTCAGGCCGGTCTGGAGAGCCTGCTGCCCAAGCCGGAGGACGACCAGCAGGGCAAAAAGAAAAAGCCGACCGCCAAGGAGCCGACCCACCAGGAGGCGGCCTCCAAGGACATTGAAATTGGCGGCTACTATCTGGACCGCAAGAACTGGAAGGCGGCTCTGTCGCGCTTTGAATCGGCGCTGGTTCTGGACCCGGAAAACCCCGATGTCTACTGGGGATTGGCCGAGGCAAATCGGCATTTGGGCAATCTGGCCGATGCGAAAGCAAACTATGAGAAGGTGGCCGAATACGATCCCGACAGCCACCACGGCAAAGAGGCCATCAAGGCGCTGAAGGAACCGGCGATTGCCAACGGAAAGAACGCCGCGTCGATCCAACCTTCGACGGATGTGACGAAATAGGAGTCTACCGAGCCTCTTGGGAATCCTCTGATTGTGTCAATGCTTTGAAAGGGCACGACTTCAGTCGTGCCGCAAACGCCACAAAATAAGCGTGGACTTTAGTCCCTGAGGGATGTTTTTTGTCCATATCACGGGAATTCCAGACTTTTTCCGCTCATACTATTCGTCGTAGTGCAGCAAGCTGAAGACGTCGTACTCGGTGAAGCGATCGCGGCCTTTGAGGAAGTCCAACTCCACGGCAAAAGCCAGTCCGGCGATCTCTCCGCCCAGTTGCTTGACCAGCTTCACGGTAGCCTCCATGGTGCCGCCGGTGGCCAGCAGATCATCCACCAGCACCACGCGCTGACCGGGCTGAATCGCGTCCAGATGAATCTCCAGCGTGTCCGAGCCGTACTCCAGATCGTAGGTGACGCGGGCGACGGGAGCGGGCAGCTTGCGCGGCTTGCGCACCGGCACAAAGCCGGCATTCAGCCGGTAAGCCAGCGCCGGGCCAAAGATGAATCCGCGCGCCTCAATGCCCAGCACCAGGTCGATCTTGTGCTCGATATAATGCGCCGCCAGCGCGTCGATCATCTGCGCAAAGCCGGTCTTGTCCTTGAGCAGCGTGGTGATGTCGTAGAAGAGAATCCCCGGCTTGGGAAAATCCGGCACCGTGCGCACCAGCTTCTTCAGGGCTTCCACATTGACGGGCTTGGCGGTTTCGGACATAAGGCAGTTCCTCGATTCGGATTCAGGATTGAGCAGGCTTTCCTCTGATTATAAGGGACCGATCCCTGACCACTGTTCACTGACCACTGTTTCACCACGCTCCGTCAATGCGGAAGGAATCCAGCTCCTCAGCTTCGGAGTCGGCGAGTTGATGCTCGTTGAGCCGGTCGACGCGGCTGCCGCGCGGCCCCTGGCGCAGTTTGGCGCGCAGCGCGTCCAACTCCGCCGCCGCGCCGGAGGCCACGATTTCGACCTCGCCCTCTTCGGTGTTGCTCACCCAGCCGCGCAGGTCGAGCCGACTCGCCTCGCGCTGCACAAACCAGCGAAAGCCGACGCCCTGCACGCGGCCCTGAATCAGAAAATGAAGAACCATCGATAAAAGTCTTACAGACGCGCCGCCAGAGCGCAACCAGTCGATTTCCTCCGCCACGCGCTACACTGGAATTCACCATGGTTTTTGTTCTCGACAACTACGATTCGTTTACCTACAACCTTGTGCAGTACCTGGGCGAGCTGGGGGCTGAGGTCGAGGTGCGCCGCAACGACGAGCTGACGGTAGAAGAGATAGCGGCGCTGAAGCCAGACCGCATTCTGCTTTCGCCGGGGCCGTGTACGCCGAGCGAGGCTGGCATTCTGGTTCCGCTGATCCGCCACATGGCCGGCAAAGTGCCGATTCTGGGCGTCTGTTTGGGCCATCAGGCGATTGGCGAGGCCTTCGGCGGCGATGTGGTCCGCGCCAGCCACCTGATGCATGGCAAGACCAGCCCCATTGCGCACGACGGCAAGGGCGTCTTTGCCGGACTCGAATCGCCACTGACCTGCACCCGCTACCACTCGCTGATTGTCGCCGAGGAGACGTTGCCGGCTGAGTTGATGGTGAGCGCGCGGACCGCAAGCGCCGACGGCAAATCGACGATCATCATGGGCCTGCGCCACCGGACGCTGCCCATCGAGGGCGTGCAATTCCACCCGGAGAGCGTCCTAACCGAGGGCGGCCATCAAATGATCCGCAACTTTTTGTAGATGTGA
>Ga0224559_1001396_pt1 | contig 13375 bp, 14 predicted proteins | sample 714S33034metaG_FD_180676 | JGI IMG/M metagenome (GOLD analysis project Ga0224559, IMG submission 180676) | Peat soil microbial communities from Stordalen Mire, Sweden - 717 S3 30-34 | ecosystem: Environmental > Terrestrial > Soil > Wetlands > Peat | place: Sweden: Norrbotten County, Stordalen... | reverse complement strand
CCCCCGGCGGCCTAACGCGGCGCTTCGCGTTTGATCGGCGGCCGGCAAAACTGGTATTCAGACGCAATCAGCGCCAACATTCGCGTACGGCAGGGGAAAAGGCGATAGGCATGAACGTGAAATCGTTGCTCGATGTTTCGGTCGAGGTCACCGAGGCGCTCGCGGGCCAAAAACCCGTCGTCGCGCTCGAATCGACCATCATCACCCACGGCATGCCGTATCCCACCAATCTCGAGACGGCGCTGATGCTCGAAAAGGCGGTGCGCAGTCAGGGCGCGACGCCGGCGACGGTCGCCGTGCTCAACGGCCGCTTCAAGGTCGGCCTGACGCGCGACGAGTTGGAGCGGCTGGCGCGCCTCTCGGGCGGCGTGGTCAAGGCGTCGCGGCGCGACCTCGCCGCAGTCGCGGCGCGACACGGCGCAGCCGGCACCACGGTGGCGGCGACGATGTATATCGCCGAGCTCGCCGGCATCGAGATTTTCGCCACCGGCGGCATCGGCGGCGTGCATCGCGGCGCAGAGGAGACGTTCGACATTTCGGCCGACCTCGTCGAACTGTCGCGGACGAAGGTCGCGGTCGTTTGCGCCGGCGCCAAGTCGATCCTCGATATCGACAAGACGCTCGAATATCTCGAGTCGCACGGCGTCGCCGTCTGCGGTTTCCGCTGCGACGAATTCCCCGCCTTCTACGCCCGTTCGAGCGGCTTCAAGCTCGACCACCGCTGCGACGGCCTGCGCGACCTCGCCCGCATCGTTAGGTTGCAGCGTGACATCGGCCCGGGCGGACTTCTGATCGCCAATCCGATCCCTGAGGATAAGGCGATCGATCCCCAGGCGATCGAAGGGCGCATCGCCGAGGCGGTCACCGAAGCCAAGGCCAAGGGAATCGCCAAGAAGGAAGTGACGCCGTTCCTGCTCGGCCGTGTCGTCGAGCTGACCGGCGGCCGCAGCCTCGAAGCCAACATGGCGCTGGTCGAGAACAACGCGATTGTCGCGGCGCAGGTCGCGGTCGAGCTGACGCGCCTGTGACCAAAGGCCGGCCGGCGGCCGCCGCGCCGCGCGTTCTCGTCGTCGGCGACCTGATGATCGACACGATCGTCAAGCCCGAGGGGCCGCTTGTGCGCGGGTCCGACCGACGCGCCGCGATTGTCGACCGGCCCGGCGGATCGGCGGCCAACCAGGCGGCGTGGCTCGCCCATTTTGGCGCTGCGGTCGATTTCGTCGCCCGCGTCGGCGTCGCCGACCGCCGCCGCGAAGCTGCGCGGCTCACGCGGGCCGGCGTCACGCCGCATCTCGTCGGCGACGCGCGCCGCGAGACCGGGCGACTCATCGCGCTGGTCGAGGCGAGCGGCGAGCGCAGTTTCCTGACCGACCGCGGCGCCAATCTCGCACTCTGCGCGCGCGACCTTCCTGACGCGCTGGTCGAAGGCGCGGCGATGATCCACCTCTCCGGCTACAGCTTCTTCGCCCCCGGCCCACGCGAAGCGGCCATGAGCCTCATCGCGCGCGCCGCCGGCCGCCAAGTCGGCGTCGATCCCGCCTCGGCTGAATTCCTGCGCGAAGCCGGCCCCGACAATTTCCTCGCCTGGACGCGCGGGGCGACGACGCTCTTCCCCAACGCCGAGGAAGCCGCAGTGCTCGCTGGGACCGACGACCCTGAGACGCAGGGCGTCCGGCTCGCCGCGTATTATCCGCTTGTCGTCGTCAAGCGCGGCGCGGCGGGGTGCGAGGCCTTCGCCAGAGACCAGCGCTGGCGCGCCGCCGCGCCGGCGGCGGAGGTCAAGGACAGCACCGGCGCTGGCGACGCCTTCGTCGCCGCCTTTCTCGTCGCCCGCCTCGCCGGACGGCCGATCGAGCGCTGCCTCGCCGCAGCAGCCGCCGCCGGCGCCGCGGCGACCGAATTTATCGGCGGGCAGCCGGAGTCCCGCCGCGGTCACGATTGAGGTTTGCGTTCCTGCAAGGAATAGGGCTGGAATTGGCGGCGGCGCATCCCCAAATGCAACGCTCGCGACCCCTGCGAGACCGACCGCCATGACCATCCGCGCCGTCAAACGCGTCAGCCAATCCCGTCCCACGCTGGAAGGCGCCGGCGTCAAGCTGAGGCGCGCGTTCGGCTTCGGCGACACGTCGGATTTCGATCCGTTCCTGATGATGGACGATTTCCGCAACGATCGGCCGAGCGACTATCTCGCCGGCTTCCCCTGGCATCCCCACCGCGGCATCGAGACCATCACGTACGTGCTCGCCGGCTCGGTCGCGCATGGCGACAGCCTTGGCAACAGCGGCGTGCTCGGCGCAGGCGACGTGCAATGGATGACGGCGGGGCGCGGAATCCTCCACCAGGAGATGCCGAAGGGCGACACGATTGGCCGCATGCACGGATTCCAGTTATGGGCCAACCTGCCCTCCAGCCTGAAAATGACCGCGCCGCGCTACCAGGACGTTCCCAGCGCCGCGACCCCCGAGGTCGTCGGCGACGACGGCGTCTCGGTCCGGGTGATCTGCGGCGAATTTTGGGGCCAGAAGGGTCCGGTCGACGGCGTCGCCGCGGACCCGCGCTATCTCGACGTCTACGTGCCGCCGAACAAGCGCAAGGTCCTGCCGGTGGAAACCTACCGTCAGGCCTTCGCCTATATTTTCGAGGGCTCGGCGAGTTTCGCCGGCGCTTCGCAGCCGTTTGGCGCGCTGCGCGAAGAACTCGTCGGCGGCGCGGAGGTGCTGGTGCGCGACGCGGTCGGAGATCGGTCGCTGGTCGTATTCGACTCCGGCGACGAGGTCGTCGTCCAGGCGGGCGAACAAGGCGTGCGTTTCCTGCTGGTCTCCGGCAAACCGCTGCGCGAGCCAATCGCCTGGCACGGACCAATCGTGATGAACACGCAGGCCGAGATCCGTCAGGCGCTCACTGACCTGCGCGACGGGTCGTTCATCAAGTAGGCCGTCGCGTCACCGCGCCAGCGCCGCGCGGTATACGGCGAGCGTCTTCTCGGTCATCTGTTCGAGCGAAAAATTCGCTTCGACATGGGCGCGCGCGCGCAGCGCGATTGCGTCGCGCGCCGTCGCGCCCAGCGTCAGCGCGCTCATCAGCGCGTCGGCGAGCGCCGCCGCGTCGCCTGGCGGGACGCGCCAGCCGGTGCGCCCCTGCGCCGGCGCCTCCGGCGGCGCGAGAACTGTCTCCGGCGCGGCGCCGGAGTCGGAAACGACGACCATCGTCCCCATCGCCTGCGCCTCGACCGCGCTACGGCCGAACGCTTCCGGCGCAGTCGACGGCACGGCGACGACGCTGGCGGCGACGAGCGCAGCCGGCATGTCGTGGCAATGGCCGACGCGCGTCACGGTGCCTTCGAGACCGGCGCGACGGATGCGCGCGTCGAGATCGCGCGCGTAGGAGTCGCGGCCCTGCGCGTCGCCAGCGAGCACACAGCGCACGTCGGCCAGCCCGCGCTCTTTCAACAGCCGCGCCGCCTCGATCAGCACGCGCTGCCCTTTCCACTCGGTCAGTCGCGCCGCCTGCAGCACGACGCGTTCGTGCGGCGCGACGCCCCAGGATTCGCGCAACCGCATGACGCGCGCGCGCTCGACCGCGGCGGGCGCGAAGCGCGCGAGGTCGGTTCCGCGCGGGATGACGCTGAGACGACCGCGCGCAAATGGATAGAGGCGTTCGATCGCCTCGGCGGTGTACTGCGAATTGGCGATGACGACGTCGCCGCGCGCCATCACCGAATTGTAGCTGAGCTTTAGCGCTGAGCGGCCGCCATAAGCGCCGTGATAGGTGGTGACGAACGGCCGCCCGACCCTGCGGCAGGCGCCGAGGGCGACCCAGGCCGGCGCGCGCGAGCGGGCGTGAATGAGGTCGACCCTTTCCTCAGCGATCAGCCGCGCCAGGCGCGGCACGTTGAGCGCCATCGCGAAGGGGTTCTTGGTCGCGGCGGGAAACGGCGCGAGCACGCCGCCGACCGCTTGCAGTTCGCTGGCGAGCCGTCCGCCCTCCGAGGCGACCAGCGCGCGGGCGCCGGCCCTCACCAGCGCGGCCGCGACGTCGATTGTGGTGCGCTCGGCGCCGCCGGCGTCAAGGCGCGGAATGATCTGCAGAATCGTCCGTCCAGCGAGCGAGGCGCGCTCGGCGCGGCCGAAAGGGGCGAGCGTCGCGGCGCTCACGCGCGCCGCCGCGCCAGAACGTCGCGCGCCATGCGGCCGGCATTGACGGCCGGCGCCGCGTCGGCCATTCCGGCCGCGCCAGCGAGAACGAAACCCAGACGAATCATGGGGTCGATTTGACCGTGAACCACAACGAACCGCAATTCCTCGACGTCGGCGATGGGCCGGCCCGTCGCCGTATCGCGTTTCGCCGCCGCGCGCCAGCGCGCGACAACTTGCCAGGGGTCGTCTGGCTGACCGGATTCGGCTCCGACATGGTCTCGACCAAGGCCAGCGCGCTCGACGCCCACTGCGCCGAGCGTGGCCAGAGCCTGCTGCGCTTCGACTATTCCGGCCATGGCGCCTCGGACGGGCGGTTCGAAGACGGCACTATCTCGCACTGGCTGGAGGATTCCCTCGCGGCCATCCGCGCCGAAGCCCCGGGACGTCTGGTGCTGACCGGCTCGTCGATGGGCGGCTACATCGCGCTGCTGGTCGCGCGTGCGCTCGCCGAAGCGGGCGAAGCGACGCGACTCGCCGGCATGGTCCTTGTCGCGCCGGCGATCGACCTCACAGAGGCGCTGATGTGGGCGCAGGCGAGCCAAGTCGAGCGCCGCGAACTCATGGAAAAGGGCGTGTGGGAGCGCCCGTCTGAATATTCCCACTCCGGCTACCGCATCACGCGCGCGCTGATCGAGGACGGCCGGCGTCACCTGCTGTTCGGGACGACCATTCGCAGCCAGTGCCCGGCCCGCATCCTGCAGGGCATGCGCGACCCCGATGTCCCCTATCGTCATGCGCTGACCCTGGTCGAGCATATGGCGGGCGATCCGGTGACGCTGACGCTGATCAAGGACGGCGACCATCGTTTGTCGCGGCCGCAGGACCTCGCGCTGATTCTCGAGGCGGTCGACAGTTTCGTCTGAGCGACCTCAGGCGGCTTCGGCGCCGAAGCGGTGCAAGTCGGCGCCGTTGACGCGCAACCACGCCTCGGCGCGCTCGGTGTCGGGAAACAGCCGGCGCGTCACCTTCCAGAACATCGGCGAATGATTCATGTGGACGATGTGGGCGACTTCGTGCGCGGCGAGATAGTCGAGGATCTCCGGCGGCGCGAGGATCAGCCGCCAGGAGAAGTTGAGCCCGCCGGTCGACGAGCACGAACCCCACCGACTCGCCGTGTCGCGCAGGGCGATGCGACGCGGCGCGACGCCGAGCCGCCGGGAATGACGCGCCACCGCCGCCTCGAGATCCTTGCGCGCCTCGCGCTTGAGGAAGTCGGCGACGCGACGCGCGATGAACGGCTTCTCGCCCACGACGCAGATGATCGGGCCGTGCGTCCCCGCCTCCGTCCACACGACGCCGCGCTCGCCTGGCCGATGAATGATCGTGTGGTCGATTCCGCGCAGCGGCGTCACTGCGCCGGCGGCGAATGCGACCGGCCGCGGCAGCCGCGCCAGCCGCGCGCCGATCCACGCCGCATGCCGTTCGGCGAATTCGCGCGCTGCCCGCAGCGAGCTTCGCTCAGGCATGGTCAACAGCACGTCGCGGCTCGCGGCGCGCACCCTGAGCGTGAACCGCTGCGAGGTCGCCACGCGCTTCAGGGCGACGCGATAAACCTCGCCCGCGTGCGCGACATCGATGTGCGCGACCGGGCCGGGCAGCGTTCGGCGTTCAAACAGGCGCAGCATGGCCGGATGCTAACCCAGCGATGCTTTGAGTCGCCAGAATTTTCGCACCTTTTGCCGGATCATCGCAATCGGATGTCCGGCCGCGGGGCGGGTTTGAGCTGGATCGGCAGGCCGGCGGCGACAAAGATAACCGCGTCGCAGGCAGCGGCGGCCCGCTGGTTGAGCCGCCCCTGCCAGTCGCGGAAGGCGCGGCCGAGCGGGGTCGCGGGAACGACCCCCGCCCCGACCTCGTTGGCGACCAGCGCCGCCGGGCCGCTGAGATCAGGTAGAACATCAATTAATTCAGATATTTGCGCCTCAACGTCGCACCCTGCGAGCATGAGGTTGCTGAGCCACAGGGTCAGGCAATCGACCAGCACCACCCGCCCCGGCCGCGCCTCGGCCCGCAATGCGGCGACGAGCTCCAGCGGTTCCTCGCGGGTCCGCCAGCCCTCCCCCCGTTCGCGGCGATGGCGGGCGATGCGTTCCGCCATCTCGGCGTCGCCAGCCTCGGCGGCGGCGAGATAGAGCCGTTCGGGCGCCGTCGCCTCGGCCAACGCCGACGCATAGCGGCTCTTGCCCGAGCGGGCGGCGCCGATCACCAGAACCGAGCGGCAGGAGACCGGGGCGAGTGCGTATTCCATACGCCTCGATCTCACGCGCGGCGGCGCGTTTCAATCCGGCCCTTTACCGCGCAGCGGCGGTTTGCTCCAATCGCGACGGCGCCCCGCTCCCAATGATCCTGAGGCCGCAATTGAACGTCTTCCTCGATCAGACCCTGCATGACTGGCGCGATTTCTACGTCATGGGCGGGACGGCGGCGGCGACGCTGGTCGGCCTGATGTTCGTCTTCGCCTCGATCGGCGCGAGCCAAGTCGCCCGCCGAAATCTGGGGGCGATGCGCGCCTTCATTACGCCGACGGTCGTACACTTCGGCGCTGCTCTACTCGTCTGTCTGGTTTCTATCATGCCTGGCCACAGCGATCGCAGCCTAGGCGGCGCGCTCGGCGTCGGCGCGCTGATCGGCGTCGCCTATTGCTGCCAGATCTTGCTCCTCATCTTTCGTAGCTTCGCCGCCGGCTTGGTGTGGGAAGATCGCCTCTTCTATGCGCTGATGCCCTTCTCAGGCTACCTACTCCTGCTCGCTTCCGCGGCGCTCGAACTCGACGAACGTCCGGCCAGCGCCAACGTCCTCGCCGGAATTGCGATCATGGTCCTCATCGTCGCCGGGTTGCGCAACGCCTGGGACATGACGTTGTGGATGACGACGCGCGGAGATACGGCGGAGCCGCCGGCCGTGGCCGAGGGCGGCTAGCCGCGACCGCGCGCTCCATATCCACAGCCGGGCGTTTTGCGTTAAATGCGCGCCTCACGATCCAGCGGACTCCCATGAACTCCCTTTTCGCCGGACTCGGCGTCAGCGTCTTCGAAGTCATGTCGCGCCTGGCGCGCGAGCGCGACGCCGTCAATCTCGGCCAGGGCTTCCCCGACGATCCCGGCCCCGCCGACGTACGCGCCAAGGCGGCCGAAGCCGTCGTCGACGGCTGGAACCAATATCCCCCGATGCTCGGCTTGCCGGACTTGCGCGCCGCGGTCGCCGCGCATTATCGTCGTTTTCAGGGTCTCGAGCTCGACCCCGAGCGCGAGGTGATGGTGACCTCAGGCGCGACCGAGGCGATCGCCGGCGCGCTGATGGCGTTGATCGAGCCCGGCGACGAGGTCGTGCTGTTCCAGCCGATGTACGACGCCTATCTGCCGCTGGTGCAGCGCGCGGGCGGCGTGGCGAAGTTCGTCACGCTGAAGCCGCCGCTTTGGACCTTCGACGAGGCCGACCTCGCCGCCGTATTTTCCGATCGCACACGGGTCGTCTTGTTCAACAATCCGCTCAACCCGACCGGCGTCGTCTACGGCCGCGACTCGCTTGAAATTCTCGCCCGCGCCTGCGTCAAACACGATGTGATCGCCGTCTGCGATGAGGTCTGGGAGCATGTGGTGTTTGACGGGCTCAGCCACGCGCCGCTGATGGCGATGGAAGGTATGCGCGAGCGCACCGTCAAGATCGGCTCGGCCGGCAAGATCTTTTCGCTGACCGGGTGGAAGGTCGGCTTCGTTTGCGCCGCGCCGGAGATCCTTCGCGTGCTCGCCAAGGCGCACCAGTTCATCACCTTCACCACGCCGCCGAACCTCCAGGCGGCCGTCGCCTACGGTCTGGGGAAGGACGATTCCTATTTCATCGCGATGCGCGCCGGTTATCAGCGCAGTCGCGATCGTTTCGCCGCTGGCCTTGCTGCGCGCGGTTTCTCGGTCCTGCCGAGCTCTGGCACCTATTTCCTCAATGTAGACCTCGCGCCGCTCGGCTGCGACGACGACGTCGCCTTCTGTCGCGATCTTGTCGAGCGCCGCGGCGTCGCGGCGATTCCGGTCTCGGCCTTCTACGCCGATGCGCCGATCCGCACCGTCGTCCGCTTCTGCTTCGCCAAGCGCGACGCGACGCTCGACGCGGCGCTGGCGCGACTTGAGGACGTCGTCAGCGAGGTCCGCGTATGACGCGCGCTCGGCTTGCGCTCATTGCCGCCGGCCTCTGGGCTTCCGCAGCCATGGCGGAGGACGTTTCGCCGTTCGCGCCGCCGCCGGCGCCCCCGCCCAAGATCGTCCGCCTGCTCGCGCCGCCTGCGATGTTCGATCTTTCGGCGCTGCAGACCTTCGAGTCTGAAAGCGGCTATCAAGTCGCGTACGACGCCTACGAAGGCACCCTCGACCTCACTGAGAAATGGCGCGAGGGCCCCTACGATCTCGTCGTCCTCTCCGGCCCGGCGCTGGCGCGCGAGATCGCCGCTGGCGCGCTGGCGCGGCTTGACAAGTCGCGCCTCGACAATGCAGCCAGGATGCGGCCGGCCATAATCGCCAAACTCACCGCCTACGACCCGACCGGCGCCTATGCGCTGCCGTTCGGCTGGTACGCAACCGGCCTCATCTACGACGCCGGCAAGGCCATGCAGCGCATAGGCGGCGCGCCGACGTCGTGGAACGCGCTGTTCACGCCCGGCGAAGCGCGCAAGATGGCCGATTGCGGCGTGGAGTTGCCCGACGACCGCGACGCCTTGTTCGCCGCCGCCTGGCGCCTGACCGGCGTCGATCCGGCGCGCGCCACCGCCGCCCAGGTCAAGTTCGCCGGCGCGCTGATCGGCCACAGCCGGCAGACCGCACGCGCCTTCCCCGCCGCTGACGTCGCGAGCGCGCTGGCAAGCGGCGCCGCCTGCCTCAGCGTCGGCGACGCCGGCGAAGCGGAAGCGGCAAAGGCGCGCAGCGCCCAAGGCGGCGTCGGGGCTGACATCCGCTTCGCCCTGCCGAAGGAGGGCGGCGGGCTGACGATGGAGGTCTACGCCATCCCGCGCGATGCGCCCCATGTCGAAGTCGGCCACGGTCTGCTCAACTTCCTTACGCGGCCTGCGGTCGCTCGCCGCAACGCCGACGCGGCGCGGTTGGTCGACGCTTTCGTCGCCGACCAGGACGAAATTTTGAAGCGCCTGTCGCCGCAAGGCGCCTATGACCCGCGCGTCGCGCCGCTGGTGCAGGCGGAATGGGAGCGCCTCGTCACCGGAAAGGCCGAAGGATCGACGCCGTCGGAAGCAGGCGCACATAAGCCGTCGCCTCACGCAAAGACCCAAGGTCCGATCCCGAAGAAGCCCAGAAAGTTGCGATGAACCGCGCGCGCAGCGGCCGATGACAGCGACCGAATGGGGGCCTGTCGCTGTTCCTGTCGCTCATGCGGCGGTTCATTCATCTTCATCGGATATGCCGTTAAGGGCTTGTCGTTATTGGTTATTGTGGTGGCCGAAATATCCGTCGCCGCCGCGCTGCTATGGTTCGCCGCCCGTTCAGCGGCGATTCCGCCGCGCGGTTGCGCATTTCCGCGTCCTCGCCGGCGCCAAGCGATCAACGGCGTGCTGGCGAGCTTGCTCGCGTCGGCGACCGCGCTCGTTCTCGGCGCAGGCGCGGCTGGCGGCAACGGGACGCCGTTAAGGGCGCGGGCGCCCGCGACTCCCCAACCGCCCATGCGCACGATAGGATCGCCGTCCAGGAGACGGGCATGGCGATTGAGCGCGACAATCCCGGCGACCTCGCTCGACGCGCGGCGGAGCGGCGCGGACGACGCACGAATCCCAGATCTGACACGGATCAGTGGCGCCGCGAATCCTTCTGCCTGCCGCGCCCGCAGGCGCGCGCCAAGGCGCGCGAATTGTTCGAGCGCTATCCCAAAGCGGCCTACATGACGGAAATCGAGTTTTGGAGCGAACGCGACGACGGCCAGATCGAATTTGTCGTCCGCCGCCTCCCCAGCGCCGACTGAGAACGCCGGCCGCAGCCCGGCTCGACTTCGCCGAAGGCGGTTAGGCGAAGCCTAGGGTTGCCAAATTGTGGCGGGATTCAGGATAGTTTTAAACGTAAATAAATTATTTACCAACTTCGTCTTGCGCTAGACGAGGCTATTTACCCCACTAGATCAGAATAAATGATGGTTATTGCGCTGCACTTCAAGCGTAAACCACCTACACTTACAACCAAATTACTCACCCATTCTCGCCAGATTCCGGCCACATTCGCTCTCTGTGTTGTGATCTATCGGTCACAGACTTCCGAGGGCCAAAGGGCTATATTCTGCCCATGGCCGGCGGGGTGGTGCGGAATTCCCTCCGTTATGGTTGGTAACGAGGAGATTGTTATGAAGAAGGTTCTCTTGGCTGCTTTGATGGCCGGGGTGGCGTCGAGCGCAATGGCCGCCGACCTCCCGACCCGCAAGGCGCCGCCTGCGCCGCAGGTTTATTCTGCGCCGCCCGTGTTCAGCTGGACGGGTTTCTATGTCGGCGTGAACGGCGGCTGGGGCGGCGGCACCGGCGGCAAGGACTTCGGCAACGTGAGCGGCGGTCTCGTCGGCGGCACTGTCGGATATAACTACCAGATTGGCCAATTCGTCGTCGGTCTCGAAGGCGACTGGGATTGGGCCGACCTGACGAAGAGCGGGACCTATGACACCTACTACAAGAACAAGGTCGACGATCTGGTGACCGTCCGCGCACGGGCCGGCTATGCGATCGACCGCGCGCTGCTCTATGTCACCGGCGGTTATGCCGGAGCCGACGACAAGATCAGCCTGCCAGGTTCCTATTCGTCGTCTCAATGGCGCAACGGCGGCGTGATCGGCGCCGGCCTCGAATACGCCTTCACCAACAATATCTCGGCCAAGGCTGAATATCTCTATGCGCCGCTCGGCAGCAAGTCGTACTGGGACGGCGTGAACTACGGAAAGAGCGACCTCAATCTTTCGCTCGTGCGCGTCGGTCTGAACTACAAGTTCTGACCAGGTCGGCTTTACGATTCAAAGGCCCGGCGGGGAGACCCGCCGGGCCTTTGTCATGTCCATGCAGCGCTGGCGCGCACCGCTATTGCGGAATTCGCTTATCAAATACGCCCGTCGTCCAGGGGCGCCGCGAAGCGGCCTCGAAGGACGCGCGTTGACGCGAGACCGCGAGCACCCGTCAATCCTTCGACTCGCCTGCGGACGCAGGCGGCTCAGGACGACGTCCGGGCAAACGCAGATGCGATGCGCTCTAGCCGGAAAACGCGGTCGCCGCATAAGCTGGAACGGCGGCGGCGAAGGCGCTGAGCCAGGCGACCAGCCGCGGATGACCCGTCCGCCAGTCGCCGGCAAAGCGCAGGTCGAGATAGCCCAGCGCGCAGGCGAGCGCGATTGCGCCGATATGGGTCGCGCCGACCTCGGGCGGCTTTGATTCGAGCGCCACGAGCCCCCGCGCCACCTTCCCCGCCTGATAATCGACCCAGCTCGCCGAATGTTCGCTCGGCTCGCGCATCCGCCGCTCGTAGACCTGCAACAACGCGGCGTCGGCGATCCCGTCGGCCAGCGCCTGCAGGGTCAAAGTCCGAGTTCTCGCCGCCAAATCCGGTGGAATCAGCCGTCCGCCCCCGGCCAGCCCGTCGAGATATTCGACGATGACGCGGCTATCGAAAATCGCTTCGCCAGCCTCGCTGATCAACGTCGGGATTTTTCCGAGCGGATTCTGCTGGCGCAACGAATCGGCGGGATCGCCGGTGTTGGCGGCGACAATCGCAATGCGCCCCTCGAGACCAAGCAACGCCGCGGCGATCCTCACCTTGCGCCCGAAGGGGGAAGTGGGCGATGTGCGCAGCGTCAGCATCCTTGGCCTCGTCAAGTGAACGGATCGGCCGCCATTGTGCGCCGAATCGCCGCTTCTGTCGCCGTGGACGACGACGACGCACATATTGCCGGACCGGGCCCGGCGCCTATATGACCGAGGCTCCGCCGACGCGCGGCGACGCCTCGGCCGGCGTCGGTCGATCGGCGCCGAGAGGTTTGCATGTCCGCTTTCGTCCACGAACGGTTGGTCATCATAGGCTCCGGCCCGGCCGGTTACACGGCTGCGATCTATGCCGCCCGCGCGATGGTGAACCCGCTGCTGCTCAGCGGCTTCGAGCCTGGCGGCCAGTTGATGATCACCACCGATGTCGAGAACTATCCGGGCTTCGCCGCGCCGATCCAGGGTCCCTGGCTGATGGACCAAATGCGCATTCAGGCCGAGCACGTCGGCGCGCGCATCGAGAACGAATACGTCACCGGGCTCGATCTTGGCCAACGGCCGTTTCGTATTCGGTGCGACAGCGGCCGCACATTGACCGCCGACGCGATCATCCTGGCCACGGGCGCCAAGGCGAAATGGCTCAACCTTCCCGGCGAAGAGCATTTCAAAGGGTTCGGCGTCTCCGCCTGCGCCACTTGCGACGGCTTCTTCTTCCGCGGCAAGACGGTGATCGTGGTCGGCGGCGGCAATTCGGCGGTGGAAGAGGCGCTCTATCTGGCCAATATCGCCAAAGCGGTGGTGATCGTCCATCGCCGTGATTCGTTCCGCGCCGAGAAGATCCTGTGCGAACGCCTGTTCGCCCTTCCCAACGTGACAGTGCGCTGGAACAGCGCGATCGATGAGATCCTCGGCCGTGAGAACCCGCTCGGCGTCACCGGCGCGCGCCTGCGCGACGTCAGAACCGGCGCCTTGTCGACGGTCGACGCCGACGGCGTCTTCGTCGCGATCGGCCACGCTCCGGCGACCGAGCTCGTCGCCGGCCAAGTCGCGCTGAAAACCAACGGCTACGTCGACACCAAGCCGGGCTCGACCGCCACCAGCGTCGAAGGGGTGTTCGCCGCCGGCGACGTCGCCGACGACGTTTTCCGCCAGGCGGTCACCGCCGCAGGTCTGGGCTGCATGGCGGCGCTGGAGGCGGAACGCTGGCTCGCCCTTCAAGCGCCGGCTCGCGTCGCGGCAGAGTGAAGCGCGCGCAAAACCTGCTATAGGGAACGCAAAGCCGCCGCGCATCGGCCGTCGCGCTCGCCGCGCGGCGGTTGTCGTGACGGGGCCCGACGACATAGCGGCCGGACGGGCCGGAGACCGGGATGGACTGGGATAAGCTGCGCATCTTTCAGGCGGCGGCCGAGGCCGGTTCGTTCACCCACGCCGGCGAAACCTTGGGTCTGAGCCAGTCGGC
>Ga0224559_1001395_pt1 | contig 13388 bp, 7 predicted proteins | sample 714S33034metaG_FD_180676 | JGI IMG/M metagenome (GOLD analysis project Ga0224559, IMG submission 180676) | Peat soil microbial communities from Stordalen Mire, Sweden - 717 S3 30-34 | ecosystem: Environmental > Terrestrial > Soil > Wetlands > Peat | place: Sweden: Norrbotten County, Stordalen... | reverse complement strand
GCCTTCTGGGCGCGCCAATCGTCGGCAGTCGTCAGCAGGCATCAGCAACCCGCGTGCCAGCCAGGGAGACAAAAACATGACGAGATCGCTCGGTTTTTGACAGGGCACATAGAGGACTGTTGTGTACAGCCACCCAGGTGGGTCATATCCCCCACCCCATCGCCCCTACTTCTTGCTCGCGGGCTCGGGCGGAGAGATGGAGTCGGCCTCCGATGTGTTGATGAGCTCGTAGACGTTGACCCGGGCCAGGTACTCGTTGCAGACGTAAATCCGGTTGCTGCGCGCGTCGATGGCGATGCCGCTCGGCACGTCGAAGTACTCCAGCTTGGGCGCCGAGCCGCCAAAGAACATCAGGACCTTGGCGTCCTTGTTGAAGAGTTGGACGTTGGCGTGCCCGCCGTCGACGACGTAAAGGTTCCCGAACGAGTCGAAGGCCATTCCCTTGATGCGCTGGAAGGAGCCAGGGCCATCCCCACCCTCGCCGAACTTGCGCAGGTACTTGCCGTCGGGACCGAAGACCTCGACGCGGAAATTCATGGTGTCCCCGACATAGACGAGGCCGTTTTTGTCCACCGTCACGTAGGACGGAAAGTAGAATTGCCCATCGCCGCTGCCGACGCCCCCCTTGCCTTCCTTGGGCCCGAGTTCGAACTTCTTGTGTCCCTCTAGATCGAAGGCCAGCACACGATGTTTGTCGGAGCCGTGGTGCGCGCTATCGACCACGTAGAGTAGCCCGTGCGCGCGGTCGATGGCCAGGCCGGTCGGGCGATCGAAGTCGTCGCGGCCGAACGACGCCAGTCGCTTGCCATCGCGGTCGAATAGGAAGACGGCCCTGCCCGCTGAATCGGACACATACACGGTTTCATCCGGACCGATGGCCACGTTGAAGGGCCGCGCTAGACCTTCGTCGGGAGCGAAAGCGCGCATGCTCTTGTGTTCGAGATCCGCAACCACCACCTGGCTGAGCCCATAGTCCGCCACGTACACACGCTTGCCGTCGTCGCTGACCGCGACGCCCATGGGTTGTCCCATGGTAACGGACGAATTGCCAAAGAGCGACCGCCGGAAGTGCGCCCACCCCGAGGTGTCCAAATCATCACCGGTACGGAACGCGGTGACGAAGCGAACGCGTGGTTTCTCCGGCGGATCCGGCCATTCCACGGGCTTGCCGATGGTGGTGCTGGCGCAGGCAGCGGCATTCAGGAGCAGAAGGATCGTAAAAAGATGGGACTGGACTTTCATCGGTGTCTCTCTCCGAACTAGGGATGCTGAAAATGCGGCGGCTCTATCTTCGCGACCGCGGCCTCGTCGATCTCGACCTTACCGCGCCGGCGCAGTTCCTCCGCGTGACGAGCCAACGCTTGCTGGCCCCGCTGCTCGGTCAGTCGCGCGGCCAAAGATGCTCGAACTTCCTCGAACGTCTTGGTCTTGGCCGGCGAAGGCGCCTGGCAGCGCAGGATGTGCCAGCCCAGCTTGGACTGCACGGGTTCGCTTGGTTGCCCGGGCTTACAGGCACGGATGGCCTCTACGATGCCCTTCTCGCCCGACTGGCTCATACGCGAAAGCTCGGTCTCGCCAATATTCCCGAGTACGCCACCTTTGGCGCCGCTGGCCTGGTCGCGGCTGTAGTCGCGCGCGAGATCTTCGAAGCGGTCGCCACGCCTGAGGTTGGCGAGAATCTTGGCCGCTTGATCGCGGGTGGGCAGCACGATGTGGGCGCAGACACGCGTGGCGGGAACTTGAAACTCGGCGGGGTGATCCTTGTAATACGCCTCGACCTCCGCGGCGCTCGGGGCGCCAGCCTGCCCGCGCAGGCGCTGGCCGGTGACGGAGAGAATGGCATCGCGTTCGACGCGCCGAAGAGGCTCAACCAGCGTCGGATCCTTGCCGAAGCCGCGCTCGGTGGCTTCATGCTCCAGCAACAGCTGATCGACGATGGCCAGGGCGTAGCTCAGTTTCACCGTCGGCCCCGAGGCATGGCCACCTTCCTTGCCGCCAGCCAGGCGGCGCACCTCCTCGACGATCTGGCCGTAGCGCACGGGCTCGCCGTAGACGGTGGCGACGGGATGCTCCGCGGACTTGTCGAGCTTGAGACTCGTGCCCGACTTCTTGAGGAACTCCTCATCCAGCTTGACCTCGGCCTTCTTGCGCAACTGCGATACGAAGTGCGTCTTGTACTGGTGGCGCAGTTGATCCTCGACAAATCGGCGCAAACTCTCCTTCTTGGCCGGGAAGGTCTCCTCGGAGCCGATCTGGCGGTCGAGCACGCGTACCACCGCGGCGCCCAAAGGAAGCTTCACCGGGCCGACGAAAGTGGCCAGCTGCGCCTCGAACACGACCTTGGCAAGTTCCTCGCTCAGATCCGCGCGCGAACGCGTAATCGGTTTGCCGCCCGCATGCGCCTGTTCCGGGTCGACGGCGAATTTGGACTCCTCGGCCAGGCTGGCACCCTTCTTCAGGCGCTCCAGGGTCGCCTTGGCGACTTCCTCCGAGATGAGCGTGACGATCTCGATGGTCGCGCTGTCCGCAGTGGCGTGGTACATGGCCAAGAGTTGCGCGTCGGTGGCCTTGGCCGCGGAGTCGATATCCTTCGTCACGAAAAGATCGGCCGCAAGCTTCCGCCGCGCCTTCTCGACCGCGGCGACCACATCGGGATCGCGGTCCATGCCCTTGGCATAGCCGTCCTGCGCGACCACGGCCTCGGTTACAAGATCGTCGACGATGTTCTTGGGGCTCGCCCGCAGTCCCATCTGCTGCGCGCGAGCGAGACGGTCCATCACCTGCTGCTCGGTGACAACTTCACCGTTGGCGCGAGCCACGACAGCGGATCCGGATGCGCTGATCATCAGCAGTAGCAAGAGGTGCATCGGTGCTCCTTTACACTTTCGGGTTCATGGGGTGGCCGAGGCTGCGCCTGCTTCGCTCGCGGAGGCGTCTGGCGCGGGCGGAGAGGCCAAAGGTGCATCGCGCCCGCCCGCGGCGCCAGCGTCGAGGGCGGAAACGGGCGGCGGACTCTGCTTCCCTTCGCTTCCCGTCCTGGCCTTGAGGAGAGATGAGGGCACCTCGGCTCGGTACTCGACCACGTTCTTGTCGGCGCGCTTGCGCTTGCTCACGTCCTTCCATTCCGGGTGCTTGCCCATGCGGTCGCCATGACACCCGTCGCACGCCTCCATGGTGTTGTCGCCAAAGCGCAACAGCTTGGGACCGTCCGAGCCGTGCGGGTTGTGGCAGCTGGCGCAGGAAAAATCGCGATCGATATTGTGCGGGTCGGGCCCGCCCGAAATCTTGTGGCCGTTGGGAATGAAGCTGGTGACGTGGGTCCCGTCCTTTTGGTTGGGGTGGCATGAGATACAAAGCGCGTTCACCGGTTTGGCCAGGAAGAACGGATTGTTTCCGGCATGGGGATCGTGGCAGGCCACGCAACCGCCGCGTTCGAGAACCGGGTGTTTGTTCTTGCCAGCGTCGACGGTCTTGTGACAGGCGTAGCACAGGTTCTTTCCCGAGCCGCGCGAGATGCTGAACGGGTCGGCCGCGCCATGGGGCGAGTGGCAGGCGGTGCAGCGACCGTCCGCCACCGGCTTGTGAACGAAGTCGCGTCCCGTGGCATCGTCGGAGTGGCAAAGGAAACATGTTTCAGCAGGCTTCTCCTTGCGCAAGAGAGGCGCGTAGTCGCTGGCATGGGGTTCGTGGCAAACCGCGCAGTCGCCCAGGCGAACGGCGCCGTGAACGAATGCTTTGCCGTCTTGTCGCTCGTGGCAATCGTAGCAAAGCTCTACCGGCCGCTTCTTGAGCAGCTTGGGCATTACGGAGGAGTGGGTCGATACGTGGCAGGCCACGCAGCCGCCGGCATCGAGCGCCGGGTGCACGGTTTGTTTCTTCAAGTCGATGCGCGTTCGACCTTGCGGAGATTTCATTCCCCCCACCGCCTTGGCGTCGTGGCACTTCATGCATAGGTCGCCAGCCTCGGCGAGGGTGTTCTTGGAAAACTTGGAACCGTGCGGACTATGGCATTGGGTGCACTCGCCCTCGGCGACGGGTGCGTGCTTGGTGCGGTTGGGCAGCAGGTCTTGGAGCTTGTGGCATTTCAAGCAAAGCGTGGATTCCTTGCTCTTGAGAAGATGCGGCTCGGCGCTGGTGTGAGGGTCGTGGCAGCTCAGGCACTGGCCCTTCTTGACCGGCGTGTGCGTACTCGGGAAGTTGTCGACCCCGTCGTGGCAGGTCTTGCACAGATCCGCGACGGGCGAGACCTTGAGAAGCGAGGCATTGTCGCTGCTGTGCGGATCGTGGCACGGCGTGCAGCCCATGCTATCGATCACGGGATGAAGAGGCGTATTGCCGGTGCGCGGGTGGCAATCCCGGCACAGGGCAGGCTCGTCCGCCTTGAGTCGCCAGCCCTTGGCGAGCGGCGACTTGCACTTTCCTGGATTGTCGCTCGGCACGTGACAATCGGCGCAAGTTCCCGCAGCCAGCGCAGGGTGGACTTCCTTCTTCTTGGCCAGAGCCGCGTGACAAGCATCGCACGTCGCCGCATCATAGGCGGCGGGCGCTTCGGCTCGAACCGGCAGCGCCGCCAACACCAGGACTGCCACCAGGACGAACCGGCCGGCTGGCTTCGCCTGAAAGCACGGATTCCCAGAAGACGCTATCGACATGCAAGCCTTGTCTTTCTCTGACCTTCCACGCAAAATAGACCGCCGTGGTCCTGAATTTCCAAAAGCGCTATCCGCATCCTTCGATTTCGGTCCATGTTCCCGCTTGCATGCCGACCCGGAACGCTAGCAGGCGAGCAGGCCTGGTGCCCGCTCTCGCGCGATTTTGCCAGGCGAAAGTCGCGCTTTCCAGGAAGTTCTCGTAAATGGGTGGTGGATTTCTGGAATCGGCCTGGAGGCGCTTGCAACGCAGTTTGCGTGCCAGGATTCTCATACCAACCGGGTTCCTTTTTGCCATCGTCCTGGCCGTCATGGGTGTCGGCGCGGTGCAACTGCACGGTTCGGATGTCGCCCGGCACCAAAAGGAGAAGGCCGAGCTCTTCTCCCAGATCGTCGCCAACGGACTGACATCCCTCATGCTCGATCACGGCCCGCAGCCCTCCGAGGTCAACGAATTCCTTGCCATCGTGGCCAGCCACCGCGCCGAGATTCATTCCATCAACCTCCTGCGTTCGAACGGCATGGTGTCGCACTCCTCGCTGCCCCAGCTTATCGGAAGCAACGAGGAAAGCGGAGCACCCCTCGGTGCGTCGGTGGCCACCTACGATGTAGCAAGCGACCCTTCGCTGTACGCCGTGCGCCAGCCGCTGCGCAATCAGCCGTCGTGCTCGGCCTGCCATTCCACCAACTTCCCCATCATCGGATGGCTTGAAGTGCGTTTCGATCGTGGCCTCGTCAGGGTCGAAAAGAATCGCCTCGCCGCCACCATGATGGCAACCGCCCTGCCCGCCTTTTTCGTCCTCGTGGTCATGACGGGGTGGCTGTTGCGTCGAGAGGTCATCCGCCCCCTGCACGGACTCGTGTCCACCATGCAGAAGGCGCGCTCCGGCGATTTGGCGGTCATCGCAGATACCGGTCGTTCCGACGAACTCGGCATCGCCGCGCGCGGCTTCGACGCCACCTTGCGCGCCCTGCGGGAAGCCCAAGTCGAGGTGGAATCCTTCTACCGCGAGCGCATGCTGCAGGCGGATCGCTTCGCCACTGTGGGCGAGCTGGCGACCGGACTGGCCCACGAGATCAAGAACCCCTTGGCCGGCCTTTCGGGAGCGCTGGAGGTGCTGGCCGAAGATCTGCGCGGAACGCAGGAACAAAGGGAAGTCATCTTCGAGATGCAACACCAAGTGTCCCGCCTGGCGCGCATCATGGAAAGCTTGCTCAATTTTGCGCGGCCGCCGCAAGCGCTCATGCGGCCAACCGATCTCAACGCCACCCTGCAAAACGTGATCTTCCTCGTCGAACAGCAGCGCAACAGGGCGCCCATCGAGATCCGCACCGAACTCTGTCCCAACTTGTCGCCGGTCATGGCCGACTCCGCGCAGCTGGAACAGGTGTTCCTGAATCTGTGCCTGAATGGTGTCCAGGCCATTGTGGGAGGCGGCACGCTCACCATCCGCAGCAAGGCGACGGAAGCTGGCACGACCATCGAAATCGAGGATTCGGGACCAGGGATTCCGCCCGAGATCCGCCCCAGCGTGTTTCGCCCGTTCTTCACCACCAAACGCAATGGCAGCGGCTTGGGCTTGGCCATCTCGGCACGCATCGTTGCCGACCACGGCGGCCATATCGACTTCCAATGTCCCGAGACCGGAGGTACGGTCTTCTTCGTGCATTTGCGCACGTCCAGCGATCCGAAGGAGCATGCCGCGTGAGCGATACCCCTGCGACAGTTCTTGTGGTGGATGACGAGAAACTCATCCGGTGGTCCCTCGGCTCGCGGTTGGAGCGCAAGGGGTACAAGATTCTTACTGCCGAAACCGGCGAGGATGCCCTGCTCAAGATCGAAAGCGAACGGCCAGATCTGATGCTGCTTGACGTGCGCCTGCCTGGCATCGACGGCGTGACCACGCTCGCCCGTGCGCTGGCCATCCACCCCGAGCTCATCGTGGTGATGATGTCGGCCCATTCCACCATCGACACCGCGGTCGATGCCATGAAGCTCGGCGCGACGGATTTTCTGGTCAAGCCGTTCCCGCTCGAAACCTTGGACGCCACGGTCGAGAGGGTCTTGGCCGCCGCGCAGACCCGGCGAAAGCTCGCCGAGGAATCGACGCTGGCGGTGGTCAGCGACGCCGTTCAATCCATCGTGGGCATTTCCAAGGCCGCCCAGGACATGCGCTCGATGGTGTCGCGAGTGGCCGGCAGCGAAGCGACAACCGTCCTCGTCGAGGGCGAAAGCGGCGTGGGCAAGGAGGTCGTCTCGCGCGCGGTCCACCTGGCCAGTTCGCGCGCCTCGCGACCGTTTTCCCAGGTCAACTGCGCCGCCCTGCCCAACCATCTTCTGGAGAGCGAGCTCTTCGGCCACGAGCGCGGCGCCTTCACCGACGCGCACATGCAGAAGCGCGGCCTGGTCGAAAGCGCCGACGGCGGGTCGGTCATGCTCGACGAAATCGGCGAACTGCCTCCCTCGGGCCAAGCCAAGCTCTTGCAGTTGCTCGAAAGCAAGACCTTCCGCCGCGTGGGCGGCGTGCAGGAGTTGCGCGCCGACGTACGCATCATCGCCGCGACCAACGTCAATCTCGAACGCATGGTCACCGGCGGGCATTTTCGCGCCGACCTGTTTTTTCGCCTCAACGTCGTGCGCATCCATGTTCCGCCTCTGCGCGAGCGCGCCGAGGACATTCCCGCCTTCGTCGCCCACTTTCTTGGCCGCTTCAACCAAGGGCTCAAGCGCGAGGTGCGCGATGTAGTGCCCGCAGCGATGGACGTCCTTCGTGGGTACGACTGGCCGGGCAATGTGCGGCAGCTGCGCAACGTGATCGAACGGGCGCTCATCCTGCACCCGCTCATCAAGGAATTGCGCCCCGAGCACCTTCCGCCCGAAACCCGCCGGGCGCCCCGGCCCGAGAGTCCCGTGGCAGGCAGCGTCGCCAGCGACGGCATGAGTTTGCACGCCACGGAAATCAAGATGCTGCGCGAGGCGCTCGAACGTTCGGCGGGCAATCAGTCCAAGGCCGCCCGCCTGCTCGGCATCTCCCGCGACACCCTCCGCTACCGGCTGAAGAAGTACGAGCTAGGCTAGCAGGGTATGGTTCATGGCTCGGCATGCATCCCTCCTCCTGATTTCCTTGTAACAGGATGCAAACACTCCGTTTTTTGCCGTTCCCGGACGGCTACGCATGCCTCACCGCGCACCCACGTTGGGCAATTGCACGACCGGCCGGGCCAGCTTCCACAGCCCGAGGCGCGTCCACTCGGCTACTAGGGAAATGCCAGCATGCACGGTTTTCGCTTGCCCACACACGATGAACCCGTCACGCTTCTTTCGACATGCGATCTCCAATCATCCTCTCCGCTCTGTTTCTCCTCGCGTGCAACCGCCAGCCAGCGCCCAAGCCCGCCGCCCCGGTAGCCCTGACCGCCAGCCCCGCGGTGCCCAATGCGCAGCCGGCTGGCCTGACAATGGCCGGCAAGGTCCTCGAGCGCATCGACGCCGGCCAATACAGCTACCTGCGCCTCGATACGCTCAGTGGCGAACAGTGGGCCGCGGTTCCGCAGTGCGAACTCAAGCAGGGCGACAATGCAGTGGTGTCCCACGCCATGCCCATGGACGGTTTCGAAAGCAAAACCCTCAAGCGCAAGTTCGATCACATCGTGTTCGGTATTCTCGACACCGCGGCAGCCCAGCCATCGCCGCACGCTCAAGCCGAGAACCCGCACGCGGCTCTCAAGGCACCGCCCGCCGACCTTGGCCCCATCGCGGTCAGCCGCGCCACCGGCCCCGACGCCGCGACCGTCGCGGAGCTATACGCCAAGAAGGCCGTGCTCAAGGACAAACCCGTGCGCGTACACGCCAAGGTGGTCAAGGTACTGCCCGGAATTATGGGCAAGAACTGGCTGCACGTGCGTGACGGCTCCGGATCGGACGAGAAAGGGGACAACGACCTGACGGTGACCACCGACGACATCGTCACCGCCGGATCCGTCATCTTGGTGCAAGGCACGCTACACACCGACAAGGACCTGGGCAGCGGCTACAACTTCTCGGTCATCGTCGAAGACGCCAAGGTTACGAAGTAAGAGGGTCCAAAAGGGAACGAGCCCTCCGTTTCCGGAGGGCTCGTCGTCGCTGTTCCGCGTGAGGGACTTGTTACGGGCGGGTCAGTGGGCCGGCGGGTCCAGCCGGCGCGGTCACTCCAAGGTCGACCGCAGAGTCATAGAGCAGTTCGGCGCAGTAGTTGAAGTTGTGCGCCCACGGGGCCGGGTCGGTCGACGTACACATGGTCAGGTTCCACATGGCGCTCACCATCTTGGCGTCGTAGCCGCCGCCCCAGGTTCCGGCGCCCGTCGGACAAAGGCCGGTGGTGTTGCCGACGGCGGCCTTGACACCGTTGCTTGAATTCAAGCAGATGTTTCCAGCTGCGGGTGTGACGCCGAGAGTGCGAGTGTACTGGTTGAGCGCGGTGCCGACCGCATTGACGAACACAGCCAACTCCGCGGGCAGCGTGGTGGTCGTTGGATCGCTGTCGTAGCCGGGACCCGTGGTAAGGCCGCGAGCCGGGTCCGACCACGTGGAGTAGGCCGATCCGCTGTGGCAATTCGCACAGATACCGCCAGCGACGGAATCCGCCACCTGGAAGGAGTGGTGCGATCCCTTGGGCGAGTGGCACTCGGTACAACTCGCGGTAGCGCCATGGTGCTGGCTGCGGCTGGCGTAGGTCTTGCCCGCGTACTCATAGCCGATGTGGCCGTCCGAACCGAATAGAACGCCCGCGCTCTGGATGTCGTGGTTGTTCTTGGTGCCGGCGGCGAACGAGGCCCACGAAGCGCCGGTTTCAGCGGCGACAAAGGCCTTGGCCACGTCCACCGTAGCAGTGTTGCCGGTGCCTGTGCCGTTGCTCGAAGCGGTGATGAGGTAGGTACCGTTGTAGTTGATCGAGTTCGAGATGGTGATGTACTTGCCCACCGCAAGCTGCGCGGCGGTGCCGGTCTTGGTCGTGTCGTACACCCAGTTGTTCGGCGCGGCGTATGGCGGCATGGCGGCAACGTAATTCGGTAAGCCTGTGATCCGGATGTTCCCGGATCCGTTGTTGCCGATGCTGCCGGTGCCCAGGAAGGCGCTACCCGGAACATCGATGCCGCTCCAAACGCCGGCCAGGTAGCTATCGACACCGGCTCCGTTGGTGTCGCGGCCGTTGTGGCAGGTTGTGCAGATCATGTCGTCCTTGGTGGCGAAGTAGCTCGCGCCCAAGATGACCTGAGCCGGCCCACCGCTGCTGCCTGGGGCTCCCAACTGCCCGCCGGCCCAGTGGCCGGGGAAGCGCGCGCCACCGATGGCCGAAGCCGTCATGTCGCGCATGCGCTTCATGTCGGTGTCGCCCGGTTGTGGCTGGTGGCAAAGATAGCACTGCATGTTCTGCGTGGGAGCGACAGGCTGCGCCGAGGGCGCGGTCTGGTTGTACCAGGTGGGCGTGCCCACGTAGTTCTCGAAGCCCTGCTGGCCGCCGTGGCAGCGCATGCAGGGGTACGGAACCAGGCCGGGCGCGGCGTTGGTAGCGTTCGTATCCCAGTGCCTAAACGCCCCCGACGTCGCATCGAAGTGCGTGCTGGCCAGGAACGATCGGCGCGGCGTGAAAGTCAACGTCGAACCGGCCGGGCAGCTCGCGCTGCGCGTACTCACCGGGGTTTGGGCGCCCGTGGTGCTGTTGACGCAAGCCAAGCCGACCTGGCCGTTCGTGGGCAATCCCATGTTGAGATCGGCGAGGGCGTCGTAGAGCATCTGGATGATGTAGCGCGGGTTGTGCGCCCAGGCGCCAGGCTCTTTCACATAGATTTGGTAGTTGAACGTGGCCCGCAGCATGCGCGGCGTGAACCAGCCCACGCCGCTTGCGCCGTAGGCGTTGGTGCTGGCCTCCTCGCCGGGCTCGCAAATGCCATTGCCGGCAATGCCGCCGCCAAGCCCGTTGTCCTTGAAGAAGTACGGGTTGGTGTTGGGATCGTAGCAGATGGGACGCGCGATGCCGTCAATGGTAGTGTTGCCGTAGGCCAGTATTGCTGCGAACAGCTGCGCCGCCATGCCATCGACCTCGGCCTTCAGGCCCTCGATAACGCCGTCGCCGTCGATGTCGCCGTCGAAGCCGAACTGCCGTGAGTTCTGCAGATCGGTCAGGCTCGCCACAGGCATCACGCCATTGTCCTTGAAGTGACAGCGGCCGCAGGTCGTGGCGGAGACGGTGACCCCCAGTGCGTGCGGGTCGTGGCAGCTGACACAGCTGTCTTGGCTGACGCCGTGGAGGTTCTTGCCCGAGTAGCTGGGCGCAGCCGCGACGCTCGGAGCGGCGCTGTAGATCGTCGATGTCGCGGTGTTGGTCGCCGCGCTCGTCAGGGTCTTCGTGGTCGTGATGGTGCCCGTGCCCGTGGTCGTGACCGTGACCGTATTGGAGTTTGTATCCGTGGCCGTGGACGTGTTGGAGACCGTTCCCGTGGCCGTGCTCGTGGCCGTGCTGGTCGTGGCATAGAGGTGCGAGCTGGTGCTGGTGGCCGTGCTGGTCGTCACGAAGCTAGCCATGTTGCGCGGATTCTGGTAGCCGATCATCGCATCGTTGCCGTGGAGGATGGCGCTGGCCGGGAAGTAGTGCGAGTTGGTGAAGGAAATGCCAGGGACTACGACGTCCAGTACCGAGGTATCCTCGATCGGGAGAATTTGGTAGCGATCTCCTGCGGCGATGGGCGCCGGAAAGGCCATGCCGGTCGACAGGTCGTCTTTGGCAACCCTGATGGTTCCGACCGTGTCGCCCGTGACGTTCGGCTGAATCTGACGGTACAGGCCGGCATTGGCACCCGTCTGGACGAGCACGAACAGACCCACCACCGAGGTGCTGGTGTTCGTGCTGGTCGAGGTCGTCGTGGTCGTGGGGAAGGTCCGGTTTGCGTCGAGCAAAGTCGTTCCGCGCCGAACGGTCTGGTCGCCCATGCGGATGCCCGTGAAGCCATCGCTGCCACCACCCGTGGCCGTGGGCCACATGGTGAAGGTGTCGGCTGGCAAGCCGCCAGTCATCGCTGCGTGGGTGGCCGCACTGACCGCCGGGGCAAAGGTGATCGTGCCGGTGTCATTGGCCGTGACCGTGACCTTGGCGCCCTGGTTGGCGTTGTTGGTGAAGACCAGGGTGTAGCCGACGTACTGACCCGCGGTCATGCCGCTCTTGACGATGGTGGTGGTGGTCCCGGCCCCCGTCGCAGAACCAGTGGCCAGGCTCAGGCCTCGTGATGCGGCGGCCACGGTGGTGGCGATCTTGGAACTCACGCTAGCCGTGGACTCACGGCCCTGGTGGCACTGCGAGCAGAGTGCGGTCGACTTGTCGAGGACCGTGGTGTCTGTGTTGGTGGCGGTATCGGTGCTGTTCACCTTCTTGAGGCTGACGAACTCGACACTTGTGAGGCCGGCAGTGGCGATCGTGGGATCGCTCACACTGTTGTGGCAACTCTGGCAAGTCATGGGGCCAATCGGGTAAGCGGTTCCCTTGGAGAGGAAGGTATCGTTCGCGTGCATGTCGCCGCCCGCGGCCAGATTCGAGTTGTTCTGGACACCGATGTAGTCCTGGAAGCCGAGGTCGGTGTGGCAGCGCATGCACGCGCCGGAGACCGCGTCGGTATAGGCATCGGCGGTGGTGTCGAAGTGATCGCCGGTGCCCGTGTCGTCCGTGTTCAGGTTGACAAAGAACTGTTGCTCGTGGCTGTGACAGCTCACGCAGTTCTCGCCCACATGGTGGGTCTGCAACGTGCCGTCATTGCGGTAGTAGGGCGTCGTCGTGTGGCAGGTCTGGCACACGCCGTTGCCAGCGGGCTGCGTGAGCACGCCCGGGCTGTAGACGATGTTGCCGATGGTACCGTCGGGCCGGCGAATGCCGGTGCGGATGAGGTTCGCGCCAGCAGTGCCGCCGTCGATGCCGCCGCCGCTCCAGCCACTGTTGGGGTCGATGTTGTGCGGCTCGTGGCACTTGCCACAGCCGATGGAGGCACTGTGAACGCCGGTGTTGTGAAGCCCGCCGGTGGGGTGATCGGATGCCATACCACCGGGCTGGTGGCAGCTCTTGCACTTCACCTCGATATCGTCATAGGTCACGAGGTTGATGGTGTACTTATCGCCAGAGGCAACCGGAAACGGAAGCGGGTCGGCCCAGCCGATCGACGTGCCATCGTTGGCCGTAATGGTTCGGAACTGGCCGTTGTTGCTGGCTGCCGAAACTCCGCCATCTACGGAGGCCAAGGGCGCTCCGGACGTGAACGTGATAACGCCTCCGACCCAAGCATTGGTAGTCCAGCTCTGGCCACTATCTATCAGCGACAGCGTCGTTCCGCCGGTGGCGGTGCCGCTGCTGAGGTGGGCTGGATCGGCCAGGCTGCCAGACGGAATATGGCAGTCGTTGCAGGTGACATTGTGGCCGAAATCGTGCGGAGCCTGGTTCGAAGCAAACGCGCGACCCGCCAGGGCGACCGAGGCGAGGGCAAGGGTGGTTGTGAACTTGTTGAACCTCATGGGACTACCTCAGCTCCGTCGAAAGAGTGACAAAGCGGCTGTTCTCGGGGTCGGTCACCAGGACGCTGCCGTCCACCGCGACGGTTACGTCCAGCCCCAGCTTCATGCAGGTGGGGCAACTGCCCGAGCTTCCCAGGAAGCCCTTGAAGTTGCCGGACGCATCCAGCACCTGAACATAGGCGTGGGCCGAGTCCAGCACCAGGATG
>Ga0224559_1001394_pt1 | contig 13390 bp, 9 predicted proteins | sample 714S33034metaG_FD_180676 | JGI IMG/M metagenome (GOLD analysis project Ga0224559, IMG submission 180676) | Peat soil microbial communities from Stordalen Mire, Sweden - 717 S3 30-34 | ecosystem: Environmental > Terrestrial > Soil > Wetlands > Peat | place: Sweden: Norrbotten County, Stordalen... | reverse complement strand
CAGTAAACATCATCTTGATCTAATCAATGCTCATTTTGTTCATTTTGGGTGATTTTCATCCAGTTGAGTTAATTTTACTAACTTTACAAGCTTAAGAATTAAACGAAAAAATATTTTTATGAAATCAGAAGACGACTTCGTTTCTAAATCATTCTTAAAATAAAATGAATAAAAAGAAAAATAAAAGTCTCGAAAATAATGATAATAAGGTGAATAAAAACCTTGCGGATATACCTGTTGTTAAACCTAATGAAGATTTAAATACAAAGAATAAGACAAGAAAGATCAGTAATGAAAAATACCGTTTTATTTCGGAGAATACGGTTGATGTGATCTGGGTTTTGGATCCACAGATAAGGAAATTTACATATGTAAGCCCATCTATCGAAAAATTATGTGGTTATACTTCTGAAGAAATTATGGCGGTTGAAATTTCTGACAACTTATCAACTGACTCATTACAGGTCGTAAATGAATGGATGACTAGTATATTACAATCATTCATTGAAAAAGGTCACGCAACAGAAACCTTCTTAAATGAAATGGACTTACCCTGTAAAGATGGTTCTTTTGTTCGCACTGAGGCAACAGCCACTTACTTGTTTAATCAGAAGGGGAATGTTGAAATTATCGGGATCTCACGGAATATCACTGAACGTAAAGTTAGTGAAACTGCACTAAGAGTCAGCAAGGCAAAGCTGGAAGCGGCTCTTGAAAGTATGGCGGATGCCGTATTCATAACAGATCTGGATGGACGATTCATCGATTTTAATGAAGCCTTTGTAACATTTCACAAGTTCAGGAATAAGGAGGAATGTGGCAAGACGATGAGTGAATTTCATAACATATTTGATTTATATTTAGAGAATGGAGACCTAGCTTCATTAGATCAAAGGCCAATACCAAGAGCGCTAGGTGGTGAGACAGTTAAAAATGCCGAGTACAAGTTACGGCGTAAGGATACCGGTGAAACATGGGTAGGAAGCTATAGTTTTTCTCCCATCAGAGATAGTAAAGGAGAAATCGTGGGATCTGTGACGGTTGCACGCGACATTACTGATAATAAACGTAAAGAAGAAATAATCAGAGAACAAAACATAGAGCTGACGCGGGCACAAAAGATTGCTCACATTGGAAGCTGGATAGACTACTTTCCGACCGGAGAACTTACCTGGTCGGAAGAGATGTACAATATCATGGGGGTTCCACTAAACAAACCTTTGATTCTTTCTGAGGTTATCAGTGTCTTTCCGCCTGAGGAGCGGGAGCACTTTTCAAAAGCTGTTGATAAAGCCATTAAACAGGGGAAACCTTATAGTGAGGACTATAAGATCATCAGACCTGATGGATCGTTCCGGATAATTCATGATGAAGGCGAAATGATCTATGATAAAGATGGAAAAGCGGAAGTAATGATTGGTACGACCCAGGATATAACTGACAGGAAGAATGCACAGGAGGTACTTCAACAGAGTGAACAAAAATACAGGAGTTTGTTTGAAATCATGGCTCAAGGAGTAATATACCGGAATTCAAAAGGGCAAATCATTTCAGTCAATCCTGCAGCAGAGAAAATACTTGGCCTTCCTTTCGAAAAAATGAAAGGACGGGGATCAATTGATCCCCGATGGCATGCAATACATGAAGACGGAACGCTATATACAGAAGACACATACCCTGCCTTATATGCACTTAAATCCGGGAAAGAGCAACATGGGATTGTCGGATACTTTAATATTGAAAAGGAAAGATATGCCTGGGTAATATGTACTGCCACGCCACAATTCCGGCCGGGTGAAGAAAAACCCTTCCAAGTTCTCTCGACATTTGAGGATATTTCACTTTTGAAAGAAAGCTACTCTGAATTGACCCGTGTTAATCAACATCTTGAGGAAATTGTAGAGCAACGAGCAAGAGAGATATTACAATTATCAAAAATTCAGGAAGCCATTCTCAATTCGGTACCTGATAAATTCTTCAGAATCGATAAGAATGGAATTGTCCTTTCTTTTCATACCGGGAGTGTTGATCCAATGTTGATTCCTCCGGTACAATTGATTGGAAAGAAAGTGACGGAAATATTTCCAGAGGAGATCTCTGTTATATTCATGGAAAATATCGTTAAAGCTTTCAATACACATAAAACGCATACTTTTGAATATTCAATGTCTATTGATGGTGATGAAACTTATTTCGAAAACCGTATCCTTGCTATTTCAGAAAATGAAGTATTATCAATAGTTCGTGAGATAACTGAACAAAAAAACCTGGAGAGAAACCTGATCAAGACACTTGAAAAGGAAAAAGAGCTGAATGATTTAAAATCTCATTTTGTTTCAGTGGCATCTCATGAGTTCAGAACGCCACTTTCATCTATTCTTTTGACGGCGGAAAATCTTTTAAACTATTGGTCAAGGATGGAAGAAAAGAAGATTGTTGCTAAATTATCAACTATAATAGAGCAGGTTGAACGTTTGAGTGATATTGTATCCAATGTACTACAGGTTTCAAAGATACAGGAAGGGAAGATTCAATTTTCCCCCAGCAAGGTTGATCTTATCACACTTTGCAGGAATTCCCAGATGAATTTCAATTCAAATCCGAATCTTCAGAAAAAAATTGCTTTCCAATGTGAGTTTAAAGAATTGAACATGATGCTTGATGAACGCTTGATTATCCAAGTGTTGAACAATCTTTTATCCAATGCTATAAAGTACTCACCTGAAGGTCCAAAGGTAAAAATTGAATTATTTAAACAGAATGAGGAAATTTTATTAAGTGTTCAGGATCAGGGGATCGGAATACCAGCGGAAGATCAGAGTAAACTTTTCCAACCATTTCAAAGGGGCAGCAACACCAGGCAGATTCAGGGAAATGGGTTAGGATTGAATATTGTAAAGGAATTTCTTTTATTACATGGTGGTGAGATCACATATACCAGTATAATAAACAAAGGATCGACATTTATCATGCACTTACCAGTGAAGCTTGTGGTAAAATAAAATGGATTGTTCTATTGCTTCTGACTAAAAAAATGCTGACCATGAAAAAGATACTTCTGATTGAAGATGAGCAGGCCCTTAGAGAAGGTATTGCAGATGTTCTGACCTTTGAGGGGTATAAGGTTATCGAGGCAGCTGATGGCAGAAGCGGAATTGAACAAGCAATAAAGAATCTTCCTGACTTGATTTTATGTGATATCCTAATGCCGGAAATGAATGGGCATGATGTATTGCGACAGCTTGCAAAAAATGAAGGCACCAGACTCATACCTTTTGTTTTTATAACCGCATTATCTGAGCGACCCGATATCCGTACGGGTATGGAAATGGGCGCTAATGATTATCTGACAAAACCTTTTACACATGAGGAATTATTAAAAACTATTGGTAAGCAGCTTGAAAAATCAGAAGAAATAAGGAAACAGAAGGAAGGAGCTCTAAATGAGCTTCGTTCCAATATCATTTACTCTCTTCCTCATGAGCTCAGGACTCCGTTAACAGGATTGCTTGGTTATGGTCAGTTATTAATGGAATGTCCAGAGGATTTTGATTCTTCAATGATACGTGAAGCCGGACAGGATATTTATTCGAGTGTCATGCGACTTAACAGGCTTATCCGCAATTATCTGATGTATGCTCAACTTGAACTGAACAAAGGCTTCCCACCTCAATCATTCGAGCTTAATACAGTTGGTGAGATATGCCAGGATGTGGCATTGAAAATAGCAAAAGAATACAATCGTCAATCAGATCTTGAAATCGAAGCTAACAGTGCAAAGGCCATAATCAGTGAAGAAGAATTCAATAAGATCGTTGAGGAACTGACAGACAACGCTTTTAAATTTTCAGTTGCCGGCCAGAAAGTAAAACTGAAATGCTGGTCAGATCCAGTGCTGTTTCATCTCAGGATCGAAGATAGCGGACACGGTATCCCAAGTGAAAAAATCGGGAAGATTGGTGCTTATATGCAGTTTGACCGTAGAATTTATGAACAGCAGGGCGCTGGACTGGGACTCTTTCTGGCAAAAACTATTACTGAGATATATGGAGGTTCATTTATTATTGAAAGTGAGCCTGCTAAGGGAACATTAATTGAGATTACCTTACCCTCTAATATTTCCGTTTCACCAGACCAAACCGATGAGATTGTAGATTAGTCATTTGTTTATCATTCCCTTATTTTGTATATTTGGTCGATTTGTACTTTGTTGATAATCTGAAAAATGGCTGTCACAGATCGGATAAAAAGCTTAGCTATCGCAAAACAACAATATTGTGAAAGATCGAGTCATTACCGAATTGAAAGATCTTATGAAAAACTACTGAAGTGTTATTATGACCTATTGGAAAGCTAAAGGATTGTTATAGAATGCCTTGAACCCGCTATTTTTCTGAAACCAGGTATTAACTGTTTCAACACATGTTTCAAGACTATTAATTATAAGCTGATAGAGTCCGTAACAAAAATATTTCTTTTAATGGTTATTATGCGGATCTGGAGATATAGACGACCTTACATATTAAACCACCTTAACCTTCGCTAAACCTTATCCTATAAGGCAAGCAGACCAAAATTAAAAAATTAAATTTATACGATCTAAATAGCTGGCAAATATTGACAAATCGTTTTACATATCTTATATTTGCTTATTCTCGTTAAAATGATGAAGATACTTTTCATTTAAATTATTTCGCCCTTCGAGATACAAGGCTACATATTATTGGCGACAGAGGGGAGAAGCGCAAGCCTCTCCCCTTTTTGTTTCTCAATCATTTCATTCAATAGATTTGAGTGATCAATATAGTATTTCGGAACCATTATTGCAAAAATCAGGAATAAAAGGGTGTCCTGTTAATAACTAGTTCATAACTAGTAAGAAGCGAATTTGAATATTTTATTTTTTTATATATGTTTGCCAAAGCTAGCAGAGGATTCCCAATCCTACCAAGATTAAAAATTTCTTTCCATTCCTTGCTAAGCGATAATATGTAGCGTGGGAAACGGTTACAACCGTTTCCCATTTTTTTTGTAAGTTTATATCCGCAAAACAATTGTTTCATTCAATACTAAAATTATGATTGTAAATAGAATTTACCTTTCTGAGAATTTCAGCTTATCTCATATAGTCCATGGACAGATGAGAATGAAGGATTGGAAGTTATCCAGCCAGGAATTATTAAAGCTTGTAGAGGAGGAAATCGAACTGGGAATAACATCCTTTGATCACGCAGACATTTATGGAAATTATAGTTGTGAAGCGATTTTAGGCGATGTTCTGACGCTAAAGAAGAATCTCCGTGACAAGATTGAGATCATCACAAAATGCGGTATAAGTCTGGTTTCGGATAAGTTCCCCGAAAGGGAAATTAAAATCTATAATTATAGCTATGACTACATCATTTCCTCTGTAAACAATTCTTTAAGGAATTTCAAGACCGACCGAATCGATCTGCTCCTGTTACACCGGCCAGCCCCTTTCTTTGATCCGGAAGCAGTGGCAAAAGCATTTTCAGTCCTGAAAAGAGAAGGTAAGGTATTGCATTTCGGTGTTTCAAATTTTACTCCTGATCAATTTGAAATGCTCAGTACCTTTACATCAGAGAAATTAGTGACCAACCAGGTAGAAATTTCTCCTTATTGTCTGGAACATTTTGAAAATGGAAACATAGATTTCTTCCTGAAAGAAAAGATAAAGCCAATGGCATGGTCTCCCTTATCAGGAGGAAAACTCCTCAATCCACAAGATGAAAAGGGATCACGGATATTGAAGGCATTAACTGAAGTTGGTAAAGAACTAAACATCTCACCCGTCGATAAGATCATTTATTCCTGGTTATTAAAACTTCCTGTCACAATTATTCCGGTTGTGGGTTCCGGGAAAATTGAACGCATAAAGTTTGCTATTGAAGCATCAGGCGTTGAAATGAGCCTTGAACAATGGTATAAAATCTATATTGCTTCGAAAGGGAAAGACCTACCTTAATCCTGGTACTTCGGCCTATTTCAACATCACGATAATAGCGCCTGTTATATAAGCCAGAACCCAGTAAAAATAGGCAATTGCTGACCACAGTTTTAATCGTGTTGAAATAGTGGAATTTAGTCCATATTTCTTTTTCTGTGTATATGTGAAGATAGTTTCAACCAGCATACCTGCAAGTGCTGAATATCCAATAATCCCATGCAAGGTAATAGACTTGCCAGAGGCGATAATCATACAAATAGTGGAAGTAATGTCAAAAATGACACCGGTAACAAGAAAGATCAATACATATCTTGTTAACAGCTTTTTACGGGTTTGAATGATAAGAGCGGTTGTATAAGATATCAATGCAAGGTTAACGATTGAAATACCTGCAATAAGGACTGGTTTCATCTGAAATGTTTATGCAACAAAGATAGTAAAGGTTTAAGAGCAAATACATAATTGTATATATCTGTCTATTAGTAGAATATTGTTTTACATCTTCCATATTATTAATCACAACCCTGAAGCTGAAAAGAACTATAGCATTCGCTTTTCAGGCATTTATAATGAATAACAGGTTTTTTCTTTTCACAAAACTTGCATTGATGAGATTTTTTCTTATATTTGTCACTAAACATGAAATATTAAAATCTTATACAATGAAAATGAAACACATTTACATCTGCCTCCTTCCTTTGTTGATATTAGTTCTTTACTCCTGCAAAAAAAAGGAGAATCAACAAACGACGACCCCTTCAAACATTGAGACTTTGCAGGCTGCAGCCACGGGAGGGTCAATATTGGCAACACAAATGCAAACTTTTTTGATGTCGACTGTTACTATTGCTGCCGATTCGGGGCATAATTTATTCTTTCCTAACGGCGGCAAATTCAAAATGCTAAAATCAGGATCAGCTATTACAGGTGGTAACTGGACCGGACCTGATGCCAATGGATGGTACTCGCTTTATTATACCAGCGGTCTTTATAATTATTATCAAAAAATTCATCTGGGGGATACAATCCAATACATAATGGATATATCCTATTCCGGTGGAGATGGTAGCTTTGATAACAAGACCACTGCTGAATTTATTAAGAAGACAACCAACGGTAAGACCACTTACAATGGTTCCTATATCTGGGAGATGCAAAATTCAGGATATAATGAAATCTCTCATTGGGATTGGCGTATCTATTTCACTGATTGGAATCCGTCGACCGGAGCAGGAACATTCGATTGGTATTGGGGCCTTTATGAAAACAGCGGAGGAAATATTGTCCCATATCATCGTTTTGAACACCTGGAAGTTACCGAAACTTCACCGAGCGGTTGGCTGCATTGTCTTGCGATATTCTATGATGATGGTGGAACCGAAACCTGGAGATTTTCATTCGACACACCATGGTCGCCGGTTGATATGCCTTCTATTCCTGGGTGGAGCTAGTCAAGGTGAGGCTTAAGAGATGATTTATAACGACGTCGAAATCCTGCTGATTGATTTCACGGAAACCAGGTTTATTGCTGATGTGATCCGAACGGCAGAAGAATCGATGAAGATTGTATCATCACAGCCACAAAAATCATTACTTGCCCTGGTTGATCTGACCGGATGCCCTATAACGAGGGATACGATCGCAGTAATAAAGAAAATGGCTGCACACAACCGTCCATACGTAAAGTACATTGCCATTGTGGGTTTACCTTTTCCGAGATCCATAATGTTTACTTTAATGCTGAAGTTGACCGGAAGAAAAAACCACCAGGTATTCAGGCAAAGATTAAAGGCGATGGAATGGCTGGGAGGAAGACCATTATATTTGTAAGTATGAAAGCATGGATAATCGAGCGGGTTTCTGACCTTATGTCAGAAAACAACCCGCTGAAACTGGTTGAGCTTCCAAAACCTGAGCCAAAGGCAGGAGAATTATTGATAAAAATCAGCGCCTGTGGAGTCTGTCATACTGAAATAGATGAAATCGAGGGGCGTACTCCTCCTCCTGTTTACCCGGTTGTTCCGGGACACCAGGCGGTTGGGATTGTGGCGCAAGCCAATGGAATCACTGGGAATATCAAAGAGGGTGACAGGGTTGGTGTTGCATGGATCTATTCAGCTTGCGGAACATGTCAATATTGTTTGTCCGGAAAAGAAAACCTCTGTGATAAATTCAGGGCAACAGGAAGAGATGCAAATGGGGGGTACGCTGAATATATGATTGTACCTGAGAAATATGCTTATCCGATCCCCGGGTTTTTTACGGACGCTGAAGCTGCACCGCTGTTGTGTGCGGGTGCCATTGGCTATCGCTCAGTTAAACTTGCGGAGATGAGCGATGGGAAAAAGATCGGACTGACCGGATTTGGAGCTTCGGCTCATCTGATGTTGAAAATGCTAAAATTCCAATATCCGCATTCTGAAGTTTATGTTTTTGCCCGTAGTCAGAAAGAGAGGGAATTTGCGATGGAACTTGGAGCACAATGGGGCGGCGACACTCAAGACAAGCCACCTTATCTGCTTGACTGCATTATAGATACTACACCAGTTTGGGAACCAATTGTCTGCGCACTGGAATGTTTGAAGCCCGGAGGGCGGCTGGTCATCAATGCCATCCGGAAGGAATCCATTGATAAAGAGCAATTGCTTAATATCGATTATTCCCGACATCTATGGATGGAGAAGGAGATCAAAAGCGTGGCCAATGTCACCAGTCATGATGTGAGATCATTTATTCAGCTTGCTGCCAATATGCAGTTTAAGCCTGAAGTAGAGATCTATCCTTTTGAAAATGCCAACCTGGCTATCATGGAAATAAAACAGCGAAAAATTAAAGGAGCCAAAGTCCTTGTCCTTTGAAAATCACATTCTTTTACATTCTATTACCCTAAATTCTGGCACTTCTTCACATTCGCTTCACATTCGGTTGACATTCGCTTAAGGTTCGATTGACTTTCGGCCCCGGTTTTCCACTTTTGGGAAGGCTCGTAGGTATACCCTGAGCGAACCCAGGGCGAACCCTGAGCGAAGGAAGACTATAGAAAGTCTATAGAGAGTCTATAGAAAGTCTATAGAAATGGTGGAAGATTGATGGAATAAACCTTGATTATCAGTGATTTAATAATTACACTTTTGGCAATTTTACCACTTTTTTGATAGAATTATCTAATATTCAGTTTGTTATAATATCACTTTTTTAAGAAAGATGATGTTATTCACTGTTAAACAATGAAATACATGTTTGTTTTTGAATGGATAGTTGAAAATATTGAACTATTTTTTAATAACTGATCAAAATCCAATCATCGCTTGTTATAATCATAGAACTGCAGCTTAACGATCATATTTTTTGAAGGAACCCGGATAATTGCCGAGGACATATAATTCAATCCGGGCAACAGATTGTAATTAGCAGAAAATTCGGCGCTCGTACCTTTGTATGTTGTTGATATCGTTGCTTTGGTAATGGAATAGGTCCTGGTATCAATCCACCAGTTCAGCCTATCGCCTTTTGTCAGGACATTTGCCCCTGAAACCATTAATATTCCATTTGCATCAGGTAAACTAATGGTTGCGTTAGAAAAGAAAGCATGTCTTGCACTGTCGCTATCAAGGGCATACTTTTCAAGAAAACCGCTTAGTTCTTTCATAAATTCAACTATTTTAGCCTTCTGATCTTCTGCCACCTGATGTACAATAAATCCTGAAGGGAGAGGGGCTTCGTGATTGCTAAGAACTTTTTGAACCTGCCTGCCATCAGGACCATAGGAAATTTCCTCAGTCAGAACCTGCATGATCTTTTCATCTCTTGTGGCTTCCGTCTTTGATTTCCAGGAATAGAGCTTTCTGGTCGCTTCGCTGGTTTTCCAAACCTTTGAGAATTTATCATCAATTTCTTTGGAATTCAGCAGATGCTTTTGCCCGGGAACGATCAATCCGCACAGAAGCAAAGAAATCAACCCAAGAGCATAAAATACATTTTTTCCGTTCATTTTGAAAAGACAGCTGGTTTATCTCTGGCAATAAAGTTAATCAATTTATTTGGATAATTCTATCTGAATGCCTCCTTCAAACATTCAAGCGCCTTATTCAGTGTTGCCTTGGTACAACCGATATTCATTCTCATGAATCCAGATCCTCCGGGGCCAAACATCTCACCGCGGTTCAATCCAAGCCTGGCTTTTTCGAGAAAGAAATTGTTCAGCGTTATATCGTCCATGCCTAACTCCCTGCAGTCGAGCCACACAAGGAAAGTAGCTTCCGGTCTCAGCATCTTTATCTGAGGAATTTGTTGTTGAAGGTAATCTTCAAGTATATCAAGGTTTACAGAAAGATAGGCCATCAATTCGTCCACCCACTCATCACCGTAAGTATAAGCCGCCTGAGATGCAACATTTCCTGCAATATTTCCCATGCCTATGTGAAGATGGTCGAGGGTGGCAATGAATTGTTTCCTGAGTTCTGCATTCGGGATGATCACGGAGGAGGTTGATAATCCTGACAGGTTAAAAGTTTTACTGGGAGCAATGGCGGTGATACAATGATCAGCAATCTCTTCAGACAAGGTGACCAGCGGGATATGCTTATTCGGCTTAAAGACAAGGTCACAATGGATCTCATCCGAAAGAATAAGAATATCGTTACGAAGACATATATCAGCCAGTCTCCTTAGTTCTTCTTCCGTCCAGACGCTGCCGCCAGGGTTGTGAGGACTGGAAAGGATGATCATCCGGGCCCCTTCCTTTGCAACTTTTTCCAGGTTTTCAAGATCCATGTTCAACCTTCCGTTCTTAATAACAAGCGGGTTGTAGACCAGCTCACGGCCATGGTCCTTAACAGCATTGAAAAACGGAAAATAAACAGGCGGTTGCGTTATGATGCGGTCACCTGGCTGAGTATATGAAAGTACGGCCATGTTCACAGCCGGTACAACTCCCGGGCTGAACACGATCGATTCTCTGGAAACCTCCCATTGGTGTCTTCGTTTTAGCCAGCCTATAATAGATTCGTAGTAATTTTTAGATCTCATTGTATAGGCAAAGACCTCGTGCCCGATCCTTTTCTTGAGTGCATTGATTACGAAATCCGGAGTACGGAAATCCATATCAGCAACCCACATTGGGATAATATCTCCGGTAGCCCCAAGAAATTCCTTTGCAGCATCATATTTTATACTGTCTGTTCCTTTACGGTCAACAATTTCGTCGAAGTTATATATAGAAGCCATAGTACAAATTTACAGTCTGGTAATACCAAATGTTCAGGAATTCAAATCCCTGATGAATTAAATGCAAAAATAAAAACTCCAAAGGGATATAAGGATTTTTTTGATCCCAATACTAAATAAAATTTTAAAATCAGATCGTAATTCAGTTTTCATAATTTTTTTTTGAATCTTTGTGATTTCAGGTTCATTTATATGTATCTTTATTGAATGCAGATACTAAAATAATCTTTTGGTAGTTTTCATTGCTGAAGGATTCAGCGTTGATTGATTTAACAAGGATAAAATGAAGAAAGACGTATTGGAAAACAGGATGAACGTGTCAAACCACCAGTTAAAAGTTCCTCATTCAAAACTATTAACCGGTTCAATTCAAAATAAATATCCAGTTGTCCTCGATGGAGGGAAAACGATAATTTTCATCTCAGATAAAAGTAAAGAAGCAGAAATTATCAAGAGATACGAGCTGCGAAGAAAAAAGTAAATCGCTTTAATCCCCGTTTTTATCAGCAAAATATTTTTTTTTATTTAAGATCCATCATATCAGATAAAATGCTGAATTGATAAGGATTTAAATGATCTGCAGGAGGTTTTTCTATCAATTTTGTGGTGTCAAATGATCGGAAATCTGATAATCTTTACGAATCTTCTTCTAAGATTTTAATAAATCATTAATTTTGGCGCACCAAAAATTCAAATACCTTCTTTTATGAAAAAAAATGCTTCGTTGCGAATGATCTCATTAATGGCGATCATGCTCTTATTCATTTATTCTTGCAATAACAACAGTAAAACGATGAATACTGATAAAAAGATACCGGCCTTTGACATCACGGGTATGGACAAATCTGTTAAACCCTGTGATGACTTTGATCAGTTTGCCAACGGAAACTGGAAAAAGAATAATCCCATACCTTCAACTGAAGGTGCCTGGGGATCTTTTGATATTCTCGATAAGGAAACCCGTGAGGTTAAAATCAAAGGGATTGTCAAAGACCTGCTGAATGAGAAAGACTTAAAGAAGGGAAGCGAAGGACAGCTTATTACTGACTACTATCGTTCTTACATGGATACTGTAACAATCGAAAAACGCGGTATTGATCCGATTCTCCCGATGATCAACAAAATCAATGCCACGAAAAATCTGCAGGATCTTATTGCGCTGACGGGGGACCTGGCAAAGTATGATGTTGGCGGGCCATTTATGGTCTATGTCAATGCCGATGACAAGAACAGCAAGATGAATGCTATTTTCATGGGTCAGGGAGGGCTGTCACTCGGTGATCGTAATTATTATGATAACCAGGATTCAGCCATGATCAAGATCAGGGCTGAATTTGTAAAACATGTGGATAAAATGTTCTCCATAATCGGATGGAAAGATGTTGATCCCGGTAAGACCTTACTGGCTTTTGAGACCAAATTAGCGCTCATGCAGCTGAAGAATTTTGAATTGCGTGATCCGGTTAAGATATATAATAAAATATCGTTTACTGAACTCCAAAAATTGGCACCGGCAATCAATTGGGTAGATTATTACATAGCATATGGACTTAAAACCGATACCCTCGTGGTCTGGAATAAAGATTATCTGAAAAACCTTAATCAGCTGGTTAAAGAGACTCCATTCGAGACCCTTAAGACCTATTACAGGTGGAATGTTCTCAGGAATTTTGCTGGCGGATTGCCAGAACAGTTCACCAAGGAAGCTTTCCACTTTTATAATACCATCATGTATGGCATTAAGGAACAACGTCCACGTGAAGAACGTGCCATCATGAGTGTTAACCGCAGGCTGGGCATGCCATTGGGTAAGATGTTTGCAGCAAAATACTTCCCGGAATCATCAAAGAAGAAAGTTACCGAGATGATCGAAAACGTAAGAACAGTATATGGAGAGCGTATTGATAAACTAGCCTGGATGAGTCCGGAAACGAAAGAAAAAGCAAAGAAGAAACTGTCACAATTTACCTGGAAGATCGGGTATCCTGATAAATGGAAAGATTATTCAACCATTGACATTCAGCCTGATAAGCTTATTGAAAATATGATGAACGTTGAGCTTTGGGAACATAATGACATGATCGCAAAGGCTGGAAAGCCGGTTGACAAATCGGAATGGGGCATGACTCCGCAGACGATCAACGCTTATAACAATCCCACCAATAATGAGATCGTTTTCCCGGCAGCCATTCTTCA
>Ga0224559_1001393_pt1 | contig 13392 bp, 8 predicted proteins | sample 714S33034metaG_FD_180676 | JGI IMG/M metagenome (GOLD analysis project Ga0224559, IMG submission 180676) | Peat soil microbial communities from Stordalen Mire, Sweden - 717 S3 30-34 | ecosystem: Environmental > Terrestrial > Soil > Wetlands > Peat | place: Sweden: Norrbotten County, Stordalen... | reverse complement strand
TGGGCAGTGATCCGAAAATTCTTGACCGAGGCCGCCGAGGGGAAGACGGCTAAAGGCAAATCGTTGCTCGACGTCCTCTATATCCCTGAGATGTTCCGTTCGGAGCGCGAGTCCGAGATCACACAGCGTCGCGTCGCGTTCATGAACCGGGTCGCTGCAACTGACGGAAATCATCGATCGCTGCTCGTGCTGATCGGGGAGGTCAAGGAGATCGCCCCCGCCCGTTTCGGCCATCGCATGATCGTGAAGCATCTCCCGAGATTCCCGTTCATGTTGAATGAGGATGTGCAGCGTCGGATGAACGCCAAGTTCGCCAATGAGCTGTCGCTGTGGGGCGCAATGCCCGAGGCGCACCTCATCGCAATCGCGACGTTCGGGCTTGCCCCGACCGGTGTCGCCTCGATCGAAACCATCGCTCTGATGGTTGTCACCGAAAACTGGATTCCCTTCGAGCACAGCTATGACGCTGCATTGCTCGACGCGCTGACGCGCGGGCGTGCGAGCTTTCTCAAGGGACTTCGCTATAACTTGCCGATCGATCGGCCGCTCGCCAGCGTCGTTCTGCGCGAGGAAGGCGCAGCGCCGGTGGCGATGTATGTCGTTCCCCCGGCCGCTGACGACGCCTATCGCACGGCGCTCGAGGAACTTACGGATGAGAGCGAGATGATGGCGTGGGTTTGGAACGCCGGCGCCGCCGAGATGCCGCCATTGCCGACATGAGCCACGCGATGTCAGCCGAACAGGCGCAGGCCGCACAAGGCGCGCGCCGCTCGCGCGCGGGATCGTCACCGCAGGCCGAGACGGCATTGCCGGCTCGGCGAGGGGCGTTTGGCCGCGAGTAGAGCCCGAACGGCCGCACGGCCGGACGCGCTCAAAGAGTTCTTCGTAAGGGTGCGCTGCCCAACCGTCGAGCAAAGATAGCCGCACTCCGACAAAGCTTGATGATTGGAGCAATGCGCGGACGACTGGCGCCGAGTCATGCAATGCCCTGGCGCAGTGCAGCGCAACGACGAGGACCACCGCGAGTTCACGCCCACGATTTCATGCGGTAACAAGACCGACCTACGGCTTGCCTTAAGATCGAAGCGCGGAAAGCGGCCAGCGCGAATGCGCGACGCAAGGCGATCCTGCTTGTCGCCGCCTCGGCGCTCTCTCTGCCGAAGGAGAAGGCAACCGGCCCCGCGATATCAGCGGGGCCGGCTGGTCGTTGTCAGTTCGCCGGGTTCCAGATGATGACCTTCTTCGTCGCGTCGTCGCCGGGGGCCGGGGCGACGTTGCCGTAGATGGTCCCGAACTCGGGCGCCGAGAGCGAGACCGAGATGTATTCCTCGCCGGTGTTCTTCGAGATCCGGTTCCAGCCGGCGCCGAGCTCGAAGCCGTTCTTGCGGGAGACGACGAGGAAGTCGGGCGCGCTGTCCTTCGATTTGCGCGTATTCGGAAGAAGCGCGATCGGGGCGGTGATGTTGAGGGTGGTAAGGGTGCCCTCATAGTTGCCGTCGCCCTTCTGGGTGAGCGTTGCGATGGTGGCCATGTTCGTCTCCGTTGGGTTGCTCGGGGACCATCCCCCGATGACGCCCAAAGGAAGGGTCCGGGCGCCGCCGTCACCGGAGCGCAGCGAAGGGGAACCCCCGAAGCGGGGTTGACGGCAGTAGGCGGCCGAGACCCGGACAAAGGCGTCAAGGAGAAAGGGATGGTCTTCGAAGCGACCGAGGGGACGATGCGTCAGGCCCCCTCCAGCTCATTGAGACAGGCGGCGCCGGCGACCGGGATCAGGGCCGACACCGACACCGACACCGCCTCGATCGCAGACTCGATTCCGCCAGCAAGCGAAGGCCCGCCACGACCTGTCGTCACAACCCAAAGGCTTCGCGCTTATCGCGCTGCGGAAGGGGATCGCGCTGCGCCGGCGGGGAGGAATGCCTCGGTCGCCTAGCGGAGGCCGCGTCCAACACGCAACCCCGTGACCCGCGGGCCGTCGCGACATGCACGCAAAGAAGGTCGCCATAGGACCGACGCTTCAACGGCTGAGCAACGCGTGGAAAGACGAGCGGCGAGGAAGCGCTCCGTGGCGCAGGCTGAGACCCCAAACGGCGAAATCGATTTGGTTGGTCGCGGCGGCGCGGACGGGCGAGCGCCATTCGAAACTCTTTGAAAGATGTCCGCAATGGTTCGCAAAAGTTGCAAGCGATTGAAATTCATGCTTAACGCCGTTTGTACCAGAGATCTACCAAACAGGAGCGGACGTGGCCAAAGCCGTTGCACGGACCAGGAAGGCGCCTGTCAGGCGACCGTGGTCGAAAGACGATGTCCGCCTTCTCAAGGGTATGGCTCGCAAGGAGCCGGCCTCAAAGATTGCGAAAGCTCTCAAGCGAACAGAGGGCGCAACGCGTCAGAAGGCGAAGAGCGTGGGCATCTCGCTCAGCATGACGCGCAAGAAGCGCGCGCCCGCAAAGAAGCCCTGAAATGGTGCGCTGACCGGCAAACCGGTTAGTGCCCGAACAGTTTCCAATGTTCACGTCACGCGAGCCGCTCGACGATGAGCTGCAATTCGTCGACGGCATTTCTGACTCACGCATTGAAGGACATTCAATTGAATACGACAGAACTCGTAGACGCCGTCGCCGAAGCCAATGACATTTCCAAGGCCAAGGCAAAGGAAGTCGTCAATTCGATTCTTGCGGCGATCATCGAAGCCGCCAAACGTGGCGAAGAAGTCGCCATCGCCGGATTCGGCCGTTTCTACGTCAAAGAGCGTCCGGCTCGCGAAGGGCGCAACCCGAGAACCGGTGAAGCGCTGAAAATTCCAGCTTCAAAGTCGCTCGGCTTCAAGATGTCAAAGCCCGTCGGGACAACGCTGTAAGCTCGACGACGCCTTGGGATAGAATATGCCGGCGCGGTCCCGATCGCACCGGTATGTTGGCGCCAATGACAAACGCCTCCGGTTCCCCTTGGGCGGTGGCGAGTCCAATTCGCCGCTCATCAAGCGTTGCGGTCGAAGCGCGGGCAGAGCAAGCCTTGCCAGAGCGCAGCGGCGCGGACCAAAGGCCCGGCGGCGCCATGACTTTCACGTTTCCCGTTGACGCCGCGGTCGTATCAAAATGCCCGCGACGCCGGTACTTTATCCCGTTGCCTCTGACACGGGTGCTCCATTCAACCGGGATCGCGCCTCGGCGAAACTTTTCTCAATCTCGCGGGCCGCGAGAAGATGCAGATGCCGGTTCTTATTTGTGCGCATCCGGGGCGCCACTTCCGCCAGATGCAATGCCTCGTCATGGGCCTCGAGGCCTCTCAATCAAGTCGGTCGCAACGGCGACGACTTTGTCCTGAGGCGGATCAATGAATGGCAAGCGCATCAAAGGGGCTCGTTGTGAAATCAGCTTCCCAATCTTCGACAGACGGCGTTCTGTCCAATATTGAAACACAAGACAGCAATCGAGCGCTACGGCAATTTTGGCGAGCGCTTCGCGCATCCTCGTTTATGGCGATGACGCGCAAGAGATCGAATACGCCGCACTTATCGCGACATAATCACGCTGCGCGAATATCCTCAGAGAACCGCGGCGCCTAAGCGCCGCTCTTCGCCAGTCTCCAGACGGGGATCCCGAGGATGCGGGCCTTGTCGCCGAGATTGTCCTGGATGCCCGAACCGGGGAATATCATGACGCCGATCGGCAGCGTGGCGAGCATGGCGTCGTTGCGCTTGAAGGGCGCCGCTTTTGCGTGGCGTTTCCAATCCGGCTTGAAGGCGATCTGTGGGACTTTTCTGGCGTCGGCCCAGCGCGCGGCGATGAGTTCGGCGCCGGTCGATGTCCCGCCGTGCAGCAGCACCATATCGGCGTGGCGGGCGCGGACCTTGTCGAGCTTGTCCCAGATGAGGCCGTGATCGTTGTAGTCGGATCCGCCGGTCAGGGCGATCCTGGGGCCGGGCGGCAGCGTCACTTCGATCTCGGCGCGGCGCTTGGCGGAGAGGAAGTCGCGGCTGTCGATCATCGCGGATGTCAGCGCGCGATGGTTGACCTTCGAACCCGCGCGTGGCCGCCAGAGCGAGCCCGTATGCTCTTGGAATTGGACGGCGGCCTCGTCGCGGAAGAACTCCATCGCGTTGCGGCGTTCGATCGCGCTCTGCCCTTCGGACGTGAGGCGCTCCAATTCGACAGAGCGGATTTCGGAGCCGTCCTGTTCTTTCTGCGCGCGCTTCTGCGCCTGCTCGTTGGTGTCGAGCTCGCGCTCGATCCGACCGACGGCGCGGTGGAAGAGGTTGACGGTCGACCAGAGGAGGTCATCGAGGTCCGGCTCGAGGCGCGTCTCGGAAAGGGTGGCGACAAGGGCGTCGAAGATGTCGGCGATCGCGCCGGCCGCCGAAGCGGGTTCGGGCAGAGGTCTGGGGTCCGGCTCGTCGGCGAAGGGACGATAGCCATAGAGCTGGAGTTCGCTGAGAAGGTGGGCGGTGGGAGATGAGGCTTGCGCGGATTCGCTGGGGGACTCGGATCGATGGATCGTCATGTCGGCTGCCTTGCTCGGATGGACCGCGCCTGTCGCGGCCTTCATGGCGAGAAAGGCGGCGAGCGGGCCGGGCTTGCACCGGCGAGGCGCTTGCCGAGCGGCCGCAGCGCAGCGAAGGATGGCGGCGGCCGGCTATTTTGCCTCGCGATGGAAAGGCGGGCTTGCCCGCCGCCGGAAAATAGTCGGCCAGAGCCATTGCGGGCCCTGACCGTTTGCCGCACGACTCGCCCTCTCGAGAAGGCCGAAGGCGCGGCCTCCCGACGAGCCCGGCAAGCTGACGGTTGCGTCGAGCCGAACCCAGCCGAGACTTGCGCGGGGCGCCCATTCCCCCTCCTGGCCGCCTTCACCGATCCATGAAGCGGCTGAAATCCCCTGGGGCGAGCTGAGGACGTAAGGCCACGCCAAGCCCGGCGCCTCCCAAGGCGCTGAGATCATCATTGAAGTCGTTCAACGTCGGGACGAGACTGATCGCCTCGATGCCGGCCTCCAAGGCTCGGGCGGCGAGCGCGGCCGCCGCGCATTCGCCGGCGGGATCGGCGTCGCGCGCGATATACAGGCGGCGCAATGAGGCGGGAAACACGACGGCGGCGAGATTGCTCGCGGAGAGCGCGGCGATCATCGGCAGCGCGGGCAGAACGCTGCGTAACGACAGGATGGTTTCGATGCCCTCGCCGGCCACCATGACGTCCTGGGCGACGCCGAAGCGCACGGCATGGGTCCAGATGTCGCCGAGCGACCGCTTAGGATCCTCGATCGGCGCTTTGCCGTGGTCGGCACCACCGAGCTCAGGGTCGAGCCAAGTGCGATGGACGCCGGTGATCCGGTTCGAAAGGTCGGTGACGGCGGCAACGAGTGCCGGCCACTTCTCGATCGGCGAGTTCGCGTCCGCGCGGTAGAAGCAGGAGGGGTGGAAACGGAGGGATTCCGTACCGCCGAACGCACTGACGCCGCGACGCCTGAGATAAGTCTGCGCAAGCGTCCCGTCGATCGGTTGGCACAACGCGAGCAAGCGCTTTGCGGAAGACGATGCTCGTGCAGGCGCGTTACGCGGGCCGATGGCTTTCTCCGGCGCCGGCTGCGGCAAATTGAGAAAGCGGCGCGCCTCGTCGGCGACGTCGCGGAAGCGGGTGAGCCCGAGCGTCTCGCGGATGACATCGAGAAGATCGCCGTGTTCTGTGGACGCGGCGTCGGTCCACTTGCCGGCGACGCCTTTGCCAAAACCGCCGTTCTTCAGGCGCACGAAGGTCGAGCTGCCCGGCGCATTCCTGACGTCGCCGACGATCCAGTAGCCGCCAGAGCGGCGACCGTTGGAGAGATAGTGGCGACAGACCGCTTCGGCATGGCGCGACAGGCTGTGGGCAAGGTTCGAAGCTGAGGCGGTCATGCTCAAGCCGCCGCTTTGTCCGCGATGCGCTCGATGGGATATTTCGCGAGGAGTTTTTCCAGGATCGCCGGACCGGCGGCGTCGGTGGGAACGAACATCCTGAGCTTCCATTGGATGATTTCGTGAAACAGGCCGTAGGCGGTCAGTCGCTCGCGCATGGCGTCGGTGAAGCCGGTGAGTTCGATGCGGTTGGCGCCCATGACGCGGGCGCGGCGAAGCTGCATGTCTCCGACAAGGCAAAGAATGGTCGCGCCTTGGTTCAGCGCGGCGAAAGCGTCCGCGGGGGGAAGCGTCGCCGGCGTCTCATCGACGGCGGCGGCGACCCACGCCGCCGAGACTTTTCGGGCGACGATGCGCTCGCCGGCGTCGGTCTGGATGCGATAGACGCGGCTGGACTCACGCGGTAGCCGTTTCCAGATCGGCAGCAAGAGGCCCGCGAAGACGTGAAGCGTCGTCTCGACGAATTCCGGGAGATCGGCGATTTCCTTTTCCCAAGCTCTCGCAAACGTCTCTCTTTTCGTTTCCTGCCAATGCGTCTGCGCCATCATGTCAGCGGGAAGGGTCGGACGCTCCATCGGGCGCATCAGACGCACGCGCCGTTCGACGTCGCCGTCGTCGGTCATCATGCTGCGCGCGGGAATTTGAACCGCCGCGCGCCCCGACTGGCCGTTGACGAGAAGAAGCGCTTGGGGTGCGCTCAAGAGTTCAAGGGCCTGGTCGAGCGTCAAGGGCTTGGTTCGATCACGCTGAGCGATCGTCAGCAGCTCCGTGCGCGCGGCAGTGACGGGGTGCGTAAAGATCGTCCGGCGGTCCGAGACGACAAGACTGTCGGCTTGTAGGGTCTCGAGGCCGAGATCGTATGTCCCTGACGCAATCGCCCCGTCGACGCGCGCGGCGAGCAGCTGTTCGAAGGCGGTGAAGAGAACGTTCTGCAGTTCAATGGTCAGCGCAAGCAGCCGATTGAGAAACGTCGTGATCGGCGGCAGCTCGTCCTTGAGCCCATTGGCGTCGGTGAGTTTGAGGCCGGTCGCGTCCTCGAAGGTGCCGAGCGAGCAATCCTCGATTCTACCGGCGTAGAGCAGGCGATAGAGCTGGCGCAGGGCGTCGTGAGCGTAGACGCTTTCGAGATTGTCCTCGGGACGAAAGAACCCCTGCCCTCCGGTCTGGCGTTGTCCCCTGGTGATCGCGCCCAGCGTATCGAGCCGCCGCGCAATGGTGGAGAGAAAGCGCTTCTCGGCCTTCACATTGGTCGCGATGGGACGGAACAGCGGCGGCTGCGCCTGGTTCGTGCGGTTGGTGCGCCCCAAACCCTGGATCGCGGCGTCGGCCTTCCAGCCGGCCTCCAGGAGGTAGTGGACGCGCAGACGTCGATTCCTCGCCCCGAGATCGGCATGATAGGAGCGGCCGGTGCCGCCGGCGTCTGAGAAGACGAGTACGCGCTTCTGGTCGTCCATGAACGCCTGCGCTTCCGCCAGATTGGCGGACGCCGGTCGGTTCTCGACGGCGAGGCGCGACATGCCGTCGGCGCTCGTCTTGCGCACGATGCGACGCGAGCGGCCTGTGACTTCCGCGACCACTTCCGTTCCAAAACGCTGAACGATCTGGTCGAGCGCGCCATGGATCGGCGGCATCGAGGCGAGCCTCTCGATGAGACGGCCGCGCCGGGCGATGGCCTCCTGAGAATGAACGGGCTGGCCGTCCTCAAAAACGGCGCGCGAGGACAGATTGCCCTCGTCGTCGGTGAAGGGCTCGTAGAGCTGCGTGGGAAAGCTGTGCTGGAGATAGTCGAGGACGTATTCCCTAGGCGTGATGTCGACCTGAACGTCCGCCCATTCCTCCGTCGGAATCTCCGCAAGGCGGCGTTCGGTCAGCGCGGCGCCGGTCGAGACGAGCTGAATGACGCTCGCGTGCCCTGCCGCGAGATCGGCCTGGATGGCGCCGATCAGGGTCGGCGCCTTCATCGCCGTGATGAGGTGATTGAAGAAGCGCTGCTTGGCGCTCTCGAAGCTTGAGCGCGCCGCCGACTTGGCCTGCCGGTTCAACGTGCCCGATTCGCCCGTGACGTTTGCGGCCTCCAAGGCGGCGTTGAGATTGTTGTGAATGACGGCGAAGGCGCCGGCATAGGCGTCGTAGATGCGGATTTGCTCGTCGGTGAGCTGATGCTCGAGCATATCGTATTGGACGCCGTGATACGAAAGCGAGCGGGCGGTATAGAGGCCCAGCGCCTTCAAATCCCGCGCCAGGACTTCCATGGCGGCGACGCCGCCCGCTTCGATCGCCTCGACGAATTCGGCGCGATTGGCGAAGGGGAAGTTGTCGTCGCCCCAGAGACCGAGCCGTTGGGCATAGGCTAGGTTCTGGACAGTCGTGGCGCCCGTCGCCGAGACATAGAGGATACGGGCGTCGGCGAGAGCGTGCTGGAGCCGTAGACCCGCCCTGCCCTGTTGGGAAGCCTCCTGGTCGCCGCGCTCGCCCTTGCCCCCCGCCGCGTTCTGCATAGCGTGGCTTTCGTCGAAGACGATCACGCCATCGAAGTCGGCGCCGAGCCAGTCGACGATTTGGCTCACGCGCGAGCCCTGATCCCCGCGCGCTTCCGAGCGAAGTGTGGCGTAGGTCGTGAAGAGAATGCCCTCTTGGAGACGGACAGGCGTTCCCGGCCGGAAGCGGGAGAGCGGCGTCACCAGGAGCCGCTCCTGGCCGAGGGCGGACCAATCGCGCTGGGCGTCCTCGATCAGCTTGTCGGATTTGCTGACCCAAACCGCACGCCGGCGACCCTTCAGCCAGTTGTCGAGAACGATCCCGGCGACCTGACGGCCCTTGCCGGCACCAGTGCCGTCGCCGAGAAACCAGCCGCGGCGGAAGCAGACGGCATTTTCAGCGTCATCGGCGGCGGCGGAGAGATTGTCGAAGGTGTCGTCGACAATCCACGCGCCCTGGAGATGGGACGCATGAGCTTCGCCGGCATAGATCACACTCTCGATCTGAGCGTCGGAGAGGAGGCCTGACGTGACGAGATCGGCGGGCAGATGCGGCCGATAGGTCGGCTTTGGCGGCGCCACGGACGCCATGGCCGCGGACTGCACGAGACGGGTGGGATGGGGCAGCGCGCCCGGAATGCGGATCGATTGCAGTTGGTATTCATCATAGAGCGCGGCCGTGAGGTCCCCGGCAGCCGGCGTCCAGTCGATGGTTTCATAGGGTAGTTCCACAGCGGGTGCAGCGGCGACGCGGATTGGCGCCCTGGAGACGCCGATTGGCGCTCCGGGAATGCAGGTTCTCGACGCCGCGCGCTGGGGCGCCACCGCAATCCGAGAGGTCATGACGCCGGGGTGGTCGGCAAGCGGCGGCCTTGGCGGCATGTGCGCGACGACCAGGGCGAGCAGTGAAGCTGCGTCGGGCGCCAAGCCCGATGACGCGACGAAGGCGTTGGGGTCGTCGGCGGGAACTTTGTCGATCACCGTAAGGCGCGTATCGACTGTGGTTCCATGGCGGGCGTAGACGGCGCCGTCGATCGCGGCGGTGAAGACGAGGCGGCCATGTTCTTGCAAGCGGACGAATGAACTTTCCCAAGTCGGATTGTCAGGCGCGAAACCGGCGCCGGTGATGGCGACGAGGCGACCGCCGGGACGCAACCGCGCGAGCGCCGAAGCGATATGGCGCAGCGCCGCATCGGGCATGGCGCGATCGACATGGGCGAGCGCCGAGAAGGGCGGGTTCATCAGCACGACGGTCGGCGCTATCGCAATATCCAGGCGATCGTGGATCTGCGCGGCGTCGAAACGGCTGACGCGCGCGGCTGGAAACAGCAGAGCGAGAAGATTGGCCCGGGTCTCCGCGAATTCGTTGAGGCACAGCGACGCTCCCGCGAGCTCGGCGAGGATGGCGAGGAGCCCGGTCCCCGCCGACGGCTCCAACACCAGGTCGGCGGCGGTCAACGCGGCGGCGGCGCTCGCCGCGAGGCCAAGCGCGATCGGCGTCGAGAATTGCTGCAACGCCTGGCTCTCGGCGGAACGGCGCGTGTGGCTCGGCAGAAGCGCCGCGATCCGGGCGAGGATCGGAAGCTGTGCTGTGGGAGACGGGGCTCGCGCGCGCAGCGCAGGCGCGTGTCTGCGTAGGAACAGGACGGTCGCGGCCTCGCAAACGTCGTAAGCCGTCTTCCAATCCCAGGCGCCTTCGGCGTCGGAGCCGCCGAAGGCGTTCTCCATGGCGGCGCGCAACAGGACGGCGTCGATGCGGCGGCCGCGCTCGAGATGCGGGAGGATCTGTTGGGCGGCCGCGAGGATCGCTGAAGGCTTGGCGGGCGCGTGGAAAGGCGCCGCCGCCGCGAGCGCGGCGCCGGGGGGAACCGAGATATTCATTGGGGATGTCCTTGGATGAGGGATGAGAAGCAACCGCCGATCGAAGCGACGTCGGCGGTAAATGCGGAAAGGCCGGGTCGCCGATGCCGCTCAGCGCCGGGGAAGCGCGCGGCGCCAGCCGATGAAATCGCTCGGGCCGTCGTAGGCGGCGTGACGCATGGGATCGATCACGAAGCCGAACGGGCCGATTTCATATTCGCCAGAGGTAACGAGATAGCGCCGCTCGTTTCGAGAACTACGATCGCCGCCAAGCGTGGCGACGCATTCGACGAAGCCAGGACGCTGGGTGGAATTGATTGCGGAGATGACGATCCAGTCGGCGGCGTGGTCGCTGCGAAACTGGCGCTCGTCCTTAACCCGGGATTTCCCGGGCCCGAGGACGACGCCATGGATGCGCTCGTAGGCGTCGGGCTCAGAATGGCGCAGCGACTCGTCGGCGCAGGCGCGCTCGTAGGACGTGAACATCTCCGGAAACGTCGCGGCGACCTTCGCCCACTCCGAATCCTCTTCGTACCAGCCGTCGGCGTTGCGCCAGGCCTCATCGACGAGGGCGTTGCGCACGGGATCGAGATGAAAGCCGCCGTGGTCGGCGGTGGAATGCGAGATGACGCCATCCGCATAAAGCCGCGAATGTTGCGCGGTTCCCCATGGGGTCTCGGCATGGCCCCCGATGTCGCGGCGGGCAAGGCCGGCGAGCTGCCGGCGATGCTCCGCCCGCTCCTCGACATAGGCGCGGAACCCCGCCTCGCCATCGACGAGACGACTGAGGCCGTAGAAGTCCTGTCGCGTCCAGCGCTCAGGGGGCGACTCTAATCCGGAGGCGTAGGCGACGCGAAAACCTCGATTCTCAGTGGGAAGGGCAAGGAACGCGAGGTTGGCGACGCGGGCCGCCAGTCTGCCCTCGTGGGTGCGATGGAACGAGGCCTGAATGGATTGAGACGTCATCGTTGTTCTCCTTGAAACGCGAAAACCCGGCGCGAGCGCCGGGCGGGGGATAGGGATGGGTGGAAGCGAAGGAGCCGGGCGGCTCATGCCGCCCGGCTGTCGCACTACTCGGCCGCGGCGGCGAAGCGCTGCTGCTCGTCGGACTCGGGCTCCTCGAGCTCGAAGTCGGCGGCCTCGGCCGCGTCGCCGGCGAGAAAGGCGGGCAGCTCGTCGGTCTCAGCCGCATCGGCCTGGGATTGCGGCGCGGAATCGACGTCGACCAGCCGCAGAATCTCGGGAAGCCAACCCGTGTCGGCGAGCATGCGCTCGGCTTCGCGGGCCATGTCCAGCTTCTTCAGATGCTCCATCAATTGGGCCCCCTGGTCCCCCTTGGCTTCGCGCACGGCTTCAAGGATTCTGACTTTCGGCACGCGGGCGAGATAGTTCTCGACGGTTGGACGCCATCCAGCGACAGACATGTCGAGATGGACGGCGCGCGCGAGTTCGTCGCCATGCGCCACCGCGCCTTTGCGGGGATCATGGGCTTGGCTGACGACGTTGATCGTCAACGACGCGCAATGCGCAAAGAGCGCCTCCGTCTCTTGGGTATCGTGCAAGCCGATAAGCGCGGGCCACAAGTCCCCACTCTCCTTCGGCAGGCGCTGGATCCAGTATTTGTGCCGCGCTTCGATCGCCTTGATATAGGCGCTCTGAGCGAGGTCCGGCGGCTGGATCGAAAGGCCGGAGGTCCGCACCGAAATCTCCAGACAAGAGTTCCAGGCCTGGTGGTAGAACAAGTTCAGGCAGAGCGCGTGCAGGACCGCGAGATAGGCGATGACAGGCTCGCTGGCGACCGCGTCACGCAACGCAGCGCTTCGATGGGCTGTCAGCTCTGTGACGAGACGATCGGACAAGGGACGCAAGGCGTCATCCTCAGCCGCCTCGGCCTCAGAGCTTGCCGCGCCGCCAATCGTGATCACGGCGCGCTGGACTTGCTGAGACGCGCCGTTCGCGTTTCGCGCCGACTGCGCTTCTGCGTCGGCGTCATCGGTCGTCACGGGCGCCTCGTCCTCGGCGTGGACATAGCCGCGCTTGATCAAGACTCGCCCATCATGATCGATCGTGACGAAGACCCCTGCCCGCGCGACCTCAGCGGGGTCGAAACGCAAGGGTCGATCCTCGAAGTCGGCGATGGCCTCGTCGAGCGCGTCGACCCTCTGGCTGACGTCGTCGGAGATTTCGTCGGCGTCGCCATGCTCCCGTTCCAACGCTTCGCGCTCGGCTACTTTTGTCTCGAAGGCGGTCTGCTCCTCGGCGCTCAGTGGAATCGGCTCGCCCGCAAGGCGTCGTAGCCCATAGTCGTGACCTGCGGGAAATGACGGCGCCACGACGATCCATTTCCAACCCTCGGCGCGCAGAGGCTCGGCTTCTCGCTTGAGCTTCTCGCCGGCGAGGCGATCGAGCAGCGCGGAATCCTGGAGCCAACCGCCGCGATCGTCGTTGAAGAGGTCGTTGAGGATGACGCCGCCGGCGGCGTGATAGGCGTCGAGGCCGACAAACACCGCGCGGGAATCGCTGGCGCGGACGGTGTTCTGCGTGAGCTGCTGGCGGATATGATAGGCGTCCTTGCTGTAAGACCGCGCCAGCGCCTCCCAGACCTGTTCCTGGCGCGTATGGTCCTCACTTACCGTGAAGGCCATCAGCTGCTCCAGCGTCATCTCATCCTTGGCGTAGACGTCCAGAAGTCTTTCGGAGACGGCCGCAAGCCGTAGCCGCTGCTTGACCACGACAGGGGCGACGAAAAAGCGCGCGGCGATTTCGTCATCTCCGAGACCTTTGTCGCGAAGCGTCTTGAATGCGCGGAATTGATCGAGCGGATGCAACGGCGCGCGCTGCACGTTCTCGGCCAGCGAATCCTCTTCGGCCATCCCCGAGGTGCGCACGACGCAGGGGATGAGGGCGGTCTTGGCCAAGCGCTTCTGCTTGACCAGCAATTCCAGCGCGCGATAGCGCCGTCCGCCGGCCGGGATCTCGAACATGCCGGTTTCCGCGCCCTCGCCATCGAGGACAGCGCGAACGTTGAGGCTCTGCAGAAGCGTGCGACGCGCAATGTCCTCGGCAAGCTCTTCGATCGAGACGCCGGTCTTGATCGATCGGACGTTGGACTGCGACAGGACGAGCTTGTTGAAGGGGATGTCGCGCGAGGCGCTGAGGGTCAGTTTC
>Ga0224559_1001392_pt1 | contig 13400 bp, 9 predicted proteins | sample 714S33034metaG_FD_180676 | JGI IMG/M metagenome (GOLD analysis project Ga0224559, IMG submission 180676) | Peat soil microbial communities from Stordalen Mire, Sweden - 717 S3 30-34 | ecosystem: Environmental > Terrestrial > Soil > Wetlands > Peat | place: Sweden: Norrbotten County, Stordalen... | reverse complement strand
GATGCGCGTAAGCCATTGCAGCGGGACGGGCATTTGCTCGATGGAAAACAGGAATCCCGAGAGAAGAAAGGCGGGCAAAAAGGTAATCAGCAACGCAATCTGGCTGGCCGCGAACTGATTTTTGGCTAGTACGGAGATCAAAAAACCCATCGCCAGCACCACAATCAGGAACATCGCCGAGGCGGCCAGCAGCGTGGCCCAGGAGCCGCGAAAGGGCACGCGGAACCAGTAAATCGCGATCAGCGCGCTGATGACGGTGTCGATCATTCCCAGCACAAAATAAGGCGACAGCTTGCCGAGCATGATCTCCATCGCGGTCACCGGCGTGGAAATCAACTGCTCCATGGTGCCCCGCTCCCACTCGCGCGCGATGGTCAGCGAGGTAAGAAAAGCACCGATGACCGACATCACCAGCGCCAGTACGCCGGGGATGATGAAGGCGCTGCTTTCCAGGTCTTCGTTGTACCAGGTGCGCGTCTGGACGCTCACCGCGGCCGGCTGGATTGGCAGGCCGCGCGCATTGAGCCAGTCGAGTTGCACCTGGGCCGAGTAGCTTTGCACTGTCGCCTGCGCGTAGCCGGTCAGCACGTTGGCCGTGTTGTCGTCCGAGGCGTCGATGAGCGCGGCCACTTGAACCGGACGGCCGTCGGCGAGGCGCTGCGAAAAATCCCAGGGAATGACGATTCCCATCTTGGCGTGACCATCGTCGAGGGCGCGCGTCAGCTCCGGGTAGCCCGTGACGGCGCGCGCGACGTGAAAGTATTCGCTGGCCTGAAAGCGCTTGAGCAGGTCCTGGCTCTGCTGGCTGCCGTCCTGGTCGAGGACGTAAACGGGCAGCCCCTTGAGGTCGAGGCTGACGCCGTAACCGAAGAGCAGCACCAGAACTGCCGGCATGAGGACGACGATAATCAGGCTGCGCGCATCGCGGAAGATTTGCACGGTTTCCTTGCGCGCGATGGCCAGCAGACGAGTCGGGTTCATGGTTGGCGCTCCTCTGTTCGGTGCTCTGGAGCCGCTTCGCGGCTGGTGGTCAGCGAGACAAAGGCATCTTCCAGGCTGGGACGAATTTTTTCGATGCGGCTTACCGCTACGCCCCGCGTGGCCAGAAAATCTTTCAGTTGCGGAATGGCCGCCGCCGCGCCAGCCACCACCAGGTGCAGCGCATTGCCGAAGACCGCCGCGTCCATCACGCCCGGCGCCGATTGCAAGGCCTCAACGGCCTCGCCCAACGGCGCGCACTCGACCAGCAGCAGCTCGCCCTTCATCGCGTCTCGCTTCAGTTCCGAAGGCGTTCCCAGCGCAATGATTTTTCCGCGGAAGATCAGCGCCAGGCGGTTGCAGTACTCGGCCTCCTCCATGTAATGCGTGGTGACGAAAACGGTAACACCATCCTCGGCCATCTGATGAATCAGCTCCCAGAACTGGCGGCGGGTGATGGGATCGACGCCCGAGGTCGGCTCATCGAGAAAGAGGATGGACGGCCGGTGCAGGACGGCGCAACCCAGCGCCAGCCGCTGTTTCCAGCCGCCGGGCAGCGTACCGGTGATCAGATTCTCCTGGCCTTTGAGGTTGGCCATCGCGAGCGCCCACTCGATCCGGGCCTGAAGTTCGCTGGCGGGCACACTATAAAGCCCGGCGAAGAGGCGAATGTTCTCGATCACCTTGAGGTCGTTGTAGAGAGAGAACTTCTGCGACATATAGCCGATTCTCTGACGCACTTCTTCCGGCTGGCGGCCCACGTCGTAGCCTGCAACCAGGGCGCGGCCCGAGGTGGGCTTGAGCAGGCCGCACAACATACGAATGGTGGTGGATTTGCCCGCGCCATTGGGCCCCAGAAAACCGAAGATTTCGCCCTTGCGGACGGCGAGATTGATGTGGTCCACGGCGATAAAGCTGCCGAAGCGCTTGACGAGGTTCTCGATTACGACCGAGTTGGGCGCGGCTGCATTAGGTCCGGCCGGGCTGGACGCAATTGCATAGCGCACAGACGGGTTGAGCGCGTCCGAATCGCGAATTTCAGCCATGAACGCCCCCTCCCGCGTTAACCGCGCCGACCGCATCGACAAAAAGGTCTTCAATGGAGGGCGCCACCTGCTGAATCGCATCGAAGGAAAGGTTGGCGCGCCGCAAACGGGCTTCAAACTCGGGAATGCGGCGGGCCGCGTCGTCCACGACCAGGTGCAGGCCGTCGCCGGTCAGCAAAAGGCTGGAAATTCCCTCCGCGCCTTCCAGTTCCTTGCGCAAAAGGCGCGGCTCGGGCGCGGTGATGGACAAAACGCCTTTGCCCAAGTGAGCTTTCAGATTGGAGGGCGTGTCGCAGAAGAGCAGCTTGCCCTGGTGCAGCAGGGCGACGCGATGGCAGCGCTCGGCCTCGTCCAGGTAGGCCGTCGAGGTGAGAATCGCCACGCCCTCGGCGACCAGTTCGTAGAGAATGCGCCAGAAATCGCGCCGCGAAACGGGATCGACGCCGGTGGTCGGCTCGTCGAGCAAGATGACCTTGGGCCGGTGAATCAACGCACAGACCAGGCCGAGCTTCTGCTTCATGCCGCCGGAGAGCTTGCCCGCCAGCCGCCGGGGAAACTCGCTCATTCCCGCCGCATCGAGCAATTGCGCTGAGCGGGCCCTCCGCTCGGATCTGCCGACGCCGAAAAGATCGGCATAGAAGCGGATGTTCTCTTCGACCGTCAGGTCTTCGTAAAGCCCGAAGCGCTGGGGCATATAGCTGAGCGCCTGCTTGGCTCCCTCGGGATCGCGCGCCACGTCGCACCCGGCCACCGTGGCCCGGCCCGCGTCGGGCGGCATGATCCCGGCCAGCATGCGCAAGGTGGTCGTCTTCCCTGCCCCGTCCGGGCCGACCAGTCCGAAGATTTCTCCGGCGCGCACCTCGAAGCTCAGCGCATCGACGGCGCGCACGCCGGGAAAGCTCTTCGTCAATCCCTCGGCCACAATCGCGGATTGGAGCTGCTCTGTCATTTCCCCGCCGGAACCGCTCCTGTTCCGGCTGGAGCCGCTCCCGAAGTTTGTGCGGCCGGCTGATTCGCGGCCAGCCCATTCACGGCCAAATCGACGCGAGCATCGGCCGGCATTCCCGGCTTCAGTTCGTGGTTGAAGTTGTCGATGTCGATTTTGATGCGATAGACGAGCGTGACCCGCTCCTTGTAAGTCTGCACGCTCTTGGGCGTGAACTCGGCGCTGGATGAAATGAAGGAGATGCGCCCGTGGTACTGCCGGCCGGGGTAGGTGTCGGTGGTGATGGTGGCAGCTTGACCCCAGCGAATGCGGCCCAGGTCGGTTTCGGCGATGTACGCGCGCAGCCAGATGTGATCGAGGTCGGCCAAGGTGACCACAGGGGAGCCGGGCGAAACCACCTCACCCAACTCCGCCTGGCGCACCGTCACCACGCCGGCCGAAGGAGCGCGAAGAACGGTGTAACCCAGATTCACTTGCGATAAGCCGAGATCGGCGCTGGCCGCGTTCAGATTGGCGCGGGCAATGGCAATGTCCTCCTTGCGGCTGCCCTCGACGGCCTCGTTGTAGCGCTGCTCAGCGGCCTGAAAGATGTCCTGCGAACGTTTGAGGGCTGTGGCCGCCAGATCGCGCTCCTGCGCCGAGAGTTCGTCCTTGGCGAAGAGCTGCCGGGCGCGCTGGTTGTCGAGATTTTTTTGGTCCAGATCGGCCTGGGCGTCGATCATCGTCTGCTGCGCGGCCTTCACCTCCTGCTGGCGGGTTCCGGCCAGCGTGAGCGCCAGATCGGAAGAGCGTACGCCCATGGCGGCCTGGTCGATGCGCACCTTCTGCTGGTAATCGGCGTCGTCGAGCCGCGCCAGCAGCGCGCCCTGCGCCACCTGCTGGCCCTCCTCGACCGGCAGTGCGACGATGCGCCCGGCCACCTTGAAGCCGACCAGGCTCTCGTGCGCCTCGATGTTGCCCGAGAGCGTGAGCTGATTGGCGGGGGCACTTTTTTGCATCAGCCGCGGGTAGTAGTAGAGCCCGGCGGCAACCGCCGCGGCCAGCAGAATCACAATGGGAATGGCTCGTTTCATCGCTTCAAACCTCGCGTGCGAAAGTGCTATTGATCCGGCAAGTAAAGAGTGACACCTTATCCCGCCCATTTCCGCAAAAGACGCGGAAATGGACGGGGCACGGTCGCAGTATTTTGTTGCCGGATCAATAACGACGCTCCCGGCCGCCGCGCCGTTTATGGATTCACCATGAACTCGGCAATCTTCTTTTCCGTGCCGCCCATGGCGCGGGCCAGGGCGAATTTTGCGTCCACGTGGCTGCTGACGGCCACAATGTAGTTCTCCTCGGCGCGCGCCAGCTCGTCCTGCGCGGTGACCACCTCGACATTGTTGGCCGCGCCCACCTCAAAACGGTCCTGCGCCATTTCCAGTTCGCGCCGCGCCAACTCCTGGCCCTCCCTGGCCACTGTCACCTGCTGGCTGGCCGAGTCCAGATTGAGCAGCGCCTCGCGCAGCTCCTCTTCAATACCGCGGCCGAGATCGGCAATCTGATCGTCGATGCGCTTCACGCGGCTGGCCAGCTCCTGCGCCTCGCCGCCGCGGTCGCGGTCGAAGAGAGTGAAATCGATCTGGCCTTGCACAAGGCCCGTGGCCGCGACGCCGCCGATACTGCGCCCGATTCCGCCGAAGTTGCCGTTAACGCTTAATTTGGGATAGGAGCGGGCGCGGTTGGCGCGCTGCTGCTCGATGAGCGCCGCACGCTGCGCGACGAGGGAAAGGTAGTCGGCGCGGGCGGCGAGCGCCGAGGGCGTCAGGGCTTCAATCTCCGGCTGAGGCAAGGGACGAAAGTCGAGCGGTTCGGCCAGTTCCAGCGGCGTTCCTGGATTCAGGCCCAGGTTGCGCGCCAGCTCCAGCAGCGATTGCTGCAATTGATTCCGCGCCATCAGCAGCGCCTGGCGGTCGTTGGCCAACTGCACCTGGGCGCGCAGCACGTCCACACCGGTCGCGGTTCCGGCCTCGTGCTTGTCGGCGGCCAGCTTCAATAAAGTGCTCGAATCGGTCACGCGCGATTGCGCCGCATCCACACGCGCTGCCGCCGACTGCGCATTTAGATAGAGCGCGGCAATGGCGCGCACAATCAGGTCGCGCGCATCGCGCTCATCCATTTTGCCCGCGTCGAGCGCCAGTTCGCTGGCTTTGAATCCGCGATAGCCTTCCAGATCGAGCACATTCTGCTGCGCGTAAAGGCGGAAATCGTAGTTGGAAAACGGCCCCACAACTTCGGGCAGCCCCGGCACCGAAATCCCGAAGGCGCGCAGGTCGCGGTTCTGCACGTTGGCGTAGCTCTGGGTATTCACGCGCGGAAGCAGCGCGGCCGACAGGCGGCGCAGGCGCGTGCCCTCGGCCTCTTCAACGCGCGTTCCGGCCACCAGCACGCTCAGATTGGCCTCGAGCGCCTTCTGAATCGCATCCTGCAAGGTGAGGCGATAGGGCGCCGACTGCTGGCCGTCGGCGGCGGCCGTCGCGGCCAGAAGGGCCAGGCCAAGAAGAGCAACGAGGCGAAATCCCGATTTCATGGCTCCATCTCCTCGCCGGAGAGGGTTATCGCTCTCCAGAAGTGCTGAAAACTCTCTTCGATGCGCTCTTGCAGCGCGGAAACCCCGTCCAGCGACCATAGCAGGACGGTCCCTATGCAGCTTTGCAATAATTGCGCTGCGACTTTTTCCTTGTTCAGCCGCGGGTCGATCTCCCCCCGCTCCTGCCCCGCCGCCACGCCCCCGGCGATCATCCCGCGCCCTTCCAGCATATTGCGCTCGATGATAACGCGAATGGCCCAGAAAGGAGTTCATGATATTTGCCGCGCCTTCCCGGTATGTATACAATCAGGGCGAAGGGTTTGGCTGTGGCGCTTGCTCTCCGCTTCGCCGGTCGAATGCCGTTTTCGCGGCGAAAGGGCTACGTGGCGGCAAAGAGGGTTTTTCGACAAAAACGAGGAATCGTTTCGGCAAATCGCGTCATCATATAACAAGTTGGAAGAGTAGTTTGTCTTCAACCCATTTCCTCTAAATTGCCGCGGTGCTGAGCTTTATTAGCGGCAAAATCGTTTGACCAATTTGAACAAGGAGAATGCATAGGATGATTGCCAGAGAGATCACGCCGGACATACTGTCTATATCAGCCATTGATTGGGACCGGAGATTATTCGACGAGTTGGTTCCTCTGCCCGAGGGCACCTCCTATAACTCCTATCTGGTCAAGGGCAGCGAAAAGAATGCGCTGATCGACACCGCCTATCCTCCCATGACGGCGGAGTATATCGCGGCCCTGAAGTCGACCGGCATCAGCAAACTGGATTACATTATCGCCAACCACGGCGAGCAGGATCACACCGGATCGATTCCGGCGGTACTGGAGATCTTCCCCGACGCCATGGTCGTCACCAACGCCAAGTGCAAGGACATGATCACCGAGGCCTTGCCGGTCGCCGAGGACAAGTTCATCGTGGTCGAGGACGGCCAGACGCTTTCGCTGGGCAACAAGACCCTGCAATTTTTTCTGACGCCCTGGGTTCATTGGCCCGATACGATGTGCACTTACATCGCCGAGAGCAAGGTTCTCTTCAGTTGCGATTTCTTTGGCTCCCATGTGGCCGGCAGCGACCTGTTCGCCACCAACGAAGCGCTCGTCGAGGACGCGGCCAAGCGTTACTACGCAGAGATCATGATGCCCTTCCGGTCGTTCATCCGGCAGCACCTGGAAAAGCTCGCCCCGTTGCAGATCGACTTCATCGCGCCCAGCCACGGCCCCGTCTACTCGCGGCCGGCATTCATTCTCGATCTCTACAAGGGATGGGCTTCGGACGAAGCCAAGAAGGAAGTTGTGATTGCCTACGTCTCCATGTACGACAACACCACGAAGATGGTCGATTACCTGACTGACAGGCTGATGGAAAAGGGCTTGTCCGTCAAGCGGTTCAATATGGTCGGCGTGGATACGGGACAATACACTAAAGCGCTGGTGGACGCATCGACGGTGGTTTTCGCCACTCCAACGGTGCTCACCGGTCCTCACCCGAGCGTCGTCACCGGCATCTTCCTGCTCCATGCGCTGAAAGCCAAGACCAAGTTCATCGCGGTGGTCAATTCCTACGGATGGAGCGGCAACCTCGCCGACCGGATCAAGGATATGCTGCCCAAGCTAAAGGCGCAGTTGCATTACCTGGACCCGGTTCTGGTCAAGGGGCTGCCTAAGGAGAACGATTACAAGGAACTGGACCGCCTGACGGAAGACATATTCAAGGCGAACAATCCGGCGTCGTAAGCCGCCGGGCGACTTGGAGCTCAAGTTAGACAGAGCCATGGAGCAACTGAGAGGCGCTCATCGCTTTTCACAAACTCCATGGCTCTTTTTCTGTGATTTTCTGCAAGATAGCTTCTAACTCTGCCGGTAACTTCCAGGAGAAATGGCGAAAAATCCCGTTCGGATCAAGTTACACGGCCGGCGATGGCCTCATAATCTTGTGTGATGCGATAAAACTCTTTGCGCTCCCACCCAAGGCGCAAAAGCTGCAAGAAGCAGGTCCTTCGACCTCGCTGCGCTCCGCTCAGGATGACAACGCCGAGGGTGGGTACCCAACTTTGGCACAACAACAAACGGTCCGGCAGTTACACAGCCACGGTAAAGCTGTTCGGGGTGCGAGTAACGGCGTGATAGAGCGTGTCGCGCTCGACGGGAATCCGCCCGGCCTCGCGAATCAGCCGGCAGAGCTCGCCGCGGGTCATGCCTTGGGGGGTAATGGCGCCGGCGTCGTGGTAGATCTTCTCCTCGACGACGGTGCCATCCAGGTCATCGGCGCCAAAACGCAAGGCAATCTGCGCAATCTTCGGCGTCAGCATCTGCCAGTAGGCCTTGATGTGGGGGAAGTTGTCGAGCAGGAGGCGGCTGACCGCGACCTGGCGGATGTCCGTCAATCCGGTGGCCGAGGGCAGGTGGGCGAAGGCGGTGTTCTCGGGGTGAAAGGCCAGCGGGATGAAGGCCTGGAAGCCACCGGTCTCATCCTGTAAGGCGCGCAGCTGGAGCAGGTGGTCGACGCGCTCCTCATCGCTTTCAATGTGCCCATAGAGCATGGTCGCGTTGGATTTGAAGCCTAGTTGGTGAGCCTGCCGCGCCGTTTCGAGCCATTCATCGCCGCTGATCTTGTGGCCACAGATGAGCGCGCGCGCCCGCTCGGCGAAGATCTCCGCTCCGCCGCCGGGCATCGAGTCCACGCCCGCCGCGCGCATCTTGAGCAGCGTCTCGTGGACGCTCAGCCCCGCCTGGCGCGCCAAAAACGCCACCTCGACCATGGTGAAAGCCTTGATGTGCACCTGGGGAAAGCGCAGCTTCAAGCCGCGCACCAGTTCAAGGTAGTATTCGAGCGTCAGATCGGGGTTCAGCCCGCCGACGATGTGAAACTCCGTGACCGCATCTGAGTAGCCGGAGGCCGCCCGCTCCCAGGCCTCTTCCAGCGTCATCGTGTAGGCGGAGGGATCGTCCTTCCGGCGTCCGAAGGCGCACAACGGGCAGTTGGAGACGCAGACGTTGGTGGGGTTGATGTGGCGATTGACGTTGAAGAAGGTCACGTCGCCGTGCAGACGCTCGCGCACATGGTTGGCCAGCCAGCCCACCGCCAGCAGATCCGCGGAGCCGTAGATCGCCAGGCCATCCTCCGGGTTCAGCCGCTCCTGGGCAAGGACTTTGGCGGCAATCGGCTCAAGCCGCGGGTCACGGCATTGAAAGGCGTGGCCTGGAAACGCCGCGGGTTGCTGGCAAGAGGCTGAATCGGTCCCCATAGCTCCATGATACAGCTCGAATTTCTCTCCGCCGGAAAGAGCTTTCGCTTCCCTGTTTCTTCGATCTGCTCACTTTTGCGCAGTTTGCGCCGCGGCCGCCTGCGGCTGGACGACCACGCCGTCATAAAGCGAGGCCGCCAGCAGGCGGTCACCCGCGGCGCGCGCCAGATTGATGCGGTAGCCGGTCTGAACCCAGGTCCAGTCCAGCGACTTCGGATCGAGGGCGTAGATCTGGTCGCTCGACCGCGAACTGACAAGAATCCTGTCCTGATGAGCGTCGTAGTTCAGGCTGTCAATTTCGCCCATAGGGAACCGGTCGAGCCACGACCACGTCCGGCCCAAGTCGCGTGTAAAGTAGACCCCCGCGCGCGCCCCCAGCCACAATGCGCCATCGGCGGAGAAGGCGACGCAATGAATGGGAGTGCGCACCAACGGAATTTCGAGGGGCGTCCAGACACGGCCACCATCGGCGGAAAGAACCACACCATCCTGCCGCGCCGCGGCCAGCAGCGGCCCATGCGCCGCAACCGAAAGGTAACGGCTGGCTCCCAGAACCCGGCCTCCTTGCCAACTGGCGCCATGGTCCCGGCTGGTGAACAGGCCTTCAATCGTCGAGGCCAGCCAGACTTCGCCCGAAAGGTCGAGCGCGTAAACGCGGCCATCCAGCTCGCGCGGGTTCTCCCTCACCCGTTTCTCGGCTAGCGGCTGGGCCACATCGACGCGCTTTCCATCGTGCATCCGGGCGGCCGCCCTCGCCAGCGTGTTCTGAATGGTGTTGCGCGGTCTCCAACTGCCATCGGGCTCACCGGCCGGCCCCTTGCTGTCCGTTCCGGCGCTCTTGCCTGTTTTGCCGGGCTCATCCCGTTTGTCCGGCTCGTTTCTGCCCAACTCGTTCAGCGCGAAGATGCCGTCGCTGGTTCCGGCCAGGATCGTCCCATCGGGCGACTCGGCCAGGACAAAGACATCGCGCCCGCCCAAGCCGCCCCCCGCAGCGGCGTCAATCTGACGCCAGCGCGCGCCGCCGTCGGTAGAAACGAAGACGCCGCCGTAGGATTTGTCGTTTACCACCCCGGCGAAGAGGCGCGCTGCACTGCCGCTGGCCGTATTGCCGCCATCGACCAGCAGCGCCTCGACCTTGTGCGCCGAAAAGCCCTTGTTGGCGGGCACGAAGCTGGCCCCGGCGTCGTTGCTGACCAGAACCCCACCGCGATCCGTGGCCAGGAGCACATGATTCGAGTCTTGCGGATCGACTAAAACATCGTTGACGATCACCTCGGGCCTGGTAATACGCTGGAAGTTTTCGCCGCCATCCACGGTCTTGTATAGCCCCTCGGTGGTTCCGGCATAGATCACCTTTGGGTGGGCCGGGTCCTGCATCAGCACACGGGTCCGGCGCGCAGTGGAGGGAATGCCCTGGATTTTATGAAAGAGTTCGCCGCCGTTCTCGCTCTTGTAGATGCCGCTGCACGCGCTGGCAAAAACCGTCTCCGGCCGGGCCGGATCGATGATGATCGAGAAGACGTCGGAGTCTTCGATGAGGCCCTGCTTGATGTTGTGCCAGTTAAGGCCGCCGTCGGTGGTCTTCCAGGGCAGATGCCATGTGCCGGCGTAGATCATCTCCGGATTCACCGGGTCGATCGCCAGCGATTCGACCTCATGAATCTCGTGGCTGCCAGGCGGGCTGATCTGCGCCCAGGTGGCGCCGGCGTCCGTGCTGCGAAAAACTCCGTCCAGAGTGCCCGCAAAGAGCATTTTGGGGTTCGAGGGCGCCTGCGCAAAGGCGCGGATCGACTGGCCATGCAGCCCCGCCAGTTCACTCCAGCTCCGGCCCCCGTCGTGGCTCACCCACACCCCGCCGCCGGGATGGTTCAGCTTCCAGGCGGCCACATAAAGGGTGGTGGAATTCAATCGGTCAACAATGATGTGATCCAAAACCAGATCATCGGCGGAGTCCAGCTTGGCTAGCCGGCGCCAGGAGGCGCCGCCGTCCACCGATTCGTAGAGCCAACTGTTAGTTGAGCCAAAGTAGAGATGATCGGGCTGGCCGGGAATCGCCGCCAAGGCACGCGCGTCGCCGCCAGCCGGTCCGACTGCGCTCCAAAGCGCCTGCGCCGCCAGCCGTGGGAGCGCTGCCGTAAACAGAATCAGAAGGGAGAGGTACAGAAAAAATCCGAACCGTGGGGTGGAATCAAGGCGAATTCGCAAATGCTTCATGCGGAAAACACACTCCCTGGATGAAAAATGCTAGAAACGGCAGAAAACAAAAGGGGCTGACCGTTTCACCGATCAACCCCAACGATTGCGAAAAAATCCTCTACATTGCTGGGGTCCGGACCCCATTTGCATGGGGTTCGAACCGCCAGTTTACCACTGAAGCACGCTTTTAAAAAACTGCTTCAGCCAGCGTGGAGGGGCTATGGCCTACTGGTCGGCCTTCTTGGCGTGCTTTTTAGCATGCTTGTGAGCCGTCGGCTTCACCACGGTCTCAGTGACCGGAGTGGTTGCCTGCACATCGGCCGAGAAGTCGGCTCCAGCAGGCACAAGGTACTGATCGACCTTCTGTCCATCCGCCTGGCTGGTCGCCACGCTGATGCGAGACGGGTCAATACCCTTTTCAGTCACCAGGTAAGCCTTGGTGTTCACGGCGCGCTCGGTGGCGAGGTTACGGGCCCTGGCGTGTTTGTGACCCTTGTTCGGGGCCATTTCCGCGGGGGATGCTTCGCCCACCACAACAACCTTGGCGTCGGGCTGCTTTTGGAGGTCGAGAGCAACCTCATCCAGGCAGGCCTTGGCTTCGTTGTCCACGCGCGTCGGACGCGCCTTGTCGTTGGTGAAGCTGATCGAGCAGAGCGTCTCGGTATGCGGAACCGCCGCAACTGGGGACGCAATGGTTACGCTGGTTGGAGCGGTTGCCGACTGGCCCTTGTCGTCGGTTACGGTGCAGTTGATGGCCACCGGGCCGGTGGGCGCGCCAGTTGAATTGAAGGCCGCTGTCGTGCCGTTGCCGCTGATCGAGCCGGCGGCTGCCGAGTAGGTGTAGGTGAGCGGGCGATTCTGCGGGCTTACGCCAACAGCGGTCACCGTGCTCGTATCGCCCGGATTGATGGTGCTGGGGCTGGCAGAGCAACTGACCGTCGGCGGCTCGAAGGCCTTCACCACGAAATTGGCCGAGCAACTGGCCGTCTCCCAGGGCTTCATGCCTTCATGGCCGGGCTTGCCTTCCTTCACTATACCCGTCACCGTATAAGGACCGGGGGCTAGCAAGGCCGTGTCCACCGCGGCCGTCGTTCCGTTGCCGGTTACGCCGCTGCCCGACCAGATGTAAATCACATTCCGGTGGGGATTCAGGTTGCCGGCCACCGCGGTCACCGTGACCGGATCGCCAGGGTAGACCGAGTCCGGGCTCGCCGAGCAAGCCAGGGTCACCGGCAGGGGCGCGCCTACACCGCCGTGATAGACAATGCCGGCGCTCAACCGCAGCGCGTTGATGTCGACGGTCCCCACCTTGTATGTGAAATCGTCATACACATAGCGCCTGGGGAAGTCGGGGTTCATGAACTCATAATCGGCCTGGACGAGCCGAAGCGCCCAATGATGGGTCAACTCATAGTCCAAGCCGCCGCCGGCGGTCACGTCCAGACTCCAGGTGTTGGGGGTGAAATACGCGATGATTGGGATTGGGAAGTCGTCGTAGTACCCGCCGTTGCCGTGAGACCGAGCCCCGCCCACAAGCACATGGGCAAACGGCGTCCAGTGGGCACCGGGATCGCGTACGATCAGGCCGCCCGCCACCGTCGTAAAGGCATCGTTCGAGTCGTAGTTGTGATAGGCGCCTTCCACCTGCACGCCCAGGTAGCGATTGAAGAAATACGCGCCGCTGAGGATCGCGCCAAGATCGATGTCATCGGGGGAGCCAGACAAGGTCCGGGCGGGGTCGGTGGCGGACGGGGTCGCGTTTGATCTCACGCCCGCATTGTAGTAGTAAGGGTTTGGGTATGTAATCGTGGCGCTGGGATGCAGATAGCTGTAACCGGCGAAGATGTCCCACTTGGAGGCGGTATCGCCCGCGTGGTACTTCGCAACTGGTTTGGATGTGTCCTGGGCTGGGGGTGTGGCTGCGTCCTGGGCGCAAAGGGCAAGGGGAATGGATACCATGCACGCCAAGGCAAGTAATCGGCTTACAGATTTCAACTCATGAGACAACATGCGTTTTTCCTCCAAAATCAAATCTGAAGAACAAGTGGCCATAGCTGCCTGCGAGCACGGATTTGCTCTTGGAATGACTCGACTCTTCAAGATGAAAAAAACCGAGACATCCTTGCAGCGCTATTAACCGTACCACTAAACAATCTCCTCGGGAAGAGGAGATTCTCTTTCCAAGAGCTTATTTTGTTGCCTTCCCAAGCACCTTGCAGGCGCCGGGGAAGGATTCTACCGTCAGATTCAGCCAAATTCAGCCAAAACCAGCCTCCCAGCCCCCTGCTCACCCTGCGTTCAGGGTCTTCAGCAGGCTGCGCGGCTCGCGCTGAATCTTCTCTTGTAGAAGCGTAATTGCGTAAATCAGTTGCTCGGGGCGTGGGGGACATCCGGGGACATAAATGTCCAC
>Ga0224559_1001391_pt1 | contig 13405 bp, 20 predicted proteins | sample 714S33034metaG_FD_180676 | JGI IMG/M metagenome (GOLD analysis project Ga0224559, IMG submission 180676) | Peat soil microbial communities from Stordalen Mire, Sweden - 717 S3 30-34 | ecosystem: Environmental > Terrestrial > Soil > Wetlands > Peat | place: Sweden: Norrbotten County, Stordalen... | reverse complement strand
ATCGACGGCAATAAGATCAAGGCTGATGTGTTCTATGTGCTGAAAAACGGTAAGTTTGTGGAGGCCTCATGACCGCCCGCCATATCCCCGACCCAAGCGGCGAAATGCACCGCGCAGCACACCGACTGGACGCATTCAACGCCACCACGATCACCCTCGCGCTGGTAACGCTTGCCCTGCTGCTGGGCATGGGACTCGCGGGCTGGTTCAACGATTTATTCACGTATTGAGAGGATTACCATGCCTGACATCCGCATAACACTCGACGACAATTTGCACGCCAAGCTCAAAGCCTCCGCCGCACTTGCCCAACCGCGCCAGAGTATCATCGCGCTTGTGCGCAAGATCATCCGCGAGCATATCGAGAGAGAGGCCCGCAAATGAGATGCGAGCGCTGTCAAGGCGTCGGCTGGCTCGTTCACATGAGGCCACACCCTGGAACTGTGGGGCATGAACTCGTTCCGTTCACTCAAGTCTGCCCGTCATGCAAAGGTAAGATGTTCATGACCGTGATCGTCTTCGACGGGCGCGCGGCCGCCGCCGGCGATCTGCCTGACGACGGCCCGAGCGTTGCGCGCGATTTTCCGGGATGGGCGGGCGCCTGAAAAAATCTGTTGCATTTTGCTCGCAGGGGCGGTAGGATGGTTTTGTCCGCCGCGCCCAGCGTGGGACCAAAAGGTGCCCAGGGTCATTCCCCGGGCCGAAAGTGGCAGGGAAACGTCCTCAAGCGTTTCCCGCCAGCCTGACTTGAGGCAGGAATGAAGGATGAATCCACGAAGTTTCGCCGCTTGATTTGGACAACCGCGCTTGGAGTTCGCGCTAAACTCACATTGATTGCTCTGTGGGAAGTTGGGGATGTTTCCGACGGTTCTCTATTTCTACCCGCAAATGTCTTCCAACGTATCTCGCCAATGATTGGCCGGAAATTATCTTCAGTCGTTAAGAGCGTTGACCATCTAAGTAGCCTGAAAATCCTCTCCATTAAGCCGACTGCGGATGGCTATTGCGTTCATTTTTATCCCGAAAATGAGATCCGCCATAACTTCCCCAAAAAGGGGGTTATCGGTAAATGAAATGGTTTAAGCATATGGCAGCTAGCGCGGACGATGAGAGACTCGCAGCTCTTGTGGGTGACGGCCAAGAAGCTGGTCTGGCCCGGTATGGCGCGTACTGGAGAATCGCCGAAATGGTGGCTGCTCAGATGAACGGACCCAACCCCTCATGTTCACTTTCATATCCCGTGTGGAGGTGGTCTCGGGAGCTGTTCGTACGCAAGTCATACCTCACTTCGCTACTACTTCGGCTAAAAAAAGAGGGTCTACTTGTACTCGAAGGTGATCCGAACGTAGATCAAACTGTAACCGTGATAATGCCTAACTTATTGAAATATAAAGATGAATATTCAAGAAAATCCGGACACACTCCGGCCCAAGAAGGAGAGGGAGAGAAAGAAGCAGAAGGAGAGGGAGAGAAAGAAGCAGATATTATTGCTCCGAGCGCGGATAAACCGCCCTCGAAGCTAACGCCGAAGCCTTCCTTTGAACCTGGAGTTTTTGAACTTCCATTAGCCGATAAAAGCGTTTATGGGGTCCCAGAAAAACTCTACCAAGAGTTTATCTCCGCTTACCCTGGCGTTAGCGTGATGGACCAATTTTCAAAAATGCGCGTCTGGATTATAACCAACCCAGCAAAAGCCAAAACGCGCAGCGGGATGCCACGGTTCATGAACCGATGGCTAGGTGAAGCTCAAAACGATGCAGCAAAAAACGGAGGAATCAATGGCAAAGCAAACGGCAGAAAAGAGTCCGTTCTGGACCGTCTTCAACGCGAAAGACGGGAAAGAGGCGAAGATCAAGCAGATTCAGACGGCGGTGGAGCTACTCCGGGAGATGCTGGACAAGCCGGAGAACCCGAGGCAGGCGAGCCTGTGGGCGCAGGCGCTGATCCCTTTCAGTGGTGACCAACTCGCCGAGGCTTTTAACGCTTGCGCGCTGACGAGCAAAGGCTGGCCGACGTTGGGTGACATCACCGAGCCGATCTTTGCAGCGGAGTTCGCGGCGGATCTAGCGTGGCTGCTCCAGAGGCTGAAGCTCCACAAGCCGGAGTGGCGGGACCGGCCGGCGATCTTCGGGCCGGACTACCGCAAACCTGGCGCCGGGATTGACGAGTGGACCAAAGGGCCGGAGACCCATGCGGCCGTGCCTGCGCCGCCGATCCCGCCGCGGCTGGTGCGTGCGCTGCAAGTCTTAGGCGCTGGGACCGAGCTTGATGGCCTCACCGAGCTTGCGCGGCACCCTGGGGCTGGCGGAGTGATTGCGGACTCGGTAGAGAGCGGCAAGGCTCGGTTTCAGGTCGAGCGTGATTTCCGGGCTGCTTGGATGATGGCTCGGCGGGAAGAATTAGCAGCGTGGCGACCGACACAGCGTTTTTCATGAAGCAGATGGGAAGCGTCTTTGGCCCGCACAAAGGTCACGATCTGCCGGACGATCTGAATATCAGGCAGTTCCCGAAAGGCGGCGCGGCATGAGCATTCTGAGATGGAGCGTTAGGCCGCATTTTCAGCCGTGCGCAGACGGTGCGTGGGTTGAGTACAAGAAGCACCTGGCCGAGATGAAGCGGGTGAAGGATGCGCTGCGGAAACTGAAAGATGAAGCTATTTTCGGACCGAGCATTCTATTTGAAGAGATCGACGCGCTTCTGGCAGAGGAGGATTGAATGGCAAACGAAGTGAAGATCACAGATGAGATGTGGATACGAGCGATTAGCATAAATCGCCAAGCGGGAATGAAGGTCGCGCTCGAAGACTACGAGGCCCGCCGTCCCAAGGATGGGTTCACGCTGGAGGAAATCGAAACAGCAGTAATTAAGTTATGGAATCATCTCGGACCACCAGACAACGGTAAGTCGTTAAATGGAATCGGATTTGCACGACACTTGCGCGAAGAACTTGCCCCCAAGTCCAAGACGCCGGAGGAACGCAGGCTTGATGTGATCGAAGCGTTTATTCGCCGCCCACTATGCGCCCCAATGGGAGCTGCTAAGAATGGCAGTGATACAGACGCTTACTGGAAAGACGAAGCGCAGAAATTGAACGCCGCACTAAAGGAGGCTGAGAATGGATGAGCATTTTTCTGCATACGATGAAATTATTCGTTTAACGGCTGTAGTGAAGGACTTACAAACCTCACGTACAGAGAATGAGCGGGAGATCGCCCGCTTGACAACCGAGAATGATGCGTTTGAGCGTCAGCTTGCCATAGTCACAGACCAGCGAGATGAGTTAGCCGCACAGTGCAACCTCAACCGTCAAGGGGTGGCTGTAATCAGTGACCTGATCGCGGCTAAGAATCACTACAAGAACCTATGCGTCGATGCGCGGAATCTACTGCGGAATGAACTATGTAATCTGCCAAAAGCCAATCGTTATGGCGGGCCCTGGACGCCCTGAAGGCGGAACTGACAAGCCCCACGATAGACGAGATGGTGGGGATGTTTGGATTTGCGGCTTGCACAGACCCGGACGCGGAACTGAGCGCGATGATGCACGAGAATCGGAGTAGTGAATGAATCTCAGCAAAGCACAACGCGAACAGGTTCGCATGATGTTCGGCGGGAAATGTGCTTACTGCGGATGCGAACTCACCGGGAAATGGCACGCAGATCACATTAAAGCTGTGATGCGTGATTGGGGTTTTGTCCGAGATGAACACGGGCGCATCGTTACAAAAAACGGAATCTCGCAGACGCGGGTCACCGGAAAACTGTTCCGACCTGAGAACGATTCATTAGAGAATCTATTCCCGGCGTGCGTACCCTGCAATATCGACAAAGGATGCTCAGATCTTGAAGCGTGGCGTGAGTATCTGCATTACCGGATTGTCGAGCGGCTGCGTGTCAATTCTTCCACATTCCGCCATGCTGAGCGGTTCGGAGTTGTGGCGATCAACCCCGCGCCGCTTGTTTTCTGGTTTGAAAAGTACGCCGCGATGATGCGCGATGAAGGGAAGGGGCGGGGATGAAAAAGCCAATCTTGCGAACAAGATGATTTTTCGCTTGACATGGTTCCGCTGATTAGCGTATAGGTGGTGTATGCGATACTTTTCTACGCAAGATTTGCTCGACGAGCTTCGCGCACGATGTGCTAAGGATTCCCAGAAAGTCGTCGCAGCGAGCCTTAAATTCGGGGGAGGGTTTATCAACGACGTGATCCACGAACGGCGGGACATAACTCCCAAACTAGCGGCGTCGATGGGTTATCTCAAGATGCCTGATCGGTACGCAAAGAAAGAGGTGAAGTGATGGCAATCTACGAAGAGAAGGAAAGTTACGCGGCCAGCCGCGCTGGAGGGATCGGCGGAACCGACGCCGGAGCTATTCTCGGCTTGAGTCCCTGGAAAAAGCCCATCGACATTTACGCGGGCAAGGTCAACCCTGGCGCGCAGCCGGAGCTTGATAAGGAGTGCCTCTACTGGGGATCGGCTCTTGAGCCTATCGTCCGCGGTCGTTATGCCGAGCGCTTTGGTGTGGCAGTCACCGCGCCGGCGGACCTCGCGCCGATGTTTCCTCGGTCGCGCCCCTGGCGGGACTCTACGCTGATTGTCGGTGTCGAGGACTGGATGCTCGGCGCGCCTGATGGGTGGATTCCATCGGCCAACACCGGCCTGGAAATCAAATGCTCCTCGCGGAAGTCTGAGGAGTGGGGGCCAGAAGGCAGCGACGAGGTTCCGGCCCATTATCTCGTTCAGGCCGCCTGGTATACCGCCGTCTGCGATGCACAGGCTTGGAACTTCGGCGTTCTCTTCTCCGGCAATTCTCTGGTCCAGTACCACATCAACCGCGATCCTCAACTTGAGAAAGACATGATTGAGGCGTGCCGCGCTTTCTGGCACGACAATGTTCTCAGGCAGGTTGAGCCGGACATCGACGAGTCCGAGAGCTACGGCAAGTATCTGGCGCGCAAGTTCGGCCTCAACACTGGAAAGATCATCCAGCCGACGCCAGACATTTTGCACTGGACGAGCGAGATGAAGGTTGCCGACGACGCCGAAAAGGAAGCTGGCGAGCGGAAGCAACTGGCGAACAACCATCTACGCGCGCTGGTTGGCGATGCTCAGAAGTACGTGACGCCGCTGGGTACTATCGGCTGGGTGCGTCCTGAGTTGAAGGACGTGACCGACTACGCGGCAGTGGGTAAGGAAGTAGCGCCGCTGCATCCCGATGTGGTCAAGAAGTTCACGGCGGAGAAGCAGAACGAGGCTTACTTGCGCTCATGGTGGAAAAAGTAACTCAACCCAGAAAGGCACAAAATGGCAGACCAGCATTCAATCCAGTTGGCAAGAAACAGCATCGTCTCCTTGCTCGAAAAGAGCAAAGCTCAAATCACAATGGCTCTTCCAAAACACCTGACGGCGGATCGTCTCTGCCGTGTAGCTGTAACTGAGATGAGCAAGAACCCGGCGCTGTTTGATTGCTCACAGACCAGCGTCCTCGCATCTATCATCATGGGCGCGCAGCTTGGTCTTGAGTTTGGCGTCGATGGTCAAGCCTACCTGATCCCATTCAAAGGCACCTGCCAGTTTATCCCAGGATGGAAGGGATACGTGGACCTCATCAGCCGCGCTGGCCGCGCATCGGTTTGGACCGGGGCTGTTCGTCCTGGCGATGAATTTGATTACGACATGGGCGACAAGCCATTTGTGAGCCACAAACCCGGCGACGACGACACTAGCCCATTCGTCAAGGTCTACGCCATCGGGCGCATCAACGGCGCACAGTGGCCAGTGGTGGAGGTTTGGAGCCGTAACAAAGTGCAGGCTCATCTGCGGCAATATAACAAAGTGGGCGACCGGCACTATGCTCTCCAGAACGAAAACAATTTGGAGATGTATGCGCGTAAGATCGCGCTTTTGCAGGTCATAAAATATATGCCAAAGAGCATTGAAATTCGGCAGGCCCAAGAACTTGAATATCGCGCTGCCGACGGTCTCCAGAATCTCACCATTTCCAATAGCGGTATCCTCGACGCTGAGTTTACCGACATTAGCGGCGTTCACGATGCCATCGACCAGTCCGCGACCAAGACGGAAGCGGTCAAAGCGGTTATCCAGAAGCGCGCGGCGGCAGCCAATGGCAAGAAGCAGGACCAGGCCCCGGTGCAGCAGACGGTCGAAGCCCAGCCCGCGCAAGAAGCGCAGCAGGCCGAGCTGGCACAAAAGCAGCAGAATGCGCAAGAGCAAGATGTTCAGAATTTTGAGTATCCAGAGGCAGACGGAGAAAAGCCGAATCTCTGGTAACGAGAAGCCCGTGAGGGCGAAAGGTGCGCGGCTTTGGAAAGAGCATCGACCTACGGGTAGCGTCGGACCCGAACTTTCGGGCAAAACTGGATGCTCAAACAAACAGTGGCATTGAAGATTGGCGCGGATACTTCTACTTGCCGAGCGCCTCACTGATGCGATTCCTCACCGCGCACCAAACAAGTTCCCCGGCCGCCGCAAGGCCACAGACGTTGCGCCCGTACTGCTACGCAAGGCTTCAGCCACGCACGCAAAACGGGCAGGCCGGGGATTCAATCAAGAGGCGAGAAATGAAAGATTTTCTTATGGAGCATAAGGCATGAAATTCCAATCACTCCATCTTTTCAATTGGCTATCCCACCAGGACAGCATGATGCCCTTCGATACTCTAACGTGCGTGCGTGGAGAGAACGGAGCAGGAAAAACCAGCATCGAGCAGGCGCTGGAGATACTACTCACCGGCCGCAGCTCCAGCACAGACGACAAGGGCAGCGGCTCCCGCGACCTTATCCGCCAAGGTGCCGACAAGGCCGCCATCACTGCCGAGATACTCGACTCCGGCAAGCTCATCAAGATGCGCTGCTCCATCACCGAGAAGTCTGGCCGCAAGATCATCATCAAAGACCCAGCCGACGAAACGTGGACCGGCGCCGACTACCTGGCCGCGCTGGCCATGAAGCGCGAGATTATCGACTGCCTCACCAATGGGCGTTACTTTGTGGACATGGACGACAAGCGCCAGAAGAACCTCCTGGCCGGAATCATCCTGCCAACATCGGCGGTGTGGGATGATTGGGTGGAGTCCGCGGTCAACCAGTGCGGTCTCAAGGTGGACTGGAGCCTCAAGGCGTTCGATGTGATCGCCCAGGGGTACGATCTGGCCTACGATGAGCGCAAGGCGGTCAACCGGCTCCTCAAGGACTGGCGCGAACCTGACCCCGTACCAGTGCAGGAGTTGGACACTCAAGCCATTCGCGCGCGGTTGAACGAGCGGCAGGACCAGCGTACCAAACTGGCCGTGGATCTCCAGAAGCTAGTCGGCGACTGGCAGCGGGCCAGCAATGCGCGCGGGCGGCTGGCTGGCAAGTTGGCCACTCTGGAAGCCAAACTCTCTACAGAGCAGGAGCGGCGCGCGCTCGTCGCGAAGGATTTACTATCCAAGAACGCGCTCAAGGAAGCGGAGAAGTTGGCCGCCGGCGCGAAACAGGCGAAGGAAATTGACGCCAATATCCAGAAGAACGCGGGAGCGCTGGCAGAGGTTCGCCGGACGCTGGCCAAATTGAACGATCTCGGCGAGGCCGGAACCTGCCCAACATGCACGCAGCCAGTGACCGACGCGGAGTTCGAGAACATCACTGCGCCGTTCATCAAGCAGCAAGACTTCCTTCTCACACACGAGGGCGTATTACTGAAAGCGCGCAAGGAACTCGGCGACTACGAGGGCGCGCAGAAGGTGCTGGCCGCCCATACCCAGGCCGGGAAAGACCTGGCGCTGATCGACGAGCATATCGCAGGCGTCGAGAAGGACATTACCGATCTGAAAGCAGAGATCGGCAAGGAGCCGGAGACTGCCCAGCCCGACACTTCCGCCTTGGATACCCAGATTGCCGACCTCGACACGCGCATCCAGAAGGGCAATGCCGCGCTGACGGAAGCCATTCAGTCGGAGACGAAGCGCAAGGCCCGCGCCGACGCTCTGGCCGCCAAGGAGAAGCTCGACGCCAAGCAGGCGCTGCTGGAGCGGCTGGTGGAATACTTTGGGCCAAAGGGCGTCCAGGCCAAGCTCCTCGATGAGCACGTTGGCGGCTTCCAGGAGAGCATGAACAAGGTTTTGGCGACGTGGGGCTATGCCTGCCATCTCCAGGTTGAGCCTTTCCAGTTTGGCTTGTCGTTCGTCGGCAAGGATACGGTCTACAACCTCCGCACCATCTCCAAGAGCCAGCGTCATGCTTTCTCTATCGCTTTTCAAGTTGCGCTGGCCAAGGTGAGCGGCTTCAACTTTGTCGTTGTGGACGAATGTGATTTATTCTTGGATGCGTCTCGCGTCCAGATGTACCGCGCGCTGATGGGCGCCGGGCTTGACCAGGTGATTGTCATGCAGTCAGACCTCCGCCGGGAGATTCCCAAAGCTGCTAACTCAGTTTTCTATCTTCTGACGCTCGACAAGTCCGGCGACGTGCCGCTGACAAAGGTGGAGCGGCTGACATAACCAGCTTCCGGCTAACACCGGGAGGGCGCGGGGCTGCCATGAAGAACCAACAGGCCTGCATCGGCAGCCCACGCCTCACAACTTCAATGACAAGGAGAAAGGTACGCACATGACAGGAAAAGTTGAATTTTTCAATGACCAAAAAGGGTGGGGATTCATCAAGCAGGACAATGGATCGCGCGATGTGTTCGTCCACCACTCTGGCATTGCCGGCGAGGGCTACAAGACGCTCCACGAGGGCGATCATGTGGAGTTCGATGTGGTGAAGGGCCAGAAGGGCGACCAAGCCGAGAATGTGTCGGTGATCTCGTAGTATGGCGACCAAAGGCACTGGCGCACTGTTCGCCGAGGACGCCCACGGCGCGTTCATGCGGCTCACTGGCAGTCGTTACGACTCCATGGACAACCGTATGGAGCACAAGAAGCTCCCTCCGCTGCCGTTCAGCAAGGCTCAATTCCGCTCGCACGTCCTGGCGGCGCTGGGGGGATTCGAGGATGGTTGCTGCCGGTGCCGATACTGCGGGGGGTATTTCACCATCAAGGAAGTTCAGGCCGACCACGCCAAGCCAATCGAGCGCGGCGGCAGCATTGGGCTGGAGAACATAGAGTTCCCTTGCGGGCCTTGTAACCAGCAAAAGGGAGAATGCACGCCTGATGAATTTTTGGCTCTGCTCCGTTTTTTGCAGAACGCCATACCGCTGGCAAGGCTCAACATCTTGGAGCGGCTCCAGAGCTACAGCAAGCTCACCGCAGGGCTGAGGTCGAACGCTGGAGTGATTGGTGACCTCAAGCGAACAGGAACTTGGCAGCAGGCCCAGGCGATACGCAGGCAGGCGGCCAAAGCAAAGCAAATGCCGAAGTTTTGAAAGGACAGACCACCATGGCACCAACGCGCGCACTGCGCGAAACACTCTTTCTCCGGCGCGACTTCACGCCGGCCGAGCGCCTTGAAATGGGCGCATCACTCGCCCAAGCGCACAACCGCATCGCCGCCATTGCCGACGAAGAGGCCAGCATGAAGGCTGGTATCAAGGAGCGCAAGGCAAGCGTCGAGCTGACCATCGGCGGCCTCTCGCGTAAGCTCAACGACGGCTACGACATGGAGAACACCGTCTGCACTCTCCACTACGATCTCCCCAATGTCGGCGAAGTGACCTACCGGCGTCCCGATGGAACTGCTGCCAAGGTTCGTGCCATGACGATGGAAGAGCGCCAAGAGGTATTGCTGTTCGACGATGCTGGCACCGGGCCGACGCTTGTTATGGCGCCAGAGGAGTCAGCGGAGAATATCGAGGAGTTCTTCGAGAAGCCAGCCGATCCGAGCGCCGAGGATCTGGACGCCGTTGCCGAAGAGCAGGCTGTCGCAGAGGCAACTGCTCTTCCCGCTAACTTTGAGGCCGAGGTCCGGCAGTCCATGGGCGCGCCCATACCTTTCCCCGCCACGCTCAAAGAGCAGATCGAGAAGACAGAGAAAACCGAGGTTGATGATTCATGGGCCGCAGCGCTCAAGACGCTCAAGAATCACGTCAAGGTTTCCGCCGGCATCTTCCAGCGGGAGCTGAAGGTGAGCTACACCGTGGCCGCGCACCTGATCGTCAAGATGCAAGACGAGGGACTTATCGACAATGACTGCATGAAGATCACGCCGAAGAAGAAATCCGTCCCGAAGGAACTGGCGGCGGAACACGCGAAGTCAAGCACTGAGGTTTGGTAGAAAGAGCCGATGAAAGCAATTGATCTATTTTGTGGGTTGGGCGGTTGGGCCGACGGCTTCCTTGCGGAAGGCTATGAAGTCGTCGGCTTCGACATCGAGGCCCACGATTATGGCACCGGCGGCTATCCGGGCACTCTGATTTTGCGCGATGTGCGCTCGATACATGGCAGCGAGTTCAAAGACGCGGCGGTAATTGTCGCCAGTCCGCCGTGTCAAGAGCCAAGCTATAGGGCAATGTGCTGGAAAACAGCACGCGCTCTGCATCCAAAGACCGTTGGAATCTCTGAGCCTGAATGGTGGGCGATTCCCGAAAAGGCAAGCAAGAACCAGCGCGGCATGACGTCCGAAGAATTGTCTAAGTGGCGGCAGTACCAACTTGACTATCCCCTCCCTCCTCCTGATCTTTTCATAGAACTATTCAACGCCTGTTTCCGCATCCAGCGCGAGGCGAGCGAGGCGGCTGGGCATTATATTCCGCTGATTGTCGAGAACGTGCGCGGTGCGCAGAAGTGGGTAGGAAGAGCGCGTGCCAACTTTGGCTCTTTCTACCTTTGGGGCGACGTGGGTATGGTTGGCGCTCGCGTCGTCCCCGTTGTTGAGGGGGTATTGCTCGGTACGGGAATAGCGGCAATGAAGACTGCCAAGGTTCCCGGTTTTCGCTTCGACGGAGAGTCGCACGGTTCTTTCCAGAGCGCGGCGGTTGCGAAGATGGAAGGGTATAAGACGGCCGGCATGAACTGGAGCAACCGAGAGTTACATGGGCAGGACTTTACGCGCATTGCCGGAAAACAAGCTGAGGGCGTGAAATTAGGCGCAAGCCCCGGCAAGCGTTGGGAAGATCGTCCGCCAAACACCGCAGCCCACCGGGAAGGTGTTAAATTCTCGCAGTCCGGAGCGGCTTGGTTCGACGGAAAACCGAGAGACAAGATGCTCGGAAACCAGGGCCCCGCTGCTTTTGGAAGCAGGTCAAACTCTCGCAAGTACGCATCCGCGCTTATCGCCAAGATTCCGTTTGCGCTGTCGAACTACATTGCAAGGCATTTCAAGGAAGCAAGTCTATGATCGACCTACCTCAATTCGACAGCGGTCTACCGGCGAATAGTACGCCGAGCGTGCTATTATCATGGGGTGTCGGGACGCCAATCCCGGCAAGGCCTAATCGCTACGAAGGAGCGACCATGACACCCCATGAATCAAGTATACCCGTCGGACTCTGCCAGTGCGGATGCGGCGAAGCAACAAGCTTATACCGCACAAGTAACGCGAGGCGTGGCGAAGTTCGCGGAGACCATTGCCGCTTTATAAATCGCCATTCTAGGCGCTTATCTGGCGTGGAATACATCATCGAAGAACGCGGATATAAAACGCCGTGCTGGATTTGGCAGAGATCGAAAGATAAGGATGGATATGGGTTCATCACAATCGCCCCTCGCGCGAGTGGGAGCCGGACAGGTCGGGCGCACGTCGTCTATTATGAGAAAAAATATGGTCCAATCCCCTCCGGGATGCTTCCAGACCATCTTTGCCGCATACACTCTTGCGTCAATCCCGATCACATCGAGGCTGTGACCTTTGCGGAAAATACCCGGCGTGGAATCTCCGCAAAACTTAACCAAGCTAAAGTTCAAGAGATCAAAAATCTCCTTATGGCTGGCGAGCTTCAACATGATTTAGCCGCGCGATTTGGAGTCACTCAGACATTAATCTCCAGGATCAAACTCGGCAAGGTCTGGAGGGATACATTATGAGCGAACTTGACCAACTCCCCTGCAACATAGATGCGGAACGAGTGATCTTGGGGGCGGTGCTTTTAGACAGCGCCGCCTTCCATGATGCCGAGGCGTCGCTGAGCGCCGATGACTTCTCCCTCGACTCCCACCGCCGCATCTTCCTGCGCATGGCCGATCTGATGCACGCTGGCCGCGCCGTGGACATTGTGACCCTGGCCGCAGAGCTTGACCGCAACAAGGAGCGCGACGCCATCGGCGGAGTGGCTTACCTGGCCTCGCTGACAGAGGGTTTGCCGCGCCGTCCGGTGATCGAAGAGTACATCCGCATCGTCAAGGACAAGAGCCTGCTGCGCAAGATGATGCAGGTATGCTCGCAGTCCATCGCGCTCGCCGCCGACCAGAGCAAACCAGCCCTCGACGTTCTTGGCGAGACCATGGCGCGCCTGAGCGACATTGAGGACTCAAGCCTCAAGGGAGCCGATCTTGAGTCTGTCGGCCAATGGCTCAACACCAATGACATATTCGCCCAGCGCGAGCCGGGAATCAAGACGGGGATCGACGACTATGACGAGCTGACGATGGGGCTGCACCCCGGCGAACTGACGATTATCGGTGCTAGAACCTCGATGGGGAAAACGAGCTTCGCCTGTACGCTCTCCTGGCAGATAGCCAAGCGCGGAAAGGCCGTTGCCGCATTCATCAACGAGCAGCGCAAGGAATCTTTCGTAGGCCGGATGCTCTGCGGAGTCGCCGGCGTCTCCTTCAAAGCCTACCGCGAAAACAGAATGGACGTTTTCGAGAAGATGTACATCGAAGAGGCCGTGCAACAATTCAAGATGCTGCCGATCTTTTGGGACCAGCGCAGCGGTATGAGCGTGGCCAGCATCCGCGCAAAGTCGGCAAGGCTCAAGAGGTCTGGTGAGCTTGACGTGGTTATCGTTGACCAGCTTTCAGGGATCTCAAACGAGGGTTTCTACGAGAAGGGCAAGCGGTTCGACTTGATCGTTGGCGACAAGGTGCAAGCCCTGAAAGACATGGCGATGGACCTCGGAGTACCTCTCGTGGTGTACAGCCAAGTTACCAGGGCCAGCACGAAGAATAAAGATTTCAGGCCGACTCTCTCCGACTTGAAAGAGTCCGGTAACATCGAAGACAAGGCCGACAATGTTGACTTCCTGCACAGGCCGAAGTATTACGATAGGGAGTCAACCGACCATGACGAGATCATCCGGGCGAAGTGCAGGGATGGTGAAACGGGAATTGTGAAGTGTGAGTTTGTACCGCAATGCTGTCTTTGGAGGAATAAACGATGAGGAGTTGGAAACGCAGAATTGCAACCGCATGGAAGGTACTCACTGGCAAGCAGTGTCTGCTGACCGACGCCGCCACAAGATTCGTCTATGTGCAACACCCAGGCCGCGATGGACAGATCGTGCAACTGGCTACATCTCAGGACAGA
>Ga0224559_1001390_pt1 | contig 13407 bp, 12 predicted proteins | sample 714S33034metaG_FD_180676 | JGI IMG/M metagenome (GOLD analysis project Ga0224559, IMG submission 180676) | Peat soil microbial communities from Stordalen Mire, Sweden - 717 S3 30-34 | ecosystem: Environmental > Terrestrial > Soil > Wetlands > Peat | place: Sweden: Norrbotten County, Stordalen... | reverse complement strand
GTAATTCTTAATTACCTCATTGCCCAAAGTCTCTGGCTTGAAGGTAAACAAAATGGTAAAGATGGATTTCGGTGGCGTCAAAGAAGATGTCATCACTAGAGAAGAGTTCACAGTGGCGAAAGCCCAAAAAATCCTAAAAGACGAAGTCGTCGTCTCCCTTGGCTACGGCATTCAAGGCCAAGCTCAATCACTTAACATGCGAGACAACGGAGTAAAAGTAATAATTGGACAAGAAAAAGAAGGCGTCTTCAAAAAAGAATGGGACAAAGCAATAGCAGACGGCTGGAAACCAGGCGAAAACCTCTTCCCGATGGAAGAAGCGGCCAAAAAAGGAACCATCAAAATGTTCCTCCTAACGGATGCAGCACAAAAATTGGTCTGGCCAAAAATCAAAGCAACTCTAAAAGCAGGCGATGCGCTCTACTTCAGCCATGGCTTTAGTATCGTTTACAAAGAACAAACAGGCGTTATCCCGCCCAAAGATATTGATGTAATACTTGTTGCGCCAAAAGGTTCAGGCACATCCGTGCGCAGAAACTTTGTTGATGGAAGCGGCATAAACTGCAGCTTTGCTGTTCATCAAGATGCAACTGGCAAAGCATTGGATCGGGCAAAAGCGCTGGGTATAGCTATAGGCGGAGGGTATCTCTTTCCAACTACTTTTGAAAAAGAAGTTTACAGCGACCTTACAGGCGAACGCGGAACACTAATGGGAGCACTCGCAGGTATACTTGAAGCACAGTACAACACCCTTCGTGCTCATGGTCATAGCCCAAGTGAAGCTTTCAACGAATCCGTCGAGGAACTCACCCAGAGTCTTATACGCCTCGTCGATGAGAACGGCATGGATTGGATGTACTGCAATTGCAGTGAAACCGCACGCATCGGCGCCTTACGATGGAGGCCAAGATTCCGTGAAGCCACTCAACCCGTTTTCGATTCACTCTACGAACTCGTTGCAGCAGGCGAAGAAACACGTATCGTGCTGGAAAAAAGCAAAGCACCAGACTACCGCCAGAAACTTTCCGACGAACTCAAAGAAATGGGCAACAGCGAAATGTGGCGTGCAGGCCAAACCGTTCGCTCACTACGCCCTGGCAAACAAAAAAAGAAAGAGTAATTTTCTAACTCTTTTCTTATTTTTTTCGTGAAAAAAATTGTTGCACTAACTTCTTTTATCTCAATCAAATTCATGCAGGATCAGCTTTAAACGGGTTATGCGACTGCGCCGCTTTTCTCTGAAGAAATGTAATCACGATGTCAATGAGGGTTTCACAAGCAAACCATCTTTCTTCCAAGGAACCATCCGTCTCTAAGTTCTGGGAAATTTTCCGGAACTTTTTTAGCTGCTCCAACACCGGCTCACGTCTTGTTTCATACTCCTCTCGGAGTTTCTTTTGCTCGGCATTAAAATCCAATTCAACCAGTTCAAGTTCCCTTTGTTTATCGTTTAATTTCTGTACTGTCTCTATTTCTTTCTGCTCCCTGTCCTTTCTGGAAATACCACGAAAAAATCCCGTTTTCATCCGAATAACCTTGTCCTGCTCTTTTTTCACTTGGTCCACAAGGGTATACATGCGCTTGATTTCTCGGTTTTTTCGTCTCTTAAGCTCCGCCATCAGAGTTACATATTCAGTGTCGATTTGTTTTAGGCTGCTTTTGTAATAAGCGAGGTTTGTTATTTCTTGATCCAGTGAGGCTTCCTTCTTGCGTCTCTCTTCAAGTTGCGATTTAATAACGACGAGAGTTTGTGCACGCTCCTTCACGTATTGATCGTCAACGCTTAGGTTGGGGTGAGACTCAAACTCGCTCAGAACAACCGCAACATCTGCCAGCCAACGATCAAAATGGATGCTGAAAGGGGAAGAACCAAACTTCTGGCTACCCAAGGTATGAAGTTGCTTAATGGTTCCTTCTGAAACCTCTCTTTCAGTTGCGGTTATCTTCTCTTCCCGAATTGGACTGCCAATACGTCTATGAATACGTTTTTTATCCTTGCGTTTTTCGCGAAAAGGCTTTTTGTACTCATGAATGGCGCCTTTAGGCGATTTTATCCGAGACGGGTATGCCATGAACAAAATGTATCATTCTTGAAGTATTTAGTTTATACCTAAATTGCCTCTTAATCTATTTTTCTTTCTTAATCAAAGTCAGTGATTCCACAAAAACCTGTCAGTTGTGGAAGACCTAAGATCGACTGGCATAGAGCTCCCAGTTGGTTAAGTGATGCCTCTGCCAAATTTACATAGGAGGCGGAAGTTCAACTCCATTCTTTGCCCCAAACACTCTCAAATAAATTTATAACCTATAACCAACCAATGACTTTCATGAATAGAGAAGAGAACTCAATAGTTATTCAGCAAGTTAATGACGAAATATTTGACGATTTTTTAGGCTTAATTGATAAGCTTGCAGAATACGAAAAACTGGCTCCCCCCAACGAAGAAGCTAGGACAAGACTACGAATAGACTGTCTATCTGACAAGCCTAAATATCAAGCATTCATTGGAAAAATTGGAAACAAATGCGTAACGTACATAATTTATTTCTATACTTATTCGAGCTTTCTTGCGTTACCAACATTATATCTTGAAGATATTTTTGTTCTTGAAGAATATAGAAGGCAAGGGGTCGGTCAAAAAATGTTTGACCACTTAAAAAAAATAGCCAAACTCGAAGGATGCGGCAGAATAGAATTTACCGTTTTGAAATGGAACAAGTCCGCGCAGGAATTCTATGAAAAAAACAAAGCCAAACGATTGGAGTGGTTCTTGTACCGTGTGGTCAGAGAAGATTTTAGCTGACCACGTACTAAAAAATACCACAATACCTTTTATGGTTATTGCGCTTGCGTCTGAACATCTCGGGAAAACTTACGATTTAAAAGAGAAAAAGCGGTTAATGTCTCGATAGTATGTTGGTTCAAGTCTAAACCCGGCTACTTTTGAATTTGCCAGAGGTACTTTCCCCGTTTGGAGTTGTTAAAGATTTTTTCTGTCGGGTTCAACCTTAACTGTAACGTTTGGTCCTTTTATTCCAGCCATAGGCGGAAGGACATGGGATATAAATTGTTCTGCAGTACATGGCCGAATTGTTCCGTTTCGGCTATATTCTTTCCAACCATCCTCTTCCTTTCTGAACTTCTGTAGCCATCTGTCTTTGAACATAATGTAGATTGTACATTCAGAATTTTTCATGATTATTTCTTGGGCTCTTGACTATTAAAATTTGATGTTAAATAAGAATAGAACAAAAAAACAGACATCGAAGGATGCCCACATTGGCTGGACCATCCGAATCCATCAGATTGACCTTAGTAAAACACCAGAAGATTAAGAAGAAGTTGATTTTCTGAAAAAAGAAAAAAGAGAGTAAATATGCCTTTGCCGAGATTTTACTTTTTCTTTGCTGGGGCTTTCTTAACTTCTTTCTTAGCTGGTTTCTTTGCCACTATCATGACCCTCGGGATTTCATATATGTGAGCACTTTGTATATATAATTTACTTAAATTAAAGAGGAAAAAGATAACAAAGCTTAATATTGCTTTAAAAAATTAAAATGACTGTAGATGAAGACTATATGAAGGAAATACAAATACTGGCGGCTCCAATGCATAGATTATGTAAGAAAGCTGGAGCAGAAAGGGTAAGCGAAGCAGCAGCGAAAGAGCTTGCAGAAGTTCTCGAGGAGATTGGCAACAAGATTGCGAAAGAAGCATTTGACTATGCAATGTACGCTGGAAGGAAAACTATCAAAGCAAAAGACGTTGAAATCGCGTCTAGAAAAGTCGTAGGAAAATGGTAAGCAAATCTTGTAAATCAGTTGCTTAATTTACTGTAAAGAGTTGCTCTGATTACCGTTTAAACTTAAAAAAATGAGTTATGCAGGTGACTTCTCAACGGGTAAAGGAGGTCAAATCCACTTGGAGCTGCCCAATTTGTTTTTCAGGATTCCAGAAAAGAAATAAAATGAAGTCAAACCAGTAGCTTGATAAATAAGTAATAATGTGCGGAAGACTTAAGCACTTATATTTGTTTACACAAAATAAGTTGAGGTTTCTTCATGGTTCATAGAAGAGTACGAGGCGGACACTACAAAATTAAGCATGTAGAGAAGCCATGCCCCGTCGAGTTGGGAAACGAGTTATTAGTGAACATCACCGACATATGTCCAAATGGAGACGGTATGTCAAAAATTCAGGGCTACATAATAATGGTGCCAAAAGCCAAGCCAAGAGACCTCGTGAAAATAAAGATAACACAAGTCGGCGAAAAAGCGGCAATTGGCGAAATAATAACATAGTTCTTCCTATCTAATCGCGTATCAAAATTCAATTTTTGAAAAAAACCAAGACTAAATACAAGTAGTTGCGCTTTGTTACTTCATAGAATGAGTGAAGATACGACTAAGTTTTATTTGTCTAAAATGTTAAAAGTTAGCATTATAGAGAGAGTGCGAGGTTATGATTTACAAAAAAGAAAACGCTGTTAACATTGAGAAAAATGGCGTAAAAATGAGGATATACAACAACAAGGAGCAGTGTCCTCAAGCAGCAGTTGCTTACCAAGAAACCGAAACTGGCCACAGCGAAGAATTTGTTCATAAAAAAAGCTTCTTTATCTTCTACATCATCAAGGGTAAGGGAACATTGTTTATTGAAGATAAACCGTATGATGTGGAGGGAGGAGACTCAATCACTATTCCACCAAATACAAAGTTCTATTACAAAGGGAACTTGAAACAGGTATGTGTGACTTCACCTGTTTGGGAACCAGAATACGAGCAACATATCAGAGAAATAAGCTTCTAACGAAAAATCAAGCCTATCCGAGGGTACGATAAATACGAGTTCGTGTGGGCAAGTCGTTGTTTAGACCACTTAGTTTTTTATATATCCAAAAAATAGTGGTAGCTAAAACAAGCCAGAGAAGGTGCTACTAACGAATTACGTTACGGTTGCTGCAGTGACTATCTTTGCAGTGACGTTGTTCTTGATGATTAAGCGTCCGCAGGGTTTGCGGCTGGGTTACGCGGCTGGAATTGGCGCAGCAGCTTCGCTTTTACTTGGAACGGTTAGTTTAGGGCAGGCTGCACAATCTTTCTTGAATATTTGGGATGCAGCCTTAGCGTTTCTTGGTATAGTGGCTTTGTCGGTGACATTGGATGCTATGGGCTTCTTTAAGTGGGCTGCATTGCGCGTGGTAAAGTTGGCTGGCGGCAGCGGCTTACGTCTTTATTTCTACATCGCGTTGTTAACGGCGACTGTGAGTATTCTTTTTGCCAATGACAGCGCAGTTTTAATTTTAACGCCTATTGTTTTGGAGATTGTCACTTGCTTGGGCATCAGGGGAAAAAGCAGGCTCGCATACCTCTTCACTGCAGGCTTAATTGCCGATACCGCAGCAATGCCATTGATTACTAGCAACCCCATCAATATCTTAAGCGCCGACTTTTTCAAATACAGCTTCATCGACCACTTGATCTTTATGGGTCCAGTCGCGGTTGTAGTTCTCTTAAGCAGTTTATTGTTGATTTATCTCTTTTTCCGAAAACAAATACCTAAAACCTACGATACCAAAGCTGCCGAGTCCTTAACCAAAGGCAAACCTGCAATTTCCTCCAGTTTATTGAAGATAAGTATAGCTACGCTGATCGCGATAGATGTAGGGTACGTCTTAACTTCTTTGAATAAATTTCCAGTTTCACTAATAATATGCAGCGGCGAAGTATTCCTGGTGGTGGTTTACTGGTTTACGCTAAAACATAATGGTTCGGTAAACGGTGAGAAGAAAGGTCTCATTGGTTGGGCTAGAGAAATCAATTGGGATATCATACTGTTCATGCTTAGCATCTTCTTGGTTGTTCAAGGATTAGAAACTGCAGGCATCACAAACCTATTAGCATCTGCACTCGTAGCGACAAGCAAATTTCCCTCTGTGCTGGGAGTTTTTGCACCGAGCATGGTTGTAACGGTTGGGGCAAGTTTCATGAATAATTGGCCGATGACGATTCTGGGTTTGCTAAGCATCAAGCAGGCGGCAGTTACTGGAACAACATTGACAAGCTTGATTTTCAGCAACATAATAGGAAACAACTTGGGGCCACACTTTTTCCCGCTTGGGTCACTTGCTATTTTGATGTGGATTGAAATGATGAGGCGGAAAGGAGTCAATCTTAGCCTAAAAGAATACCTCAAAGTAGGAGCAGTACTTTCAATTACACAAGTTGCCATTGCCTCGGCTGTTTTGTGGGCCGAATTAAGTATGGGCTTCCATTTAGTGCTATAACAACGACAGATTTCTTCTCAAGCTTATTTTTGAAAGGTCTTTAGAATTTTTCTTTTATCTAAGTAGCTAACGAGAAGCACCGTTAAGAATACAAGCAGAATTGTCGCGAGAATAGTTGAGAAAACCGCGAGGAATATGTCGATAAATACTCCTAAAAATATGTACCTATAAAAATTGCTTGCTGAACCAAAAACAAAAAATGATTCCAAAGCCAACAGCCCTACAACTGCTAAGCGATCTTTTGTTTTTTGTTTCAGTGGTTTTATCTTAATTCGCTCCTTAGAGAACTTTGTTTTACACAACATGGATATTCTTTTTTACAATTTGAAAGAGATGTTTTTTGAGGGTCGAATTGTTCGATTGAACATTTGCTTCATTGTCCAAAGTCTAATCCTATATAGAAAGCTGGAGTCTTAAATTTTTTCTCACAAGGAAGATTGAATTCAGAGGACAAATGTGGATGTAACTGAACAGTCGCACACATCTTTATGACTTTTCTCCAATTTGATTATTAGAAGGCGACAAACAATATGAAAGATACACTGACTTCTTGGGCAAAGAAAGTGTTCTTAAGTTTAACAAGGAAACTGTTTTGGTATCTAAAGTGGATGTAAAACACCTACTGTGATGAACTGAGCAGGTTGATTACTAATTTCTTAAGCGAGGGTTAATTTGCTAATTATTTGCCTGTATAAATTGAGGGCTTCTACTTCGCTTGTAACGTTTTTTATAAGCATTCGTCCCCCGTTAAATAAACTAACTTCGTAGCCCTTGTAATTGAACATGAGTGCCAAACGTGATTTCAAACGTACTTTGAATAGCTTGTTTATGGTAGGGTAAACTTCGTCCAAGTTCAGTTGCAGCGGTTTTTCTGGGTTAATGTTGGCTGTGTCTCGTCCGCAAAGCCAAACCAAACGTTCGCCGCCGGCAACCCCCGATAAGTCGCCATGGCAGACGGGACATCGGGTGCTTTTTGATATGTCTATGGCTGCGAAATCCATGTCGCTGAAGTCACAAACCAGCAGTTTGCCTTTCAAAGTCTGCCCCATTCCCGCCAACAGTTTTATAGTTTCCATAGCCTGCATTGCGCCAATAACCCCTGGAGTAGCTCCGATTACGCCGCGGGAAGCGCAGGTTAACAAGTCATTGTCGGAGAGGTTAGGCATCAAACATTCCAAACACCCTGTTTCAGGAGGAGCAAACACTGAAATGTTACCTTCAACCCCGATAGCAGCACCAAACACGTAAGGGATTTTTAGTTTAACACAGATTCGGTTAACGAGGTAACGAGTCACCATATTATCTAAACCGTCAACCACACAATCTACGCCACTCAAAAGCCGTTCAACATTGCTGGAGTGTACGTTTTCAGTAGAAGCTTCAGTTTGTATTAGGGGGTTGAGTTCTTGTAGTCGTTTTGCAGCGATTTCAGCTTTTGGATAATGTAAATCAGCTGTGGTATAGAGGATTTGACGGTGAAGATTCTGCAGCTCAACGGTATCTTGGTCAATTAAGCGAATATAGCCAACGCCTGCCAAAGCAAGATAAAGCGAAGAAGCCGCACCCAAGCCACCAGTACCGACAACTGCAACCTTGGACTTTGATAGACGCGCCTGCCCTTTTTCGCCGATCTCTTTCATTGTGATTTGTCGACTGTAGAATTCTTTGGCGAAAGCTTTTTTTTCTGCTGCATCCAAACTGATCAATCTCCAGTGTTGTTTTGTTAATCAGTGTTATATTTGCTTTTTACCTTATCGTTGATAGATGAAAATGGAGTTTTTATATGGTTTCTCCAAATTGGACAATTGAATGGAATGATGGTGTACATTGAAAAGATTATTCAGCTCTTGAACAATTAAGCGACTGAGCGTTGAGTATTTTTAGATACTTTTATTTAAGGGAGTGCAGATTATTGAACGCTATGAACGAGGCATTTGAGCTTTCGTTCAAAATGTTTAGGAGAATAAAAAATGCAAAATCAAAAAAATAAATTTGTAATTATTTCGATTGCAATATTATTAATGTTTTCTATGACAGCTTCAATGCTGCTGCAGCCAAATGTTAATGCACATAGTCCTGCATGGACCATTACAGATCATGCATACATTGCTCTTGCGCCTAACCCAATCGGGGTTGGCCAAACCATGGTTATCACTATCTGGACCGCCCAACCGCTTGCTAATTCCCAAGTCACTAATAACATAAGAAAAGATAACTATACCCTCACGATCACGGCTCCTGATGGAACAAACACCACACAAAGCTGGGCTATAGTTGACAACACAGGAGGAGAACAAAGCACTACCTTCGTACCCTCACAAGTAGGCAACTACACCGCAACATTCAATTTCGGAGGAATGACCTACCCATCTCTATCACAAGTGACTTCTACAATTCCTCTTACCGCAGCAAACAACGCTTCAATTAACGCTTATGCTGGAGATATTTTCACACCAGGAAGCGCAACCACAACATTCACCGTACAGCAACAACCATTACCCCAAACCGTCTATCCACTACCAACCAGCTACTGGACACGCCCAATAGAGGGAGAAAACATCTATTGGTACACAATTGCGTCAAATTGGCTCGGCCCCTCATCTGCCCAACTTGGCTCAACCAACGAACCCGGCTATAACTGTTTCCAACCTGATGGCACTGCACCTAACAGCGGGCACATATTGTGGACAAAACCCATTGAGTTCGGCGGCGTAGTCGGCGGAAGCAACACCGTTGTCCCGGGGGCAACCTACTATTCAGGAAGCTCATATCAACCCAGATTCTACAACGCAATAATTATGAACGGATATCTATACTTCAAAATGCCTCTTAGCGATCAAGGCGGAATTACCACATTCACAAGCCCAACTGGAGCACTCATATCTGCTTATGGTGGAGCATACGTTTGCTTAGACCTTCGCACTGGACAAACAGTGTGGTCCAATAACAATGCCATATTCAACCCAACATGGGGACAGCTATATAACGAAATTGACCCTAACCAATCAGGCATCATCCCAAGCGGCTACTTGTGGCAAGCATTTACCTTAGCTAATGCAGTAACAAATGCACAAGGCAGCACAACTCAAATGGCCAATGTAACATGGATAGCTTACGATGGATTCACTGGAAACTGGGTATACAACATAACCAACGTCCCACAAGCAATCAGCGTATATGGACCAGGCGGAGCAATACAACAAACACAAACTATCATGGCAGCATATGATCAAGGCGGAGCACTAGATAGATACGTATTAAACTATAACACAGCCACTAAAACCGGTTGGTTAGCTCTGTGGAATACTTCTCAGTTAGTCGTTAATCCTAACTCAGTAGGCAGTCCATACAGACCAGTAGGCAGATCCATCGACGGAAGCGTACCAGGCGCATACAGCTGGAACGTAACCATAAACGCCAATTTAGACGGACTTGTCATCAATTCAACCGCTCCAACCGGAGTTGCAACAGGCGCACCATCTATCAACGGAGTCATCATCGGCGATGTCATGTTTGGAACAAGCAGCGGCTTAACAGAATCCGTAGGACCACAGTATACTCCTAACCCATTCACAATGTGGGCAATAAATCTCAATTCGACCAAAGGAGCAGTAGGATCAGCTTTATGGGTCAAAAATTACACAGCGCCAGACTTAATGACAAACAACAACAACTTAGGCAGCTACACACAAAGAGTCGTCGCAGTGGATCCAGTCACCCGCGTTGTCACAATGATGATCGGAGAAACCATGCAATGGGTAGGCTACAGCTTAGACACAGGAACTCTACTATGGGGCCCGACAAACACACAGTTCCCAGACGGCTACCAATACTTTGGCAGCGGACTAGGAGTTGGACAAAACGCTATCGATGCATACGGCAAAATCTATGTTCAGGGATACGGAGGAGAAATTTGGTGTTATGACACATCAAATGGAAACCTACTCTGGCAATACGGTAACGGTGGATCAGGCAACAGCACCAATGACGGAATTAACTCACCATGGGGTCTTCTACCCACAATGGTAACAGCAGTTGCAGATGGAAAAGTATACGGATACACTACTCAACATGGAAACGGCGCTCAATCACCATACTACATAAACGAAATGGAATTCGCTCTCAATGCTACAACTGGCGAGGAAATCTGGAGCATGCTAGGCCAAAGTCCTAACGATGGAGGTCCAGGATACCCAGAAAACATTGTAGCAGACGGTACAATGGTCTACCAAAACATGTATGACAACCAAATATATGCAATCGCCCAAGGACCCAGCCAAACAACAGTCAGTGCACCCAACCCAGTTACAACCGTAGGTACGCCTATCGTAATTAGAGGAACAGTAACAGACATTTCCGCAGGCACAAAACAAAACCAGCAAGCAGCCAACTTCCCAAGCGGCGTACCAGCAGTTTCCGACGCAAGCCAAAGCCAATGGATGGAATACGTCTACATGCAAAAACCATTCCCAACCAATGCAACCGGAGTTCCAGTTACCATAAGCGTAATTGACTCAAATGGCAACCAAAGACAAATCGGCAGAACAACAAGCGACACAAGCGGCATGTATAGCGTAACTTGGACACCAGACATAGCAGGCAACTACACAGTCATCGCCAACTTCGCAGGAACAAACTCATACTGGGGATCAAGTGCAGAAACATCATTCTACGCATCATCAGCTCCAGCACCAACAGCAACCACACAACCAGTAGCAGCACAGGCACCAGTCGGAATGTACATCACTCTAGCAGTAGTCGCAATAATCATTTCAATAGCCATAGGCTTCGCAGTAACCATCATAACGCTCAAAAAACGACCATAAATCAAACCAGAGAAAACAACTTTCTTTTTTCTTTTTTTAGTTTAAATATTTTTCACCAATGCTATTTTGATTTCTCCTTTTGAAAAAACCTTGAACCTCTTTTTGTGAACGATTAATGTTGCCATAGTTATGACCATAACAATTGAGGGCAAAACAATCCAGGTTGGAAATTGTGAAATTGAAGGTGTTACAAAGGTGGAGTTTCCATAAAAAAACTTGATATTTGGTGACTTAGAGTTAGAAGAGTTCGTCTGTCGCGTAGGTGGGCTTATTGCATGTGGGGCATTTCTCGTCTGTGGTCTGGATGGGGCTTCCGAAGTGTGGACAAGCGTGGTTCTTTTTGTTTGCATGAAGACCTTGCAGCTCTTTGACTATTTTTCCGTCTTTAAGAAGAAGCATTCGTTCAGTATTTCCTGCGGCTTGACTGTCATGTGTAACCATGATTATTGTAGTGCCTTGTGTGAGGTTGAGGTTTGCGAGCAACTTTATAATTCCATTCTTATTTTGGCCATCTAGGTTTCCCGTAGGTTCATCAGCAAGAATTATAGCAGGATCGTTTGCTAAGGCTCGGGCAATTGCTACTCTTTGCTGCTCTCCAGCGCTGAGGCGTTGTGGCCTATGTTCTTCTCTACCTGAAAGACCAACCATTGCTAATAGTTCACTTGCACGTTTCTTTTGTTCGACCTTTGATTTGCCTCGTCCTTCCATGGGTAACTCGACATTTTCTCTAGCATTTAGGTATGGCAGCAGATTGAAGGTTTGGAACACAAAGCCCATCTTGTCTCGTCTAATTTTGTGAAGCTGATTTTCTGGGAGCTCTGTAACATCAATGCCATCTAGCATAAGTTTACCTTTAGTTGGTTTATCAATGCAACCGATAACATTGAGCAATGTAGTTTTTCCTGAACCTGAGGGACCCATGATAGATACGAACTCGCCCGCGTTTACAGTAAGATTCAGATTTGCTAAGGCTGGAACTTCGCGTTTGCCAAGAGTGTAGGTTTTGCCTAGGTTTTCTAGTTGCAGTACTGGTTTACTCATATCTCATCGCCTCTGCAGGTCTAATTTTTGCTGCTCTCCAAGCCGGATACAAGCTTCCCAATGTTCCAAGCAAAACAGCTGCACCGAACAACACCAATATAAGTTCAGGATTCAATGTCGCAACTGATAACCCACTAATTCGTATGGTGCCTGAAATGCCAACGCTTGGAAGCAAAAGCGATGAAATTGTAGGCGCAGCTATACTCCCAATTGCAATACCAACCACCCCGGCAATTACACTTAACAGGATACCTTCGAGCATAAATTGCCCCATAACTGTAGAGTTGCTAAATCCAATTGCTTTAAGCGTACCAATCTCTTTAGTTCTTTCTTTCACAGTATAGAGCATTACAAATAAAACTATCAAACTTGTTGCTGCAACAACTACGATAATTTCTTCAACTGCAGTTGAATACGTTTGATTATTAGCTGTTTGTGCACTTGCCAATTCAGTGTTATATGTCGATTGCAAGGTTTGAAGTTGAGTTAAACGGGTTTGATCTGTGGTAACTGTAAGTTCTGGATGCATTGTACTTAAAGTTGTAGCTACCGAGGAAACATCATTACTGCTTTGGGCAAAAACTGCGAGACTAGTTATGTAGCCAGTATTATTAGTTATAGCCTGGGCGTCGGACAGGTTCATGAATAATGTTTGGGTTTGAGAAACTGATGATGGACTATAGATACCTACAACAGTGAAAGTTTGGTTCAAAATGGCAATTGTATCGCCTACTCCAGCATTAAAGTATGCAGAGTTATTTTCACTGAGCAATACTTCCCCGCTAGCGCCTGCCTGTAAGTTGCTTCCAGAAGTTATGTTGGTTGGCAAAACAGGATAATTATCAACAAGATCAGAAGTTAATGGAACGCCCTCAATAGTGTAATTAACAGCTAGGCGCGTGATATCTCGAGAATATCCGTTAAATGACACAGTAGTTGTTACATTTTGTCCTTCAGAGGCTTGCAGAATAGGCTCAACAGCTACAACTCCAGAAATCGTATTGTTCACGTTAGTATACAAGCTCTCATTCATAGGATTTGATTGACCACCACTAAATGCGCCACCACCAAACTGACCACCTACAGTGCCGCCGCCAAATTGACCTGGCGTAAAGCCACCGCTGCCGGATGTGCTTCCACCGAATTGAGGAGGCGCACCACCAATAGTAGAACCACTACCAGACGAGGTGTTTGGTGGAGTAAAACCGAAACCTGAAAAACTCGATGCCAGACTACAATCTATTTGAGTTGAT
>Ga0224559_1001389_pt1 | contig 13411 bp, 13 predicted proteins | sample 714S33034metaG_FD_180676 | JGI IMG/M metagenome (GOLD analysis project Ga0224559, IMG submission 180676) | Peat soil microbial communities from Stordalen Mire, Sweden - 717 S3 30-34 | ecosystem: Environmental > Terrestrial > Soil > Wetlands > Peat | place: Sweden: Norrbotten County, Stordalen... | reverse complement strand
ACAAACCCTATCCTGTGTAGGGTTTCGGATTTCAGACCATGCGATTCAGCACGACACAAGCCAGCAATCGGATGACTGCATGCAACGGGAACGGGTAGGCGATATCGGCTCGGATGCGGAAGGGATCGACCGCAGCAGCTTCGCTGGATCGGACCTCGGCGCGGAACTTCTCGCCGACCAGCGCGACCAGCGCAAGCTCGATGCAGCGACCGGCCAAGCCAGCAACGAGATTCGCGCCACGCTGCATAGCGACCCTGCATCGGCAAGCACCGCCGCAACCGGACTGCCCGACATCGCGCCTGCACGACATACCGGGCAGCAGGCAGCACCGGCCACGGCGCGGGCATCGAGGGCGGCGGTCATGGCGGGCAAGAGCTTTGCACGATGCAGCAGCCTGCCACGCGCCGCAACGGAAGGCAACGCACTGCAACGCGACCGCCAGTATTACCGAACCCAAGACGATACGGCGGCGTCCAGCGCGATACGAACGGCTTGGGCTGGCGCACAGACCGAGAGTGGGAATGCGGCGCGGCAAACCGGCGTATCGGCAGAACCGTTGCCGACGACTCCTGAATTTCAAGGAGACCCCCAAGCTGCCCCGCCGCCGTTCCAGACTGCGCACGGGAAAGGCGCAACGCAGCGACCCGGCGTATTGGCGGCGCCGCTAACAGCGCTGAAACCTCCTCGATTTCAAGGCGATTGTAACGCGGCCGCACCGCCGCACGGGGAAGGCGCAATACGATCCCGCCGTGCAACGATTCCATTGACGGCGCGGCGTAAGGTCATCGAGTCGGGCAAGCGCAGAAAGCGCCCTGTAGTGCGGTACAGCGCGGTTCCGTGGCACGGCATAGCGACCATGCGCAATCTCCCGCAGCACCGGGGCAAAGCAGTTGCCAATCGATGTGCGGCTGGGTGTAGGCGGTCAATCCCGGATTGCGATGCAACGGATCGTGGTCGGATGTGTCCGAATCGTGGTCGGAGCGTGACCGAACAAAGAACGAATAGCGGGCGGTCAAATGCGTTTTGGGAATATTGTCCAGACCTGCTAACGCTCAGAGCGTTAGTTTTTGCGTCAGTCATGCGTTACCGAAGCGTTATCCATAACCGAGTCGGTTCGTGTGGGAAGCCCAGGCGAAACGTCCCGACTATTTCCCGATGCTGTCCGCATGCGATGCGGACAAACTGCGGACGGAATGCGGATAAGATCGTTTGGGTGACGCTGCGACCGTCACCTTGGCGTCACCCAAACGGTTCCGAAACGGTTCCGAAACGCGCCGGGAACCGTTGCGAAACGGTTGCGGAACGGTTACGAAAGGGTTTCAACTTAACGCCACCCGATGAATCGGCGTGGCTTACGAGGGGCTAGCAGGGGGCTTGCGCCGGGGCATCGTGCGGATCGCCCTATGTCTGCATAGCAGCAATGATGCAATGCCGGATATGGGATATGCCGCCCCAGGTGACGAGTATCGCGCACGCGCACACGAGAGACGAACGGGTGTTTCCAGCACTGTTTCCACGGAAACAGCATTGCGCACGCGAGAGGCGAACTCAGCCGCAGCCGAACGCATCCGGCCCGATTCGATAGCGGATGGCGCAGACGGCGGGAAAGTCCAGCGGCGGGCTGCGCGGAAACCAGTATCGCGCACGCGAGGCGAATAGGAACTAGCCACGAAACTAGCCAAGAAAACTAGCCAAGAATCAGGCATTGAGCGCGAACAGCATAGGGGGCGGCAACGATTGGCAAGGAGTCAACGCACCGAAACTGTACCCTGGCAATCTCGCCGGAAGCCTTCTCGAATGCCTTCCGCAAAGCCTTCCCGAAAGCCTTTCGCAAAGCCTTCCGCAAAGCCTTACCCGAACCCTTGCGCGAAGCCATGACCCTGCCCACCAAACCGGGATGTATGTAAGCGTCCATCGGGTTCAGCGGTTTCCCGGCCCAGGCCGACGCGCCGACATGCTGCGTAGCGCAACATGGTGGAAGCCATCGCTCCTCGACCGCGCCGCCAAAAGCGCATCGGCCGGCACCGCCAATATTTGCAGGTAACGCCGCCCTCATTGCCGCAGCGCTCTTTGTCTTGGGCAGCAAGGGCATTGCCAGCGACGGCGCGGCCACCATGATCGACACAGCAGCGAGTGCAGGCACAGCCAATACCGACAGACACAGGCCAAGGCAATCGGCGCTACCGATACGCAATCGGCCTATGCTTGCCGCCTTGCACCCGGATTAGATAAGGCAAGGATCACGCGGCAGCAGCCATTGCCGCAGTAGTTAGCGTGGCACGCCAAAGTGGTTAGTGACTCGGTTAGTGCCAAAACCGGGGGGTAGGAATGCAGGCTGGTGAAACCCGTATCATGGCTCCCGCCAAGCCATGACGGATAGCGTCCGCGACCGATGCCGACTTGTTGCCGCCCCGGTTCGGACAAAGCACAGGCGGACAATAGCGGGCGTGCGTTGCACGTCGGCGTCACCAAGTTGCGGGAATGCCGAACGGTCGGCCATTGCCACCCCTTCGGAGGGGCTTTGAAGGGGCTTCGGAGGGGCTTTGAAGGGGCTTTGAAGGGGCTTCGGAGGGGCTTGCACGGCCCTTGCCGCTCAAATGTACGAGATTTTGCGGGAAGTCGGCGGACAGGTACGCGCCGGTAAGCAGCAGGGTAAGCAGACGACTAAGCACAGAAACAGCCATTTTCAAAACGACCAAGATTTTGACGCCGCCTACCGCAATGATCGACGGCTACCGCGTGGTCATCGCACAGGAAGCGAAAACAGAGGTCATGCCTTGCGAGGGGCTTGCATAGCCATCGCCTCTGCGCCCATTGATCGCCGCGATGCCGGATATGAGTGCGTACCTGCGACCTTGCCGATCAACTCACGAGACTTCGCGGGAAGTCTGAAGACAGGTACGCGCTGGTACGCAGCCCGGTACGCACGGAATCCGCCATTTTTAAAAGCGTACCGATTTCCGGCTTTTCGACGAAATAGGCAACGACACAACGCCGCCGCGCCCGAGCAAAACACCCCCATATCACGCTCATGAATACCATAAGTCACGCGCCATGACCATCCCATAAACGCGGGGGTGTCGAAGAAATGATCGTTGCAGTATGATGCCCCCTTGCTTACACAGTCCAGAGCGGGCGAACCCGCCTTCCCACGATATGACGAAGAAGATTTTGACGCCGCTTACCCCGATGACAGCCGGTTATCGTGTGGTCGTCGTACAAAAAGCGAACCCGGACGGCACCTATGGCGCGTACATAGGATGCATGCTCCAAACGCCCGATCACCCGGACGATGGCCCCATGATGCTGTTGGGCGATGCCTTCAAGGAATTCAAGGCACATACCGCCAAGCAACAAAGCAAGCGGCGCAAACGGCGCGCTCGCACAATGCTGGCTCAGTCCGACACTTGATTTTCTCCTTCTTCGGCCTGCGTTCATACAAGCTTCCACCCGGCTCCCGTTTCATCCGTAGCTTACAATGAGGTAACATGTCTCATACGGACAGTTTCGCCCGCTTTCGCCACCCGACGCATCCGCCGACCGACGCCGAATCGCAACAGCGTTGCAAAACAGCGACGGCACAAGAATAATTTACACGCCGAAAATTGCCCATCCGCCGAAAGAATCGGTCAAGTAACTACTGTAACGCGGAAATAATTGCTATTACATTAATCAAAATCAAGAATTTGGCAACACTCACCTGTCAACTTTACCAGTACCAAAAACTTTGCATTTCTGGCACGCGCGCACGCGTTCCGCCAATCCGATTTTCTTGTCAATCCCACAAATGTAGGGCTGTACAGCGTGATGCTAGTTGATGTAACATGGCAGTTCGATAATTATCTTTTACGCAACTAAACCTCGCTCAAGGAATAGAAAATGGCAATCGATATGTTCATGCTGGTAGATGGCGTCAAAGGCGAATCGGCGGACGCGAATCATTCGGGGTACTCGGATGTACAAAACATCAGTTGGGGCGCTTCGCAAGCGGCGGCGATTTCGGGCGGCGGCGGCGGTTCGGGCAAGGTCAGCTTTTCCGATTTGACCGTAACCGCTGCGCTGGATTCGGCCACCCCGGCCCTCCTGAAGATGTGCGCCTCGGGCAAGCACATTACCAACATCAAAATTTCGATTTGCAAGGCGGGCGGTACGCAGATCGAGTATTCGACCATCGTCCTGAAAGACGTGCTGGTCACAGGCACCCAATTCGTCGGCGCCAGCGGCGGCGAAACGGTGGGCATCAATTACTCGTTCCAAGCGGCCCAGGTCGAGCATCACTACTGGGTGCAAGGCAAGGACGGCAGCAAGGGCGCAGAAAGTCAAATGGGTTGGGACGTTAAGCAGAACGTCGCTACTGCCTAATTGCGCATTACCCGCATCCTGCGCGCATTACCCGCATCCTGCGCGCATTTGCTTGCGCGCAGGCGTAACCGTGGTGAAAAACGACAGCCGAAACTTTTACCGTGTTGACTTCGCCATGCGTGTTTCATTGCGCAAATCTGTTCAAGTCGATCAAAATACCATCTGAGTTAACATGGGCATCCAAACCACTACCACGATCCCGCAAGTTCCTTCCGGCGTTCTGACAACGACGACACCGATGCGATCGTCTTCAGCGATTCAACATGCGTTGCCGCAGGACTCGGCCAAAGGCGTTCGCGTTCCAAATAGCGCGCAACGTGTGTTGGATTGGATACAGAAGGCGGTGACGTACTCCCACGATCATTATCCCGTTTCTCCCTGGGGATACCTTAGCAACGCCCGTAATCACGATGGCCTTGATAAGCTCGATGACAATCTGGCGGCAGCGGAACGCTATTTTGACGGATACGATGGCAACTACAGCGAAACGCTGATTGTCGGCATGACGCTCTTGAAAGAACTCAGGGAAGTGCATGTCGGCGACAAAAAGCCGTTTGAAAAAATCTTTGGCCGCAATGGTTCTCAATCCCCCGAATTCGTCACCCGCTGGGGCATGATGGGGATATTCGACCGAAACAATGGCATTACACCGGCACAACGTGTCTTGCGCGGCGCAGAGGTGCCTCGATGACTTCCGGCTCGTCAATGAAGCCATCGTTGCGCGTCAAAATCTGGTCTATCCTGCTTGGCGTAATTGGCATACCGGCGATATTGTTGGTTGCATATCTCTGTGCAGCCGCGTGGAGTTTTCATCGTGCAGAAAGCCAGGCAAATGAAGCATGCAGCCTGTTTGTCAAGGATATGGACGCCAATTCCTACGTCGAGCAATTGAAGCGGCACGGCTTTGAACCCGCGCCGCGCCCCGGCAACCTTGCGCAGAGCGATTATGTCGACACCAATTTCAAGACAATCGCCATCTCTCGATACGTTTGCACGATTAAGTTGAGCAATGGCCGGCTTGTTTCGTCAGAAGTAAAATTGATCGATTGACGCTTCTCATTTTGCGAAACGAGTCAAGGACGTGAAATCCCAAATCGATGTGCTGATGCCGACGGTCGCCGCCAATGAAGGCTTGATCGCGGGAACGGTCGCCACGAGAACGCCATGAAGCACTCGATGGAATTGACGGCTCCTGCCGGGTCTTACATCGACCCGTTGACCGTGCCAGTGCAGGTGATAAACCACAAGCTCAAACGCGCCGAAGCGACGCCCCCCGATGGTCGCATTGAGCCGATCAAGCTCCCTCTCACCGGCAAAGCTGCCTGGAAAAAGGTCGCCATCGGGATAGCCGACGATCTGCTTTCAGTAAGCTGCCAGCCGCAGGCAGACGGCTTCGTGACCACCTTTCGGCGCTACCACACGACACGGCGCGGCTGGCAAGTTCGCATGCGCTCGGAACCTATCCTGTGGGAGTCGGATGGCGAGTTCCCAAAAGGCGGACGTTTTCTGAGTGCCGTTCAATGAAAGTTGCCGAGCAAAGCGCACACATAAAGGGCGCGAAATCACTAGCTGTCAAAGTTAACAGGTGTGTCTACAGCACCACTATTTTGCCTCTGATCGATTTGCCGTATTGTCGTTTAATCACGTACCATCTTGGGTTCAGTTTCCTTGCAAAAATTAACTAGGAATTTTCAATGACGAGAACATTCACCTTCCATTCGCCGCTGGATTTACAATTCCGCGACATGACCGGCACCGAAGGTCTTTCCGAGGTCGCCCGCTACGGAATCACGCTATCGTCCAGTTCGCCCGATCTCGACCCCACGGACATATTGGGAGCCAGTGTCACGGTAGAGGTGGAAAATCAATTCGGCTCGTCGCGCTACATCAATGGCTTGGTCAGCAATTTCTCCTTCATCGGCCCCGACAGCAGCGCCTCCAAGAGTTACCTCTATCACGCCGTCGCGCAATCCTGGCTCTTCATTACCGAGAGAAAATCCGATTGTCGTATCTTTCAAGAAAAATCGGTTCCCGACATTCTAAAAATAGTCTTGGGCGAATTCGGCATGCCGTTCGAGTGCAATCTGAGCGGCTCATACGACCCCATTGCCTACAGCGTGATGTTCAACGAGACGGCGCTGAATTACGTCAAGCGGATGACCGAACTGGTCGGCATCTACTGGTACATTCGGCACGACCTGGGAACGCACACCATCGTCTTCACCGACGGCATCCATTCGACGCTGGATGATTATTCGACCATCCCGTTCTTGACCCCCGGTAGCCGGGTGCTTGAATCGGAAGAGCAGATTTCCGAGTGGCACATCGAAAACGAAGTGAAATCGGGGCGCTACACCACTTCATCATACAATTTCAAGCATCCGAGAGCCAATCTTTTAATGGATCAAATCGTGCGCAAAGACCATGCACACGACTCGCTGGAAATGTATGAATGGACAGGCTCGTATGCAGAGCGTGCCGATGGCGCGAAACTGGTGGAGGTGCGGCGCGAACAGCAGCAACTCCAGTTCGAGACGATTATCGCAACAAGCAACGTGCGCGGCATCGCCCCCGGTTACAAATTCACCCTCACCAATCACCCCAGGGCGGCGTGCAACGGCGAATACCTGATTGTTTCTGCGAACTACACTTTTCAGGAAAATGCCGAGTCCGGCAGAGCGGACGGAGAAGAAACAACCTGGAAAATCAAGTTCATGGCCAGACCGGCGAAGCGCCGCTATTACCCGCCGAAAGTGACCCACAAGCCATCGCCGAAGGGGCCGCACACCGCGCTCGTCACCGGGCCAGCCGGACAGGAAATCTGGACGAACGAATACGGGATGGTCAAGGTTTATTTCTATTGGGATCGTTATTCGGCCAAGGATGAAACCAGCTCCTGCTGGGTTCGCGTTGTCAGCGTTTGGGCCGGAACCCAGTTTGGCATGATGCACGTTCCGCGCATCAATCAGGAAGTGATCGTCGAATTTGTGAACGGCGATATCGACATGCCAATCATCACGGGGCGCGTATACAACTTCAACAATATGCCGCCGTGGACATTACCGGACAACGCTACTCAGTCGGGGATACTATCACGCTCCAGCAAAGGCGGTCAATATAGCAACGCCAACGCGATCCGTTTTGAAGATAAAAAAGGCGCGGAGCAAGTCTGGATTCAGGCAGAACGCAACATGGATACCGTCGTCGAAAACGACGAGACGCACCATGTGATGCATGACCGCACCAAGACTATCGACCACGACGAGACTGTGTTCGTGCATCATGACCGCACCGAAACCGTGGACAACAACGAAACTATCACGGTGCATAACAACCGGAAGGAACGCGTTGACCAGAATGAGAATATTTCCATCGGGGTCAACCGCACCGAAGACGTGGGCGCGAACGAACACGTCACCATCGGCGCGAACAAGGTGCAGACGATTGCGATTACCTATACGCAGAACGTCGGCGCGGCAAAAATGACCAATGTCGGTGCTGCCTATCTCATCAACGTCGGCGGGGCCATGAATCGCCTGATCGGCCTCGCCAGCGCCGAAGAGGTGGGCTTGACTAAAATCACAAAGGTCGGCATGGGGCATTCCATGACGGTCGGCCAGGATCAAAAGGTCGAAGTCGGCGGCGACCAATCGGTTACTGTCGCTAAAACCATCACGATCAACGCGGGCGACAGCATTGAACTGGTGTGCGGCAAATCCACCCTCAAAATGACCAAGGACGGCACGATTTCGATCAACGGCCATGAGGTCGATATCGGCACGTCCGGCGACCAGTTTCTGAAGGCTGGCGGCAATATCACGCTCAAAGCCTCCAATATTGCAGAGAACTGACCCCATGATAGCATTTCAGAGAATTGATCCATGAAAAATCCAGCCAACAAGCGCAGCATCCGGGCCAGCGCCGTCAACGCCTTGCCAACGCTACAGCAGCAGGACGGCAACGATTTGATGCAAGCCCTGCTTGCGCAAGACAAGGGCTTGCGTCCGGCCCCGATATTCGGCATTGTCATCGGCAATGTGTACGCTGCATTGCCCGATGGCCGTCTTCAGTTGGATATCCCGGCCTTGCCAATGTCGTCGATCACCGCCCGCATCGCCTGCGCGCCGGACGGTTTGACGCCCGGCGCGGCGGTAGCTGTCATGTTCGAGCAAGGCGATGTCTGCCGGGCGCTGGTGATCGGCCCGATGTATTCCGGCGCTAGCCAAACTGCTGCAAGCAAAACCGAACCTGAAGTGCTGGTAGACCGGCAACGCATCGTCATCGAAGCAGGCGAGGAACTCGAACTGCGTTGCGGCGAAGCTGCCATCATCCTTACCGCTGACGGTCGCATCTTGCAGCGCGGCACCTATATTTCGAGCGACGCCAGCGCCACCCAGCGCATCCGTGGCGGTTCGGTACAAATCAACTGAGCAACTGAGGTCGCATGGAATTAGCAATCGGCTCCAAATACGCAATAGCAGACATTACCGTCGCGGTCGATAAGACCGGGCAGGAACATCTTCTGGTAGTCATCAAGCAAACCTGGCAGATCGGCGCGAACGGCAAGCCGCCCCGACCCGCCAAAGCGGTGCCGCTGGAATACGCAGACCTGCATGTGGGCGAACCCGGCGAATCGCCGCCGCTCTACGAATGCGATTTCGTCTTGAAGAAAAACCGCTGCGACGTGCTTTTCAACGCCACCGCCTACGCGCCCGACGACAAGCCGCTAACCCATCTTGCCGCAGGGTATCGGATCGACGCACATCAAAAGGCCGTGCGCATCGTCGGCCCGCGTTTCTGGAAAAAGGCGTTAGTCGGCGTACAGGCCACCGATCCCAAGCCATTTACCACCATGCCGCTGCATTACGGCTTGGCTTTCGGCGGTGTGCGCCCGAGGAAAAAGGGTAATCAGGAGCTATTCGACACTTACGAACAAAACCCGGTCGGCACCGGCTACACGGCCACGCAGTCCGACCCGGAACTGGCGGGCATGCCGCTACCCTGCTTGGAACCGTTCGACCCAAAAATCAAGCTGTTGTCCAGCCCCACCGAAGCCTATCCAGCGGTTGCGCTGTCGGCGGTTGCCCGCCACTGGTTGCCGCGCCGCCAATACAGCGGCACCTATGACGCCAAATGGAAGCGCGACGTGTTTCCCTTCCTACCGGAAGATTTCGACGAACGCTATAACCAGGCCGCGCCGGAAGACCAGCAAATCCCTTACCCGCAAGGCGGCGAACAGGTGACGCTGATGAACATGATGCGCGGTCGGCGCGAAGTCAGCTTCAAGCTGCCCAAGTTGAACAATATGCCGGTTCGGGTGTTGTTGACCAATTACACGGCCAAACAGGTGCAAGCCGTGGCCGATACGCTGTACTTTGAACCCGACGAAGAACGCTTCAGCGTGGTGTGGCGGGCCAGTGTGCCGGTCAAGCGCGGCACCAAGGAAGTAAAAGCCATTGCCATTGCAGGCGTTTGCAAGAACTGGTGGGAAGCCAAAATCAATGGGGCGGCGGGCTGCACCAATTGCGCCAAGAAACACGCTGCCAACGGCACCGCACCGTCCGACGACGAATGCGAGGAAACGCAATCGCAGAAAGATATCGCATGACCAAATCGCGCCAACTGAACAAAAATAGCCAAGCTACCAGCCTGGCGCCCGCCGATCTGCGCGCTCAACCGTTGTCCATCGTCGGTGCGGGCATGTGTTGCGCGGTCGGCTACCATCGCGCCGCCGCTTCCTGCGCGTTGCGCGCCGGGATGGATCATTTTCAGGAAAGCGAATTCATCGACAAGGCCAGCGAACCGCTCAAGGTAGCGCGGCTGCCAGTCGGCGACCTGTGGGGGCCGAAGCGCCTTGCCTTTATCGTGAATCAAGCCGTTATGGATTGCGCCCGCGATGCGGGCAACATTTACCCGAAATCCACCTCGTTGATCTTGCTGGCTGCGGAAGACGGCAGGCCGCATACCGAACACCATCGCTATTTTGAAGCGCTGGAAGCCTGCAAAAAGCAATTCCCCCTCGAATTTCATGAGTCTTCCGGCATCATGCCCAAAGGGCGTGCGGGTCTGGGTTCGGCACTGGCGGCGGCACACCGTCGGTTGCGGGAAAACACCGTCAGCCGCGTGTTGCTGGTCGGCGCGGACAGTTTCTTGAACGCGGCGACCATCGAACACTACTTGGATCAAGACCGCTTGCAATGTACCGGCAATTCCGATGGCTTCATCCCCGGCGAAGGCGCAGGCGCGTTATTGCTGGAACTGGCGACGCCGCAAAGCCAAGGGCTGCGCGTCACCGGCATGGGTCTCGCAATGGAAGAAGCGACCATCGGCGGCGATGTTCCCAACCGGGGGCAAGGTTTGACGCAAGCCATGCGTGGCGCATGCGAACAAGCTGGAATTGCGCCGTACGAACTGGAATTTCGCATGACCGACCAGAACGGCGAGAAATACTATGCGCAGGAAATGGCGAATGCAGCTACCCGCCTCATGTCCGAAGAAGGCTTCGGCTTGCCCTTGATGTACATCGCCGATAACGTCGGCGAAACCGGCGCGGCGGCGGGGCCGCTGATGCTTGCCTACCTGCATGAACTCATGCGCGGCAACGACCGCCCCGGCGATACCGGCATGCTGCATCTAGGCAATGACGATGGCAGCAGAACGGCGCTGGTGTTGCAGGCCGACTAAGCGCCAGCACGAACGACGTAAAGAAAAAACCGAAAAACGACAGAACAGGAAGCGACGATGGGTACAGGAGTCTATGCAAACGACGACGAGATATGCAGCAAGAGTGCGGACGGCAAGGTGGTCGCCAATGCCCCGGACGTATGCTGGAGTCCGCCAGGGCCATCTGCTGGCCCGGTTCCCCTGCCTTACCCGAACACGGCGTTTGCCAGCTATTTGGCGAACGGATCAACATCGGTTTTCATCAAGGGCAAGGAAATCGCCTTGAAAGACGCATCGTATTTTGCGACAAGCACGGGCAACGAACCGGCGACGCAGAATTTCCAGAAGGGAATGGCGACGCAGGTTATCAAGGGCAAAGCCTATTTCATCACTTGGTCGTCCAATGTCAAGGTGGAAGGCATGAACGTATGCCGCCATTCCGACATGATGACGCAAAATCATAAATAGGACTGCGTATGACCAAGTCAAAGAGTAAGGTGAAAACACCGGGGAAGCAGAAGACCGCAGAGGAAAAATCCGCAGACAAAGCGAAACGGGCTGCGAATAAGTCGGCGAAGTCCGCAGCCAATACGAAGGCTCAGCAATACCTGTCCGTTTTCAAAACGTCCGGCAATTGCGCGCATGATAAAGAAAAGATGGAAAAGCGCTGCAAGCCGAAAGAAGACAAACCGGAAGACCCCAAGAAGAAAGCGAAAAAGAATGGCGTCGTTGAAATCATCACGAAAGCATCGCAAGCAGTTGATACGTTAGCCAAGGATGCCTATAAGCTGGCGGGCATGAAGCCCAACGCCGACAATGCCTGGATGGACGACCATTGCAGCGGATTGTGGGCCAAGCCGACCGATAAAAACATCGACAAGTATGCTCAAGATATCACGAACGCATTGAATGAAATCAGGGGCGCGAACATGCAAATGTTGGCCGACGCGGGCGGGCGACTTTACGACATGGCAAAAGCTGGACTTTCGCCAGAGGTTTTTGCTAAAAAAGTCGGTGGAATGGTCGTACGGTCGGGACTCAAGGAAGTCGCCGCCGGGTTCTTCGGCGCAACTGGAATCGGTGCAGTCGCGTCAGCCGCTCTCACTGCGTGGACTGCCGTTGATATGTACCAGACTGCAATGGAAATTGCGCCGATGCTCGGCCCGGAAGGCATGGAAATTCTGGACGAAATTACCAACCTCAAGTCGATTTCAGGCAAAGTGGATGAATTGCTCGCGACCTACGAAAAAAACCCAATGGCTGCGGCTGCGGATGCGCAAATGATTATCGCCAAGCTGAATCCGTGCGTCCGGGCTAGGCGCTGCATGCTAGTTCCTTACGATGAAACAACGCCCGCGACGGAAGCAGCAAAAAAAGGAAAAGGCTGCTGTCCTGGACAAACCGGGCACCACTTATTGCCAAGCGAGATGTTTCAAGACTGCTCCGCTTACACTGACCAGATCGAGGCCGCTGCCCCGACCGTCTGCGCGGAGGGTGTCAATAATTCGCATGGGAGTCATGGAGCAATACATACGGTGATGAATGATTTAATGGATGTGCATCGTAAAAAAAGTGGAGATCAAATAACAAACAAAGAAGCAATTGACGCAGCGGCAAAGTCCCACAAAATCGCCTTTCCGGGATGCGATCTCGAATGTATAAAACAGCAGTTACATGCATACTATGATGATCTGTGCGAAGGACAGATCAAACCACGGGGCGGGAAAGGAACGCCCGTTACGCCGTCGCCTACAACATCTCCGCCAACACCCGCGACCGGCGGCGTCACATCGAAATAAGAGGAAAGAATATGCATATCAATATTGAAGAATACCGGAAACACTTTAGCGGCTATCAAATCATAGATTGCGTTGTTCGCAAACGCGATATTTTTTATTTCGTGCTGAAACAAATGTACGACACAAACAAAAAAGCGCCACCGGAATCCGATCTTGTAAAGCGAATAGTTCCCTATTTTATGACTGACCCAGTGGGTGAACGCTGGAGTCAGGTAGCCCTCAATCAATTCGACCATTTGCGGGCTGGTCTTTCGACCTATCCGCAAGAACAGTTCGTCGGAGTGGATTCGGACGGCAACGTATATGTGCTAGGCAGCGGCGACAACCAAATCGAAACAGCCATATTAAGTTGGTTTAACGGCGGGCCGGATCGAGGAGGAATAAGAAAGCTCAGAACCATAGACGGTTACTTGTACGCATGCGGGGGCGGACGCACCGTATTGCGTAGAGACGGAAAAAACGATTGGCATGGATTTACCAAGGAGATACCGGACGCTGACGCTCTTAGTCTCACCTTTTCAGACATCGACGGATTCAACGCCCACGATATTTATTGCGCGGGCGGCGAAGGAGATGTTTGGCACTAC
>Ga0224559_1001388_pt1 | contig 13417 bp, 12 predicted proteins | sample 714S33034metaG_FD_180676 | JGI IMG/M metagenome (GOLD analysis project Ga0224559, IMG submission 180676) | Peat soil microbial communities from Stordalen Mire, Sweden - 717 S3 30-34 | ecosystem: Environmental > Terrestrial > Soil > Wetlands > Peat | place: Sweden: Norrbotten County, Stordalen... | reverse complement strand
TCCGACCGTCCTACCTCGCTGTTCCGAATCTGGATTGCGCTGGGTACGTTACTGGCGTCTCTGCCTCTGGCACTCACGCTCGCGCTGGCAACGGAAGCTGTCGCGGTTTTGCGCGCCCTTCGCCACCACGCAGGCTCCTGGTCCCGGGCGCTCGAAGAGGCCTGGAGCGGAGGGGCGCGATGACGGTTCAGGAAGCTCGCAAGGCGCTGGGCCTGGATGGCGCGGTCGCCTATACATCTTTGGCGAGGATGATGAGCATTGCGGGCAGCACGGTGACGGTTCTGCTGATCGTGCGCTTTCTATCGCCTGTGGAGCAGGGCTACTACTACACATTGCTCAGCCTGGTCGCGCTGCAGATGGTCTTTGAACTGGGCTTCTCCTTTGTCGTTCAACAACTGGCTGCGCACGAGTGCATTCACCTGGAATTGCACGGGGACGGCAGCGTGAGCGGCGACCCGATGGCCCACGCCAGGCTGGCATCCACCCTGCAGCTGAGCGTGCGCTGGTACTCCGTGGCTGCAGTGGCGATGGGCCTGATTCTGGCGCCGCTCGGAATGTACTTCTTTGCGCGCCATACAGCAGCAGCCGCGCAGATAGCCTGGCAGGGGCCTTGGTTGCTGGCAGTGGCGGCGTCGGCGGCCGGTCTCTGGTGTCAGCCCTTCTACTCCTTTCTGGATGGATGCGGGCAGGTGCGCGCGGTGGCCGCGCTGCGGCTTCGCCAGGCGATGGTTGGCATGACGCTGGCCTGGAGCGCCATGCTGCTGCATCATGGACTTTATTCGCCGGCGCTGGTGGTTTTGGGCCAGGTTGCTACCGGCCTTGTCTTTCTGGCTACGCGCCGCCGTCTACTGACCGGGTTGCTCGGTCACCCGGCGCGCGTGGGTTCCATCCGCTGGAGCAGCGAAGTGTGGCCTTTCCAATGGCGAATCGCCGTCAGTTGGACGTGCTCCTACTTTACGATTCAGGTCTTTATCCCCATTCTCTTTGCGCTGCGCGGTCCTGTCGAAGCCGGACAAATGGGCATGTCGCTCAGCATCACCGGCTACATGACAGGCCTGGTGCTGCCCTGGATTACGACCAAGGCCACGCCCTTCGGCCGGTTGATTGCACGGCAGGATTATCGAGGACTTGACCAACTATTCTTGCGCACGTTAAGCCAGGCGCTCATTGTCTTCACAATGATTGCACTGGCTGCGGATGCCGGAGCAGCGATTTTGACCGTTGCCGCCCCCAGGCTGGCGGCGCGCATGGTTTCACCACGACTGTTTGCGGTGCTGGTGCTGGCTGCCGGCGCCAACTGCGTGGTGCAGAGCCTTGCCACGCTGCTGCGCTCCTTCAAGCAAGAGCCGTTTCTTTTGCAATCGCTGGCGGTGGCCTCGCTCACCCTTTTGCTGGCCATCTTCGCAGCGCCTCGATGGGGCAACACAGGCGTCACATTTGGCTATCTTGCCGCCACGGCAGGCATTGGCCTTCCCTCCGCATTGACCATCTTTACGCGCGCCCGCAGGAAATATCTCGCCCTAATTCCGCTGGCAGTAAGGGAAGGAAAAGCGGCATGAGTCTATTTCCGGCACGCAATGCATGGATTTACGGCGCGCGACTCCGTGCATGGAGGCTTTGCAATGGCCTCTAACGCAGTGAGCCTCACGCTCCCACAACAACCTATCGGATATTCCGGATCGCTGTCGGCAGCCGCCCGGCTATTTGCCTTTTGCGCGATTCTAATCCTCTCTTTCGTGCCCGTCCTGATCTATATCAATCTATCGCAAATCTTCCTGCTCATGTTAGACTCGGCCGCGCTATGCTGCTATCTCGTCCGCCTTGAAGCTGATACATGTTCCGCGTTGTTCCTGATTCTGTTGATCTCCGTCTCGCAGGCGATTGGCCTCGCACATAGCCCTGCCGCACAGAAGAACTATCTGACACCTTTTCTCTTTCAAATTTCTCTTTTAATCGCGCCAACAGTGATGCTGCTAGCGAGGTCGTATCCACTCTCGCGCCTCAGCCGCCTGCTGCCTCGCATCATCAACTGGGTTCTCGTTTTTCTGGTTATAGAGTGCATTTCGCGGCTTATTTTCTCGCCCTACATGCCGGCGTCCGCAGAGACGGATGCCTCTGACAATTTTTATCTCTATAAGTTCAGCCTGTTCTTCGTCGATTCCAACTTCGTCGGCATCGAGATTCTCTGCCTTCTTGCAATTATGTTTGCCTTCAAAGAGGAAATTGGCCGAAGGCGTTGGTTGTTGGCCTATCTACTTCTACTGGCTACTCTGTCGAGGGCTTCCATCGCTGCGGGAATTTGCCAGCTTGTAATTTACAAATTCTGGCGCTGGCGGGTGTGGACACTGCTGGGGCTGCTGGTTGCTCAGGTTATCGTTATCGTTCAGCTCTTTATAAGATACACAGCGCAGGGTTCCGAGGCGATGCAGTCCATAGACGGAAGCCTATCCTCCAAGTTCTTCATATTGTCGCTTATGACGGAGATATATCGCGAGGCTGATACGGCGCAAAGGCTGTTTGGAATCGGCGTCGGCAATTTATTTAACCTGGCTGGAATCTTCGCCCATAACATCGTGGCAACGCTGGTTCTAGAACTGGGTATTGGCGGCTCGCTGCTGCTGGTCGTCTATCTTTGGATCCTTTCCCGAAAATGCCCGGTTTGCGTCTATCTTCTCATTCTTCCCATGATAATCAACGGATTTTCCCTGGTAAGCACCTCGATGCCGTATTTCTTCGCGACGCTAGGCCTGCTTGCAGCGCTGCGTGGAACACCGCGCGACGGAAGCGGGATGCCGAATAACGCAACCGCAAGTTACGAGATTCAGAAAGGTTAGTCATGGCCAAAATTAGTGTATTGATGCCGGTATACAACGTTGAAGCCTATGTTGCCGAGGCACTGGCCAGCGTCCAGTCACAAAACTTCGACAACATCGAAGTGGTGGTAGTCGATGACGGCTCGACCGACGGAACATGGCAGATCGTTGAGCACATCGCTAATACCGATCCGCGCGTCAAGATCATCCGCGCACCCCATAATCTGGGTCTTCCGCTTGCTCTCAACCTGGGGCTCTCCTTCTGTCAATCTCCCTATATTGCCCGCATGGATGGAGATGATATTGCATTGCCAACCCGCCTGGAGAAACAACTCAAGTTTCTGGAAAACAATCCTGATATTGCTCTTGTCGGCTGCGCCACCTCGGCAATCGATGAAAGCGGACAACCGATTCCGGGGCTGGGTGTCTCCCGAAAACCTATAACTCAAGAATCGATTTCCAAGACCGTATTGCTGGCGCCGCCGTGCAGCCATATCTGGCTTGCACGGCGCGAAGTATATGACAGGTTATCCGGCTATCGGCAGATAACGGTTGCGGAAGACTACGACTTTCTACTTCGCGCTATCTCCTCAGGATTCCATGTAACAAATCTTCCAGAGCCCCTGATGTTGATACGGACGCGTCCCGGCAACATCTCCTCGCGCCTTGAACAGAGAAAGGCGCACTACTACATTGCCAATTTATATCGGGAGCGCCTTGAACGAGGCCAGGACAGCTTCAGCCGTGAAGGTTACGAGCAGGCCGTGAAATCCGGCAGTGTCGAGAACGGCGCCTTTCGTTTAGCGATGCGATTTGTTCAAAAGGGACTTCGATCACAGAGCCGTACATTGCGCTATCTCTTTCTGGCGATTTCCGCATTGGTATCGCCATGGCAAGCACGCTATTTCCTTTTGCGCCTCCAACTGAAGATGATTTTGCAGTCGCCGAGCTTTTCGTCCTGAAGGATAAGTACCGCAGCCGGTCCAGAAATTATGTTTCTTTCGAGGCTTCAATGAAGATATCTTTCATCATTCACGATGTTACCGCACACGCGGGATCTGAGCGCGCGCAATCCAGTCTTGCTAATGCGCTCTCCGCGCGCGGTGAGTCGATCTCGATCTGGTCGATGTACGGCCAAGGAAAGCCGTCGGGTTTCCCATTGGCGAGCGGCGTCAAGGTGAGTTATGGCCTCAAGGATCCATGGCCGTACTTTCTGGACTATCCATGGCTGGCATGTATCTTTGCTATTCATGTGATCCGGTTACGTCCAGACTGGATAGTCTGCACGGGGGCGAACCGGCTGATCGTCGCTTTGTTGGCGGCATTTGTGCCCGGTGTCAAAGTGGCTATCTGGGAGCACTTTCCTGTATCCAACAGTGTTACAAAACCGCGCGGCAGGCTGGCCAGAATAATCGCATCCGTCGTGGCGTCACGGATCATCACCCTCACCAAAAGCGATCAGGATTTGTACGCCACGCTCTATGCGCCGACCGGAACGGTTTCCCGCATTCCCAACATTGTGCACACGCCGGGCCCGAATGGCGCAGTTCGCCGTAAGGAATTCCTCGCCATGGGCAGGTTGTCGCACGAGAAAGGATTCGATCTGTTATTGGAATCCTGGTCAATCGCCTCGCGGCAACTGTGCGATTGGTCGCTGCGCATTGTGGGCGATGGGAAGATGCGCGATCAATTAGTGCAACAGGCGAAGACTCTCGGAATAGAAAACCGCGTAATCTTCGCGCCGTTTTCGGAAGATCCGTTTTCGTTGTATTCGGAATGTGGCGTCTTCGTTCTGAGTTCGCGGTTTGAAGGCTTGCCGTTTGTTCTGATCGAGGCAATGACGTGCGGTGCTGCCTGCATCAGCTTCGATTGTCCAAATGGGCCGCGCGAGGTGATACGGAATGGAACGAATGGACTGCTGGTGCCGGCTGAACGAGTGGATGTTTTGGCCAGCGCGATGGTGAAGTTGGGCGAGAATCCGTTGTTGCGCCAGCGGCTGGGAATCGCTGCGCAGAAGGTATCAAGGCCGTTTTCAGAGCCCCGTATTGCAGCGCGCTGGCATGAGGTTTTATACGGCCCGACGCCTTTTGCGAAGAAGCCTGTGATTCCAGTTGTGCCGGCCCGCGCCGTAAGGCCAAGGGAAGCGCAAAGACTAAGTGCACATGGCTAGACAGCCTGTACTGGATTGCAGCGACGCCGGGGTATAATCTGCCTCATGGCGGCACAGGAAAAATCGAGTTTAACGCAGACTGGACGCGCAGTGAGCATGCCAGTCTTCGCGGCGGACTTTGACGCGGAGACGGCATTGAAACTGCACGCTTTAGAGGCGCGCCTGAAGCAGTTGGGCAGTCTGATGGTGGCTTACTCCGGGGGCGTGGATTCCGCATTTCTTGCGGCTACGGCGCATCGCGTGCTCGGCAGCAGCATGATTGCGGTGCTTGCGGACTCTGCCAGCCTGGCCCGGCGCGACTTTGAGCAGGCTTGCGCCTTTGCGCGTGAGCAGGGGATTCCGTTGCATATCGTCGCGACCGAAGAACTGGATCGGCCAGAGTATCAGCGCAACGACGCCAATCGCTGCTTTCATTGCAAGGATGAGCTTTTTCGCGTGATGGCGGCGCTAGGCGCTAGCCTAGGCTTCGACCGCATTGCCTACGGCATGAACGCCGACGACACCAGGGATTTCCGTCCGGGGCAGCGTGCTGCCGAAGAGCACGCAGTGCTGGCGCCGCTGGCCGAGGCGGGATTGACTAAGCAGGAGGTACGCGCGCTGGCGCGTGCTGCGGGTTTTACGCTGTGGGACCGTCCGGCATCTCCCTGCCTTTCCTCGCGCGTGGAATATGGCCGCACCGTGACGCCGGAAGTTCTCAGACAAGTGGAAGAGGCCGAGGAGAGCCTGCGGCAGTTGGGTTTTCGCGAGTTGCGCGTTCGCCATCACGGCGAGCTAGCCCGCGTGGAGCTGGCCCGCTCCGAGATGCCGCGCGCCCTCACCATGGAAATGCTTGATGCGATTACCGCCGCTCTCAAGCTGGCCGGCTTTCAGTACATAACGCTCGATTGTGCGGGCTTTCGCTCCGGGTCAATGAATGCAATTTTGCCTGTGGAAGTGCTGGCGCGGCGCGGCGCTTAGCAAACAGTTTAGAATCATCTTGCTATGCGTACAGGTTACCTGGAGTGTTTTTCCGGCATCAGCGGCGACATGCTGCTAGGCGCCTTGGTGGATGCGGGCGTTCCCTTCGCCTGCTTTGAAGAGACAGCTGCCGCGCTGAATGTAGGCGCGCGTTTGGAAATGCGCAAGGTGAGCCGCGGTGGTTTGGCAGCTACCAAGGTGGACGTAATTGCGCCCGACACTTCGGCGCTTGAGCCGGGACACACGCACGCGCACCATCGCTCGCTGTCGGCGATTCTCAAAATCATTGGCTCCGCTCCGCTCGCTGAGAGCGTAAAGCAGCGCGCCATTCGCGCCTTTCAAATGCTGGGTGAGGCAGAGGCCGCCATTCATTCCGTGCCCGTCGAAAAGGTGCACTTCCATGAAGTGGGCGCAGTAGACACCATTGTCGATATCGTCTGCGCAGCCGCGGGCGCGGAGGTGTTGGGCGTGAACCGCTGGCTTGCGTCGCCGCTCAACGTCGGCAGCGGAACCGTCGTGTGCCAGCACGGCACACTTCCCGTTCCCGCGCCTGCCACGCTTGCGCTGCTGGGCGATGCTCCGGTTTACGCGGCCGGCGAGCCGATGGAGCGCGTGACCCCGACCGGCGCGGTTTTGCTGCGGATGCTCGATGTGCAATATGCAAAGCTGCCGACTATGCGTATTCTGAAAACGGGTTACGGCGCGGGTGGGCGTGAGACGCAGGGGCAGCCAAATCTGCTGCGATTGCTGGTGGGCGAAGTAGAGGCCGCCGAAACCGCTGCAACCGAATCGATTGCGGTGATTGAGACAGTGATTGACGATTGCAATCCGCAGATTCTCAGCTATGTGAGCGATGTTCTGTTGGCCGCCGGTGCCTGGGATGTCTACCGCACCGCCGTGCAGATGAAGAAGGGGCGCACCGGCGTACAGATGACGATCCTCTGCCGGCCCGATCTTGTGCCAACGCTCAGCGATTTGTTATTCCGCGAGACCACCACAATCGGCTTGCGATGGAGACTGGAAAACAAGGCAGCGCTGGCGCGTGAGCTTGTCGAAGTTGAAACGAGCTGGGGCAAGGTACGTATCAAAGTTGCCCGCTGGCCCTCGGGCAAGATCGCCAATGCCACACCTGAATATGAGGATTGCCGCTTGCTCGCAGCCGGGCACTCGGTCCCACTCAAGCAGGTAATGGAAGCAGCCATGCAGGCCTACGCGGCAACAGAGAAGGAGAATCGCTGATGGATCGCGCATTTATCGAGAATCTGCTGAATGAAGTGCGCGAGGGCCGGACAGCGGTCACTGATGCGGTTGATCGTTTGAAGGACCTGCCCTTTGAGGACATTGGCTTCGCCAAGCTCGACCACCACCGCGCGTTACGCACCGGAATGCCGGAGGTGATCTTCGCTTCCGGCAAAACCGTCACGCAAGTGACTGCGATCTTTGCCCGCATGGCTCAAGCCGGAGGCAATGTGCTGGCCACGCGCGTAACGCGCGAAATGTATGAGGCCGTTCATGCAGCGGAGCCGCTCGCCGAGTTTCACGAGACCGCCCGCGCCATCACGCTCACGCAGGCGCCGGCAACTCCGGGCAAAGGGACAATCGCCGTGGTTTGCGCGGGGACAAGCGATCTGCCAGTGGCCGAAGAAGCCGTGGTAACCGCTCGGCTGATGGGCAACACGGCGGAGTTGATCGCAGACGTAGGCGTGGCCGGCATCCATCGGCTGCTGGCGCAAAAGCAAGGGCTGCAATCGGCGCGTGTACTCATTGTCTGCGCAGGCATGGAAGGCGCGCTGCCTACGGTCGTAGGCGGCTTGGTGAACGCGCCAGTCATTGCCGTGCCTACCAGTGTTGGTTACGGCGCTTCGTTCGGCGGCGTGGCCGCGCTGCTGGGCATGTTGAACACCTGCTCCCCTAATGTCTCGGTGGTCAACATCGACAATGGTTTCGGCGCCGCCTGCATTGCCTCGCTCATCAACCATCTCTGATTAGAGCCAGGAAAATTTTGTATTACCGCGCAGTTTATTCTCGCCGAAACTGATTTGCCTTTTCAAATTCATCGCGCAGTTCGGGCGTGCGGAGATTTTCGCGCAGGTGAGCGAGGCACTGCTCCAAAGCGAGCAATGCCGCCTGAACAGCTTCGGTATTGGTGTAGGCGATGTCGCGCCACATGGAGTAGGGGCTGGCGCCAAGGCGCGTCATCTCGCTGAGGGCGCGCCCGCCAACATCTTTCAACTCCGGTGCATCGCCCACTTCTTCTTCCAGCAGCGCGCTCAGGGCAGTGGCTGTGAACTGCGGCAGGTGGCTGACCCATGCGACCAGCTCATCGTGGCGCGCAGGGTCGAGATCGAGGGTCTTTGAGCCCATCGCCGCGATCCATTCTCGCCAGCCCTTCACCAACTCAGCCGAATGGGTCGAGCGCTGCCAGGTCGGGTCGTCAGTAAAAAGCCATACCGCGCCGCGAAAAAGATTTGCATCGCCCAACGCCGCGCCACCACGTTCCTTGCCCGCCATGGGATGGCCGGGAAGAAACGCCGCGCGCTCCGGAGTATTGAAGAGACGGCCGGCAGCGGCGGTGATCTGCGCCTTGGTGCTGCCCACGTCGGTGACCAGATGCTCCGAGCCGAGAACGCCAGAGAGCTTTTCCATCCAGTCTAGCGTTGCGTAGATGGGCACCGCAAGCAAAATGACCTGACTCTCGCGAACTGCTTGCAGGGGGTCTGCCGCAATTGAATCCAGCGCGCCCATGGAGAGCGCCGTCTGTGCATTTTCGGGGCTTCGGTTCCAGCCGGTAATAGTGCCGTGAAAGCCCGCCGCGCGCAACGCAAGGCCCACCGAGGTGCCGAGCAGGCCCGTGCCCAGAATGGAGATGCGTTCAATCATTTTTTATTTCCTTGCTCCGCTATCTTACAAGCTCCGCCCCACGGCTGTGGCGATAATGCGAAGTTGGCCCATCAGCTCGTCGAACTGGTCGAGGTAGAGGGTCTGCGCGGCGTCGGATGCGGCCTTGTCCGCGTTGGGGTGAACTTCCACGATGATCCCGTCAGCGCCCGCGGCCACCGCGGCTCGCGCCATTGGAGCTACCATGTCGCGCCGGCCCGTACCGTGCGACGGGTCGCCCACGATGGGCAGGTGCGAGAGCTTGTGCACCACAGGAATCGCAGAGATGTCCATGGTGTTGCGCGTCGCGGTCTCATAGGTGCGAATGCCGCGCTCGCAGAGAATGACATCGTAGTTGCCGCCAGACATGATGTATTCGGCCGACAGCAGCAGCTCCTCAATCGTCGCTGCGATTCCGCGCTTGAGCAACACCGGCTTGCGAATCTCGCCCAGCTCACGCAGCAGGTTGAAGTTCTGCATGTTGCGCGCGCCCACCTGGAAGAGATCCACGTAAGGCAGCATCGGCTCAATCTGCGCAATCTCCATCACTTCGCTGACCGTGAGCAAGCCGTGAGCCTGTGCTGCCTCATGCATCAGCTTGAGGCCGGGAATGCCCATGCCCTGGTAAGCATATGGCGAACTGCGCGGCTTGAAGGCGCCGCCCCTGAGGAAGCTGGCGCCGATCTTCTTTACGCGCGCGGCGGTTGTGAAGATTTGTTCGCGGCTTTCAATTGAGCATGGTCCGGCCATTACGGCCACCTTCTCGCCGCCCACCTTTACGCCGTTGGCGAACTCGATGACCGAGCCTTCAGGGCGAAAGGCGCGGCCGGCCAGCTTGTACGGCGAACTGATGCGGAGCACATTAAGTACGCCCGGCAGCACTTCAAATTTATTCAGGTCCACATTGGCCGTGGGTCCAACGCCCGCCAGGATGGTCTGCGATGCGCCGGTAGTTCGATGCACGCTGACCCCGGTCTCCTCCATGGCTTCGATGACAGCATCGATCTGTTCTTCGGTCGCTTTCTCCTGCATGGATACGATCATTGCTTGTTCCCTATCTCAGGCGCGTCTGCGCCTGTGCCATGGCCCGAGGCAACATCACCCCCGCGATCAAGACCTGTCGCTGGGGACCCCGATGCAAGCGCCTGGGCATTTCTCTCCGATGCCAACTCGTTCCTCTGCAAGGCTCGCATCACGTCAATAATGCGCTCGTAGATATGCGTCAGTTCGATGTCCGGCAGCGGTCCCTTGTTGGCTGCACGCACGTTTGCGTAGACCACCTTTTCGCGCGCCGGCTCGTAGACCGGCAGTGAGGTGGCAGCCTTCAGGTGTCCCACCATCTGTGCGGCGCGGGCTCGCTCGCTCAGCAGATCTACAAGCTGGCGATCCAGAATATCGATTTGGTTTCGCAATTCTTCCAGCGTCATTGCATCCTCGTGTTGCGTCGGTTCGCCGGTCCAATTCAAAAGGGGTTGGGTAACCGGTTGCATAGGATCTAGAGTTGAACAGATGCCTGCGGCGTCAACGCCGCGAATGGGAAACTACTGGGCCAGCGCCGTATGCGGCAGGCGAAGGCCCTTGATAAATCGTGCTACCGCAACGGGCGCCGTTTCCCGCCTCGCGGACGAAGATCTGTCTGCGTGGACCCCGGTCTCCGAAATTGACCGCTCGATCAGTTCCACAATCGCACTGCCGACCACCGCGGCATCCGCGAACTCCGCCACCTGGGCGACGTGTTCCGCATTGCTGATGCCGAATCCGACTGCCACCGGCAGCTTGGCGTATCGCCGAATGCGCGCGACCAGTGAGGCTGCGTCGGAAGTCAGGCTCTGCTGCGTGCCGGTGATGCCCACGCGGGAGATGGCGTACACAAATCCTTTGGAGTGTGTCGCGATAGCTTTGAGCCGCTCGTCGGGACTGGTGGGCGCGGCGAGAAAAATCGGCGCAAGCCCTGCGCGAGCCATCTCAGCCAGGTACTCGCCCGCCTCTTCGACAATCAGATCGGTCACCAGCACGCCATCCACGCCTGCTGCGGCCGCGGCATCAGCGAATGGATGAAGGCCGTAACGCAGAATCGGATTCAGATAGCTGAAGATCACCAAGCCCGCAGCGGGCTTTGCCGCGCGAATCTCCTGGGCGAGTTGGAGCACGTCTCTAAGCCGCGTTCCATGGGCTAACGCGCGCTCCATGGCGCGCTGAATCACAGGCCCGTCGGCAAGCGGATCGCTGAATGGCACGCCCAGCTCAATCACATCCGCGCCCGCGTCGATTGCTGCAAGCGCAATTTCGCGCGTCGCCTCGAGTGTGGGATCGCCCGCCGTCAAATAGATGACCAGTCCCGGTTTGTGATCGAAACGTATCGCCATCAGGTTGAACCGTCACGCTCCCTGAATCTTCAACTCGCGCGCCAGAATGCCCATATCCTTGTCGCCGCGTCCAGAGAGGTTAACCACCAGTATGTCATGAGAATCCATCGCGGGAGCAATCCGCAGCGCCTCGGCCACCGCGTGCGCGCTTTCCAGCGCGGGCAAAATGCCCTCGGTCCGCTCCAGCCGGACTACCGCATCCAGCGTGGCCGCATCATCCTGCGAAACGTACTCCGCGCGTCCCGAATCGTGCAGCATCGCGTGCTCCGGTCCAATCGACGCATAGTCCAGCCCTGCGGAAACCGAGTGCGTCAGCGCGATCTGCCCATTCTCATCCTGCAAAACATAAGAATAGGTTCCCTGCAAAACCCCCGGTGCCCCGCCATTGAAGCGCACCGCATGATCGCCGAGCGCCGTACCGCGGCCGCCGGCTTCCACGCCGATAAGGCGAACTTGCTTGTCGGGAATAAACTCGTAGAACGCGCCAATGGCGTTCGAGCCGCCGCCCACGCAGGCGATGATAGCCGTGGGCAGGCGGCCTTCCTTCTCCAGAATCTGCTCCTTCATCTCGCGGCCTATGCAGCGATGGAAGTCGCGCACCATTGTCGGATACGGATGCGCTCCCAGCGCGCTGCCGAGCAGGTAATAAGTAGTCCGGACGTTTGTGACCCAATCCCGCATCGCCTCGCTGATGGCGTCTTTCAGCGTCTTCGATCCCGACGAAACCCCGCGCACCTCCGCGCCCAGAAGGCGCATCCGCAGCACGTTGAGTTCCTGCCGCTCCATGTCCACATCGCCCATGTAGATCACGCAATCCATGCCCAGCAGCGCGCAAACTGTCGCGGTGGCCACGCCGTGCTGTCCCGCGCCGGTTTCGGCGATAATGCGCTTCTTGCCCATGCGCCGCGCCAGCAATCCTTGACCGAGAGCGTTGTTGATCTTGTGCGCGCCGGTGTGCAGCAGGTCTTCGCGCTTCAGGTAAATCTTTGCCCCGCCCAACTGTTCCGTCAGACGCTTGCAATAGTAGAGCGGCGTGGGTCGGCCTGCGTAATCCTTCAGCAACCCGGCCAGTTCGGCCTGAAAGGCCTCGTCGTTTTTGGCCAGATCGTACTCGCGCTCCAGTTCCATCAGTGCCGCCATCAGAGTCTCCGGCACATACCGCCCGCCATAAACGCCAAAGCGCCCGGGCCGCGACTCGGCTGAATCCAATTGCCCTGCGGGAAGATCGATCGATGCCATTTGTGGGGCCTCCTGCGCACTCGCACAGAAAAATGGGGAACATTTCAGTGTACAAGAGCGTGCAGTTTGCTATGACTGGAGCACAGTTGAAACGGATTACAGAGGGATATCCGGAGTCAAAATTATTACTTAATACCTGCGCGAGCTGTATTTTGATCAGGATGCACTCGAGCGAAAGGCAGATTTGAGAATTTCCAGATAAAACAACAAACCCAACCCGCCAACTAGTGATGTGGATCACTGTCCCGGCGGCGCCTGAACGCCAATCATGAATCATGCAGGTTTAGCTCCTCGCGCATGGAGGCGACAAGTGAAACGGTCCAGATTGCCGCGGTTGCGCAGAATTTCACAGGTATTTTTCCTGCTGCTCTTTCTGGGGCTGCTGCTCTTTACTTCATTGAGCCTCTTTCCCGGTGGCGCGACCGAGATTCAACTGCGAGCCCCGGTGCGCCTCTTTTTTGAGTGGGACCCGCTGGTTGCCGTGGTTAATGCACTGGCCGGCCACGCGCTCTATCGCGGGCTGATTTGGAGCCTGCTCATCCTGGTGCCCACGCTCTTTCTGGGCCGCTTCTTCTGCGGATGGATTTGCCCCATGGGTACGCTGCAACACTTCGTCGGCAATATGCCCTCGGAGGCCAAGCGCGGCAAGCAGCGCATTCAATCCAACCGCTACAAGCGCTGGCAGACGGGCAAGTACGTGGTGCTGCTCGCCGGGCTTGTGGCGGCGTTCTTCGGTTCGGCAGTTCTCGGTTTGATCGATCCCTTCAGCTTGCTGGTCCGTTCCTTCGGGCTTTCGATTCTGCCGGCATTCAATGCAGCTGCGCGCGCCGTGCTGACTCCGCTTGAAACCAGCCACATTGCAGCGATTAAAACAACCGGCGAGACGCTGCATACGATTCTGCACTATACAGTGCTCGATCTCCGCCAGCCGCACTACGCGCAGGGACTCGAGCTGGGCATTCTGTTCATTGCAATTCTTGCGGCCAGCCTGCGCG